>Ga0209395_1000012_pt1 | contig 313703 bp, 284 predicted proteins | sample GOMGulsemesocosm_3_FD_184635 | JGI IMG/M metagenome (GOLD analysis project Ga0209395, IMG submission 184635) | Methane-oxidizing microbial communities from mesocosms in the Gulf of Mexico - GOM9D Gulf of Mexico (SPAdes) (version 2) | ecosystem: Environmental > Aquatic > Marine > Cold seeps... | reverse complement strand
AAGCATCAATTGAAGGGTATTTTTCAGACGTTCTTTCAAATACATCACCAGCCGCTTTAGTGTCGCTTATATTTGCAGCATGAACTTGAATATGAAGTAAATTGCCAAGTACATCGACGATGATATGGCGTTTATGCCCTTTTACTTTTTTACCACCATCAATCCCTCTCTCTTCACTGGCATATTGAGTTTTAACACTCTGTGCATCAATAATACCATAGCTAGGAGTCCTGGTCCGACCCGCTTTACTGCGAGCTTTACGGTTTAATTTATCTAAAACTACTTCCCATACTCCACGCTTACTCCAACGACTAAAGTGATCATAAACGGTTTGCCATGGTGGCAAGTCATTGGGCATCATTCGCCAAGTAATACCCCCTTTCAAAACATATAGAATTGCATTGACTATATCTTTTTGAGAATGCTCACGCGGCCTGCCTCTTCTGCTTTTAGGCTGAAAATTGCTTGGGATTACATCCCACTCATCATCATGTAAATCACTTGAATATCCCATTTATCACCAAAAAATATTTGATTTTACAGAAATTACATTAACCAAACAGCTTCTAAGTTTGTGATTGAACTCCCTCTCCAGAAGCATAGGTATCTACACAAGTTTAATTAATTATAAAACAATAAGTTAAATTTTATAATCAATAGTTTTTAGTAAAACTCAATGACTTAAATCGGTGAAAAATCAGTATTTATCTTTATGAAAAACATACAAAATACCATAATATACTGATTTTTAAGTAAAAAGATGTGTAGATACCTATGCTCCAGAAGGAGAGGGCTGGGGTGAGGTGAATCAGAAATGAAGCTTTTTTAATTCCCCTTATCCAACCTTCTCCCTTTAGATAAGGCTTTATAGTACATAGCCTATTGGAAGAGTGACTAAGGCGTATCAATTCCTAAACTGTCCCAGAGCTCATCAACTTTCTTGACCACTTCAGGCGACATCTCTATGGTTCTTCCCCATTCGCGAGTGGTTTCGCCTTCCCATTTATTGGTGGCATCAAAACCCACTTTAGAGCCTAAACCAGAAACAGGCGATGCAAAATCAAGATAATCAATCGGTGTGTTTTCTAAAATAGTTAAATCGCGGGCAGGATCCATGCGTGTGGTAATCGCCCAAATGACTTCCTGCCAATTATGTATATCAATATCATCATCCACCACAATGACAAATTTCGTGTACATAAACTGGCGTAAATACGACCAAGTACCCAGCATGACTCGTTTGGCATGGCCTGCATACTGCTTTTTCATGCTAATGACCGCCATCCGATAAGAACAGCCTTCGGGAGGCAAGTAAAAATCGGTGATTTCAGGGAATTGCTTTTGTAAAATGGGTACAAACACTTCATTTAACGCCACTCCTAAGATGGCGGGCTCATCGGGTGGCTTGCCGGTAAAGGTGCTGTGATAAATCGGTGCTTGGCGTTGAGTAATACATTCCACCGTAAACACAGGGAAATGTCCCACTTCATTATAATAGCCCGTATGGTCGCCAAAAGGCCCTTCAGCTGCCATTTCATCGGGATAAATAAAACCTTCCAAGACAATTTCCGCACTGGCTGGCACTTGTAAATCACTGGTAATCGATTTAGCCACTTCGGTTTTACTGCCGCGTAATAAGCCTGCAAACGCATATTCGGATAAAGTATCAGGGACAGGCGTAACCGCCGCTAAAATAGTCGCAGGGTCTGCGCCTAAAGCCACCGAAACAGGATAGGGTTCATTAGGATGTTGTTCTTGCCACTCCCTAAAATCCAAAGCCCCGCCTCTATGTGCTAACCAGCGCATAATTACTTTATTCTTGCCAATCACCTGCAAGCGATAAATGCCTAAATTATGACGGTCTTTATACGGACCTTTGGTGATGACTAAAGGCCATGTAATTAAAGGTGCAGCATCTTCAGGCCAACAGGTTTGTATGGGGTATACGCTTAAATCCACCTCATCGCCCTGACGAATAATTTCTTGGCAAGGTGGATTTTTGACCACTTTCGGAGCCATGTGCAGTACATTTTTAAACACAGGAATTTTATTAATCGCATCCTGCATCCCTTTGGGCGGTTCAGGTTCTTTTAGTTGTGATAATAATTCGCCAACTCCGCGCAAGGCTGTCACTGATTCCGCCCCCATGCCCATAGCCACACGGTCAGGCGTGCCAAAGAGATTCGCCAACACAGGAATATTATAGCCTTTAGGATTTTCAAACAGCAGAGCAGGTCCGCCCGCTTTTAAAGTGCGGTCGCAGATTTCAGTCATTTCTAACACAGGGTCAATTTCTTGAGTAATGCGTTTAAGTTGACCAATTTTTTCTAATTGCGCGATAAAATCACGCAGATCTTTGTATTTCATAAGCGAGTGTTAAAGGGGTAGCTGGGAAAACTTCATTTTAGCGTATTTTTAAAGCCTTCTCCAAAGGGAGGCGCTCGGCATTCAATCCCTGCTTGATTTGACCCTCGTCTGCTCCTGCATAGAGTATTACTGTCAATCGGGGTATAAGTCGGATAAGGCCTCAAGTCCTCGTTCAGAAAAATCGAAGAGCATCTGATAGTTGGATTTTTTTATAACGACTCGAATAATCTCAGCTTCTATATTGAGGTAGTCATGGACTAAGGCATTTCTCATGCCGATAATTTTCCGCCATTCTATTGGCTCAATATCTTCAATACCTGCTTGTGCGAGTTTTTCAAAGGCAGTGTAGGCATCGGCTGGTGCTGTTTTTACGACAGCGTAGCTCCAGTGTTTGGCGATACCAATGCAGGCTTCTATTAAAATTTGTAAGGTGCGCTCAGCCGCGCGGTATTCATATTGGCTTAAGGGGCGTTGTACAATAATCTCACTTAAACCCTTTAGTTCGTTTTTCAGCCCTGCCAGTTGTTCTTGCATGGAAAAAATATAAGTATTATCCATAAAGTTGTTGTTTATGTTGGTAGTGATAGAGGTAGTCTATTTCCCATTTGGACATAATGCGTCGCTGTTCTTGCAGTTGCCTAGAGGTATTTTTATTGACTAATAATTGATTGCTTTTTAAGACGGCCATGGCAATAGGAATAGGGGCAATTCCCATATCCAGTAGACTCAGTTTATTTTCGGATATATTTAATTGTTGTTGCCACTCTAGGGCGAGTAGTTCAGGTCTTAAACGGCGTTCCAGAGGGTCTTCTTCCCAGTGTTTGAAAATAACGGCTAAATCAATATCACTGTTTTGATGGTCTGTTCCTTGTGCGTATGAACCGTAAAGCCATAATAATTCAAGTGCGGAATCAGCTTGGGCCAATTGGATGATTTTGGGTTTTAGTTGCTGAAAGTCCATATTTCTTATAAAACAAGGAATGCTGAAAGCTTGCCCTAATTAAGTCTGAGTAGGTAGGGGTGTACGCCCACTTTATGCAAGATAAGATGGGCGTACACCAATTTTTCTACCAAGCTAATTTAGGGTTATTTAGTTGGCGTTGCTTCTACTGCAGCAGGCTCATGAGTGTGGCCGCCATCTTCGTGATTATGTGCTGCTGGTTCGACGACTGCTGGTGCAGGGGCTGTGATTTTTTCTTTGAATATTTCAATTTGCGCTCCTTTGCGCAGTGCATCTAAATAATCGGTGAGTTTTTGTCTTTGCACTAAAGGTTGTAGTTGTGACTTAATCGCTGCAAAAGGAGGAGGCGTTTGTTTTCTGGAATCTTCACGTAAAATAATATGCCAGCCAAACTGTGTTTTAATCGGTGTTAATGTGAATTTTTTATTTTCTAAGGCTGCAACGGCACTGGAAAATTCAGGAACCATTTGTTTTGCACCAAACCAACCTAAATCACCGCCTTGAGTTTTAGAAGGGCCGGTAGATTCTGTTTTTGCGAGTTCTGCAAAATCTGCGCCTTTAGCCAGTTTTATAATAATGGCTTTTGCTGCCTCTTCTGTCTTTACTAAGATATGACGCGCTTTAAATTCAACGCCTTCACCATTACCGACTTGTTTATCGTATTCTGCTTGTAGTTCAGCATCTGTTACAGGATTGGATTTAATATAATCTTCCACTGCGGCTTGTGATAATAAGGCATTTTTCATCATCGCTAAACGATCTACAATGTCTTTCGAGGTATCTAAATGTTTATTTTTTGCTTCTTGAATCAGTAATTCACGTCTCACTAGCTCATCAATAAGTTTATCCTGTGGTACTTTTTGTCCGCGTGAGCGTTCTGTCACTTCTGTCGTTAAGGTGTCCAGCGCTGCTTTACTAATAAATTGACCATTGACCACGGCAATTGCGTCTTCTTTGGTGATTTTAGCCGCAAGATTAGCCCCTTGAGGTTGGCAAGCCGCTAAAACGGTTCCAGCAAGCAGTAATGGGATAATTTTTAATTTCATAGAGATTCCTTTTTAATGTGATTCAGAAGGTGAAAGAGCGTCAATACCTAGGGCGTGAATTTCATGTTTCATTAAATCGCCCAAGGCGCGGTAAATCAGTTGGTGGCGTTGTACCATGGATTTCCCCTCAAAGGCTTGTGCAGTCACGTGTACATGATAATTCCCACCGCCACTTTTAGCACCCGCATGGCCTGCATGGGCGGCGCTGTTGTCAGTGATTTCTAAGCGATCAGGAGTAAGATTTTCAGTCAGTAAGGATTTTATTAAATCAACGGTCATTGGGGGAATACCTGTTTAAAAGGTTTAACAGTAACCTGTGCATACACACCGGCCTCTAAATAAGGGTCTGCATTTGCCCATGATTGAGCTGCAGCTAAATCAATAAATTCAGCCACCACTAAGCTACCAGTAAATCCCGCTTCACCGGGTGTATTACTGTCAATCGCAGGGTGAGGGCCTGCAAGAATCAGTCGTGCTTCATCTTGCAGTGTTTGTAAGCGGGCTATATGAGTAGGGCGAGCCGAGGCTCTTTTTTCTAAACTATTGGGAATATCTTCACTGAGTATGGCGTAAAGCATGCTTAATCCTCTGATTGTGTGTCAGGTATGTGTTTATATAAGAAAATCACTTGTAATAAGATAAAAGCGGCCATTAAAACAGGCACACCAAAGGTTTTAAAGTCGACCCATGTGTCTGTGTCGTAATTGAACATGACATACACATTCACGCCGCCGATGGTATAGAAAAACATCGCCCATGCAAAATTAAGCCGTGACCAAATTTTACTGGGTAACTCTAAATTAGCGCCCATCATTTTTTCGATGACGGTTTTTTTACCCACAAAATGGCTGCCTAATAACACGCTGCCAAATAGGCACTCAATAATAGTGAGTTTCCATTTTATAAATTGTTCATCTTGCAAATAGAGCGTTGTGCCGCCCATTACCACCATTAGGCCTAAAGTCACCCATTGCATGGTTTCGACTTTACGTCGTCGAATTAAATTATAAGCTACCTGAACCACGGTGGCGCCAATCACCACGGCTGTGGCTACATAGAGGTCATAGGTTTTAAACGCAATAAAGAATAAAACAATGGGAAAGAAATCAAAGAGTAGTTTGTTCATAACAATAGACGTGGGGGAATAAATGAAAAAATCAATGGTTGTTATTTTATCAGAGGCATCTGGGGCTATAAAATCTATTCTGCTAGAATAGTCATTAATACATTTTATTAAGATAAAAGGAAATGGATAATGAGTACTCAAATTGAATTAGAAGCCGCTGCCTTTAGACAACTATTAGCGCATTTACAGCAACATACGGAGGTGCAAAATATTGACTTAATGAACTTAGCCGATTTTTGTCGTAATTGTTTAGCAAAATGGTATCTTGCTGCAGCCGAAGAGCAAGGGGTGGCAATGGATTACGATCAGGCGCGCGAATACGTGTATGGAATGCCTCATAGCGAATGGAAAGAGAAATTTCAAAAGAAAGCGACTGCGGAACAAATGGCTATTTTTGAGAGCAAAAAAGAAGCAAAAGGAAAATAATGGACGATAAACAACTGCAAGCCATGTTTTCTGGGGTGATTGGTACGGAATACGATACTTTAAAACTTATCTGCCCTTTGGCGGCAAAAATGAGTCAATTGGTTGGAAAGTCTGCTGATAATTATGCGCAAAACAGCTCGTCAACACTTCAGGTTTTAGAGCTGGGCGGTGGCACAGGTATCACCACTTTATCTCTTTTACTAGCGGATGAGTCTATCAAGGTACTTTCGGTTGATAGTGAACCGACGATGCAGAACCAAGCCAAGCAGAGCTTAAAACAATGGGCGGACAGTGGTCGTTTAAGTTTTGATGGGCGTGATGCGTTAACGGTTTTAAAGAGCTTACCCAGCGACAGTTTGGATATGGTGGCTTCTGCTTATACTCTGCATAATTTTTTAGACAGCTACCGTGCAGAAGTGATGCAAGAAATTTATCGAGTCTTAAAAACTGGAGGTCAGTTTATTAATGGTGATCGTTACGGTTTAGATGATATTTCAGAACATACCCGTACGATTCAACAAGAAGTCAGCGGTTATTTTAAGGCACTGATAAAGATTAATAAGTTAGATGTATTAGAGCATTGGATTGTGCATTTATTTTCGGATGAATCGGAAAATCATGTAATGCGGGAAAGTGTCTCATTACAGCAATTAGCCGAAGCAGGCTTTAAAGAGATTCAATTAACCAACCGTTGCGAAGTAAACGCTTTAGTAACTGCGATAAAATAACAGGAAAATGGATGAGTAATTTTGGTACTTTTGATGCTTCTTATCAAGCTGCGGGAGAAGAAAAGGGCGTTAGAAAATTAGTGGATGAATTTTATCAACAAATGGAAACCCTAGAAGAAGGTAAGCCCATTCGTGCGCTGCATAAAGGCGATATAGAGGTGATTAAAGATAAGCTGTCTTTATTTTTGATGGGCTGGCTAGGCGGGCCTCGATTGTATAGTGATAAATACGGCTCAATTTCGATACCTAAAGTGCATCAGCATTTAGTGATTAATGAAAAACAGCGTGATGCCTGGCTGTTATGTATGACCGAAGCCCTGAAGTATCAAGATTATAGCGAAAAATTTAAAGTGTATTTAATGGAGCAATTGTTTATTCCAGCGGAAAGAATTCGGCAGATGGCACAGAGTTAGAGAGTGTATTTTAGTGGTACGGCACTGTTTTCCTTATTCCTAAGTTCCACTTGGGAATAGGTGGAGAAACAGCTCTGCTGTATTTTTAGTAAACGAAACTTGAGAATAAGTTGTGTTTACAAAAGAGGCAAGTCCTCTATTATTAATTTTGTTTTATATTTATGTCATCGAAAGAATTGATTCAGCAACTAAGCAAAAACTTAGTAAAAACCCTTAATAAAGACCGTCCACTCATTAAACGTCAATTAGACCGTTTGCGCAGTGAGTTAAGAAAGAATAAAGACGTTCAGGAAAAACTAGCGCAACTGGAATTAAAATTAAAACTCTCGATCGAAAAACGTAATGCACGTTTAGCGAGTTTTCCTGTGCTGGAATACCCTGATTTACCTGTGACGGGTAAAAAAGAGGAAATTGCTGAATTGATTGAAAACAATCAGGTAGTGATTATTTGTGGAGAAACGGGATCAGGTAAAACCACGCAGTTACCGAAGATTTGTTTATCTATTGGTCGAGGCGCAGCGGGGTTAATTGGCCATACGCAACCGCGTCGAATTGCGGCGCGTACCGTAGCGGATAGAATTGCCGAAGAGTTGAAGCAACCGCTGGGTAAGGCGGTGGGTTATAAAATTCGTTTTAATGATAGAACCCATGAAAGCACCTTGGTTAAATTAATGACCGATGGGATTTTACTGGCGGAATCGCAAAATGATCCTTATCTGAATCAATATGACACCATTATTATTGATGAAGCCCATGAACGTAGCCTTAATATTGATTTTTTACTGGGCTATATGCGTTGGTTATTGCCTCGCCGTCCTGATTTAAAACTGATTATTACCTCTGCGACGATAGACCCCGAACGGTTTTCTCAGCACTTTTTTGATGCGCCTATTATCAATGTATCAGGGCGTACGTTTCCTGTGGAAATGCGTTACCGTCCGATTGAGCAAGAAGAAGACAGTGATGAGACGACTAACGATGTGCAGCAAGGTATTTTAGACGCAGTTGATGAGCTGCAACGTGATATGACAGGCGATATTCTGATTTTTCTCAGTGGTGAGCGGGATATACGAGAAACCGATGAGTCGTTACGCAAACATAATCACGGCCGATTTGAAGTGTTACCTCTGTATTCTAAACTCAGTGTCAGCGAGCAAGAGCGGGTTTTTAAAACCACGTCAGGCAAGCGACGCATTGTATTAGCCACCAATGTGGCAGAAACCTCACTCACGGTGCCGGGTATTCGCAGTGTGATTGATGTCGGTCATGCGCGAATCAGTCGTTATAGCCATCGTAGTAAAATTCAGCGTTTACCGATAGAAAAAGTATCACAAGCCAGTGCAAATCAACGAGCAGGCCGTTGTGGGCGTGTGGCGGAAGGGGTTTGTATTCGCTTGTATTCAAAAGAGGATTATTTAGCCCGCCCTGAATTCACAGAGCCAGAAATTAAGCGTACCAGTTTGGCTTCGGTAATTTTACAAATGTCGTCGCTAAAATTGGGTGATATCCGTGATTTTCCTTTTGTGGAGCCGCCTGACGATAAAATGATTCGGGATGGTTTAAGCAGTTTACAGGAAGTGAATGCACTGGATAAAGAAGGTAAATTAACCGTTGTTGGGCAACAATTATCCAAGTTACCGGTTGATCCAAAATTAGCACGAATGCTGATTGCGGCTCAAGAATTGTCTTGCTTGAAGGAAGTCGCGATTATTGTTTCAGGGTTGAGTGTTCAAGATCCGCGTGAAAAACCTGCGGATAAAATGCAGCAAGCAGATGCAAAACACGCTGAATTTATTGCTGAAGGGTCGGATTTTTTGAGCTTTCTCAATATTTGGCAAACCTTTGAAGAGCGTAAGAAACATTTATCTAATAATCAACTGCGTAAATGGTGTAAACAACACTTTTTATCTTATGTGCGTTTGCGCGAGTGGCAAGATGTGCATACGCAAATTGCTCAAGTGATTAAGGGTGAGTTGAAATTTAAGTTGAATAGCAGTGACGCTTCGTATGAAGCGATTCATCAAGCCTTATTACCTGGGCTATTATCTAATATTGGTTTTCGCCATGAGCAATATGAATATTTAGGCGCGCGTAATCTAAAGTTTTTTATTTTTCCAGGTTCAGGACAGCATAAACTCAAGCCTAAATGGATTATGGCTTCGGAACAAGTGGAAACCAGTAAAGTGTATGGGCGTTGCGTGGCGCGTATCGAGCCGCAATGGATAGAGCGTTGTGCGGCACATTTGGTTAAACAAAATCATTACGACCCGCATTGGGAGAAAAAAGCGGGGCGAGGGGCTATTTTTGAGCGGACTTTATTATTTGGTTTAACCTTAAATGCGAAACGTAAAATTCCTTATGAAAAAGTAGATCCCAAAGCGGCGCGGCAGATGTTTATTCGTCATGCCTTGGTGGAGCATGATTATCAAACGCGTGCGCCTTTTTTTAAAGCCAATGAAGCCTTACTGGAAGAGGTGGGTTATATTCAGCATAAAGGTCGTCGTGTTGATCTTATTGAAGATGAGGAATGGTTGTATGATTTCTATGAGCAAAAACTCCCTGAAACGGTGGTTAACGGCATTACCTTTGAGCAATGGCGCAAGCAGGTGGAACGAGAGCAGCCGCGATTACTGTATTTAACCAAAGAAGATTTAACGCGTACCGATGAGGGGCATATTAGTTCGTGGGAATACCCAGATGAAAAACAAGTAGGACGATTAAATTTAGAATTACAGTATCGTTTCGATTTAGGACATGAAGAAGACGGTGTTACGCTGGTGATTCCTGTACATCAATTAAATCAACTAACCGAGCAGCCTTTTGATTGGCTGGTTCCAGGTTTATTATCTGAAAAGCTGGTGGCTTTAATTAAAGGCTTACCCAAAAATCTGCGTAAACATTTTGTGCCTGTGCCTAATACAGTGGAACGCTGTTTAGAGGTAGAACCTGATGGGAAGGGGTCTTTGTACGAATGGCTGGCGATGCGTTTGCGTAAGTTGACCGGTGAAGCGATTCCTTTAACGGCATGGAATCTGGATGTCTTGACCGACCATTTACGAATGAATTTTCGCGTGATTGATGAGGAGGGTAGACAGGTTGATAACAGTCGTGACCTTAAAGCCTTGCAACGTAAATACACCGAAGCCGCAGGCGAAAGTTTTAATCAAATTGCCGAAGATGAGCTAAATTACACGGGCTGTATTCAGTGGGCGTTTGATGATTTACCTGAGGTGTATCAATTTGAGCAAAATAACCAAGATTTTATTGGTTATCCTGCCATTATTGATGAAGGCGATTCGGTGGGTGTGCGTATTTTAGATACCTTGGAAAAAGCCGCAGGACTGCATGAGCAAGGGTTAGTCCGCCTATTTCAATTACAGTTAAAAAAAGAAACTAAATATATTCTTAAAAACTTACCTTTTTCGCCTGAATCTGAATTGGCGTATAACCGTTTGCTGGCGCATCCAGATTTGACGGTGGATATTAGCAGTGAAAGTTATAAGCAAGATGTGTTGGCACTGATTATTAAATCTGTGTTTGTCACAGATAAGAGTATTCGAACCAAGGCGGATTTTGATCGGGTTTTATTGGAAAATAAACCAGATTTAGTCACTATGGCCACTAAAATTGGTGAGGCAGTGGTGGCGGCCTTAAGTGACTATACGCAAATTAAATTGCGTTTGGATAGAATGCCTGCTGGTGATGCTTCGGTGCAAGATGTGCAGCAACAGTTGGCGCGTTTATTTTATCAAGGATTTTTAACGCGCAGTGCGTATGAAAATCTACGCCATTATCCGCGCTATTTAAAAGCCATTGGGCTGCGTTTTGAATCCATGTTGCAAAATATTGCGAAAGACCAACAAAAGATGCAGGAAATGGCACGTTTTCAGCAGTGGTTTTGGGCGAGTATGGATAAAAGGCAAAAGACCGAAGCGGTGAACCCTGAACGCGAAAATTTTCGCTGGATGATAGAGGAATTAAGAGTTTCTTTATTTGCTCAGCAATTAAGAACCCCATACCCTGTTTCAGCTAAGCGTTTAGAAAAGCTATGGCAGAGTAATTTATAAATATTGTGGTCTTATCTACTGTAATAAAATCGATAGTCCAGTATATTAAGCAATTAGATTGCTGTTACTAATAACCTGATAGAGTTAAAAAATGAGTGATGAAAATAAGTCTGCACGGATGGAGGTTGAGATAGATGAGGCAGGAGTGAGCGTCTATATTAGCGTTGTAGCAGGCAGACAGGGGAGCAGTTATTCTAAAGTAACCTTAAATGAGCTTTTGTCGGTTGCAGATTTAATGAGTATGGAGTTAATTACTTCAGCGCATAAGGATATTGAAAGCTTATTAAAGGAAAATAAAGCAGGCAATATTAAGATAGGTGAAAGAATAAATTCGAAGATAGAGGTGGAAGTGACCCCGAATTTATTATCCGCTAAATTAAAAATTACTTCGGCTCGGGGTGGAAGGCATGCAGATGTGCATGAAGTCGTGGCGGTTTTGCACAGTCAAAGTATTGAGATACATCGAGTGAACAAGAAGCATGTGGTGGGCTTGATTCTTAAAGCGAAAAGAAATTTATTTGGGGATACTATTGAATGCGTTATCGCAGGCGGTGAACCTGCAATAGATGGAGACGATTCCCATTTTAAATTATTACTGGATGAAATTACCCATCGTGAACCGAATAAACGCACCGATGGAACCTTAGATTATTATGATTTAGGGCCGATAACCAGTGTTGATGAAGGCACGGAATTAATGCGCAGAATCCCTTTTACTCATGGAGTAGACGGGGTCGGGGTGACAGGAGAAGTCTTAAATGCCAAGAATGGCAGAGATATAAAGTTTAAAAAATGTAAAGGAGCCTCGGTGAGTGAAATGGATGATAATCTATTAATTGCCAGCGTTAAGGGGCAACCCATTCTTTTAGAAAGAGGGGTTGAAGTGGATGATGTGTATCAGGTGGAGAATGTCGATTTACATACAGGGCATGTCGATTATGATGGCTCTGTGGTGATAAAAGGCAGTGTTATTTCAGGAATGCGTGTCAAAGCCACAGGGGATATACAAATTTATGGCTTGGTTGAAAATGCTTTGATTGAATCAGGCGGCAATGTGGATATTAAGTTAGGCGCGGTAGGGCGAGAGGATGATGAAGAGGGTAATAAGATGGAGATTCGTTGTGCTGGAAATTTATCGGCGAATTATTTAGAAAATATTCAGGCAACGGTACAAGGGGATGTATTAATTAAATCTCGCATCTCCAATAGTTTTATTAATGCGGGTAATCAGGTAGTTGTAGGTAATAGTTACCAAGAAAAGAGTGGTATTGTCGGTGGAAAAATTGTTGCTGGAAGAATAATTCGTGGGGAAGTGCTGGGCTCTGAAGGAGGCACTGTAACGGATTTAATAGTCACTTACGATACGGCAGAAATGGGTGTGCGTAAATCGGATTTAAAAAACCAGCTTAAGGATTTAAATACTGAACTGATGACTGTCTTAGGTAAGACCATGAGTGAAGCGAAGAAAAAAACAGAGGCATCGGCTAAAAAGGTCAACCAATTAAAGCAGCAGAGTGAAGAGATAAAAATGCAAGTGGCTGATGTTATGTTAGAGCAGGATGGTGTAGAACAAGAAGCTGAATTACGTCAAGCCAATGCTGAACAAGGACGGGTGATTGCTCAGAAAGAAATTCATGAGGGCGTGACTATTAGAATAGTGGATAAAGACGTTGTAGTAAAATCCAAGTACAAACAGGGGATGTTTGTACTGGATCAGGGCAGAATGTCCTTTAAGGCATCGATTGACTAAAGAATTTCACCCTGTAATTCATGGCTTTCAATATGCGTTATTTGGAAAGGTGTTAGCTTGTTTTCTAATGAGTCGGTTTTATCAGTAATGGCTGTCACGCGTAAATAATTTGGAGTATAGCCAAAGACTTTTTGTTGAGTGTCATTAAGTTCTTCTGTTTGTCCTTCCCATAAAACAGTTAAAGTTTCGGTGATATTTTGCTTGAAAAAGTCCTGCTTCATGGTTTCAGCGAGTTGATGAAGTTGTTGACTGCGTTGTTTTTTCACTGCATTGGTAATGTGATTCTTGAGTGTGGCTGCTTTTGTGCCAGTGCGAATCGAATAGGTAAAAATATGGATATGTCCAAAACCGATGGCTTGAATGTAGTTATAGCTTTCCTGCCATTCTTGTTCGGTTTCATCTGGAAAGCCGACAATAATATCTGTAGTGATATTGATTAGTGGGACTTTTTGTCGCGCTTCTTCGACGATTTGGGTGAATTCTTCGGTTTTACAACGTCTGGCCATGCGTTTTAAGACACTGTCAGAACCGCTTTGTAATGGAAGATGCAGGTGAGGCATAAGACGGGGATTGCTGAATAAATCAAAGAAATCTTCAGGTAAGTCCCATGGCTCTAAAGACCCTAAACGTAATCGAGGTACTGTTGTTTGTTCTAAAATAGCACGAATAAGGTCTACAAGATTTTGCTCAATATCGGAGCCATACCCGCCTAAATGCACGCCTGTTAAAATAACTTCTTGCACGCCTTGGCTAGCGAAGTGGTTAATGTCTTGAATAATTTGTTGAATAGGGGTACTTTTTTCTTCACCGCGCGCGACAGTGACAATACAGAAGGTACAACGGTATCGGCAACCATCTTGTACTTTAATAAAGGCGCGTTGGCGACCTCGATTAAATAAGGAAATGGCGGCAGGTTCCGTTGACATGGCGGGCATACTAGGTATTTCCAGTTCAGCCAGCGCAAGCTCAACCAAACGGTCTTTATCTGCATTGCTAATAATTAAATCTACACTCAATAATTCTGCGGCTTCATCTGCATTTAAAGTAACGTAACAGCCACTGGCAATAATTTTAGCACTGGGGTTATCTCGGTGAATACGGCGAATAAGTTGGCGTGATTTGCGTACTGCATCTTGGGTGACAGCGCAGGAGTTAATAATAACTAAATGGGCTTTATTTTGTTCGCGGGTGATGGTGTGTCCAGCTTTTTGAAAGCCTTGAGCCCAACTTTCCAGCTCAGCTTCGTTAAGACGACAACCTAAAGTCCGTAAATATACTAACATGATGCAACAACCCATAAACGATAAGAACAGCGATGTGCAACATCGCGCGGGTGCGTATTATCCCACAAGTTGTTATTTTACGTTTATTTAGCAAGCTGATGGGGGTTGCCTAAGAGTGACAGCCCCCATCAAGTGCTATTATTTATGAAAAATTAAGGATAAATAACTTTGGGAGTAAAAGTAGCCGCAGGGTATTTAGCATCAAATTTAGCTTTTTCACCGACAAAAGGCATGCTTTTTTTAACGGCTTCCTTGTCTAAATAAATAACTTTAGGATGAAAGTTGGCCGCTGGATATTTTTTATCTATATCATTGGCTGCACTAAGGCTAGGAATAAGGGTGATTGTTGCTGTTAAGAGACTGATAATAAATGGAGTTTTCATTTAAGCTCGAACCTTTGTTGTCTGGTTATTATGAAATCAAGGCGGTTAGCAAACCGTTATTGAGTGCTAAAGAGTAGCAAGCCCTATAATAACGTAATTATTTCAGGATAATCAATAAATAACTGCTGTCTAAAATGCTCAATCCGCATTTCATTGCCGCGCTGTTCTCTCGGAATATCCACCTGTATTTCTTTTTTAACGGACATTGGGTTGCTGTCTAAAAAGATAAGCCTATCTGCTAAGGCAATCGCTTCGCGTAAGTCGTGCGTGACAAACAAGATGCTGTGGGGTCTTTTTTGCCATAAATCAACCAATAATTGCCGTACGGTTCGGGCGGTTGGTGGATCGAGAGAAACGAAGGGTTCATCCATTAATAATAAATCGGGGTGGGTGGCAAAGGCTCGAATAATCTCCACGCGACGGCTCATGCCTAAAGATAAATGATTCGGGTAGCTTTGTTTTTCTGCACTTAATCCCATACCCTGTAATAAAAAATCCAAATCTTCTGTGGTTATTTTATCGGCGGCCAGGCGAATATTATCGACAACAGTGCGCCAAGGCAGTAAGCGAGGGGATTGGAAAACGTAGGAGATTTTAGGCGTATGTTGTTTTTTGCTTAAAGTAATCGCCCCTGTATAGTCGTTGTCCAGCCCTGCTAGGAGGTTTAATAAGGTGGTTTTTCCACAGCCTGAGTGGCCAATGAGGCAAACAAATTCATGAGCGTGAATGGTAAGTTCTAAGGCTTTAATAATCTGTTTCACGGAGCGGTTCTTAGGATTAATGTACGATTTATCCTCAATATGAATGTGAGTATCTTGCATTATCGCCACCGTTGGGCTCGTTTATCTAAGGGTTTTAAAATGAATAATTCAATACATTGAATTAAGGCAATAAAGGCAATGGTATAAGCTAAAATACTAGTGACATCAAACAGCTGAAAGTATAAGTGCAGTTGATAGCCCATGCCATCACTGCGTCCTAGCATTTCAACCACTAAAACAATTTTCCAAATTAAGGCTAAACCTGAACGTGTGGCAGCCATAATAAACGGTTGTAGCTGCGGTAAAATAACATGTTGTAAGATTTTTACGCGGCTAAAACGGTAGCACTTTGCCATGGAAAATAATTCACTGTCTAATGCACGAGTGCCTTCGCGTAGAGTCACGATGACATTGGGAATTTTATTAATAATCACCGATAAAATCGCGGCTGTTTCAGTGAGACCAAACCAAACATAACAAAGAATAATGGTCACTAAAGCGGGAATATTTAAAAAAATAATAAGCCAGTGGTCAAAAAAATTATCCAGAGTTTTATTCAGCCCAAAAAGAATGCCTAAAGTACAGCCGAGCAACATGGCAATACTAAAGCTAATTAATAAACGTGTGCAGGTTGCCATTAGGTGATGCATTAATTCACCCGATTGAATTTCCTCTAATAAACGCGTGAACACCGCAATCGGCTGAGGAAGGGTGCTGCTATTCAGGTAGACGGCCAGTCCCTGCCATAATAAAAACAGTAGGCATAAGGAGAGAAAACTCAGTATAGCGGGGGAGCGTAAGCAAGTGTATGAGCGTTTAAACATAAGGGCTTATACGGGCTGCTGGATTGTTGGATGGTTTTCTAAAATCTGCAAGCGTTCTGCCGTGCCAATATCCATCCAGTGACCTGAAAATATTTCCCCTGTAATCTGCTTATTTTTCATGGCGGCTTTTAATAAAGGCGCTAAAGCCGATTTTCCAGCCGCTATCTCACTAAACAAAAGGGGGTGATACACGCCAATGCCGCTAAAGGTATATTTAGGTTGTGTTTCGGTATTTAATATGCCTTGTGTATCGCAGGAAAAGTCGCCTTCTGGGTGATGGGGTGGGTTATTAACCAAAACAAGGTGCGCTAAATTGATACTCTGATTTCGTAAGGTCTGTAAAGGGAAATGGCAGGAAATATCGGCATTGACCACTAAAAAGGGCTTATCGCCTAATAAAGACAGTGCATTCTTAATGCCGCCCGCGGTTTCCAGTCCTTCATTACCTTCATAGGAGTAAGTAATCTGTGCTTGATAGCGTGAACCATCACCTAAATAGGCTTCAATTTGTTCGCCTAAATAGGCAAGGTTAATCACAATCTCTGAAAATCCTGCTTTAACCAAGCTTTCAACGGTGGATTCAATCAGGGGTTTGCCATTAACAGGCAGTAAAGGTTTAGGCGTATGGTCTGTCAGGGGTCGCATACGCTCGCCTCGGCCCGCAGCTAAAATCATGGCTTTCATGAATTTACCTGTAGCAGAGCTTTATTTTCTTGAAGAAAATCATGAAAGGATTGCAGTTCTGGGTAGTGTTGGCTGACAGATAATACATAGTTTAGCGTGCGTGGAATATCGGCTAAATAGCCACTTTTATTATCACGAATATTCAGCCGTGAAAAAATACCGATGGCTTTTAAGTGTCGTTGAATACCCATGAAGTCAAAATCACGCTTAAATTGTGGGTAAGTTACACGGTGTAAGATTTTGGCCTGTTGCAGTTGTTGATAATAGGCTTGCAGGTGTTGCTCTATGCTTGCTTCAGGCCAAGCAATATAACAATCGCGCAATAAAGACACAGCATCGTAGGTAATCGGCCCGACAACCGCATCTTGAAAATCAATCATACCGAGGTTGGTTTCATTAATGTACATAAGATTACGCGAATGATAGTCACGATGGACGCAGACTTGGGTTTGTTGGCAGGCAGAATTAATTAATAGTTGATAGCAATCATTGAGCACGGTTTTCTGTTGAGTGCTAAGGATTAATTGCTGTTGTTGCTGTAAAAACCAATCGCTAAATAAATCAAGTTCCGAATGCAATAACGTGGGCGTGTAATGCGGTAAATCGACGGTATTTGGATTAATATTGCTTTGTAATCGAACTAAATCTGATAAAGCTGTGGCATATAAGCGCTCAACACTTTGAGGGGTTAATACGTCTAATAAGCATTCGGAACCAAAATCATCCAGTAATAGAAAACCTTGTTCAAGCTCTTGAGCAATAATAGTGGGTACTTGTACATGGGCTTGTTTAAACAGTTCTGCTACTTGAATAAAGGCGGCGGTATTTTCTTTTTCAGGGGGCGCATCCATGATAATAAAGGATTGCTTTCCGTGAGTGACTCTAAAATAACGTCTAAAACTGGCATCGCTGGAAGCAGGGATTAATTGGTCTACATCAAAGTGCAAGGCTTCTTGTATCCAATGGAGTATTTTTTTATATCGTTCATCGTGTGCCGTGATTGCCATTATTTTATAAGGTGCCTGATAAAGTAAGGTAAAATGGTGAATTCAATGCTTTATTATATCGTATTCATTTATCTGGAGGGTATCCTCCTTGTTTTATAAAAGGTTTTTAAGCTGGTTATGTTGCCTCGATTCGTCTTTATTCTTATGGGTAGTTCACTTAGTCTGCAGGCAATGGCGCAAGAGCCTAGCTGGCAGTGTCATAAGGGCGATTTAACAGGAAGTTGGAACTGTTCATTGCCAGATAATGCCGTGCCTCAAGATAGAATCCACCGCCGTTTAGAAAAAACACAGGGCTGGTTTTCCCCCGCATTCAGCGCAGCTCAAGAGAAAGTATTTACTCAATTGCAACTGGGGTTTAGTCAAAATCCTTGGGCGATGTGTGCAGGTGCAAGCACTCAACCACTGTATCCTTATAATAAGCAATTGCGTGAACAAGCGAATACGCATATTTTTGCCAATGCGTCGGAAAGTTTTGATAAACAAGTCACCTATTTTTCAGGCGCTGTTGATTTAACACGTGCAGATCAAAGAACAAAAGCCTCTCAAGCCATACATAATAAAGGTTCAAACTCTTTAAATTTATTTGGAGATGTACTGTACCGTGACAGCGGTACCGCTTTGTATAGTGCCTCGGCTAAGATGGAACTTAATCAAGATAAGTCTTTATTGCGCGACAGTTTATTTATTGTGCCTACTTCGCCTATTCGAGGCAGTGCCGAGGTGATTTATCGTGAAAGCAGCAGTTTACGCCGACTGAAAGAGGTAAGTTATACTTCTTGCCCGCCTAATAATCAAGATTGGGTGTTGCATGCTGAGAAAATGAAGATCAACGATAAAACAGGGAGCGCCTCGATTAAACAAGGCTGGTTGGAATTTAAGCAAGTGCCTGTGATGTACCTTCCTTATGGTTCCTTTTCAATTGATGACCGGCGTAAAAGTGGGTTTTTAATGCCGTCTTTTGGGGTGTCGGGGCGTAATGGCATGGATATCAGCGTTCCTTTTTATTGGAATATAGCGCCTAATTATGATTTAACCCTCCATCCGCGTTATATGGGGACGCGTGGTTTTATGATGGGTGCAGATTTTCGATACTTACAAGACTCGTATCAAGGTGAAGTGGATGTTGAAGTGTTGCCTGAGGATCAGTTAGCGAAATCAGAGTCTGGGACTGCTACGACCCGCTGGGGTGGCAGTGTAAAACATCAGCATCAATTCATGGATAATTTACAGTTAGATGTGGATGCCAATTATGTGTCGGATAAAGCGTATGTTAGTGATTTAGAAGGTAACTTAGGCACGGGAAATCGCAGCCAGTATTTATCTAGCCGCTTGGATTTAAACTATAGTTTGTCATGGTTGTCGTTACAGGCACACATGGATAATTATCAGAACATCAATCCGGTGGCAGATGATAGCAGTCTTCCCTATCGTCGATTACCACAAATTCAACTGAACCTGCATAAATCAATGGAAAGTTTCGGTGTACCCGTGGATTTTGCTTGGGAAAGCGAATATGTTAATTTTCAGCGGCACAGCAACGATGGAAATCTGGAGGCACAGCGACTTAATGTAAAGCCTTCTATTAGTTTTCCTATGCGCTCGGATGCAGGTTTTATGACACCGAAGATCGCTTTGCAGCATACTCAATATTGGCTAGGAGAAGGAGACGATTCCGCACAACAGACATTAAGTAAAACTTTGCCTGTTATTTCCTTGGATTCGGGATTATTTTTTGAGCGTGAGTTTGCTCAGTTACGTCATACCATTGAGCCACGGCTATATTATTTGTATGTGCCTTACGTGAATCAAGAGGCCTTGCCGAATTTTGATACCGGCGTGGCAGATTTTAATACAGGCATGTTATTTCGAGATAATCGTTTTAATGGCGTAGATAAAACGGAAAATACCAACCAAATTACCACCGCACTGACCACACGATTGATTAAAGACGGACGTGAATTACTCAATTTAACGGTTGGAGAAATATTTTATTTGGAGTCGCGTAAGGTTGGCCTATCAGGGTATGAGCCTAAAAATGAATTAGTTTCCAATTTAATTGTGGAATTTAGCAGTGAATTGAGCCGAGAGTTTAGGTTAAATTCAAGTTTACATTGGAATCATAAACAAGCGAAGATTGACCGAGGCGCGATTGATTTACGCTATCATGCGAAAAATAACACCTTGTTTAACGCAGGCTATCGTTACCGTTTAGAACGAACGGGGCAAGTGGCACAAGAACAAATTATGGCATCGGCTATGTTACCTATTGTTGATGGGTGGAGTTTCATTGGTTTGTATCGATATTCTTTATACGACCGAATGCCGTTGGAACATTTTTTTGGTATTGAAAAAGACAGTTGTTGTTGGCGTATTCGTTTAATTGCACGGCAATTTATTCGTAATACCCGTGAGGCGGCACAAAAAGAAAATTCTCTCTTTTTACAATTTGAGTTAAAGGGTTTTACCAGTTTAGGTGAAAAATTGGATGATTTTTTGTTAGAAAATATTTCAGGCTATAGCAAACCGAGTGATAAATAAAAAAATGAAACACTTAATGAAAACAATCGCGAGTATTTTTTTACTTGTGCACGCATTAAACAGTTCGGCCGCCGATTATTTGGATGGCATTTCTGCGGTAGTAGAAGATGATATTATTTTAGATAGCGAGTTAGTGACTGAAGTGACAGGCATTGTAAGCCGTCTGCAATCACAACAAGTGCAGTTACCTGAAAAGGAGGTACTATATAAGCAGGTATTGGAACGTTTAATTCTAGAAAAATTACAAATTCAATTGGCTGAGCGTCAAGGTATTCGAGTCAGTGATGACTACCTGCAATCTTCAATTGAGAGTATTGCGGCGAATAATAAAATGAGTGTTGCTACGTTTAGGCGTTCATTAGTCTCTGAAGGTATGGATTTTAAGGTCTTTCAGGATAAGGTACGTCGAGAAATTCGTTTGAATCAATTGCGTAATCGAGAGATTGGTCAGCGAGTAACGGTTTCAGACCAAGAAGTGACCCATTATTTGGCGACAGAAACCAGCTTAGCGGATAAGAATCGACAATATTTAGTGGGACATATTTTATTGTCTTTACCAGAAGATGCCAGCGCGCTATTAATTCAAGAAAAAATGCGTCAAGCCAAATTGATGGTGGAAAAATTAAAACAAGGCGCTGATTTTAAACAAATGGCCGTTGCCCAGTCGGCTTCGGATACCGCTTTACAAGGAGGTAGTTTAGGCTGGCGTTCTTTAAGTGGCCTACCCAGTTTATTTGTTGGATCGATAAAAATAATGAGTAAAGGAGGGGTGTCGAAACCACTTCGTAGCCCTGGTGGGCTGCATATTTTGAAATTATTAGACAGTACAGGGGGCGAGGCACACATGATTACTGAAACCCATGTACGCCATATACTGTTAAAGACCAATGAACTGGTCAGTGATGAGGAAGCGAAAAAACGCCTACAAGTCATTCGCGAGCGTATTATAGATGGTGATAATTTTTCTACTTTAGCTAAAGCCAATTCTGAAGATACAGGCTCAGCTGTTAAAGGAGGCGATTTAAGCTGGGTGATGCCAGGGTTATTAGTTCCTGCATTTGAAAAAGTGATGATTAATTTGCCCTTAAGTGAAATAAGTCAGCCGGTACAAACACAATTTGGTTGGCATATTATTCAGGTACTAGAGCGTCGAACCAAAGATAACAGTCAGGAACATAAAATAGACCAAGCACGCGATGAAATTCGGAAACGTAAAATAGAATCGGAAACAGAATTATGGTTACGTCGTTTAAGAGATGAATCGTATGTTGATATCCGTTTGGGTTTGTTGAATGAATAAACAATCAGTCAGTTTGGCTTTAGCGGAACAGACGGCTTTAGAGAACCAGCTAAAACGCATTATTGCAAAAGAAGATTTAGCAGCAAAAAAAGCGTTATTAGAAGTGACTGCCCGTCATTTACATTTGGATTATTTAGATTTAGCAGCGGCCTTATTGGTTTTAAATGAGTCTCCTGTGGAACTCACGGAAGGGGAGTCCAATAAACTCAGTCAAGAAAAGCAAAAATCCTATGAACTCTTACAGGCGCAAATGGTTCGCTATCGTATTGAAGTAGGGCGCGCACATCAGGCGACTATTCCACGGATTAAAACGATTTTAGTCGAAGTATCAGGGGTGGATTATAAAAAAATTGGCTATATTGATATGTTTGAGTATTACACGGTATTAAGCTTGCCGTCAGGAATGCCAGTGGATATTTTGCAGTCACTTAAAGAAGTGGGTATAAATAACAAGGAATTTGATATAAAGCGACTGACAGGGGTAGGAAAAAAATATCGTACCGATAAAACTGTGCGTCGCGGCACACGGAGGCATTATTTATCTGCGAATAAAAAATCGGCACATCAAGGAAAATAGTATGTATAAAACTCAACGAAGTAAAAAGGAAGCATAATGACGAATGAAATTCAGTATATAGAGACCGCCGAGGCATTACATACTTTTTGCCAAACCATGAAACAAGCGGACTGGGTAGCCATGGATACTGAGTTTTTGCGAGAAAAAACCTATTACCCTAAATTTTGTTTATTACAAATTGCGACTTTGGATTGGGTGGCATGTATTGACCCCATTGCTTTAGAAGGGCAGATGGATGAATTGTTCACGATTATTAATGACCCTGCGATTGTTAAAGTATTACATTCTTGTCGCCAAGACGTTGAAATTTTTTATCAGCTATCGGGTAAATTACCTGCCCCTGTCTATGATACGCAGCTAGCGGCTCCATTATTGGGGTACCAAGAAAATCCAGGGTATGCCATGCTGGTCTCGGGATTTTTAAATATTAACCTAAGTAAAACCCATACACGTACAGATTGGAGCCAGCGTCCTTTATCGGAAGAGCAAGTCCAATATGCCGCGGATGATGTGATTTATTTAGCAAAGATTTACTGCATGATGCAAGAAAAATTAAAAGCATTAGGGCGGGAACAATGGCTTAATGAGGATTTTGCACAAATCTTAAACCCTGATTTGTATGATATTCCACCTGAGAATGCGTGGTTAAAAATTCGAGGTAAGAATAAACTGACAGGCAAGCAGTTAGCCATTGTACAAATTTTGGCGGAGTGGCGTGAGCAAGCGGCTAAAAGCAGTGATAAGCCCAAAAATTGGATTGTTCGAGATGAACATATTTTAGATATGGCCAAATTGCAGCCAACCACCATTCCTGAATTATCTAAAATTCGTGGGATTAGTGAGGGTTTTGTTCGTCGTAGTGGACAAAAAATATGCCAGTTAATTCAGCTTGGGAAAGACAAGCAGGAATTAAAGCTAAAAGATAAACCGAGTACTGCGAAAAAGATTCCGCAACAAGAGGCTATTTTAGATATTTTGAGTGCCGTGGTGCGCTTACGCGCGGCAGAAAATTCTTTAAACCCTACTATTTTAGCGACTCGTAAAGATTTAGAGAGTTTATTATTAGACGATGCCGAGTGTTTGTTATTAAGTGGCTGGCGATACAGTATGGTGGGTAAAGAACTGCAACATGTCTTAGCAGGGAAATGTTCTATTGCTGTACAGCAGGATACTTTGGTTTTTCATGAGCAGGGTTGAAATGTTGCTTGAGTCCTTGCAAGGTGACAAACGCGGCATTAATAACACCTAAATTGGCCAATGAGGCAGGTATAATGCCATCAGGGTCTCCGTGCATTTGATGGGTAATATGAATTATGGGAGCTTGCTTTAAATCAAACTTCCAGTAGCCATCGGAGTGGCGCATTTGTATCGTATTATCAGGCCTAGGTAATTGTGCTTGAATGGCTTTAGGTAATAAATCTCTGGGGATATTTTTCAGTTCTATAGTATAAGTTTGGTTTTTTTCATCCTGTGTTTCGTTACTGTGCATAACGGTATAACGATTACTGAGTGGCCAAGGAAGTTCACTGAGTTTATAGATATAATGCTCGGTTAGATTAAGAGTGGTCAGGCATTTATATTGCCATGAGCACTGTTTTGTTTGTTTAATAAAGCTGAGTAAGTCTTTGAGCGGAGCATTAAGGGTGACTTCTCCTTTAAACTCTTTGTAATCCGAACCAGAAATGTGACGAGTATAGACCTGAATTCCAGCCTCTTGCTTAGCTAATATCCAATGGGTATTTTCTTGGGCAAAGGGGCTAAAAGAACTGAGTATGAGAACGGTAAACAGGTAGGTTTTTAACATAAAGATTTTATACACTATAAAGGGTCATGGTCGAGATACAAAATATAGTAGCAGATATTCCAGAGCAATTACCTAATGAGCTTTTTACCACGTTATTGCAAAATCCCCAGCTAAAAATGGAACGCATTGTTTCAAAAGGTCATTGTAATGCAAAAGATGACTGGTTTGAACAAGCCGAAGCGGAATGGGTTTTCTTGCTGCAAGGCAAGGCTGTTTTAGAGTTTGCAGCCGCTTCCGAATTAAAAACATTAAATGCAGGCGATTATTTATTGATTCCTGCCCATTGTAAACATCGTGTCGATTGGACAGAGCCTGAAAAGGAAACTATCTGGTTAGCACTTCATTTTAAAGAAACTGAAACAATATGAAAAAAGCACCCAAAATTGGATTTATTAGCTTAGGTTGCCCTAAAGCCTTAGTGGACAGTGAACGCATCTTAACCAAACTGAATTCAGAAGGCTATGAAGTCGCCAATGATTATGAGGGTGCCGATATCGTAGTGGTAAATACCTGCGGTTTTATTGATTCGGCGGTAGAAGAATCTTTAGACAGTATTGGGGAGGCGCTTGCTGAAAATGGGAAGGTCATTGTCACAGGCTGTTTAGGCGCGCGACCTGAAGAAATTTTGGCTCGCCATCCTCAAGTATTAGAAATAACGGGGGCTCATGCCTTGGAAGAAGTGGTCAGTGCGGTACATAAGCATTTACCGCCTGCTCATGATCCGTTTATCAGTTTATTACCACCTCAAGGAATTAAACTGACACCCAAGCATTATGCCTATTTGAAAATATCAGAAGGCTGTAATCATCGTTGCAGTTTTTGTATTATCCCTTCTATGCGTGGAGATTTAGTGAGCCGCCCGATTAATAGTGTCTTAGCCGAAGCGAAACGTTTAGCGGATGCAGGGGTAAAAGAATTATTAGTGGTTTCACAAGATACCAGTGCTTATGGTTTAGATTTAAAATATGCGGAATTTGATTGGCAAGGTAAAGCCATTCGGACGCGTTTTTATGATCTTGCAGAGGCTTTAAGTGATTTAGGTATTTGGGTGCGTATGCATTATGTCTATCCTTATCCACACGTAGATGAAGTGGTTCCTTTGATGGCTGCTGGGAAAATATTACCTTATTTAGATATTCCTTTTCAGCATGCAAATCCACGTATTTTAAAATTAATGAAGCGTCCTGCGGCGACAGAGAATAATTTAGAGCGTATTCAGGCATGGCGTAAAATTTGTCCTGATTTAGTGATTCGCAGCACGTTTATTGTCGGTTTTCCTGGAGAAACAGAAGCAGAGTTTCAAGAGTTATTAGATTTCTTAACAGATGCACAACTGGATAGAGTGGGTTGTTTTGCGTATTCGCCTGTTAAAGGAGCGGCGGCTAATGAATTACCCAATCCTGTGCCTGAAGCGGTTCAACAAGACCGTTTGGCGCGCTTTATGGCACATCAAGAAGCGATTAGTGCGGCTCGATTACAGAAGAAGGTTGGGCAAATAGAGCAAGTTATTGTTGATGAAGTGGTTGAAGAAGGAGCCGTTGCCCGTAGTATGGCAGATGCTCCTGAAATTGATGGCCAAGTGTTTATTGATGGCGCAACCCACCTAAAAGTAGGCGATTTAGTGACGGTAGAAATAGAAGAAGTCGATGAGCATGATATGTGGGGGCACCTTTACCAGTCGTAAGCTTAACTTAATAAGCGTGTAATCGATTCCCGCAGGGAGGCGGGGTCGAATGGTTTACCCAGTAAGCAAGAAATATCAGATTTATTAATTTTATCTAAAGTGTCAGGGTCTTGTTCGCTGGTCAGCATAATAATGGGGGTATTTTTATGCGCTTCTTGTTGGCGAATATAAGTAGCAAGATGAACCCCATCAATGACAGGCATATTATAGTCGGTCAGAATAATATCAAAACTGGAGGACTCTAAAATATCGATGGCTTCTTGGCCATTATTTGCTAAGCTGATATTTTCTATACCTATATTGGACAAAGTACGGCTGATGTATTTTAGAGAAAAGGCACTGTCATCCACTAATAAAACAGATATATCTTCAATATCAAGATGTTCTAGTTGTGCTATTTCAGGGAAAACAAAATGTTTGGTTGAAGACAGCGCCTTAATGAGTTCTTCTTTGCTAAAGGGTTTGGGTAAAATAGCAATCGCCCCCGCTTGTCGAATGGGATCTAAGCTCTCAATATTGGTTTCGCTGGAAATAAGCATAAAGGCCATTTCATACTCTTCATCGTAGTCACGTAATTTATGAATCAATTCATTGCCTGTCATATCAGGTAAATACATGGCACTAATAATAAGATTTGGATGTTCTGACGCTAAATTCTCAAAGACATCATCCCCAGAACGACACACAGTAATCCGTGTAATACCCAGCTGTTTTAAATGATTGCTAATAATATGAGCTTGCGTTTTTGAAGGCTCAACAAGAAAAATATGTAGTTCAGAGATGTGTTCGGTCATTTTTGTGTACGGTAGAGGTTAAGGCCTAAAGCTGCTTGTTGTGTAAAGTGTTTGGCCATATTAAAATCGTCTTGGGTGAATTTTTTATGCGTAAAAGCACGATCGGCATAAAATAAACCTAAAAAATTATCTTTTATAAAAAGTGGAAAAAGAAAGCACTCTATTTTTCCGATGCGGTTAAGCACGTGACTGGAATAATAATCGTAATGTTGCTCAGGGGTCGCCCATAAACCTAAAGTCGATTGGCAGGCATGGTTAAAGAGATTTTCAGGTTGCTGAGATAAAATAAAATTAATTTTTTGTGTGGGGTCTTTTTTATCCCAGCCAAAGGAAAATTTCTCATTGAGTGTTTTTTTATTAGGTGTTGCCATCAAAAAACAACTTCTATCCATGCCTACACCACGATGAATGCCTTCCATCACCATTTCGAATAATAAATCGATGTTTATTTTTTCACAGAGCAACTGGCTAATATCTTGTAATATTTGAAATTGTAAGTGATGAGGATTTTCTACTATAACAGCCTCGGGGGCTGTCTTTGTGGTGATGATGGGTGAATCTTCAGAGGTATCAAGCTGTATAAAATGGGAGGCTTCGTGTGCTCCAAAGTGCTTCGCAATTTTTACGGCTGCTTTGGTATTCTCTTTTAATGTATTTTTTAATGAAGTAGGGGATTGATTAGTGATTCGTGCCAGTTCTGCTAAGCAGCTAGTCATGGATTCAGAATTCCAGCCTTCTTGAATCGCTAAAGGAATGGCGTGGCTTAAAGTCACTAAGCGGGTACGGCGATTTTTAGTATCGAGAATGGTTTCTTTAATCAGTCCTGATAATTGCCAAGATTGGCAAAGGGATTGACTTAATTTATCCAGTTTGAAGCCTAAAATTTGTTTTTCGGCTGCATCTTGTGGGGTGCCGGTTTCCATTATTTTTATAATGGCTTCACCTTGTTTTTGACTAAAACACCAAAAGGCAATTTTACCTATATTTTTTAATAAAGAGGCAATAAAAACTTCTTCTGGAAGTGCATCTTTAGTTATTACAGCTAAGGATTTAGCGTGTACAGCAGCATGAATGGCTAAGGCAATTTCTTTATTGGCTTGGTCTCTATTTTTTTTGGATAAAATGGATTCAAACAGCGCACAAACCAAAGAAAGCTCACGTATAGTTTCTGACCCTAAAACAACAATGGCACTGGTAATGGTAACCATTTTCCGATTGGAAGGGTTGTAATAGCTACTATTACTCATTTGTAATAGTCTGGCTGTTAGATTAGGATCCTGCATAATGACAGAAGCCAAATCGGCGGCACTTTTATGATCATTTGCAAGAGTTGCGTGAATTTTTCTAGTGGTATTAGAAAAAATGGGCATTTCCTTTTCATGTAATAACTGGGTCCATGAAGCAAGGGTTTTAGGTTTTGTATCCATTATGTATTGCACTAAATAAAATAAATAAGGGGTTAACAGGAAACAGTTTAAAGGCTATTTCCTGTTAAGTCATGCGCTGTTGCTGTTTATAGGGCGTTAATTTTAACTAACTGCTCATTAAAATTAATAAGCGAATTTTGAATGTTAGCTAATTTCTCTTTTTCTTTATCAATCACAGCAGCAGGGGCTTTATCTACAAATTTAGGATTATTTAGTTTACCTTCAATACGTGGCAAGTCTTTTTCTAATTTTTGGATTTCTTTTTCTAAACGCGCTATTTCAGCTTGTTTATCAATTAAGCCAGCCATTGGAATTAAAATGCGCAATTCATTCACTAAGGCAATCGCCGATTCAGGCGCTGTATCTTCTGGATTTAAGTGGGTTATGGACTCAATACGCCCAAATTTTTGTAGATAAATTTCCGCTTCAGGTAATTGTTTTTCATCATTTGCACTGATGTTTTCCAATAAAACAGGTAATGGTTTGCTTGGTGGAATATTCATTTCACCCCGAATACGACGTACCCCTAAAATAAAGGCTTTAGTCCATTCAATCGCGGCAATAGCATCTTCATCCACTTGTGTTGCATCAAACTCAGGATAGGCTTGCAGCATAATAGTATCTGCTTTAATGCCTGCGAGTGGAGCAACCCGTTGCCAGATTTCCTCGGTGATAAATGGCATAATCGGATGTGCTAAACGTAAAATAGATTCTAAAACCGTTAATAAGGTTTTACGTGTTCCACGTTGTAAAGCGGCATCGTCGGATTGTAAGGAAATTTTAGACAGCTCTAAATACCAATCACAATATTCATTCCAAGTGAAATCATAGATTTCTTGAGCGGCATGGTCAAAACGGTAGTTTTCTATCGCATCGCTGGTAGAAGCAATCACTTGATTTAAACGGGAAACAATCCATTTATCCGCTTGGCTGTAAGCCAATTCACCGCCATTGAGGCCGCAATCTTGCTCTTCGGTATTCATTAGAACAAAACGAGCTGCGTTCCATAATTTATTACAGAAATTACGGTAGCCATCAATCCGCCCTGCATCTAAACGAATATCACGCCCAGTGGAAGCTAATGAGGCAAAGGTAAAACGCAGTGCATCGGTTCCATACGAAGGAATGCCTTCTGGAAATTCTTTGCGCGTGGCTTTTTCGATTTTTTCCGCTAAATGCGGCTGCATCATGCCCTTAACCCGTTTAGCGACTAAATCTTCTAGGGTAATACCATCGATTAAATCAATCGGGTCTAAGACATTACCTTTAGATTTAGACATTTTTTGACCCGCTGAATCGCGCACCAAACCATGAATATAAATTTTGTTAAAAGGGATTTCTCCCATGAATTTCTTACCCATCATAATCATACGGGCGACCCAGAAGAAAATAATATCAAAGCCTGTGACTAATACGCTGGTTGGGTAATGTTGCGCGAGTTCGGGTGTTTGTTCTGGCCAGCCTAAAGTGGAAAATGGCCAAAGCGCAGAAGAAAACCAGGTATCCAATACATCGTCATCTTGTTTTAAGAGGTAATCTTCGGCTAGATTGTGTTTGGCACGTACCTCGGCTTCAGTACGTCCAACATAAATTCCACCTTCTTCATCATACCAAGCAGGAATTCTATGTCCCCACCAGATTTGACGTGAAATACACCAATCTTGGATGTTGTTCATCCATTCGTAATAGGTATTTTTCCAGTTATCAGGGACAAATTGAATTTCACCCGATTTAACCGCTTCAATCGCAGGCCCAGCTAAAGGTGCAACTTTGACATACCATTGGTCGGTTAATAAAGGCTCAATAATACTGCCTGAACGGTCGCCACGTGGAACCATTAATTTATGGTCATCCACTTTAACTAATAAACCCAAAGCGTCTAAATCAGCAACAATTTGTTTCCGTGCGGCAACACGGTCTAAACCAATGTATTGCTCAGGAATTAAATCGTTTTCCTCTTCTTCATTAGCGCGAATGGCGGCATCTACGGTGAATAGGTTGATTAAACCGCCGTGGATTTGGTCTTGAATAGCTGAAGTATCTTTATGGCGTGACCAGACTTCGTAATCGTTAAAATCATGCGCAGGCGTGATTTTTACACATCCCGTACCAAATTCAGGGTCCACATAGTCATCGGCAATAATCGGAATTAAACGCCCTGTTAAAGGCAGTTTAATAAACTGACCTAATAAGTGCTGGTAACGCTCATCACTTGGGTGAATCGCTACGGCGGCATCGCCCAGCATGGTTTCAGGCCGTGTGGTGGCAACAATCAAATAGCCTTCGCCGTTGGCCAGAGGGTAGTGCATGTGCCACATAAAGCCGTTTTCTTCTTCGGATAGCACTTCTAAATCTGAAACGGCGGTGTGTAAAACAGGATCCCAATTTACAAGGCGTTTACCACGGTAAATTAAACCTTCTTCATACAGCTTAATAAACACTTCTTGGACGGATTCGGACATGCCGTCATCCATAGTAAAGCGTTCATTTGACCAATCCAAGGAAGCGCCCATGCGGCGTAATTGCTTGGTAATAGTCCCGCCTGATTCTTCTTTCCATTCCCATACTTTTTCAAGGAATTTTTCACGGCCATAATCGTGGCGCGTTTTACCTTCTTTATTAATTAAACGTTCAACCACCATTTGCGTGGCAATTCCAGCATGATCTGTCCCTGCTTGCCATAAAGTGTTTTTACCTTTCATACGATGGTAGCGGGTTAGCGCATCCATAATAGTATCTTGGAAAGCATGTCCCATGTGTAAACTGCCGGTGACATTCGGCGGGGGAATCATGATGCAGAAAGATTCACCTTCGCCACTGGGCGCAAAGTAATCCTTTTCTTCCCATGTGGTGTACCAGCGTTGTTCAAGTGAGGAGGGGTTGTATGTTTTTTCCATGGGATTTCTTGTAAAAAGTTAATGTAATAAGGGTAATAAATGTATTTTATAAGCTGGAACGGTAAATCAATGAATCTTCAATAAATGTGCCATTAATTGCATTTTTGAGAAAGCGTATCTTTGAAATATCAGTTTCTTTGGTTTGAATGGCGAGCTTGATAAGCTGTACTGTTTTATTGGATAGTGTACTAGCGGTGATAGCATGTAATGAAATGATATTTTCTTTATCAGTTTGTTTGTTTGCATTAAGAATGCGTTGATAAAAATTTCTAGGACCTAATAGACTGACTAAAGGTGAAGCCAATATCAGTCGCCATATTTTTTCATCAGGATAAAGTAACCAGAAGGCACTCTGTATTTGAGATTCTGCTTGGTCTAGCTGGGTAATTAAATCTGCTCCTGCCTCGGTCATTGCATCCGTTAGTGTCTCTGTTACCAATAAGTCTTTAGCCATGCTAATACTCCTGATGTTTCATCATTGATGGCATTAAATAAATCTTCCGCTGGTTTCTTTTCTATTCGGTGGTAACGCTTACATTTCATGGGTATTAGGCGTAATGCCTAAGCTTTTATAATGACGGTAACGTTGTCGACCTGCAACTTTTTGGCTTTCGTCATTATCCAGTAACTCAAAAATTTGTTCTGACTGTTCAATCGTATTGGGACAGTGGGTCGATAAATTAATCAGAGTATGTTGCCATGCTGTTGGGGCTTGTTGTGTACCAATAAGAATCGCATTGGCGATATTAGGCTCATTTTCTTGAAATACAGCATGGGGCACAAAACTGTTGGCGCGAAACGTCCAAAGCAATCTATCAAGGTGCTGTGCTTGCTGGGCAGAATCCACTAATATATAAGCTTTATAGCCTAAACGGAAGGTTTTTTCTGCCAACTTACAAGCAAAGAGCAGCCGTCCCTGTTCGGACTGGGACGGCAGTATATAGAAATTAACCTTAGGCAGCATTCGCGCGGTTTAATAGATATTGAACTAAAAGTGGTACAGGACGACCTGTTGCGCCTTTGGCATCACCACTTTTCCATGCTGTGCCTGCAATGTCTAAATGTGCCCATTGGTAGTCTTCAGTAAAACGCGATAAGAAGCAGCCAGCAGTAATTGCACCGCCAAATCGTCCGCCAATATTAGCAAGATCAGCAAAGTTAGATTTTAATTGCTCTTGGTACTCTTCATCTAAAGGCAAGCGCCACACTTTATCTAAAGCGGTGTTGCTGGCCGTTGTTAAATCAGCACATAAAGCATCGTCATTGCCCATTAAGCCAGTATTAATTTGTCCTAATGCCACCATGCACGCTCCTGTTAGGGTCGCTAAATCAATCACTACATCGGGATTGAATTTTTTAGCGTAAGTGAGGGCATCACATAAAATTAAACGACCTTCGGCATCGGTGTTTAAAATTTCAATGGTTAATCCTGCCATGCTGGTAACAATATCACCGGGTTTGTTGGCATCACCATCGGGCATATTTTCAGAGGATGGAATAATGCCGACAACATTAATGGCTAATCCTAATTCAGCGACGGATTTTAGTGCACCTAAAACAGCGGCACTACCACACATATCGTATTTCATTTCATCCATACCAGAACCTGGTTTGAGTGAAATACCGCCCGCATCAAAAGTAAGGCCTTTACCAACAAACACAATCGGTTTTACATCTTTTCCTGCCCCGTTATATTCTAGTGTGATTAATTTTGCGGGCTGACGACTACCACGACTGACAGAAAGTAAAGAGCCCATACCCAGTGCTTGCATATCGGCTTCTTCTAAAATGGTCGTTGTAACGGCGGAATGTTGTTGGGCAATTTCTAAGGCTTGTTCTGCAAGGTAAGTCGGAGTGCAGATATTACCGGGTAAGTCAGAGACATATTTTGCGAGTTGTACGCCTTGTGCAATCGCTATACCTTGGTTAATCCCTGTTTGTACTGTATCGCTGTCATCAATTTGGCAAAGGCTAAGTTGTGTTAAAACGGCTTTATCAGCGGGTTTACTTTTACAACTGTCTGATTGATGCAGGCTAGCACCAAAGGCTTCAACAATTTGGCGGGCATTCCATGTGCGATTTTGATCTTGAACAGTGTTTTCAGTTAAGCAACATACAGCATTGCTAATAGCGGTTGTTTTGATGGATTTTGCAGCACTGTCAACGGCTTTACGAAATTTTTTCGCAGTAAGTTGTTCAGAGTGACCGAGACCCACGAGTAATACCCGTTGAATATCGGTGTTAGGTAAGTAATTAATTAACAGCGTATCAGCGACTTTCGCTTTAAAATTATCTCGTTCAATCAGTTTTGTGAGTAAACCATCGGTTAGCGAATCCAGTAATTTAGCTGAATCATCGAGAGGTTTATCCTCATAGATTGCAACAATAAGGCAATCGGTTGATAGAGATTTTAAAGGGGTATTCGCTAATAAATAATCCATTACGCAGGTCCAAGATAAAAATAAAAAGGGGTTAATTATACCGTATATTTAGCTTGCTTATGAGTGTGTTGAACTATTTAAGCCTAAAAGTAATAGTCGGCTGTCTTTGGGAATCCCTTTAAATAGTAGGGCTTTTGTATTTTTTAAAAAAATAATAGAAAAAAAGACGTATGAAGCGTGTATTCTTAGCTTAGATACTTGTATAAATGGAGCCTAGGTTTGAAACCTTGTACAGTAAAGTTTTTAGCCGGTAAGCATCAAGTAATGCTTGCGGGGGATTGGGTGATGGGTAATATAACGCCCAGTTTTAGCAGTGTCATACCCTTATTGGCTGCTGAAATAAGGAGTGAACTTAAAATCAGTACCGATGCTTTAGGGAAATGGGACAGTCGTTTTGTGTTATTTGTGTATCAATTACAAACGTATTGCCAAGAAAAGAATATAGCTCTTAATGTAGAGGCGTTGCCTGCTTCTGCCCAAGGTCTACTCAATCAGGTTTCTGCCTTTCCTGTACGTGAAAGTGGCAATCAACACAATCCGCCCCAAAGTGTTGTTGCTAAAATCGGGATAAAAACACAGAAACTGAGCGAGCAAAGTCTGGCCGTGTTTAATTTTTCCGGGGAGCTGTGTTTAAGTCTATTACGCTTTATGCGTGGAAAAGCCAGTTTTCGCAGGCAAGATTTAGGCTTAATGATTCAAGATTGCGGCCCGAATGCTTTAGGGATTGTGAGTTTAATCAGTCTTCTCGTTGGCTTGATTCTAGCTTTTGTGGGCGCGATGCAATTAAAAATATTTGGCGCGCAGATTTATGTCGCCAATTTGGTTGGTTTAGGCATGGCGCGGGAAATGGGCGCGATGATGACCGCGATTATTATGGCTGGGCGAACAGGCGCGGCGTATGCCTCGCAATTAGGTTCGATGCAGGTCAATGAAGAAATTGATGCGCTGAAAACTTTGGGCATCTCCGAGATTGATTTTTTAGTATTACCGCGTTTAATTGCTTTGGTATTAATGCTGCCTTTATTATGTTTATACGCCGATTTTCTGGGTATTGTCGGTGGTTTACTGGTAAGTATGAGTGTATTGGATATTTCTTTTATGGAATATGTCACACAAACCCAATCTGCACTTCAATTAAGTGATTTTATGGCGGGATTATTGAAAAGCTGTGTATTTGGGATTTTGGTGGCTATTTCTGGATGTATGAGCGGTTTACGCTGTGGGCGTAGTTCTTCATCGGTAGGGGATGCGGCGACCTCGGCAGTGGTATCTGGTATTGTCTGTATTGTGGTTGCGGATGCCAGCTTAACGGTTATTTACCAAATGATAGGTTTCTAAGATGACAAAGGCGGTACACATCGCGGTGAAGAACCTGACTATGGCGTATGGGGAGTTTATTATTCAGCGCGATGTGAGCTTTGACATTCATCAAGGGGATATTTTTATTATCATGGGGGGCAATGGCTGTGGTAAAAGTACTTTATTACGCCATTTATTAGGCTTGAAATCTCCTCAAGCAGGGGATATTTATTATCAGCAAGCCAATTTATGGCAAATAAGCGCTAAAGAACGTCATCAAATTATGCGCCGTAACGGAGTGATGTATCAGAGTGGCGCGTTATGGAGTTCGTTAACCTTAGAAGAAAATATTGCGCTACCGTTACAAGAATATACCGATTTAAGTGCCAGTGAGATTAAAGGTTTGGCTTATTTTAAATTGGCATTAGTCGGCTTGGTGGGCTTTGAAAATTATTACCCTTCAGAGATTAGTGGCGGGATGAAAAAAAGAGCGGGTTTAGCACGGGCTTTGGCTTTAGACCCTGATATTTTATTTTTTGATGAGCCTTCGGCGGGTTTAGATCCTTTAAGTGCTAAATTATTGGATGATTTAATTTTAAGTATTCAGGCGAGTCTTGGCACCACTATTGTGGTAGTGACGCATGATTTACCCAGTTTATTTGCGATTGGCACCGATGCCATTTTTTTGGATTCAGAAACGAAAACTTTAGTGGCTCAAGGTGCGCCGAAGGTGTTATTAGAGCAATGTCATCATCCTATGGTACAACAATTTTTAAATCGTGGTGAAGTAAAGGTATGAGTAAACAAGCTAACCCAACGCTTATTGGTGTTTTTGTTTTAGGGGCTTTATTGGTTGCTGTCTTGGGATTAACTGCATTGAGCAGCGGACAGTGGCTGGCGAAGAAATCCCAGTTTGTAGTTTATTTTGATGAATCAGTCAATGGTTTATCGGTAGGGGCGCTGGTTAAAATGCAAGGCGTTCCCATTGGCAAGGTGATTGATATTCAAGTGCAGCTAGAACCTGAAAGTAAACAAATTCTAACACCTGTGTTTATTGAAATTGAACATGAAAAATGCTCGCAGTTATTAGATTTAGAGCCGTTTGGCAGCCAACAACGATTAATAACCCAGCTTATTCAAGATGGCTTACGTTTGCAATTACAATATACCAGTTTAGTAACAGGGCAACTTTATGTTGAATCTTTATTGCGCCCCGAGTCGGCGATAAAATTAACTCATTTTAATGATGATTTTATTGAGTTAGCCGCTGTACCTTCAAGCAGTCAAGAGGTACAAAAAAATATTACCGAAGTCATACGAGAGATTCAAAATATTCCGTTTGAACAGGTATTTGCAGAAGTGTTACGGACTTTGCAGCATATAGACCAATTTATTAGTTCAGAAGCATTGCAACAGTCGGTACAGTCATTGGCGCACTCGTTAAAATCCAGTGAAAAGATTTTAAAGAACTTTGAGCGCGAATCAAAGCAGATTAGTCAGGAACTGCGTGGAACCTTGCATTACAGTCACAGTGTGTTGAAAAAAGTCGATGCGGCCGTGGAGCCTGTGCTGGAGGAATTACCTCAAGCCATGACGGAAACCTTAGAGGAAGTTCGTCGCTCGGCACAGTCCTTGCGTTTATTGGCGGACTATTTAGAGCAGCATCCCGAATCCATTATTAGAGGAAAAAGGTAAGATTATGTGGCGATTTATAGGAATAAGCAGTGTGTTAGTTTTATCAGCTTGTGCAGGGGGTGTAAGCCCCAAGGTGGACACTTATATATTAAGTGATACGCTGCCCATAAAATCTGAAGAAAAGGTAGAGCAGGGGGTGCGTGTGCTAGTGAAATCGTTACAGCTTCCTGAATACCTTAATCGCCCGAATATTGTGCTGCGTAAAGGCGATAATCAGTTAGAAATTTCTGATTTTCAACGCTGGGGTGAGCCTCTGAAAAGCAGCTTTTTACGAGTATTCAAGGCTGGGCTGGAGCATTATGGTTTATGGGTGTATGAGCAAAAAAAGGGGTTAGCCGAGTATCAATTGCATATTCAGGTGACTCAGTTTGAAGTGAATGCTCAGGAGCAGGCATGGTTAAAGCTTAGATGGGTGCTATTAGATGCCAGAGGAAAGACTTTGTCGGTGCGTCATGAACAATTGTATGAACAAGTCTTTGGTGATGATTTTAAGGCTAAAGTGCAGGCTCAGAATCGCTTGTTAGCTCGATTAAGTCAACAAGTTGCAGAACAAGTTTTAGCGTATCAACCGTTGGCTGCTAAGATAAAGTAAGGCGTTATTTACATTCTTGATTGGCTAATAACAACATTTCTTCCGCGTGCGCTAAAGTGGAATCTGTGATTTTTACGCCTCCTAGCATGCGTGCGGTTTCTTCAATACGTTGAACGTTGGAAAGCTGGCGTACATTGGAGCTGGTCAGGGTGTCATCGTTATTTTTAAAGACAAATAAATGCTGATGCGCTTGTGTGGCGACTTGCGGTAAATGGGTCACACATAAAACTTGAGTATTGTTACCTAGGGCGCGTAATTTTTTCCCTACAATTTCAGCAATTCCTCCGCCTATGCCTGAATCAACTTCATCAAAAATCATGGTAGGCGCATTGGTATCATGGCAGGTGGTCACTTGTATGGCTAAACTAATCCTTGATAATTCACCGCCTGAAGCAACTTTTGCTAAAGGGCGTAAGGGTAATCCACGATTGGCGCTGACCAGAAATTCGACTTTATCCAAGCCGTTGGTTTTGGGGTGCTGTTCTGCTTGCGGGCTAACCGTAATACTAAATTCACCCTGCGGCATACCCAGTTCTTTAATCATATCGGAAATGAGCTGCGATAATTTTTTGGCAGCTTTGATACGGCCTTTACTTAAAATTTTTGCCGCAGAAAAATACTGTTTAGCCTGTGCTTCAACGGTTATTTGCAAACTTTCAATGCGTTCGCTGCTGTTACTTAGACCATCTAACGCGTCTTGTAATCTTTGTGCCACCGCAGGCAACTCTTCAGGAGTGACTTGATGTTTACGTGATAAATTTTGAATCACACCAATTTGTTGTTCGATGGCTTGTAAGCGTTGCGGGTCAAGTTCTTGGGCTTCAAGAAAATGGCGTAATTGTTGACTGGCTTCATCAATTTGAATTTGAGCTTCTAATAGTAAAGCGTGCGGCTCTGAGAGTTCACTGGCTAAAGGCAATAGTTCACTGAGGGCTTGGATACTTTGATTGACAAAATCTGTGGCTGAATGCTGTTCATTGTCGGATAAATTGTCTAATTGGGCCTGACCGACTTGTAATATATCTTCTAAATTGGCTAATTTACTGTGCTCGGTAATCAGAGCAGTATAGTTATAGTGTGCCAAATCCAGTTCTTGTAATTCATTTAATTGATAGGTAAATAAATCTTCTTGATTGCTTTGGTCGCTGGAGGCTTTAATCAGTGCGTTTAATTCCTGTGAATCCTGATGCCATAAGCTGTACAGTTGATTGACTTGGCTTAAGAGTGTGCTGTTTTTAGCATAACGATCCAATAATTTACATTGCTCTCGGCTATCGAGTAAGGTCAGGTGAGCATGCTGTCCATGAATCTCAATTAACTGAGAACTGAGTGTTTTTAAAGATTGTAAGGTGGTGGGGCGGCCATTAATATAGGCTTTGGATTTTCCATCTTGGCGCAGTGTTCTACGAATAAGGCATTGTTCCTCTTCATTATCTAATTCATTGGCCTCTAACCATGTGCGTGCTTTCGGGGCATCGCTTAAATCAAAACTGAGATTGATTTCTGCTCGTGGACAATCGGGGCGGATATAACCTGCATCGGCTCGATTGCCTAAAGCCAAGCCAATAGCGGTCAGTAAAATGGATTTACCAGCCCCTGTTTCGCCGGTTAATGCAGATAATCCTGAATGAATATCCAGTTTAAGCGAGTCGACGACGGCCAGATTAAGAATGGTAATATTTTGTAACATGAGGAGTGTCTGCGTTATTAATTGGGATAGCCACTGCTCCAGTTGAGCTTATGACGTAAAGAATGGAAAAAGTCATGATTCTCTGGATGCAACAGGGTGATTGGATTGGGTGTTTTTTTAATTAAAATAGTATCGCTGATTAATACATCAGGAATCGCAATATGGTCACAGGTTACTTGCGCTCTGACTTCATTGGTTTTAATAAAACTAATCTCTATTTCAGAATCGCCATCAATCACAATCGGGCGATTAGAAAGCGTATGCGGATTTAAAGGCACTAATAGCAAGGCGTTGAGTGTCGGATGAATAATCGGCCCCCCCGCGGATAAAGCATAGGCTGTAGAGCCTGTTGGGGTGGATATAATTAAACCATCGGAGCGTTGGGTATTCAGGTAAATGCCATTAATACAGGTTTTTAACTCAATCATACTGGGTGTGACCCAACGATGAATAACCACTTCATTGACCGCGGTTTCTTCGTGAATAATAGTGTCATCCCGAATAATTTTTGTGTGCAATAAAAACCGTTGCTCTTTTCGGTACTGGCCTTGTAATATGTCGGCCAGTTTTGTTAACACTTCATCGGGAGAAATATCCACTAAAAATCCCAAACGCCCTAAATTAATACCAATCAGCGGGATATTACAGCCAGCTGCGGCTCGTGCGGCATTTAAAAACGTCCCGTCTCCTCCCACGGCAATGAGTACATCACAGTGTTGGGCAAGTGAATCAATGGTATGAATCGCTCCGATAAAATTTGGAATCAGTTGGGCACTGCTCGGGTCAATGGCAATAGGATATTGAGGCTGTAAGAATTGATATAGAATATTTAAGGTTTTAGCGATAAGTGGGTCGCTGTATTTTCCTAAAATACCAATCGTTTTAAATGGAGATGACATAGACAAAGCTTAACTAAACAAAGGTTCAAGGTGTGCACGATGAGGTGAGTACCTGTATTATAGAAAATTATACCTTGAAATCCATTGAAGTTTTTTAATGTAAAGTGCTTATGATAAAAAAAATACTCTTTTTTAGTAGCTTGTCCTTACTTGGCTATGGCTTGTGGCTTAGTCCAGATTTTACTCAAATAGCCGCCGGTGTGGCTATTTTTCTATTTGGTATGCTCTCCTTAGAGCAGGGCTTTCAAGGATTTACAGGAGGGGCTTTAGAGCGCATTCTACGTGTGAGCACCAATAAACGTTGGAAGAGTCTAGTTTTTGGTATGGTTTCGACCAGCGTTATGCAGTCCAGTTCGTTAGTGACTGTGATTACCATTTCTTTTTTAAGTGTGGGAATTCTGGATTTAGCGGCAGGAATTGGCATTATTTTTGGCGCGAATTTAGGGACGACGACAGGCGCGTGGCTGATTGCAGGCTTAGGGTTAAAAGTAAAAATAGCCAGCTATGCGATGCCGATGCTTGTTTTTGGTATTTTCCTTGTCTTTCAAAAAAATAAGAATAGGAAACTTATTGGCTTAATTTTAGCGGGGCTGGGATTTTTATTTCTGGGTATTCATTATATGAAAGAAGGCTTTGAAGCCTTTCGTACCACTATTGATTTAGCCGATTATGCGATGACTGGTTTAAAGGGCTTGGCGGTGTTTACTTTAATTGGTATTGCCATGACCGTGATTATGCAGTCCAGCCATGCGGCTATGGTATTGATTATTACAGCTTTATCCGTACAGCAGATTACTTATGATAATGCCTTGGCTTTAGCGATTGGGTCGAACATTGGTACGACCATTACTGCAATCATTGGTGCGATGAGCGCGAATATTTCAGGAAAACGTCTGGCCGTTGCCCATTTATTATTTAATGTGACCACGGCAGTCATTGCTTTGCTAATGTTGGAGCACTTTATTCAGGCGGTGGATAGTATCGCTCAGGTATTAGGCATTGCTGCAACCGATTACACTTTAAAGTTAGCGATTTTTCATAGCCTATTTAATGTCGTGGGTGTCATGATTATGTTGCCTTTTATTGATTATTTAGTGCGTTGGATTGAAATGTTATTAAAGGGTGAGGTGGTCAGAATTGATGAGCCTAAATATCTCAATGCTGAAGCCATGAATTTTCCTGATACGGTAGTATTAGCGGTACATCAGGAAACGGTCAGATTGTATCAACATGCGGGACATATTTTATTAAAAACATTAGGTTTATCCAGTACGCGCGTTTTTTCAACGTCTAATTTAGAGCAATTGGTTAAAGAGAGTTCTAAAATTGCCCCCTATCATGTAGATGAAGCGTACGAGCGCCATATCAAAGGCATTTACAGTGCGGTGATTGCTTTTATTAGTCAGGCCAGTTTTACTTGGGAAATGAAGCAATCGGGTCAATTATATTGGTTGCGAGAAGCCAATCGGCATATTGTGGAAGCGATTAAAGATGGTAAGCATCTGCAGAAAAATTTATTAATAATGAGTACTTCAACTAATCCTTTTATTCGCGAGGAATACACGAAAATTCGATACCAAATTGCCGATTTATTAAGAGAGCTGGAACGGTTTCGTTTAAAAGTGGAAGCAAATGAAGTGGAAATGGCCTTACTTTCATTTGATGTGTTTAAAATAAAAATAAAAGAGCAAGATGTATTGATGAACGAACAAATTGATGGCCTGATTCGAGAGCATAAAATAACCGCCTTAGCAGGTAGCTCATTAATTAATGACAGTGCGTATATGTATGCGATTAAGCAGCATTTAGTTGAAATGGCGGAAACGGTTTTTGTGGTCCAAGAACCTTCGTCTTCTACATCCGTTGTTGAACGGGAATTATTGTTAGATGAAAATGAATTATCTGAGGTATTAAAGGGGGAGCTTAATTGAAAAAGAAAAAGTTACTAGAAAAATTACAGTATTTTTTTAATGCCAATGCACACGAAAAATTGGCTCGAATGGATGAACTTAAGAAAATATTAAAGTCATTGAAGCATAAGGAACGAAAAATTAAGGAAGAAATGAAGCTGTGCCAGAAGTCAGATAAAGTGATTAAGCTACAGCAAGAGTTGGATGTAATTTATGCACAACGAATGAAGGGACTGAAAGTGATGAAAGAAAAGGGTTCCTAATAAGCCCTTGGGTTAAAAGAAAAGAAGGTAAGGGTAGGCGTTATTTGCTCAGTGTTTATGTTAGAGCTTTATGGTATTATTTATTGAGCTGAATTTTGAGTTTAGTTGAGTAATATTAATTTATTAGATTAGGATAAAAATCATGGAAATAGAGTTAAATACAAGTGTATTAAAGCCAATCGCTCAGTTAGTATTAGTGAGTTCATTAGCGATGGCAGGGTGTGCATCAGATGGTAAGGGTGAAAAAGTCATTGAGGATACGCGGACTGAATATCAAATTTGGAAAGCAGAAAAGCCAGATGCTACTGCCGCTGATACTGGGATTGCTTCGGGGAATTTAATTACTTCAGGTATTGCAGGTTTATATCAAAAAACTTTGGATTTAGATGCAAAATACCAAGGAGGCTTAAATAACAGCAAGGTAGCCTCTACTTTAGAAGCCATTCGTTTAGAGCAAGGTGAAGAGGTATGGAAGAAGGAAGTCGCCAGTTTAAAAGGTAAGGACAAACGCGAATATAAGGCTTTTATGAAGAATAATATTAGCCTGTTAGCGGTTGCTGTGGATTATGGTGTTGAGGCGACGAAATTGGCTTTCGGTATTATGAATTTTAACTACAATGCATACATTACTAACCCTTTTGCTATTATTGCAACGCTAGCAGCGGTAGGGACAGCAACAGAGCAAATTGGAGCGACTACAACCGCTTTAGGATTTATGGTCGAAGCCCGTAACAGCTATCAAGATATGTTGGATTATAAAGGCCGTTAGGCTTTAGCCTTAATCAGAAAAACAAATGTGACAGATTTTTTTCTAGCTAGAAAGATGAGAAATAAATGATAATAAATAAAAAACGAGCCGTATTTTATGCTGGGGTATTGGTGCTATTAACGGCCTGTACCAATAATGCTAAAAAAAGCACACCAGGGGGAATACAAATAGACCCTACTTTGAGTACACAGTCACGAGCTGACTATGAAAAAGGTGGTTCGCGTCAGGTGGATTTACCGCAAAATTACAGCCAAAAAAATTATAAGCGTTTAGTTTTAGCAGCTAACTTTTTTGCGAATAAAGATTATAAAAGTTATGGTACTGTGCCTGTTGAAGTGCTGTCTACGATGATGGAAACAGAGCTCTCTAAATTAAAACGCTTTACTTTAGTTTCAAGACATTTAGGACAAAAAGGTAAGTGGGCTGAAAAGAAATTTCAAGATTTAGGCACTACCCGTGCGCGCGGCACGATGCGTCTTGGTCAAGGCATGAATGCTAATTATGGTTTAACAGGTGGTATTTCTTCCGTAAAAGAAGAATACGATCGAGGCAGTAAAAATCAGCTAGTTTATATTATTCGGGTGGATTATCAGATTACAGATTTCGAGACCGATGAAATTATTGAAGCGGATATGGCGGAAGGGCGTGCAACCCGCAGTATTTTTCGCTTGCCTTCAGGTAAGGTGATTGGTGGTTTTAGCAAAAAAGATGAATCGGAAGCGGTTAAGCAAGCGGCGATTAATGCTCTCAAAGTAATAGCCAATAAATTAGGTAATAAATTACCGATTGGTTGTCAGGTGACAGGTATTCGAGGCACGCGTTTTGGCTGTGATAAAGGCTATGAAGAAGGCTTTATGGGTAAGCAAATGGTGGCTATTTATTTAGATGATGCAGGTATTGATCTGCCGATTGCGGTCGCAGAAGCAAGCCCTGGTGCGCATAAAACTTCGGGAAAAATTATTGCTTGGAATAATGATGAAGATGAGTATGTACAAGATATGATTCGTCAAATTAAAGCAAACCCTCGCTTTGCAAGGCAAAATGATATTTATGCGGTGAGTTTAGGTATGCCAACCCCGCCTGAATGGGATAATAACTACAAAGATTAGCGGTAAGAGAACGGGCTTTATGCCCGTTTTTTATGTCTATTGGGTATATAGAATTGGATAATAAATGAACAGTCGATGGGTGCAATTGGTTTTAATTTTAGGCGTGTTAATAACGACTCCAAGTCAGGGGGTAGAAATTAGCGAGTCCGCCATATTACTATATCAACAGCATTATGCGCAAAGTCCAGAAGGGGTTTATCTTCAGGGAGATTGGCTGTTTGTGATAGCAGAACAAAAAAAAGAGGACCGCTCTCATCCTTCTATATATTACGAAGGCAAAACCATGCTAAAAACACAAGCTTTATTAAAGCGTTATGTGTTGCAGCAAGCCGATTTGTCTGCTTTAAAAAAACACAGTGTGCAAGGTCGCCTAGGGTTGGATATTGATGAGCTGATTCTTTCAGGAGACTTTTATGCGTTTGGCCTGAATGCGGTACGGATAAAGGTGTTAGAAAATAAGGCTGATAAAATCCGTTATCGACGGGTCACGGCGTTAAAGTTAACGGAATTATCAAAGGCTAAGTTGCAGTTAGTGGTTGAGAGTCGGCTGGAAAATATAGTGAATTATGTTTTGAATCAGGCAGAAAATCGCAGCGATAATGCCTTATTGGCGCGCTATTATTTTGATTTAGGGTTATTGCGTGAAGCCTATTTTTATAAATGGCAACAATTGAGTCAAGACTATTATTTAGTTAATTATCCTGTATTAGATAGCACCCCTTTTCAAAGTCGTCAGCTTTTACGTCAGGTATTGACCACCCCCGTGGAAGAGTACGATTTAAACTGGTTACAGCAGCTTCCTGCGAATCCAGAGTTATTGGCGCAAGTTAAAGAAAATATCGGGGGCTTAGATCGTATTGGGCAGAGTTTACTGGATATTTTATTACTGCCTGCTGTGCTTGCTGAACAGCAAACTATGCTGTGGGATAGAGTAAAACAGGCATTAAATTTTTTAGAACCAAACCGTTCGATACAGGCTGAATTAAATTTTATGCAAGCCAGTCGTGAATCGATGCAGCAGACTGTCTTTGAAACGGATTTATTGGCTCAGGTCATGAAGCAGCAGGGGTTTTTAATAATAGATGAAAAATACAGTGCAGAGCCTTCTGCTCAGTTTAAGCAGGCAAAAGCGTTATTTGAACAGGGGAAATCTGTTAATAGCGTGGCAGAATTATTGCGCCAAGCTATTCGGAGTGCTCCTCGCCATGCGGAAAGCTGGGTTTATTATGGCTCAGTCTTAAAATATCAGAAGAAGTATCAACAAGCGTTGGCCGCTTTTCAGCAAGCCAGTTTATTGAATCATGCTGATACAGAAAATCAGGCCAATATAGCGGCTATTTATCTACAGCTAAAGCAAGCAGTGATAGCAAAAGCTTATTTATATTATTTACAACAGCAACCCATTACCAACGTATCGGCGTATACGCAAAAAGTAATGACTCAACTCAAACAGATTAAGGATTAGAAATGCAGTTTAAACGACACAGTGTTAGTGCTTTATTGTTAGCGGCCAGTTTGCAGGTGCAACCTGTATGGGGGGTAGAGTTTACCGCTGTAGATGAGGTTATATCTATTGCGGCAGAAGAGGATAGAGTAGCGTTAGCGGCTCCTGAAGAAGTGAGTGTTAATGAACCGAGTCTCGTGGTAATAGAGGAAATTCAAGCCGCTCCTGCGCCTGTGTATCAAGCCATTGATGCCGATGAGCAATTAGAAAATTATTTAAGCAGCAAAGGTCTCAGGTCTGGCTGGATTGATGAAAAGAAAATGTATATTGCGATAGGCAGTGCAGCTTTTGATGTGGAAGATCCTTCTTATGATGACAGCTTTATTACCAAACGTGCCATGAAGAGCATGGAAGCAACGCTGGGCGCTAAGGCTGAAATTATTGAATATATTAATACCACTATGTCAGCGGTCGATCAGGTAGAGATTGCTGGAACGGATATTTATAAAGCGTTCAATGAACGCAAGATAAAGAATAAAAAACGCTTGGATGCTAAAAAACGTTATGTAGCTAAATTATTAGATAATGTGGATAAAACACAGGCGGCCGCTTTAAGGGGAGCCACTTTCTCTGATAGAGCAGCGGCAATGATGGATGCGGCCATTAAAAGATTGGATAAAGAATATTCATCAGAAAAAGTAGAAGCTAAGAAAGTAGCCCGATATGAAAGAACCAAAGGTCAGTACCAAGCAGCCCAGGCAGATCTATTGGCCTTAGAAAAAGAAATTAGTGGTTATCAAGGGCAAGAGCGCGGTAAATCTAGCAGTAAAGTGGCAACTTTATCAAAAATGCCTTTATTTGGAGCTTTAGTGGTTAATCAGTTTGAGTCGTGGAGTGAAGAGGAAGGGCGTTACCGAGTTTCTTTATTGGTTATGTGGAGTAAAAGTACTGAGAAAATGGCACGTGCCATGATTACAGGGAAAGAGCTGGTGATTCCCGCAGGTCCAGTGACCTTACAATCTTGGTTAAACACGCAGGATTGGTCAACGATGACAGGTGGAAGACGCTTTAGAGATGAACACGGTGATGGCTGGTTTATTGGTGTGGATGCACGTCCTCTTGGAAGTTCAGCTTCTTCAGAAAGACAGGCGCGAGGTTTAGCGGAAATGGGAGCCAAGAAAGAAGTGGCTATGTCTTTATTTGCGGATATGGAATCCAAAAAACTGGCTGAAACCGTATTGGAGGAAAGAACTAATAAGCAAGGGCAGGATAGTAGTGAGGCAATGGGGAGTTACGCCGCCAGTTTACGTTCCAGTATTAATAATCGTTCTATTTCTGGCTTGCAAAAACTGTATGGTAAAAAAGTAGTACATCCGATTTCAGGGCAGAAAATGTATGTGGCCGTGTATGGGATGAGCTCCAATACAGCGCGTAAAGCGTTAGCGATGCAGGCAAGTAATTATGTCACTAAATTATTGGATGTTAAAAGCCAGCAAAAGCTAAAAGGCACGAAAGCAGGATTAAAATCGGCTGTCAGTGCTGCACAGCGTGATAAATCAGCTTATCGAGAAGCAAAAAATATAGCTAGACAGCAGGTTCAACAGCAAGCGGTAAAGCATAGCCCGCGTCCAGTTGCAAAACCTGCCGTACAAACACGTAGAGCCGCTCCTCAAAATACAGGCTCACAAGCGGGTGTTTACGGAGGCGGTGGAGCAGATAGCTTTGATTGGTAGTTGCTTATTATGAATTAGTTGATTCAAGAGCCTCATTGACTGTTATGTGATGAGGTTTTTTTATGGTTTTTTTCGGAGTTGAACATGAAACTAAAAATAGTGTATGGGTTTGTTATTGGCTTGTTATTATCCACTCAAGCGTTGGCGGGTTTGGATAGCAAAATAAATCAGATGTTGCGTAATGGTCAAGGCGTATCGATGTATAACAGCCAAGAGACTGGAGTGGCTATTATATCCATTGGTCAAGGGTCAAATCCTCGTGGCAATATTGCCATTGATATGGCCAAGCAAGAGGCGACTAAGAATTTATTGGCTTTTTTAAAAGGGGAGCGTATTTCTGCAACAGAACAGGCAATGACCTCTTATAGTGGCGATGAAGTGGTAGAAAGTTACTACTCTAAAATGCGTACTGATGTTAATGGCGCGATTAAATCGGCTTATATGTATAAATCAGGGCAGTATGATGGTTCTCAATATGCTGCGGTGATTGTCTCTGAAAGCAGTAAGAATATCAGTCAGGCGTTTGCCGATAGGAAAAGTAATCCTATGATTACTGCTCGTGGATTTGCTTCCATGCGTAATGGCATAGGTAAGGCTCGCACCTTGGCTTTAGAACAAGCTTTGCGTAATGCCGTTGAGCAATACGGTGGTGTTAGTATGGCGAGTAAGACCACAATAGAAAATGCAGAGCGGTATCGAAGTAAACTTTCTGCGGTGGCTCAAGGCGTGGTTAAGCGTTACACCATTAGTTCAGAAGGTCGGCAAGGTAATGATTATCAGGTAGAAATTGCCGCGGAAGTGGTGGAAGAATTGGAAGGAGGCATGCAGTCTATTGATGCTATTAAAGAGAATTTAGGGCGACCTTCTTTTTATCTAGCTATTGAAGATGCGCGTTTAGCAGGAATGGTTAAAAAAATTCTTATTAATAATGGTTTTGAAATCACTCCAGTGGAACGAATGGCGAAATATAAAGTCGTAGCTAAAGTAGATAAGCTGGAAATGCCGATGCCTGCTATGCCTGATATGATGGGTTTACGTACCACTATTACTATCAATGTAAAAGATAAACACAATCGCCAAGATATTTTAATGGTTGAAAATGACCCAATGGAAACCATTGAAGTGTCGGCGAATAAATCGCTGCGTGAGAGAAAAAGTTATGGCTATGCAATTGATTTAATTAAAGACGATTTTACCAAAGCTATTAATAAGCATTTTACGAAGAGTTTTCAAGAAGGGCAAAAGGTATTGGTGGCCTTGGCTCAATTTGACCGTATGCGTGATGTGGATGAATTAAAATCCTGTATCGAATCTTTACCTTTAACGAAAAGTGTTTCGGTGGGTAATATAGAGAATCGCTATGTGGTTTATGAGGTGATTTATTTAGGTAATCCCAATGATTTACAAATGGATATTATGAAAAAAAGTAGAGAATATAGATTGCGTGGCTTACGAGCGAAAAGTAATAATACAGGGATTATTACTTTTAAATTTTAATTATCTTGATGGGATAACCGTATATGAAACAAATAATAATAAGGGCCAGTATTCTTTTTTCAGGCATTTTACTTTTAGCGGCGTGTACGCAGGGCGTAAAGCCTAGCGCAGTGGAAAGTAAATATATGAGCAGTCAAGGCTGGAATAAACTTTCGGTTGCCGTGCATCGTGGCGATAGTGTCAAAGTAAAATCTCTGGTTTTGATGGGCGAGGATATTAATCATGAAGGGGCTTTTGGTGATACGCCCTTAAGTTTGGCGATAGAGAAAAAGCATAAATTAATTATTAAATTTCTGTTAAAAAATGGGGCGGATGGTGGCGATTTGGAGCCTGGTTTTTTACGTCGCTATGATAGAACGGGAGAAATTAGTCGGTTAATTGAAAAATATCAGGGTCGAGCAGACTTCCAAAAGCAAGCACCTGCAATCGTGGCGGAAGTAATAACCTCGGATGAAGTTAATTTAATTCCCTCAACGGCGGGAGGCAAGCGCACGGCTTTGGTGATTGGTAATAGCAGCTATAAATTTGGTGTATTAGACAATCCTGCGAATGATGCACAAGATATGGCGCGAGTATTGAAATTAGCGGGATTTGATGTCACTCAGGTGATTAATGCCAATCGTGAAAAAATTGATACAGCAGTGAGCCAATTTAGTCAGAAACTTGGGGGTGGGGTGGCCTTATTTTATTATGCAGGTCATGCCGTACAAGTAGATGGGCATAATTATATGATTCCCATTGGTGAGGACATCGATAGCCAAGCAAAAGTTAAATATCGTGGGGTGGATATTGACCAAGTGTTATCTGAAATGGGCATGGCGCGTAGTGGGCTTAATATTGTGGTGCTGGATGCGTGTCGTGATAACCCTTTACCGAAAGAATCACGTTCAGCTTCTCGTGGCTTGGCGCGGGTCAAAAGCCCTTCAGGCACGCTGATTGCTTTTTCAACCAGTCCAGGCGAAACCGCTTCCGACGGGGAAGGGCGTAATGGAACGTATACCAAATATTTTCTTCATTATATGAAAGTGCCTGATTTGCCGATTGAAAGTGTTTTAAAAGGCGTATCGCGTAGCGTGAAAAAGGCAACTAATAATAAACAGCAGCCTTGGGTTGAAACTTCATTTGATGGTGAATTTAGTTTTTTTGCTAAATAGTTGTAGGGCTTTATCGCATTAGCTCCCTCTACTGTTGGAGAGGGCTGGGGTGAGGAGATTAAAATAAAGGGCTTTTCCTTCCTTATTCAGTAGATCCCCGCTAAAACACTGCGGGGATGACCATGCTTTTTCACCCAATCTTTGTTTCCTTTGGATAGGGCTTTTAGAACTTTTTTGAGCCCTAGCTCAAAACAACCTGTTGAGCTGTTTTAGCTGAAAGTAGCGCGGCATTGATGAGTTGACAGTTTTCTTGTGCATCGGACAAACTTAATAAGGGGACCTTCCCTTTTAGGACGCAATCGGTGAAATGTTCAACTTCTAATTGAAAGTGATTGCTGCTCGGTAGCAGTTCTGTTTTTTGTTCGCCAGCATCTGTCCACCAAGAAATGCTAGGCGATTCATCGGCTTTTACCCATACATTTGCGCATTTTATTCCGCCTTTTGTACCAATAATTTCAAATTCTGCACGGCGCGCATGGGTAAAGCTAAAGCTAAATTGTGCATAACGCCCATCACCAAAATCAATCGTACCGCTACTGCTTATATCCGCTCCCTGTTCATTCGTGTGGCTCATGGCAGAAACAGCCTGTGCCTTTAGTCCCATAAAAGCAGAACGGGCTGCATGAATAGCGTAACAGCCAATATCCCACATAGCACCGCCGCCTTGTTCAATAGAGCGGTTAATGCGATATAAACGGGCAGGCTGCATGGGGTAAGCAAAGCAGGTGCGCACGGAACGAACTTCGCCGATAAGGTCTGATTCAATAAGAGATTGAATGCGTTCGAACTGAGGATGGAAGCGGTACATAAACCCTTCCATAACCTGAACTTTTTGTTTTTCGGCGGCTGCGGCAATGGCCTCTATATCGCTTACGTGCAGTGCCATGGGTTTTTCGCATAACACATGCTTACCGAGGGCAATGGCTTGTAGCGTCCATTTTGCGTGTTCTTCGGTCGCCATGGGGATATAGACCGCATCAATGTTAGAGGCGTGGAGTAATTCTTCGGGGGAATTATAAATTTTGACATGGGATAACTGCGGGGCGTATTTTTCCAGTGTTTCTTGTGCTGCTTGAGGGCGGCGACTGGCAATCGCCACCAGTTCACTGTTTTTGGCCGCAACAATCGCGGGCATAAGTTGTTGATTAATACGGGCAGCCCCAAGAATGCCCCAGCGTAGTTGAGTGTTTAATGACATAATCATTTCCCCCTGAATGGATAAATTTTAGGCAAAAAAATACCAGACCAATCTAAAAGATTGTCTGGTATTTTAGATTTAATTCACTTGGAAGTGAATTACGCCATTGCACGAATCTTAACGTTTAATCTACTTTTATTTCTTGCTGCGTTATTCTTATGAAGAAGACCTTTACTAACTGCAGAGTCAATAATTGGGCAAGCAACAACGTAAGCCGCTTTGGCTTCTTCTGCGTTACCTGCTTCGACTGCAGTAAGAACTTTTTTGATGAACGTACGTAATTTACTACGTTGTCCTGCATTACGAACACGATTGTTTTCTGCTTGGCGTGCACGTTTTTTTGCTTGAGCTGTATTAGCCATGATGCCTCGGTTATTACTGGAATTATTTTTAAATGAAGCATTTTCCTTTCAAATGGTATGATTGTCAATCTTTTAATGCTTAGGAATCATCGTTTTGAGCCGTAAACTGTTTAAGTCCACTGCGGTGGTGAGTAGCATGACTTTAATTTCTCGTATTTTGGGTTTTGTTCGAGATATGATGTTTGCTCGCTTTTTTGGCGTGGATTCAGGAACGGATGCTTTTTTTGTTGCGTTTAAGATCCCTAACTTTATGCGCCGTTTATTTGCTGAAGGCGCATTTGCGCAGGCTTTTGTTCCTGTGTTATCCGATTACAAAGAGCAGGGTAGTAAAGAGGCTTTAAGGCAGTTTGTTGACCGTACAGCGGGAACATTGGCTATTATCCTGATGCTAACAACCATTGTCGGTATGTTAGCCGCCCCTTATTTGATTATGCTGTTTGCACCAGGTTTTTCATGGGAAGGAAAGCAATATGAGTTGGCCGTGCAAATGTTACGCATTACTTTTCCTTATTTGTTTTTTATTTCGTCTGTAGCCTTTGCAGGGGGGATTTTAAATTCTTTTGGCAAATTTGCCGTGCCTGCTTTTACACCTGTGTTTCTCAATATCTGCCTGATTGCCTCTGCGATTTGGCTCGCTCCTTTAATGCCTGACCCTGTGGTTGCTTTGGCTTGGGGGGTATTTTTCGCTGGAGGGGTGCAATTATTATTTCAATTTCCTGCTTTATATCGTTTAGGTTTGTTGCCTCGATTACGCTTTGGCTTTAAAGATTCAGGCGTTAAGCGAATACTAAAGCTGATGGTGCCGGCTTTATTTGGGGTATCAATTACGCAAATTAATTTATTGCTGGATACGTTAATTGCTTCGTTTTTAGCCGAAGGCAGTGTCTCATGGCTGTATTATTCGGATCGTTTGGTAGAATTTCCTTTAGGACTGTTTGGCATTGCTTTGGCGACGGTTATTTTACCCAGTCTTTCTAAAAATCATGCCGAAGAGGATAGCCAAGCCTTTTCCAAATCTTTGGATTGGGGCTTAAAGCTAGTGATTTTAATTGGTGTGCCTGCTTCTTTGGGTTTAATGATGTTAGCAGAGCCAATGATTTCTACCTTATTTCAATATAATGAGTTTTCTGCTTATGATGTGGGGATGGCGGGACGTAGTTTAATGGCCTATTCTGTGGGCTTGCTAGGCTTTATTTTGGTAAAGGTTTTAGTGCCTGCTTTTACCTCGCGTAAGGATATGAAAACGCCTGTTCGATTTGGTATTTATGCCATGGTGGCTAATATGTTGTTGAATATTTTATTGGTATTTCCTTTGGCACATGCAGGTTTAGCGTTGGCGACTTCATTGGGTGCTTTTTTTAATGCCAGTTTATTATTCTTTACCGTATTGAAAAGTGGTATTTATAAACCGTCAAAGGGTTGGCGGGTGTATTTATTACGGGTAATTTTAGCTTCGTCCGCGATGGTGTCCTTGCTGTATCACTGTGTCGATAACAGCCTTTGGTTGGATTGGGGGCTGTTGGATAGAGCTTTGAATTTGGCTTTATGGATTGCGGTGGCGGGGGGGCTGTATGGTCTGGTGTTGTTATTATCGGGTTTAAGATTTAAGCATTTATCGGCTTAATGAGGAGAGCTAAAGGTAACTCTCCCGTATCTTTAGCTGCCTTTTTAAGAGTTGGCTAATACAGAACCAATGGGTTCACCTAATTGCACTTTTTCACCTGTTTTAAAGCTGTCTTGCCAATTAATAGCTTGTTCACCAAATAAGACAATAATAGTTGAACCCATATTAAAGCGACCTAGTTCTTCGCCTTTTTTTAATTGAGGAGCATCATCCGTGTAAGTCCATTGACGCACTTTGGTGCTGCTCGGTGGTGTGACTTCACCATGCCAAACGGTTTCAATGCTGGCGACGAAAATAGCACCGACTAAGACTAAGGCCATAGGGCCTGCTTCGGTATCAAACAGCGCCACGACGCGTTCATTTCGAGCGAACAGGCGAGGGACAGAATTAGCGGTTGCGCCATTAACACTGAATAACCGACCGGGAACATGAATCATTTCACGTAGCGTGCCATCCAGTGGCATGTGCATGCGATGGTAATCTTTAGGTGATAAATAAATAGTGGTAAATTTACCATTTTTAAAAGGCGCAGCGCGTTCGGCATCGCCGCCTAATAAATCCACCGCTGTATAGCTCATGCCTTTGGCTTGAATAATATCCCCATCGGTAATATTACCTGCTTGGCTGACTGCTCCATCTGCTGGACAGGCAATGGCGTTCTTATCCGCTGCAATTTGGCGTACACCGTCTTTTAATTCACGAGTGAAAAATTCATTAAAGCTTGCGTAGGAATTGATATCTGGATTAGCGGCTTCCTGCATATTCACGCCATAATACGCGACGATTTTACTAATAAAGAAATTTTTCCACACTTTATTTTGGCTAAAGGTAAGCTTACGCATAAGGCGTGATAAAGGGTGGTGCGGCAAAATATATTGGGGAAGCGTGGTTAAACTTTCTTTAAAGGTCATGAGTTTTGGGGAGTGTTTTTCCGCTGAGGTAATGAGCAAAGGCGATCACTTCCGCAACGGCACTGTACAGTTCGTTGGGGATTTCATCGCCTAATGGGACTTGCGCTAATACGGCCGCAAGTTCAGGGTTTTCTTGTAAAGGAATATCGTGTTCTTCGGCAATTTCAACTATTTTATCGGCAATTAGACCGTTACCTGTTGCGCTGACTTTAGGGGCATTTTTACCATCAAATTGCAGCGCAACCGCAATATTTAAGGGTTTAGCAGAAGAGTCGCTCATTTATGGCTTATAGCTCATAAATAACGCTGTTACTTTCGTCTCTTGGGTCGCGTTTGCTTTTTTTAAGGCTTTGTTCTCTGCGTTCATCGGTGTATTTTTTAATCATTTCATCCCAGTTGTTGTATTGCTGGTATTCAGAAAAGCCTTCGGCTTTGCGTTTTGAAAAAACCTCTTTACCGCTGGCAATAACTTCTACGGCTGTTTTACCGCCGACAATATCTAAAAATTCGCGATTATTAAGGTAGGTGTTACGGACGGCCCAAAAAGACAGTTCAAAGGGAATGCGTTGTTGTTGCGGTAAGCGATTTTTCATGCGCTGAACAGAACGGAGGGCGCCTTTAAAGCTGCGTCCGTTGATTTCAGGGTCACCACAACCCGTTGCGAGTAATAAAGAGCTGGAAATAAGTAAAAGAGAGAGCGTACGCATATAAAGATTCCTCGCAGTAAGTGATTTTTTATTATTATAATGGTTAAATCAAGCTGATGCTTCCAGAAGGTGTCCCGAATAACAGAGAGCCTAATTAGATATATTAGACCATCATTATATTACAGAAGCCAAAATTCATGCTGGAATTTATCACCACCTTAAAGCACCGCTATCAAGTAAATCAATCCAATCAACTGAATGCAAAGGAACAGGACTGTCTTGAGCAATTAATGCTGATCGAAGCTTTTTTACAAAAATCGAGCTTAGCGCATTTATCACGACAAATTGCGATTATCGGCCCCACTCAATCGGGCAAAAGCAGCATTGTAAACCTTATTTTGCAGCAGACTGTGGCGGGTGTCAGTCCGTTGGCGGGGTTTACCGTGCATCCTCAAGGATTTTCAGTAGGCCAATCACAAGAAAATCTTGAAGCCGTGCGCCAATATTTTTCTGACTTACAGCAAGTGGCTCAAGCTGAGTTAAATCATACCGAGTATCAGAGTTATTCTTTAACGGATTGTCCTGATAAAAAAGCGCCTATTGGTGTGGTGTGGGATACGCCCGATTTTGATTCAATTGGGGCGCAAAGTTATCAATACGGGGTTTTAAAAACGCTGGCCTTAGCGGATGTTTTGGTCTTGGTGGTCAGTAAAGAAAAATATGCCGACCAATCGGTTTGGGATAGGTTATTGATGATTGAACCCCTGAAACAGCCTATTATCGTGGTATTGAATAAATTAGTGCAGGAATCAGAGAGTTTAATTGTCGCTTCTTTCAAAGAGCGTTGGCAGCAAATAAGAGGGGATACGCTGCCTGAGCTTGTTTCTTTTCTGTTTATTAAAGAAGGCTTGTTTTTAGAACAAGATAGTAGGATTCAAACCTTGTTGGCTCAAACTAAGCCGTTAGCTCAGAAACAGCAAGCAGTGGTGGCTAAACGTTTTATGCAGCAGCACTGGGAAGCGTGGGTTGCCCCGATAAAGCAAGAACAAGCGACTCGTACTCGATGGCAGAGTTTGGTGGATGAGGTGGTGGCTGATGGTATTGCGACTTATCAGCGTGATTATTTGAATCATCCCCATCATTACGATACCTTTCAGAATGCTTTGGCGAAATTATTATTATTGTTAGAAGTACCAGGAATGGCGGGAGTATTAGGTAAAAGCCGACGAGCCTTAACATGGCCAATTCGTAAATTATTTTCCCGCAGTGATAAAAACAGTGAAAAAACCCGAGTAAAGACGCAAGAAACCGTGGTGCTGGCGCAAATATCTGAGCATGTTTTACTGCAACTCAGCGATAAAATACTCAACCAACTGGTTTCTGAGCAGGCCTTGCAGCCGTGGTGGAAGTCGATTAATAAAGCGTTACGGGGGCAAAGACCCTTAATATTACATGAGTTTTCGGCTCAAACTCAAGTGTATCATGAAGCCTTTAAACAAGAGATTGATGTTACCGCTGAAGGTTTATATAACAAATTAAAAGAGCATCCAACCATGCTAAATAGCTTGCGTGCCACTCGTATAGCGGCTGATGCGGCGATGTTGGTTCTGGTTTTACAGGCGGGCGGCATTGGTTTACATGATTTATTAATTGCGCCTGCGATGTTGTCTTTAACCGCGTATTTAGCAGAAAGTGCGATTGGCAGTTATCTACATAAGGCAGAGGCCGAGTTAAAGCAACGCCAATTAAATGCAGTTAAAGAGCAATTATTTACCCAGTTGATACAGGAAACTTTATATCAGTTACCTGATAAAATGACCCCATCTTCTTATTTTAATATCTCGGTTCAGCAACTTGCTGAAGCAGAAGCAAAACTCAAAGAAAAACCGCATGGCTTACGATTATTCTGAAGTAGCAACTAAAACCCAACAGCTTGCACAGCAAATGCTGGAGCAGCATTGGCTGTTTGCCGCTGAATTGCACGGTTTATTAGCAGAATCTATAGACTTACCCGATGTTTTATTGCCTCAGTCTGAGGGCGATCGGCCGTTAATGGTGGCTTTTTTAGGCGGTACGGGGGTCGGTAAAAGTACTTTATTAAATCGTTTAGCAGGCAAAGAGGTGGCGAAAACGGGTGTGGTTCGTCCCACCTCAAAAGAAGTGAGTTTATTTCATCACCAATCGGTTGATATTCGACAGTTACCCAGTAGCTTTCCTTTAGAAAAAATTCGTGTATCAGCACATGAGGATGTGGAAAATAAATCCATTGTTTGGATTGATATGCCTGATTTTGATAGTACCGAGAAAAATAATCAGCGTCTTGTTTTGGATTGGTTGCCACACATTGATGTATTAATTTATGTGGTCAGCCCAGAGCGTTACCGAGATAATAAAGCATGGCAGCTGTTATTATCTGAGGGTGGCAAGCACGCTTGGGTGTTTGTGTTAAATCAATCGGACCGAGCGCAAATAGAGCAGTATCAAGATTTTTCTCAGCAGTTAATTCAGACAGGATTTGAAAACCCTTTAATTTATCAAACCTGCTGTGAGGTCGCTGCGGGTGGGTTGGATGAATTTGCAGATTTACAGAAAATGATGCAAACATTGGCCACTGAAAAAACCGTATTACAATTAGCAGAACACGGTGAATCTGTGCGTAAAGTGGTTTTGGCGCGTGAGATACGTAAGGTAAAACAGGCGTTGGGTCAGCCCGAAAACTTAGAAAATTTAAAGCCTGTTTGGCAGAAACAATGGCAGGCATTAGAATTATATTTGATGGATTTTATGGGTCTCACGATACAAGAAAAGTCCCGCTTGTTTGCAGAAAACAGTGCGTTAGCAGTAGAGAAAGATAAAAGCGTGTTATGGAATCATTGGGCGCAATCGCGTTTATCCGATACAGTTGATAACTTTATGATGCAATTAGATCGATTTTCTTTACCTATTGCTCCTTTACGTCAGCCACTGGAGTTGTTAAAACAAAGTGCGGAAGCAACGATTGAAGCGCAGGTTTTATTAAGTGTGCACCAGTCACTGATTAATCCTGGAAATAGAATACAGAGAGCCGCATTAAAAATAGCGGCGCTTGCAGAAGTGCTATTGCCTTTATTGGTGATGGGCTGGGTGGGCTATCATGCTTTTAAGTCTTTTTACCTTGCAGGGTTAGCGGATAATCCTCAGTATGTAGGTATTGATTTTTGTGTCAATGCTGTGATACTTGTCTTAGTATCTTGGGGAGTGCCTTATTTTGTGCAAAAGAAACTCAGCCCTTCGCTTGAAAAAGCAGCCCAGAATGGGCTAACAACAGGATTGGTAAAAGGTTTAAAAATAGTTGAACAGCAGGCTTTGGAACAGATTGATGTTTATCAGGCAAGCTATCAACGATTGCAGCTCAGTCTTGATGAAAGGCTTTTGAGCTGTCAAATAGAGCATCAAGGGGAAATGGAAACGATGCCTGTTGAACTAAGACGGATGTTATTGGATGTGGAAAAAATCCCATTGAAAAAAGAAGGTAAAAGCACCGTTAAAAACGGCTTGTTAAATGATTTTAATTTAGATTGGAGAGGGAGAACTTTATGAGTGATAAAAAGAATATTAATGATGAAGTGATTAGTGAGCTAATTGAGTCAAGTTTAATGGTTGATGTTGATGAGGAGGAAATTCCTGCAATAGAAGAAATTGAATTACCCGATGACATTGATATGTCCCTTATATTAGAAGAAATTCCAGACGAAGATGAGGCTGAAGAAAAATCTGAAGCCGAGTTGGAAGCAGAATCTGAAGCAGAATTTAAAGCTGAGATTGAAGCAGAAATTGCAGACGAAGCCGAGCTGGAAATGGAACCTGAAGCTGAATTGGAAGCAGAACCCGAAGCCGAGCTGGAAATGGAACCTGAAGCTGAGTTGGAAGCAGAACCCGAAGCCGAATTGGAAATAGAACCTGAAGCTGAGTTGGACGCAGAACCTGAAGCTGAATTGGAAGTAGAACCTGAAGCTGAGTTGGAAGCAGAACCTGAAGCTGAATTGGAAGTAGAATCGGAAGCAGAACCTGAAGCTGAGTTGGAAGCAGAACCTGAAGCTGAGTTGGAAGCAGAACCCGAAGCTGAGTTGGAAGCCGAATTGGAAGCAGAATTGGAAGCAGAATTGGAAGCAGAATTGGAAGCAGAATTGGAAGCAGAATCTGAAGCCGAATTGGAAGTAGAATCCGAAGCTGAGTTGGAAGTAGAATCGGAAGCCGAGCTGGAAATGGAACCCGAAGCTGAGTTGGAAGTAGAATCGGAAGCTGAATTGGAAGTAGAATCCGAAGCCGAGTTGGAAATAGAATCTGAAGCCGAGTTGGAAATAGAATCGGAAGCTGAGTTGGAAGTAGAATCGGAAGCTGAGTTGGAAGCAGAATCCGAAGTCGAATCTAAAGAAATTGACTCCATTGATGTGCTTGAAAGTGAAGTATCTGAATTAGAAGCTGAAATTCAAGAACAAATGGATCATTTGGTCGATAAATCAGCCTCCTTAAAGGAAACTATTCAGAGTGAATTGCAGGGTGTTCATGAGGATAATAAGCAGTTACAGCAACAAGTCAGTGAACTCACTGAAAAATTAGCTCTGGCAGAAACCAAGGCTGAGGAGTTAAGTGGCGTGCAAGAGAGGCAGCAAGTCACTATCCATAAATTGATTCGAATTTTAAAAGGCATTAACACTAAAATAGAGAATCTATCGTAGCTATTTTTATATCCGTAATTCCCACTAAAAACGGTGGGAATTACGTGTGTATTATTGGAGAGGGGGCTAATTGAATTTATAAAGGTTCGTTTGCTATTTCAAATTTACGTTGAATGGCTTCTTCGCGTGCGGCATCAATTTCTTGCATAATGCTTCTGACATCCGCTTTTTTATTACTGCCTTTAAAATATCCCGTTAGTTTGATATCAGGGGATAAATGCCCACTTTGATACAGTTGCCAAATTTCTTTACCATAAGTGGTATTGAGCAATTCGGGGGAAAATCGTCCAAAGTAAGCGGCTAAATTATTAACATCTCGTTCTAACATCGAGGCGGCATTATTATTGGCTGCGGCATCGACGGCTTGAGGAAGATCGATAATAACAGGGCCTTGAGTATCAATTAGAATATTGAATTCTGATAAATCGCCATGCACCATTCCCGCGCATAACATTCTGACCACTTCTTTTATTAAAATAGCATGATATTCTTGAGCTTGTGCGCCACTCATTTCTATATCATTAAGGCGTGGTGCAGCTGAACCGTGTTCATCGGTAATCAGCTCCATTAATAAAATACCTTCAATAAAATTATACGGTTTTGGTACGCGTACGCCTGCGGCATCAAGGCGGTACAGTGCATCGACTTCTGTATTTTGCCACGACTCTTCTTGTTGTTTTTTACCGTAGTCTGACTTCTTTTTCATCGCACGGGCTTGGCGGCTGTTTTTTACTTTACGCCCTTCTTGGTATAAGGCCTGAGTATGAAAGTTACGTTTATTGGCGGCTTTATAGACTTTTGCACAGCGAATTTCACCTTCAGACTGTATGACATAGACATCCGCTTCTTTTCCGCTTTTTAAAGGGTGCAGCACTTCGTCAATAAAACCTTCGGTAATCAGTGTTTCGAGACATTTTGGTGTTTTCATAAGGGAATCTGTTGATAAAGGTTAAAAAGAGTTTAAAGCGTTTTGGGTATTTTACTTTAGTTTCGTGGACTGGTAAGGCCGCTTCTTCTTTATTTTGCCTTTTTTGCTGAAAATATGGATTATTAATGCGGATAAAATAAGGCCGCTACCAATGATTGTATCCAGTGTTAAGGCTTCGTGATTTATATAATGGCCTAACAGTAAGGAAAGTACAGGGGTTACTAAGGTAATAAGAGCGACTCGTGTCGCTGCAAGCTGGGTTAAAAGGAAATAGTAAAGGGCAAAGCCAATAGGTGTTGCAATCAGGCCTAAATATAAAATAGAGCCAATACTTTTAAGCGGTAGCTGGCTGGGTACCTGCCCATCTAATAGAATCCAAGTGATGAGATACCACGGGACCGCGAATAATAATCCCCCTGTGACTTGAGTGAGTGCAGGCAATTGACAGTGTAACTGTTTTACCCAGACTGCACTGAATGATTGTAAGCAAACCGCTAACAAAACACCGATAATAGCTAAAACGGATTGTAAGCTAATATGCAGGGCGGAATGGAACATAATAGCTAATCCTGCAATGCCTAGAGTATAAGCAAATAGATTTTTCCTGCCTAAACTGTTTTCTTTTAGCCAAAACGCTGAGAGTAAGGCAGTGATAAACGGCGTTAAGCCAAAAATAACCGAGATCCAGCCTGAAGGAATGAATTGTGCAGACCAATAGACACAAAGCATTGCGCCGTAAATTTGCAGTGCAACAGCAAAGTAGGTGCGTTTGGCGGAGCTATGCCAAGCAAGGCGAGTTCGGAGTAATAGCAGTAAGGTTAAGCTACACAGAAGTCCAATGCTCATTCGTGCGGTCACGCCAAAAATAAAGCTGGAGCCATCGGCACTCCATTTTATGGCCAGAGGTGTGGTTGCCCAGAGTAAAACGATAAATAAATAAGCAAGAACAACGCGCATTGAATAATTTCCTAAGCTATTAAAAGTAGGATTATAGTGAAGATTCAGCTTCTTTTAAATTTTTAGTCCGTTTTAGTTCTATGTTGCAATAGGATGTTGTTGTATAGCTGAAAACATATAAAATGATGCACTGCGTTATCCTTGCGAAAAACCTTACAAGAATGATGAAACGAATGAATAGATCCTATTGCCTCTTTCCTAAAACTGAGGAAATGCTGACCCAGTGATTTATTTTTTATCCAAAATTATTTCTAATAATAGAATGCTTTATTGTCTATTTAGGAAAGATGTCTAAACTTAAAAGGCTTAAATTTATATGAATACTCAAACAGTTCTTGTGACCGGTGGTGCAGGGTATATTGGCAGTCATGCGTGTATTGCCTTATTAGAGGGAGGTTATCAAGTGGTTGTCTTGGATAATTTATGTAATAGCAAGCAAGAATCTCTGAATCGAGTGCAGCAAATCACCAATAAACCATTGCATTTTATTCAAGGCGATATTCGGGATAAATGCATTTTAAATCGCCTATTCACTGAGCATAAAATTGATGCGGTGATGCACTTTGCAGGTTTAAAAGCGGTGGGAGAATCCTGTCTTCAGCCTCAGCGTTATTATGATAATAATGTCTATGGCTCATTGGTTTTAACGGAAGTAATGGCTGAACAGGGCGTGAAGCGTTTGATTTTTAGTTCATCGGCGACCGTTTATGGTGAGCCTGATACCGTTAAATATACTGAATCTTTACCCATTGGCGGCGCAACCAGCCCTTATGGTAAATCGAAGGCGATGATTGAGGATATTTTAAAGGATTTAGCCAAAGCAGATAGTTTGCTTGAGGCCGATGTGCCGTGGGAAATTTGTTTATTACGTTATTTTAACCCCATTGGGGCGCATGAAAGCGGATTAATAGGTGAAGACCCCAATGGCCTGCCGAATAATTTAATTCCTTATGTTTCACAAGTTGCGGTGGGAAAATTACAGCAGTTATCCGTTTTTGGGGATGATTATAATACCGTTGATGGAACAGGTGTGCGTGATTATATCCATGTCGTTGATTTAGTCAAAGGGCATTTGGCCGCTTTAAAGAGTTTAGAACAGAGTGAAGGAAAGCAAGGGATTACTGCTTATAATTTAGGCAGTGGGCAGGGTGTCAGTGTGTTAGAAATTATTCATGCTTTTGAACGCATTACAGCAAAGAAAATTGCTTATAAAATTGTTTCGCGGCGAGCAGGTGATATTGATGAATTTTTTGCGGATGCAAGCTTGGCTTTAGCCGCACTCAATTGGAAAACAGAGAAAACCCTAGATGATATGGTAACGGATACATGGCGATGGCAAACTAAAAACCCTAACGGCTATCAATAAGTTGCTTTAGCTAGATGGGCGTGAAGTGTGCTTATTCTAATGAAATATTAAGAGGAGTTTCAATATGTCTAGTTTTTTTAATTTATTCTTAGATAGTAGTGCCTTTATGCCGCATGGTATGTGTTTTCTTTGGCAGGAACCTTTACTTTGGCTGCTTGTGATATCAGATAGCTTAATTGCCCTATCGTATTTTTCAATTCCTTTAGCATTGGCTTTGTTTGCGTATCGTAAAAAACATCTTGAATATAAATGGATTTTTATTTTATTTAGTTTGTTTATTCTTGCCTGTGGGGCGACTCATCTGCTCTCTATTATTACGATATGGAATCCTATTTATGGTGTGGCTGGAGTTGTTAAAGGAATAACGGCTTTGGTGTCAGTGCTGACAGCCGTTCTTCTTTGGCCATTAATTCCTCGGCTTTTGCTTATTCCCAGCCCATCACATTTATTGAATTTAAATAAACGTTTAAATGATGAGATTGAAGTACATAAACAAACCAAACAGCAATTAGAGCAATTAAATACAACACTGGATCAGCAGGTTACTTTGCGTACTAAGGAATTAGTGCATATTAATCAGGAATTAAAAGAGAGTGAAGAAAAATACAGTTGCATTTTAAATACGGTAGGAGAGGGAATATACGGCTTAGATTTGGCTGGGAACACTATTTTTGTTAATCGAACCACTTGTAATATGCTGGGTTACAGTGAGCAAGAATTGGTGGGTAGCTCTCTGTATGATTTAGTGCATTATAGCTATTCAGACGATAGCTTAGATAGGGTGGATGAGAAGAAAATTCTATCTGCTATTACAAAGAATAAGAATATAGGCAGCGATAATGACGTTTTTTTGCGTAAAGACGGTTCTTATTTTCCTGTGGAATATACAGCAACGCCAATCAGGCATAACGGGGTTATTTCAGGCTCTGTTATTATTTTTCATGATATTTCTGAACGGAAGCAGATAGAAATGCTGTTAGTGAATGAGAGGAATGCGGCTGAAGAAACGAATAAAATAAAAAGTAAATTTTTATCTCGTATGAGTCATGAGTTAAGAACTCCAATGAATGCAGTTTTAGGTTTTTCACAATTATTAGAGTTAGATGATCTTACTGAAGATCAGCAGGATAATGTGCATGAAATTTTAAACGCGGGTGAACATTTATTAGAATTAATTAATGAGGTATTGGAATTAAGTGAAATAGAATCAGACCAGTTTTTTTTACAAAGAGATCGGGTTAATTTAACGCTTTTAATACAGGAAAGTATTCAATCCGTACAATCTATTGCAGATAAAAATTCGATTAATTTGGTTAATGAAATACACGGTGAAAATGCCTTAGTTGTTTTAGGGGATCAAATGCGACTTAAACAAGTGATAATGAATTTATTGAGTAATGCGATTAAATATAATAGCAAACCGGGTCAGGTGACATTATCTTATGAAGAACTCAATGCTCAGCGTTTAAAAATCAGTGTTTTTGATACAGGGAATGGTATGACAGAAGAGCAGTTAGATAAACTGTTTGAACCTTTCGAACGTTTATCGGCTGAAAATTCTCAAATTGCTGGCACTGGAATTGGCTTGGTTATTACCAAGAATCTGATTGAATTGATGGGAGGGGAGATTGGTGTTACAAGTACTGTAGGCAAGGGCAGTTGTTTTTGGTTTGAATTACCAACTGATGTTACGCAGTGTTTTTAAAGCCCTCTCCCCAAAGGAGAAGGAGCTAAAAACAAAGAGGTGGGAAGTCTGAGTCTGATTAAGAATGAGAGTTCTCTTTATAATGAGTTTATTTTTAGAAAAAAAGTCGTGTAGATACCTATGCCCTTTGGAGAGGACTTAAAAATAGGAAGGTATTACTTATTCTGCGTAACATCAGTTAAATAAAAATATTATTAGACATACACTGGAGAAAATAAAATGTCTTTTTTCAAAAGTACCAAAGATGATCGAATAAAAGAGTTAGAGGCTTTAATGATTGACTATACTGGCCAGATTAACGCTATCAGTAAGTCACAAGCCGTGATTCAATTTAATTTAGATGGAACGATCATTGAAGCAAACGACCTGTTTTTACAAACGGTAGGTTATAGTTTGCAGGAAATTAAAGGCCAGCATCATAAAATGTTTGCCCCCTCTGGTGTAGCGGAATCTTCTGAATATCAACAATTTTGGGCGAAACTAAATCGGGGTGAATTTGATTCGGGTGAATACAAACGCTTAGCTAAAGGGGGTAAAGAAATCTGGTTACAAGCATCCTATAACCCTATTATGGATGCTACTGGAAAACCTTTTAAAGTGGTTAAATATGCAACCGATATTACTCCAGAAAAACTAAAAAATGCGGATTATGTTGGGCAGATTAATGCGATTAGTAAATCACAAGCCGTGATTCAATTTAATTTAGACGGAACGATCATTGAAGCAAACGACTTGTTTTTACAAACGGTGGGTTACAGTTTGCAGGAAATTAAAGGCCAGCATCATAAAATGTTTGCCCCCCCTGGTGTAGCGGAATCTTCTGAATACCAACAATTTTGGGCCAAACTAAATCGGGGTGAATTTGATTCAGGTGAATACAAACGTTTAGCTAAAGGGGGTAAAGAAATCTGGCTACAAGCATCCTATAACCCAATTATGGATATGAATGGCAAACCTTTTAAGGTGGTTAAATATGCATCAGACATCACTGAACAAACGCTGACCAACCAACTCCTACAAAAGATTTTTACGGATGTGGCTGCGGTTATGAAAAATGTGGCTAATGGTAATTTAACTCAAAAAATTGTAGGCGATTACGAAGGTATCTTTGCCGAATGTCAAAATGCAATCAATGACACTGTTGATAAATTAAATGAACTATTCATCAAAATTAATGCATCTGCTACCTTTATAAAAAGTTCCTCAGAAGAAATTTCAAGTGGTAATAACAACCTATCTCATAGAGTGGAACAGCAAGCGGCAAACCTAGAAGAAACTGCATCAAGTATGGAGGAATTGACAGGTACAGTTAAAAATAATGCTGATAACGCACAAACTGCAAATGATGTAGCGGAGACAGCTCGCAAACTTGCTGAAAAAGGCGGTGATATTGTAGCGTCTGCCGTGTCTGCAATGGAAGAAATCAATGAAAGTAGTAACAAAATAGCAACAATTATTAGTGTAATTGATGAAATTGCCTTCCAAACCAATTTATTAGCCTTAAATGCTTCAGTTGAAGCGGCACGAGCAGGAGAGCAAGGAAGAGGTTTTTCAGTGGTTGCAACAGAAGTCAGGAATTTAGCTCAACGAAGTGCAGCCGCGGCTAAAGAAAGTAAGTCGCTGATTCAAGCTAGCTTAAGAAATGTGCATTCTGGTACTGAATTTGTTAACGAGACAGGTAAATCATTAAATGAAATTGTCGAGGGCGTTAAAGAAGTGGGTGACATTGTTGCTAAAATTGCCTCAGCCAGTAAAGAACAATCACAAGGTATTGAACAGGTTAACCAAGCCATTTCTCAAATGGATGAGATTACCCAACAAAATGCAGCTTTGGCAGAAGAAGCCTCCGCTGCAAGTGTTTCGATGAGCGATCAATCATCTAATATGACCGAGCTTTTATCTTTCTTTAAAACAAACAATTAAGCACTCTGTTCGACTTTTTAAGTTATGGATTATAAATACAATTAACTTACTTATCAGTCTGTTATATTTTAACTAAATAACCACTAGATAAAAGTTGGTGGGGCAAAAAAAATACTATAAATAAAATACTTGGGTTGGTTTAATGTGAAAAATATATTGATTGTTGATGATTCGATTTTAATGAGACAAACGCTGACACTTATTCTAAAAAGTTCAGGGTATACCGTAGTTTCAGCGGTAGATGGGGTGGATGGATTAAATACGGCTAAAACACATAAATTTGATTGTGTGATAACAGATATAAATATGCCAAATAAGGATGGAATTACACTGACTAAGGATTTAAGAGCTTTAGAGGGTTATAAAAATATTCCTATATTAATTTTAACAACAGAAGTTAGTACTGATAAAAAGGCACAAGGTAAAGCAGCAGGAGCTACTGCTTGGGTGGGGAAGCCTCTTAGACCTGATCAATTAATAAAAACCCTTAAAATTATTTTTGATAAAAAAGACACGGCTTGAATTTAAGTCATGGGGGAGAAGTCCATCTATACGAAAAGATAAGGCTGTAAGGTGGGTTCGCGATAGCAACCCAGTTCTTATTTACGATGACAGGGTAGGGTTTGTTTCCGCGAAACCACTTTACGGTTAGACTAAAAACCTCACTCTGATTTACTCTGAGTGGGATTTTTTATACCTGATTGATTGGTTCATGAAAACAAGTTAAAGTGATTTTTCAGAAAATATTGAAGGAATAACCCAAGCCCTGCTGCGGCTACGCAGATGTTAGGTGTCTCTAAATTTTAGTGTTATCAATACTGATGTGTCAAGGTCAGCGAGTCACTAAAGGAGCATTCCATATACAAAATGTAAATGCTTACCACCACCGCTTTAAATCATGGTTAGATCGCTTTCATAGGGTAGCAACCAAGTACTCCCTAACTATTTAGGCTGGTGCAGAGTTGGTGGATCAGGATCATAGTTTAAGCCCTGAGATATTACTGCATTATGCCCTTGGGGATTTTCAACACTTAACGGTGACATAGCCAAAATAAATGAAAAAAACGGATAAAAAATTAGATAAGCAAATTTGCAAGGCATTGACTAACGCCTGTGAAATGGCAAAAACCGAAGTACCAGGGTTTCAATGGCTTACTCACTTGGTCAATTACAATCAGTTTCCAGATAGTTTATCGGTTATTTGTGTTTTTGATACTCAGTTTGAACTTGATCAAGCGCGTCAGCAAAATAAAGATCAGCTTATTGTTAATTTAATAAGAAGTGAATTGGAACAAATAAATATTAGATTTAATGATATTAATCGGCACGTTTCCTTTGATACCGAAGAAGTAGGTGAGATTGGGCATAAAGGAAATAGGCAGAGTCGATTGAATTGAGGTATTAGACTTGAAATCAAGCCGGCTATTGGCTGAGCACTTGATTTTAAGCAGTGATACTAGGTTACTTTTGTTCATCTTGTTTTTTTACGAGTTAGCATTAAATAATCAAACAAGGGGTAAGTGACGCACCAGTTTGCATTCGAATTGATTAAGTGATGTTCATAATGCCACGGTAAGTATGTCTTAGCCCATTGAATATTGAGGTGTGCTTGACGGTGCACAATGTAATAAACAATAGTGGATAAGTAAATCGCATAAGCATAGCCAGAAGCCCACCAAAAAAAGGGACTATTTAGGAGTAAAATACCTAATAAAGTCAGTCCTTCTTTTGCTTGAGTATTCCACCGCCGAGGCCACTGCTTATAGCCAGGATCAAGCATCCCATATTGCTGCGCAGTATAATGGTGTTCATGCCAGTGATAAGCCCAAAAACTATTTGGGTTTTTGCCGCATTGATGTAGCACATAGCGATGCATGAGCCACTCGCCGGCATTCGCAACGAACAGGCCTATAAAAAACTGTGCGATCCAAATACTCATTAAAATGTATAAGGGTGTATTGCTTCAAAACCATGCACTTTAGCTCTCGGGTTAAAATCCGGTGGCAACCATGCTTGTGTTTCTTGTCCGCTTAAAAATCCTGCCAGCCATAAAGCTTGTTTTCTAATCGGTAAAATATACGCATATAATTTATTATCAGGAAATTCTGCAACATCACCTAAAGCAAAGATATCTTCATCGCTGCTTTGTAAATAATGATTAACACGTATACCTCTATTGACTTCAAGGCCTATTTTTTGCGCTAATTCAATTCTAGGTTTAAATCCACATGCAACGATAACAGCATCAAACTCGGCTAAATAATCTTCTGTGCTGATACAAACCTTATCTTTTGAGGGTTCTATTTTTTGTATCATTTGATTAAAATACACATCTATTTTATGGTTTTGCATAACAGATAATAAATTAAGGGAATCCTCTGCCACTAATTGCCGCTCCATTAATCGATCCACCGCATGCAATAGTTCTACTTTATCGCCGACTACAGCAAGATCCGAAGCAAGCTCGCAACCAATCAAGCCACCTCCAATAATTCCCCATTTCGGCGTTCTTTGCTGTTGTATTATTTGTTCTCTAATGCCGCGTAATTGCTTTAAATCCTTTAAGCTATTAAATAGAAAAAAATTATCTTTAAAGACAAGAAAAGGGGGTGGAATAAAGGCTGCAGAACCTGTTGCAATGATTAGCTTATCGTAATGATATGTTTGGTTTGACCCGCCATCAGAGGCATTAAGCAATTTCTTGTTACGATCGATGCTGGAAACGGTCATATTTTCCAGTATTTCAATCCCTTGCTCGCGTATGCTAGCGAATGATTTAATAATAATGGCTTGCTCTATATCCTGATTAGAAAAGCCACGTGATAACAAAGGTCGAGAATAGTAACCATAATTTTCTGTGGTTAAAATAGTGATATGTGCATCGGAGAGCTGTCTTAGTTTTTCGGCAAAGGTAATTCCCGCAATACCCGAACCAATAATAATTATTTTATTCATAATAACCTGCCTCGTGAAAAAATTTCAACTCAGTTGAGATCAATTATTGAAATGTACAACATACAGAGCTATCAACTGCTCTATGATTCTTACCTATAATGCATTAAAAGCATACTAAATAAAGGTGTTGAAAACTCGATTTTCATATAAATGTTCCTTGTCTTTCTTGCTTTTAAACCGTCGGTTCTACGGGGTTAGCTTATTGTCTTTCAAGCTCTGGCTTAGTTTACTAAGTGAAACTAGAAATTGGGTAAGAATCAAACATTAAACTTATGTGAATAAGTTTAGGTAAGTTTTGAAGAACAGACTATTAATAATACCCTTAAGTATTATAGATACAAGCTTTAGCAGAAATTTATTCCTTGTTGATTGGTCCGACGTAAGGGTGAAACCACCGCCTTTAGGCGATCAGATTTATCTATGATTATGAAAGTTGCGCTATAAGTCGTATTTTTTTGGAGATATTATGGATTTCAGGTCTGAACCTTAAACGGGTCTTAGACCCGTATCCGGATTTTAGTCCATTATACTAACCGGTCAGCTTTAGCTGCTGGTTGTTTAGTTCAAATTTTCTTCTAAATCAGAGTATTTTTGTGAAATTGCATAAAAGTCTTGAGAAATTTCTAAAAATGCATCAACAATATCTGGGTCAAAGTGCGTTCCTTTGCCTTCTTCTATGATGGCTGCGGCTTTTTCATGTGGCATAGACGATTTGTAAATACGTTTGCTAATGAGTGCATCATAAACATCAGCAACTGCCATAAGACGAGCAGAGATTGGAATTTCGTTATTTTTAAGTCCTTCAGGATAACCAGAACCATCCCATTTTTCATGATGTGAATACGAAATTTCTTTGGCACAAATAAGAAAATTATCCGCTTTAGAGATAGGTTGTTCTGCTGCTGCAATGGCATCACGACCATAAAGTGTGTGCCGTTTCATTTCGACAAATTCTTCATCAGTGAGTTTTCCTGGTTTAAGTAAAATATTATCAGGTACTCCCACTTTACCTATATCATGTAAGGGGGAGGATTTATAAAGTGTTGTGATGATTTCAGGTGTTAAATAGTCAGAAAAACGTGGATGATTTTTTAGGTGCATAGCGAGTAATTTCATATAGCGTTGTGTACGCCTAATATGATTTCCTGTTTCAGAATCACGGGATTCAGCTAATGCTCCCATTGCCACCATGGCAACATCTTGTAATTCTTCCATCTGTTCGGTACGTTTTAATACTTTTTCTTCTAAAATTTCATTTTGAAATTTTAGATAATCTTGAGCTTTCTTTAAAGTTAAGTGCGTTTTAACGCGTTCTTTTAGTATCGGTGGGCTAATAGGTTTAGTGATATAGTCAACTGCACCTAAGCCTAAACCTTTCATTTCATCTTCTACATCGGCTTTAACAGTAAGAAATATAATAGGAATATCGTGTGTTTTTGGATTGGTTTTTAATTGTTGGCAAACATGGTAACCATCAATACCAGGCATGATAATATCGAGCAAAATTAGGTCAGGTCTATTTTTTTCGATAATTTTTAAAGCCATTTCTCCATTGATAGCTGCTTGTACAAAATACTGTTCAGAAAGAATGTTTTTAGCCACATCAATGTTAGTTGGCGTATCATCAACAACGAGAATTATGGGTTTAGCCTGTATATCTATCATATTCGATCCTATTATTTAACTTAAATACAAGTGATGATTAGCTGTTTTCCTTTAGGTAGGCCAATCCATTTTTTAAAATATTTTGTGCAGCTTCAAAATCATATTCACCTAAAGTTTGCTTTAATTGTTTAAGAAATTCATATTGTTTTTGGTCGGTGTTAATTTTATTTAATAATATTTCGGCATTGTCTTCTGCATTTGAGTCAAAGTTTTCTATTTGATCTGATATCTGTTCGAGGTGTTCAATAATCTCTGCTAGCAAGATACCCTCATTAGGCGGCTTAGGCTGGGTAGTGTTGTTTGTAGAATCACTGTCCTCTAAAGCGGTTTTAATGAGCTGCATACTATGCTGTAAGTCGGTTTCTAATTGGCCTAATAATGCTTCTGATATGGCATTTCCATGGTTTGTGAGTTCAGTTTCTACTTCACCGGCAATAAAGTACAATTGTGTTGCTCCAATAGTGCCAGCAACGCCTTTTAAACTATGTGCAGCTCGTATTGCTTCAGATAGTTTATCTGGATTAAGGTTTTGGCGTATTCTGTCAACCGCATTTATTTCAGATGTATATACTTTGCTTAAAGTTTTACGGTAATTATGTATGTTCCCTCCCATACGCATCAGTGCTTGCTGGGTATTAAATTCGGGAATATTTATAGATATCTCTGGTTCTGCTGAAATGGGTGTTTCAGGTGTTGTTATTGAGTCTGAATTATAGTTTAAAGGCTTAATCCAATCAGCAAGTGCTGAGAACATTTCATTAGGATCGATAGGCTTGGCAACATGAGCATTCATGCCTGTTGCTTTACATTTTTCCACATCGCTTATGAGTGCATTAGCAGTCATAGCAATAATGGGTAATGTTTTAAAACGAGAATCATTACGCAGATGCTCTGTTGCTTGATAACCATCCATAACAGGCATTTGTACATCCATAAGTACACAATGAAAGGTATCATCAGGTGATTGCTGTAGAAGTGCTAATGCTTCTGCGCCATTATTTGCAAGGGTGACGTTTAAATGTGCCATTGTTAGTAGGTCGAAGGCAACTTGTTGGTTTACCTCGTTATCTTCTACTAATAAAATTTGCGCTCCCTGAATAGCTTGTACTATATCAAAGTCGATATTTTGAGATTGTTTTTGTCGGTGTTTCCGTGATAATTTTTGATAACCTAATGCAAGCATTGAGGCATCGAGTAAAGCTGAAGAAGATACGGGTTTATCTAGAAATCCATCAATTTTGTATTCTTTTATTTCTTTTATAATTTCATTGCGGTCATAAGCACTGACAATAATAACTTTAGGAGGTGATTTTAAAGTCTGGTCTGATTTAATACGATAACAAGTTTCTATACCATTAATACCCGGCATTTTCCAATCCATAAAAATTAATGCAAAAGGCTGGTTGTTTTTATCTGCTTCATGAATGAGTTCTAATGCTTCTTCGCCGCTAGGGGCAAGAGTCACTTGAAAAGAAAGTGCTTTAGAGAGTTGATGTAAAATTTCCCGTGCAGTCGCGCTATCATCCACAATAAGGACAGAAAGGCCACGTAAATTAGGTGTAGCTAAGTTAGTGTTACTTTTTTCTTGTTCAGAAAATTTAAAGTTTGCGGTAAATATAAAAGTACTGCCCTGTTGAGGTGTGCTTTCGGCCCATATTTTACCGCCCATTAACTCGGTTAATTCTTTGCTAATACTCAGTCCTAATCCAGTACCGCCATATTTTCGTGTGGTTGAAGCGTCGGCTTGATTAAAGGATTGAAATAATTTATTTAATTGTGTTTCATTCATACCAATGCCATCATCGCTGACTGAAAATTTTAGCGTGATGGTGTCATTATCATTTTTAGCGGGTTCTAATAATTCGATGCGTAATAGAATTTCACCTTTTTCGGTAAATTTAACCGCATTATTGACTAAATTGATTAAGATTTGATTAAGGCGTAAGGGGTCACCTTTTAAGTTATTAGGTACTTTAGGGTCTGTAGCAATCAGAAGTTCTAGGTTTTTTTCACGAACTTTTACTGAAATTAAATGGCTTAAATTATCTAATACTTCATCCAAATGGAAACAAAGTTCTTCTATCTCCATTTTCCCCGCTTCGATTTTAGAAAAATCGAGGATATTATTGATAATCCCGAGCAGGTTATGGGCTGCATTATGAATTTTTTCGACATAATCTTTTTGCTTGGGATTGAGAGCCGTTTGCAAGGAAAGCAAACTCATACCAACGATGGCATTCATAGGGGTACGGATTTCATGACTCATATTGGCTAGAAAGTCAGTTTTAGCTTGTGTTGCTAATTTGGCGCGACTTAGAGCTAATGCTAGCTCATGTTCCATTTGTTTACCTTGGGTAATATCGGTGCGAATAGAGACATATTTAAAAGGTTTACCCTGTTCATTTAAGAACGGCAAGATAGTGGCATTAACCCAGTATATATCACCATTTTTTCGATAGTTTTTTACTTCTCCATGCCAAGGTTTACCCTGTAATATGGTTCCCCACATATTTTCGTAAAATTCAAGCGAGTGTTGATCTGATTTAATTAAGCGATGATTTTTGCCTAAAAGTTCTTCGCGTTGATAACCGCTAATTTCACAGAACTTATCATTCATATAGGTAATATTACCTTTGACATCTGTGGCACTGACAATAGCATGTTCATCTAAAGCAAATTTTTGAAAATTTAAATGGCGTAGCAGTTCAGAAGAGGTGGTTTCTGCATAGCGTCGCGCAACCATCGCGCGGGATGAAAACCATGCAACAATAAAAGCGACAAGTAATAATACGATGATATTGCTTAGGGCTAAAGGGTGATTAATAAGATCCTGCCATGACCATTGATAGGGAAGGTCGTGGATGACTACTTTCCATGAGCGTTCGTTTTTTAGAGCGTTCACTTTTCGATTGAGTTGGCGGGTAACATTCAGTTGTTGAAAGGTAAAGTCACCATAGCGAACATTTATTTGTCCATTATTTTTCTGGTCAATCATTGACCATGCTTCAGGAAATTGATGCGCAAAGGTATTCTCTGGGCGATTAAGCATAAAGCCCCATTCTAAATCCTGTGTAGGACCAATTAGAAAAAAGCCTTGATCGTTAAGAAAATAGACACGACTTTTTAAAGAGGAAAAAATAGCACGAATATTATCCAGTATAATTTTTGCATGATAATTTAAAATCAGTATGCCTTGTTTATTGCCATGAGCATCAAAAACAGGGGTTGCAATGCGTAATACTGGTTTATAGGGGAATTCGACTTGTTCTTGTTCGATATTTAAGTCTAGTGCCGATACATAAATTTTATTTTCAGCTAACAATATCGAGCGCTTAAAGTAGTCGCGAGCAGATTTATTTTGTAACTTATTATCTTGAATGACTTGTGCTTTATTTTCAGAATTAATATCAATACGCACAATTTCCATGCCCTGAGTATTAATAAAACGAATTTGTTTGTAAAGATTTAATGTTTGCCCTACGGAAAGAAATTGTTTAGCTAAATTTTGTCGTGTGGTTTGAGTGTCATTATTGAGCATTTCTTGCATAGGTAAGCCCATTTTTAGTAGGTATAAATGGGTTAAAATATTCTCTAAATCATTAATGGCATAACTGGTGGCGAGTTTAATATTACTGCGTGCTTGTTGGTGTTCTTCTATGCGAATGCTTTTTGTGTAGTAGTAACCTGAAATATAAGCCCCCGTGAGAATAGTGAGGGTTAAAGGTAAAGAGATTTGTAAAAAGATCTTTTTGAATTGCCAATTCCAATTAAAGTCGCTTTGTTCATCATAGCGTATTTTTTTTTCCATGCCTTGTTCAAAGTAGAGTGCGATAAGCATAGCAATGTTAATTAACACCGTTACGATAACAAGCGTAACACCTAGATCCTGAGCACTAATATTGAGATTTGATGTGAGTGTTTTTGCATCGATAGCGACTACAGAGAAGGTAGATGCTAAGGCATTGTAGTGTAAAGTGAGCATACTAAGACAGAGTGCTATGGGCGTAATATGTTTTTTTATTGCATGGTGTTGTACGAAAAATGGGGTTTGAGCGAGACGGTTACTATAGAGGATGATAGCAAGTAAAATGAAATTAATACTGTTAGCAACAGGAAAAGACCATGGGCTATAAATAAATGCTTGCGATGAATTCATGGCCGATAGGCAAGCATAATACATGCCTTCTAAGCCTATATTTATGATAATTGTGGCTAATAAATACCACCAATAGATGGTATGTTTACGGGTCACTATATGTATGATAAGTAGACTATTTAAAATAGCCAATAGCCAAGAAGGGCTAATTATAGAGATATCATAGTTAATATTATTAACATCGGTAAATGCGAGTAAAGCAAAAAATTGAGCGGCGAATAAATTACTACCCAAAACTAATGCGCCTAAACCTAGCCAGAAACTGCGATTTAAAATGTGATGAGCAAGTTGGATTCTTTGAGTGATACTGCTTGCTATATAAGCTATAAAGCTTGTAAAGCAAAAGGATAGAAATAGTAACGATAAATAATAAGAATGTGAAAGTAAAAACAGCGCATTAGGTGGAATGGTGAAAAAGTTAGGCAGTATCATATTACTTACTCATAGGCGCTGAAGAATTTTTATTTTTATGCTTTAAAAGAGGGTATTCCTAGTATTAGCCATATTTCGTTTTAAGATTATTTTTTACAAAAAATAAAAGTTGATAAGGTTTCTATATAGAGACTCTGGATTCTAAGGCACTTGTTAATCTTCTGTCAAATAAAAAACCTTAGACTTACTGTGGGTATATTTTTAACTATAGGTGTTTCTGGTGTATAAGTTAAAAAAGAGCCTTGTTCCTATTGTACAAGCTCTCTCCAGATCACTTAACAACAAAAGAGTACACCATCATGAAAGAGAATAATATTGTCGTACTGAATATGATAGGAATGGGGGGCTGTATTATTGGCTACCCTGCTGTTACTAAAAACACATAGAACGATCTTAATAAGTCATTAATGATTAATAACTTATTAAGATATTAACGCTCCTTTATTTTGATTTTTATGTCACCACGTTTATATTTATTGGTTATCGTAATTTTGCGGAAGCTGTAATTTAGAATTTAAATTGCTCAACAATATTATTTAGTTTGGAAGCTAATGTAGATAATTCCATTCCAGAACGTGAGGATTCATTACTGGCATGGACTGTATCTTTTGCCGAATTACTAATTGCATTAATATTTTGATTAATCTCTTCTGCAACAATCGATTGCTCTTTGGATGCATAGGCAATTTGTGTGGCCATATTATCGATAGTGGTAATAGCGGAGGTAATATTTTCTAAAGCTTCAGTACCGCTGCGAGCATGATTAACTGTATCATTTGCGAGAGTAACACTGGAGTTCATTGCGTTAGCGCTAGCAGATGTGCCATGTTGCAGCTTTTCAATCATAATCTGAATTTCTTGTGTCGAATCTTGAGTTCGGCTTGCTAGTGTTCTGACTTCATCGGCCACTACGGCAAAACCACGACCGTATTCACCCGCTCTTGCAGCTTCAATGGCTGCATTGAGTGCGAGAAGGTTAGTTTGCTCGGCGATACTTTTTATCACTTCTAAAACAGAGCCAATGGCTTGCCCATCACGTTCTAATTCAGTGACTTGGTTAGCGGCTACGGTAATATTTTTATTTAATTCGTTGATGGCAGAAATAGTACCTTCGATCACTTTTCCTCCTTCACGTGTTTGAATATCACCTTTTTTTGCTTCGTCAGCTGCATTATTTGCATTTTCGGCTACTGAAGCCACTGTGATTGCCATTTCATTCATTGCTGCTGCGACGTTGTCTATTTGTTGATGTTGATTGTTAATATTATTATTGGTTTGCAATGCTGTAATCGAAATCTGTTCTGAAGCAGATGCTATTTGTAGGCTATATTGTGCAACTTCTTTAACAACTTCTTGTATACGACTCACAAAGGCATTAAAAAAATGTGCAATTTCAGCAATTTCATCATTACTACTTTGATCTAACCTTTGAGTTAGATCTCCTTCGCCATGAGCAATGCTTTTCATAGCCTGTGCAATTTTAGTCATTGGTGTAGAAATTAAATTTGCAAATATGATTCCAATAACGATTGAAATTAGAGCAAGCACAATAACTAAAATTATGGAGGTCGTTATTATTTTTTCTTGTAAAATAGTGGCAGGAGAGAAAGCTTCTGCTTGATTAATTTCGGTAAGAATAGCCCATTTTACTCCATGAATATTTAAGGGGGCATAAGCTGAAAGTACTGTTATATTTCGGTAATCAGAAAAAATATATTCACCAGACCGACCAGAAACCGCTTCTTTTGCCCCATAACTACGAATAGCTTGTAAGCCGATATTGGTGTCTTTAGCCTTTATTTTATTGACAATGTCACTACTGATACCTGAGTTAGATAATGCGGCTAGATAGCTCGCTTTATCTTCAATAAGAAAACGACTTAAACTTCGTGCATTATAGTCATCTCCAACAATATAAGACTCTCCAGAATCGCCCATACCATTCGCTTTCCATTGCTGATTATTGGTCATGATTTTATTAATTTCATCAATGGGCATTTGGAAAATGAGTACTCCCACTTTTTTTCCTTGATCAAAAATAGGAGTGGCAATAAACGAAGCGGGGTCTTCGTAGGAAGGAGTATAAGGCTTGAAATCCTCTAGAAAGGTTTCAGTTTTATTACTTTCATTGGCTCTCTGGAATGCAATTCCGAGTCCTGATTGAGCGTAAGCACCCTCTTTTAATGAGGTTGCATAATCTAACTCTTTAAATACGGAATAAACAACTCGACCTGATGTCGAATCAACTAAGAATATATCGTAATAGCCAAATTGCGTTAAAAAATCATTGATATGAGGATGAAACTTTTCATGTAACTCGCTGTAGTGACTGTCATCATTTGCTATATTTAGGTTATTTTTACTACCTAAAGGATGAGAATTATTTTGTATATATAAAAGTTGTAAGTATGCAGCTACAGGGTCTAAATGGTTTAGTAACTTGGATGTTGAAATGCTTCTATTATTATTTCGGTCGCTATATTTAGGTGCAAACTGTTTTGAATAATAACTATCCAGTTGTTTTTTTATTGAACTAGTATTTTGTATCTGGCTCTGCTGCTCTAATTCAGTAACAGCTTTTGAAAATCCTGTCATTGCATCAATAATCATAAGATCGTTGGCAAAGGTTAATACCTGCCTGTTAATCTGAGAAAAATACTCTTCGATACGATTTTTCTTACTTTCTCTTACCGATACTAAATGCTGCATAGCAACTAATTCTAGAGTCTCAGTAGATGATTTAATTGACATCCACCCCAGAACTGAGGCTAAAATAATCACTGGAACGAGCGTTAAAAATAATGATCCTAGTGTTAGTTTTGATTTAATTTTCATATTGTATTTTTTATGGGAAAAATCGGATATATTGAATTAGAACTATTAAACAAGCCTCAATTTTTTATTACTGCGACAACAGGATCCAGTGGCGCAGATTTTTTACTGTTTTCTTCACCGCTTTAAATACATTCTTCATGCGCGACTCGTCCATTTTTTCTAGGTTGAAAACATCTGTGCTCAAATCTTATCTAATGATTTTGAAATTTCTACATAAGTTGTTTCACGGTCTTTTATCTGTGTAATCGCTTATAAGCGAGATTCATTTCCACTCATTCAATATCCTATGGTAGTTTTTACATAAATTTCTATAATTAAGCAGTCAACATGGTAAGTTATTATTTGATAATGCCTAGAGGTTAGTATTTTTTAATCTGTGTACTTAATTTTTAAAGCAAAAAATAGACCAAGTTAATATTAATCAAACGCATAGCAAGGTAAACCATTACATACGCGTAAATTCAACAGTAAAAAGTGAGAGGTAACAGCCAAAGTAATGCCCCATAATAGTGCTTATGCTCTATTATGGGGTATATAATCAAGCCACTTGAAGATGCAGTATTTCTCCTGCCCCTCACTCCCAAATCTTTATTGATGCACGTGGTGGCGCGCTAAAAGTTCTAGTATATTATCAGTTAACAATCAGAGTGAGCTAAATATAGAGAATGCAATTAATAGAGCTGATAAAGCACTTTATAAAGTAAAAGAGACTGGTAAAAATAAAGTAGTATAAAATTAGCGAGTTAAGATGTTAGACTTAATTTAGCTAAGTGCCATCGTACTCTCTAGTGAAGGCTCTTTGAAGTAAGAACCCCCTATGAGTTTACAGAAGGGCTATGTCAAGAAATAAGGGCTTTAATAAAATCCCATAAATGCTTGTCAGGAAAAATGTTGATACCAAGTGTGAATTTTATGACATAAGCTGATAACAGGCCTAATAATAGCAGAATAAAACTGCCATTAATGACCAGCAAAGAGGTAAAGGCAATACGGGTAAACAAACCGCCTTTTTTCCTGCGCTCAACCATGGTTTTACCTACGTGTGTCCGACGGTCTTTACCCAGTAAAAGGACCACATAATAACGGGTAAAGTACAGTGGAATGGTAAAACGAGCATCGATAATATGCCGCGCTTGCGCGTGTTGCTTGAGTAGCACTTTAAGTAAGGCCTCCGTTTGTTCATCAGTGAACTGCTCGCGGACGTTTTCTGGGATATCTCGAATGATATTATCGGTAAAGGCATCGCCTGTTGGTTTTATCATGCTCAACATCCTCTTATATTTACATTTCAACTCTTAAAATCAGTAGAAGCAATTTACACGCCGAATTGTAATTTCTTATTATTCACTAGCACCTAAACAATGCAAAACCTGTCATTCCTGCATGTTTTTAGCAGGAATCTATGCTTAACGTGGATTCTCGATTAACAGACTTCGGGAATGACATGTTTGTATCTACATTTACCCGTGAATAATGAAAAGTTACGTAGAATTTATGTATCTCATTGGTAATTAAAGTATTTTTAGAGTTATGCGAATGATTTTGTGGTCTTATGAAAAGAGATTGTTGGGAGAGGAATCTCATTTTTGCAAATTGCACTGCGCTCTATGCAAATTGCAAATATAGGTTAAAATTATTTTTTGTAATAAATTGATATAAAAGGATTTATTGTTTGGCAAGCTTGTTGCTGTTAGTGACTATAAGACCGTTATTATTTTGATAGTGGTTGGGTTAGGAGACAGCTCGTGAATCATAAAAATAACATAGCCATTAAATTAGCCGATGAACCATTAACCCGCAAAGCGTATAAGCACGTGGTTAATACCGTGATGGTTGATAGAGCAGAGCCACAAGAGTTGCATATTGATTTATCAGGTATTGATACGATGACGCTTAAGGAATTATCGGATTTAATCTTTTATATGAACTATGCTCAAGCGCATGGGGTTAGGCTGCTTTTGATTTATGTCTCTAATATATTAAATCAGTTTTTTGCATTAACACGCACAGATAGTTTTTTTATTATCGGTTCTGTTAATCTGAGTGGGGGAGAAAGTGATGTTTAAATTAGTGTTTCTATACTTTGCTTTGAGTGTATTAACAGGCTGTCATTATTTTTCTAAAAATGATATTCCCCCTGAAATTAATGGTTGGGATTTGGAGATGGATTTAGTGCCTAACCCCCATTGGACAGTAGAAGATATTGGCAAGCTTCCCTTATCATCAGGTGATAGAGTGCGGGTGTTAATCGATGAAGATAAAGCATTCAGTGGTGTATTTGAGATTAATATTGATGGTAATTTACTGATTCCTTATTTGAATACCGTTCCTGTTGCAGGCAAGAGTGTCTATGAAGCGGAGAAAATGTTACTTAACACTTTAATTGAGCAAAAAATGTATCAAGCCGATTTTAATGCGCTCAGTATTCAGATTTTGCAGTGGTCAAAAATTATTGTGTATGTTAAAGGCGCGGTCTTTAGTCCAGGACGGATATTAATAAATGATAAACTTGCCGCTCAGCAAAGTTTTCAACAAACCCAACAAAGTGGCGATAATTCCATTCAACGGTTTTTAAGTTATGCTTTAAAAGGGGCGGGTGGCATTCGTCCCGATGCGGATTTGACACAAATAAAAATTGTCCGCAACCATAGGATAATAAGTCTAGATGTTAGTGGTATTTTGAAAGGTAATGATATGCTGGATATACCCCTTATTTCAGGCGACCAAGTGTTGGTGCCTTCAAAAGGGAAGATAGACCCTTTGTTAATTCGCCCTTCTTTAATTACACCTCCAGGTTTTCAAGTATTTATGTCTAATTTAACTCAGCCGGGTTTAACTAATGCGTCTTCAGCTATTTCAAAATCCTCTCGTTCTGTGCCTTATGGCACTCGATTATTACATGCGTCAATGGCGGCTAATTGTATCGGCGGCTCTTGGGTTAATAGCTCTCGTAAAGTGTTACACAGTACAAAGAATCTGTTAACAAAAGAGGCTACAAGCAAATTATATGATTTGGATACCGTGATGGAAAGGGCGAATCATATAGAGGATAACCCCTACTTAATGCCAGATGATGGGATTGCTTGTTTTGATTCCGATGCCACTAATATTCGTGAAGTAGCCAGATATTTATCTGATATACTGGATCCATTGAAACTACTTATGATGTTATGAATCTTGATGATGGCGATGAACAGCCTTTAGCGCTTTGGAGAAGGATTTTATTATGGACACCCGGTGAGACGGGGCGAGGTCTGCGCTATTGTTTGTTGTTCACTGGCAGTATGTTATTAATTTGGGGGCCAGCCATCACGTATCTTAAGTATGCGAAACCCGTTTTTACCAGCAAATGGACGCTTATTTTACCGGGCACAGGTATTAATACTTCTGTCAGTTTAGACAATATTGGTAAGGCAACCACTTCATCCCTCTCGGCTTATGGGGGAAATTCTATTAGTCCCAAATCTAATTATAAATCGATTGCTGGAAGCTATAGTGTACTCGCCGCAGCCGCTAAAGCGATGGAGATGGATGTTACAGAATTTGGTAAGCCGCGGATAAAATTGCTGGATCAAACGTCATTAATTTTTTTTAAAGTTAAAGGAGGCAGTGGGGAGCAAGCTCAAAAAAAGTCCTTTGCCTTATATGAATCCTTAGAAGCCTTATTATCACGATTGCGTAGTGATGAAATTCAACGCCGTGAAAACAGCGTACAAGTTATGTTAAGTGGGTTTAGACAGAAGTTACAGCAAACGAGAGATAAACTTTTAGCGTATCAGGCGCAATCCGAAATGGTGGTCGTAGAACAGTTTAGCCAACTAACCAGCTCACTGGAGCAAGTGAAATTACAGCTTATCGATTTAAGAGCCAGTCAGGCACATCATGAAGGAGAAAAAAATCGCTTGATTTGGGTTTTGAAATTGAACGCCGAGCAGGCTTCATCTGCTTTAATGTTACAAACCGATTTAGTGTTTCAAGAAAATAATGTGCAATATGCACAAGCCTCTGCCTTGTTAGCAAGACAAAGTTTAAGGATGGGAGAAAATCACCCAGAAGTTGTAAAAACACGAACCAGTTGGTTGGCCGCCAAACAACAATTAGAACAAAGAGCAGTACAATTAATTGGTAAGCGAAGTAAGCGTACATTACTCCGTTTAATGTTATCTTCGGATGTCACCCGAGGCGCTTTGTTTGAGCGTTTAATTGTATTGGATGCGAAAAGCAAAGGAGTCAGTGCAAAAATAAAACAGTTACAGCAATTAATTAAAGAAATGGTGCGGCGTTTAAATAAGGATACTGAAGCGGTCGCCGCCTTGGATGACTTACAGCGTAATCACCAAATTGCCGAAGCGGTTTTTACCTCCGCCTTAGCAAGAATTGATACGGGTAAGACCGATATTTATGCTTCTTACCCTTTAATTCAAATGTTGACACCGCCGAGTGTCCCCAAAAAACCTACAACGCCTAATCCTTTATTTGTTTTTATCGGTGCGGGGCTGGCCACTTCTATTAGCTTGTTTGGAATGCTTATTTTATGGACACGAAAACCCTGGCTCCGCAAAATTTTGCTGAACGAGTAATTTGGTACTCTATTACCCGTACTTATGGGTTTTATTTATTTGGGGCTTTGTATATTTTAGCCCCCGTGATTGGCTGGATTTTATTATTTCACTTAGCGATTAAGCTGTATCAACAAACCGATATAACCCCAATGGAAGAACGTATTCATATTCCAATGGGTGTCTGGGTCTGGGTAGTTGCCATGTTGGTGATGGAGTTAGCCTTATTAATCGGTCATACAGATTTTGAATTAGGCATAGGAAAAACCATTAAATCCAGCATAGGCTGGGCAAAGGGTTGGGCATTAATTGCCATTTTTCCTTTGATTGGTTGTCTGAATGTACGAGCCGAGTTAATTTATAAGGCGACCTCCATGGTTTGTTTGCATACTTTAATATTAATGCCTTTTTTAATCGCCGCGTATGCTCTCGGTCTACCCAAAGATTTATATGTATCGCCTTTAAAGATAGTGGGTGGGCCAGGGCCTGAATATTTTACTGTCACTTTGTATGGTATAAACCCAGATGGAACACCTCGGTGGCGCTTATTTACCCCGTGGGGGCCTGCTCTTGGCTTCGTGGCTAATTTTTATTTTATTTTTGCGTTACAACTCAAAGGCACTCGCTGGTTTTACTTTGGTATTATTGGCAGTATCATTATGTGTTTAGTGTCTAAATCCCGTTTGGCCTTAGTGTGTATTGCGCTTGTGGGAGGAGCGACTTGGGCGCTGTCACGCTTAACCAAGATGCCAGTATTGGCTACTTTTAGTGTGAGCTCACTGATTGCAGGGATTAATGCGCCTACTATTTTGCAAATAGTAGAGGATGCTAAACAAAAATTCAAAGGAGCCCGCGTGGATTCCAGTCGAGTAAGAAGTGCATTAGGGCGTATTGCCAAAGATCGCTGGGAATCTGAAGCACCCGTATGGGGACATGGTATTGTGGAAAAAGGCCCGCATTTGGTTGAATATATGATGATTGGTTCGCATCATACGTGGTTTGGGTTACTGTTTGTTAAAGGGCTTATAGGCTTTATTGCGTTAGCCATGGCTATGGTTTACAGTTTCATTGATTTGCTGATTAAAGCCCAACAAAATGAAATTTGCCGTGTTGGGGTAAGTATTATTTTGATTTTATTTTTGTATACGTTTGGAGAAAACCTAGAAATTCTAGCGTATCTCTATTGGCCAGCTTTAGTGCTATTGGGAATTGCTTTAAAACAAAGCAATCCTTGATAGTTTTTATTTTGTTCTGAGTTGGAATGGTTTGTATGATGATTTTGTGACTAATATGGCGCATGGGTGGTAACAATGAAAATAATAAAACGAATACTGTTAGTTTATTTATTAGTCTGTAATTCGGTTGTTCTGGCTGAAATAAAGACGCTGTCTTTTGGTGTCGTACCTCAGCAGTCGGCTAAAAAATTGGCAAAATTATGGCTGCCTATATTGCAGCATATTAGTCAGGAAGTAGGGGTTAAGATTCGATTTAAAACAGCGAGTAGTATTCCTATTTTTGAACAGAGATTAGCCAAGGGCGAGTACGATTTAGCTTATATGAATCCGTATCATTATGTGGTTTTCCATGAGAAATCAGGTTATAAAGCCTTTGCCAAACAGACGAATAAACATATTAAAGGCATTATTGTGGTGCATAAAGACAGTGATATTAAAGACATTAAACAATTACAAGGGGCTACATTGGCTTTTCCATCGCCTGCGGCGTTTGCCGCCAGTCTTTTAACACGCGATTATTTAAAAACACAGGGCATTGAATTTCAGCCTAAATACGTTTCATCGCACGATGCTGTTTATTTTAATGTAGCCAAAAAAATATACCCTGCAGGGGGGGGGATTTTTAGAACTTTAAAGAGTACTAAAGCGAATATTTTAAAGCAACTAAAAGTATTTTGGGTTTCAAAACCTTTTACACCTCATGCTTTTGCGGCGCGTTCTGAGCTTTCTGAGGAGCTTGTGAGCCGTATTCAGCAGGGTTTTATAAAATTAAATAACACAGAACAGGGAAAGAAGTTATTGGCAGGTTTAAAATTTGAAGGGATTGAATCCGCTTCTGATAATAATTGGAATGATGTGAGAGCGTTAAAGTTACAATCGTTGAATAACTATTTGCCTTAGCTGTATGTGGGGGTATAGCTTTTTATATGGTATATCCAACGCTGAAAATCAGGGAAATGGAGCGGTGCGAAGTGATGATTTTTAGTCAGCAGTAGGCGATACCGCACCGATGTACGGAGTATAGCGTAAGGTGGGTTTGCGATAGCAACCCACGCTTATTCACGATGACACGACTTTAATAGGCCGATGCTATTCATGGCTGTTTTCTCTAATTGACAAAAAACAGACAGAGGCAAAGCATTCAGCAGTACCGCGCAAATAAGTGTATTTAAAGTCCTTTTCGGTTCTTTAAATAAAATTCTATAGTTGGTTTTTAGGGCGAGTTGGATAAGTTTTAAGCTCATTACGGCATCTCTGGAGCGTATCGCGCGGCGACTTAAATAACGTAATTGGTAGGCTTCCGCTAAGTTGCCCCATTTTGCCACCGAGTCAGGTGCGGTGGTTTGTAAGTGTTTTCTGGCTCTTTTCCAGCTATCAAATTGGTTGACAACATTAGCCGATAAACCAGTATCATTCACTCGGTAGTAGCTTAGGGCGGGAGCGATTCCAGCAAATATCCAGTTTGTTTCTGTTGCAATTCGCAGCCAGCAATCAATGTCTTCGGATTGTTTTAGGGTTTCATCAAAATACCATGTGCGTAAGTGTCCGTTGCTTTTTCCTTGAAATCCTATGTCCTCAAACACAGAGGCTCGAATAACAGGAGCCGAACCGTTGCCAATTGGGTTGCGGCAAAAAATTTCTTCAAGGGTAATATGCTCTAATTTCGGGTTTTGTTGAATGCCTAAGAGATTGTTATCATCATCAATAAAAATAGAAGGACAGTAACTAACCCCAATGTTTGAATTTTTCAGTAAATGTTCTAAATGATGGTGCAGCTTGTCTGTGGCCCAGTAGTCGTCGGCATCTAAAAAAGCGAGAAATTGACCTTGTGCGTGATGAATTCCTGTGTTTCTTGCTCCAGAAAGTCCTAGGTTTTGTTGTTGAATAATTCGAATACGAGGATCTTGATACGAGCGAGCGATTGCGATGCTATTATCAGGCGATTGGTCATCGACAATAATCAATTCAAAGTCCGAGTAGCTTTGATTTAAGACCGATTCAATGGCGTATTTAATATATTTTTCAACACCATAAACGGGCATAATGACAGAGATAAGGTTCATAATAGTTCTCCTATTTTTTATTGATATGCAGTAGCTGTGCTGTGTAAGTAAAGGGTAAACTCCACCATAAAAGTAGGCTGAATAAGGTAGCAAAACTTCGCCAAGGGGATAATATGAAAATACGCCAATCCGATTTTATGGCGCGTTTTATATACGCCAATCCAATCAGTGCTGGCTCACCTTGGCGTAAGGCTCTTCGAGCAAGGTACCTAAGATAAATAGCTTGCGCTCTAGGGTAATGTGATTCAATAAAACGTGGCGCGTAGTGGGCTATTTTTTGGGTTAGACTTTGCCATCCTTGTTCCATCTTATCTAATGAGGATGAAAGGCTGTTGGTTTGTGTTCTGTAATCCATTAATACCTGAGCTACGCCAGTAATATCCCATTGTTCATTCAATGCTACCCGAATAAGCCATTCTTGGTCTTCAGCATAGCGCATGGTGCTATCAAAGCCGCCACTTTCGGTGAACAGTTGTTTAAGGCACATAATATTGGAACTGGTACATAAGTGATTTTCAAACAATAAATCAATGGCTGTTAACGGTTTTTTAGGCACGGCTGAATATTGATTTAAGGATTCCCCTGAGAGGCTGGTAAAAAGGACTCTGGAGTAACATACCCCGAGTTTTTCTTGTTGCTTAAACAGATCGAGTTGTACCTTTAATTTAGTGTTATACCAGATATCGTCAGCATCTAAAAAAGCTAAGTAGTGACCTTTAGCAAGGCTTGCTCCTAAATTTCTAGCGGCAGAAACGCCTTGATTAGGGCTATGAATAACTTGTATGCCCTGTAATTCGGCTAATTGATCGGCTAATTGAGGGCTGTTATCTGTGGAGCCATCATTAATGATAATGACTTCCCAGTTTTTATAACTTTGCAATTGCACTGATTGGACAGTTTTCTCTAAAGTCTGTGCTGAGTTATAGCAGGGAATAATAACGGAGATTAAAGGGGAGGGTATTGAGTGCATTTTATATCTCCTGCGCGGGTAACTTATTGGATTTTGCTAGGGATTCTATTTGTGTAAGCAGTTTAATTAATTGCGGGTCGGGGTGTGTGTTCTCTATGCTTGCTTTTAGGTACGGATAGCTCTGTTGTAATAACTGGTAATACTGAGATACGTTGTTAGCTTTTTTAGTTTTGTTTAATAAATTCCAGCAGCCAATTAGATAGATGGGAATAAGTAAGGAGTGGCTGAGTAAAATGGCATAGCCCACGCTTTCTATATCATAATTAAAAACGGCCGCGTAAATACTTAAACTTAAATACAGGGTAAATACAATATTCCATTTAAAATCAATATGGGGTTTGTTGATGGCGCGTAACATCTGGGCGCAGGCTTCCGCTGCGGGTCTTAATGCTCCAGATAGAGTTAAAATAATCAGTAAAGGCACGGCGTGTTGCCATTTTTCCCCAAAAATAAGCGGCACATACCAAGAGGCTAATAAGGCTTGGCTGCCAAAAATACAAAAGGAAGCTGTCATAACCAGTAATAAGCCTTTTTTAAAGGTTTTAATAAAGTGACTCGGTTGGTTTTTTAAAGCACAAAGATGGGGATAAAAAGCGGTATTAAAGGCGGTGGACAGTGAAAGTGTTAATCCTAAACCCGCATTGATTGCAAAATAATAGAGGCCGAGAACATCCAATCCTAAAAAGCTGCCTATTAACAATCTATCAATATTGCGGCGTAAGGTTGCACAGATTTCAGAACCTAAAACATGAAAAGAAAAGTTGAGAATCTGTTTTTTTTCTTCAGGATAATCGCGGTTATCTGGTTTCCATGGCTGGATATGTCGGTAATAAAAAACCCAGCAGGGCGCGACAATAATTTTAGGGATAATAACGGACCAAACACCGAAACCCGCTATGGCTAATCCTGCGGATAAGAGGTTATCCAGAGATATTTGGCCTCCCCAAGCAAAGGCGGTAATATTTAAACGGTTTTGCCGCTGAGTAAGGTACACCTGAACCAAAGCCCACGGGTAAATAAGATAAGGGAGGGCCAGTGCGATAATCAGTGGGAAAAGTGCGTCATCTTGGTAAAAAATAGCTAAGGGTTGAGCAAGAGCGCACTGGATTACAAACAGAGTTAAACAGAGTTGCCAATTCATTCGGTAAACGACATTACACACAGCCTTTAGCTTAGAATCGGGTGTTTGAATGATTTTAGCGCCAATACCATTGCGCGTTAATGTGTGTGTGATTTCTTGTAGGGTCATGGCAATGGCTATCACGCCAAATTCATGGGCGCTTAACATTCTGGCTAGAATAACCGCTGTTGCAAGTCGCGTAATGCGAATACTGGCTTCTGAAGCCATCAGATAGATTATATTTTTCCAAAGTGAATTGGGTTTATTAGTAGGATTAAGCGTGTTCATAGCAATCTACTTTTGAGTTATTGCACCGGAAACCTTCAAGACTCTTTTGAAAGGTAGACTGAATGGAATGAATCATGGGTTGTGGGTTAAACACTTTGTGGCCAGATTGTTCAATTCGTGTCATAAATTGTGCTGGATTAAACTGCTCCACATGACACCCAGCAATGCCCAATCGGTTACTTAAATCGGCCCCTTTATTAGAATAGAATAGATTAAAAGGAGTGCGTCCTGCGGCTAAGGCTAATACTGCGGTGTGATAACGCACGGCAATAATTAGACGAGAAACTTTTAATATCGCTTGTAATAATTCCCAGTTGGCAATGTCGCTTGGATAATCAAACAGGTTGAGAATTTTGGCTTCAGGGCAGTGTTGTTGGATGGCTATGGCGGTATGTTGGTCTGTATCGTGTGGTGAAACATGCGATTGGATTAATAGGACGGGTTGGTAGTTATTTTGTTTCAGTTGTTTGCAAAGTGAGGCTATATTTTTGATAAAGAAATCATTATCAACTGGATATAAATCATTAAATTCACGTAGAGAAATAACCGCACTGCGGGGTGCTTCCAGTTGGGTTAATATTTCCGCTGCCATTTTAATGGCTCTGTTAGAGGGGCTTAATATAAAGGCACTGTCGTAGGAAAGAGAGCAATTAATGCCCTGATTACTTAGGGTGTTATAGCTTTGTTGATCCCTTAGCACAACTCCTGAAAGTTGCTTTAGCTGCTTACTTAAAAGATTTAAGGAGAGTCCTGTGCAGGAAGAAGGAATGGACTGACCAAATAAAACAGTTGAACTGGGATATTTCCCTAGTTGTTGCAGGTTTTGTAAAAAATTTCGAGTGATGAACCAAGGGCGGGAATTATTAAAGATATCGCCTCCAACACTAATATAAGCCTCACAATTTGAGAGCGATTCTCTGTAATGAATTGCAGAGGGCGCTTGTGCTGTGGGGTCTTCTAGTGTGCTGTAAACGGAGTTATTGTTTAATAATTGAGATAAGGCAGTATAGATAGCCGCATCACCAATGTTGTTATATGAGTAAGTATTAATTAAACCGATATTCATGTTGCTCTCCTATTTTAAATAATTAGGAGCAAGCGGTGTGCCATTAATGTAACTAACTGAAATATAATATATTAATTTTTATTTATAACTGATGTTACGCAGAACAAGGAATAAGTAAAACCTTCCTATGTTTAGGGAGGATAATTGACACTAACTTATCAGGGAATTAGCCCTCTCCCCTCGGAGAGGGAGCGAAACACCTCTCACTTGAGCCTTATCCTCAAGTATAGCTGTGCCGCTGAGAGCGATAATATTTCTCTCTTAAAAGATGTATCTTTAGTGTGTATAGAGATTCTAAGTTGCAATATGCAAAAAAATTAAATTCATTTGCATATTGCAAAGGTTCAATACCGAGCAATACGGAGTAGGTTTTTTAATTATGGGGGTGAGTATTTTATAAGTTATTGTAATTAAAGTAATAAATAACAATGGCATTCAGCTTGCAATAACAGAGGTAACTTTACTTTAAATTTAAGGTGCCAAAATGATTTCTTCTATAGATACACCGCTTACTTCTTTAGAGTCTAAAAGCCTCAGCCTTTATCCATCAGAGTGTTTTAGCTTATTTTCCGTGGCTATTAGAAATTGTAAAATGCAGCAAGCGGTCGATTCAATTATTCAACATGCCCAGCAAGGTCGTTCAGCTAATTTTGCTTTTGTGAATGCCGATTGTTTGAATAAAGCTTGGAATCAAGCTTGGTATCGAATGGTGTTAAGCAGAATGCAAGAAGTGTATGCCGATGGGGTGGGAATTAAGTGGGCGGCTAAGATGAAGGGCGTTGCGGTAGTGGATAATGTGAATGGCACTGATTTATTTCCTCTACTGTGCGCACAAGCCGCTGAAAAAGGTCTTAAATTATTTTTATTGGGTTCACGGCCTGAAGTGGTTGAGGCTTGTGCAGCTAATATGCAAATCCGTTTTCCTAAATTACATATTGCTGGAACCCAGCACGGTTATTTTAAACAAGAAGAATCAAATGCGTTGATTGCACAGATTAATGCGTCAGGGGCTGATATTGTCGTGGTGGCTTTTGGAGCGCCGCTTCAAGAATTTTGGATAGATCATTTTAGTCAATCCCTAAAGGCTCCTGTTTGTATTGGAGTCGGTGGTTGTTTTGATTTTTATGCAGGCAGAATTTCCAGAGCGCCATTATGGCTTAGAAATATTTCAATGGAGTGGGTCTGGCGTTTAATTCAGGAACCTAAGCGAATGTGGTCACGCTATGTGATTGGCAATCCTTTATTTTTATATAGAGCATGGAAGCTTTCTCAGATAGGAGAAGATCATGCGTAATCGTGAGCAGATGATACAACAACAGGCGGTACATTATTTTCAATCAGATTTTTCCAACGATACCGTGAGAACTGTTTTAATAAAAGAACGGATTGCTATGAGACAAATGGTTTCTATAGGTAATGTGATAATTAAACGACTATTGGATATAATGATTTCAATGACTATGTTGTTGATATTGGCGCCGCTGTTTTTAATGGTCGCTTTTTTTATTCGTTTGGAGTCTCCTGGCTCGGTGTTATTTTCTCAAACTCGAATTGGTTTATGTGGCAAGCCCTTTAAATTTTGGAAATTTCGTTCTATGCGCTTTGATGCAGAACAAACTAAGGCAAAGTTGGGCAGTGCAGCGATGTCTAATGGCGTACGTTTTAAATTAAAAAAAGACCCTAGAATTACAAAAGTTGGGGGTTTTATTCGTAAATATTCCATTGATGAATTGCCTCAATTATGGAATGTATTAATGGGCAATATGTCATTAGTAGGCCCTAGACCTGCTCTACCTAATGAAGTGGCCGCTTATGATTTAGCGGATAAACAACGCTTAAGCATGGTGCCAGGAATAACATGTATCTGGCAGGTATCAGGTCGTTCAGATATTCCTTTTAAACAACAAGTTTCAATGGATATTAAATACAAATTATCTCAATCGGTTACTCAAGATATTAAGATATTACTATTAACCATTCCCGCAGTTGTTCTAAGTAAAGGAGCCTACTAAGGCGCTACTATGAAAATTATTATTGTATCAGGTCAGGCTAATTTAGAATTAAACTCACTGACTCGTGGAGAGGCAGTGGGCGCATTGCAACTAATCAATAAGCCTGTGCTTAACTATACCTTAGAAGCCTTACAGCAACAGCTCAAGATATATCAATTCCAAGTGCTAGGCGATAATCGCTCTCAAGAGCTGATTGAGAAGGTACAAAAACAATTAAATTGGGCAATAGAAATACAAGGCGATTCCAATGAGCCTAGCCGTAGAATGGAAGAGGTTTTATGGATAAGAGATGATGTTATGTATGATTTGGATTTTAATGTTCTACTGCAACAAGCTCATCAAACAGGCCATCAATCGGTGGTTTTTTTCTCAGATAATACTCCAGTGCTTTTTTATCAGAAAAATAATGATGGATATGTACCTCCGGTGTTTTTTTCTGGACAAAAGAGTACTGAGGATTTTTGCTATAGCTTAAGCTTATTAGAGGCTTGCTTATGGCATCACGCTATCGTGGATAATGGGGTGGGCTATGTTATAGATTCGGTCGCAAAGTATTACCATTACTCAATGGACTTATTAAAGGGAAATTTTAACACCCTTGTGTTGGATTATCACCAACAAGGCTTACGTCTGGTAAAAGGCGCGCATGTGACGATTGAAGATTCCAGCCAGCAACAGAAAGCTGCGTATCTTGGCGATTCGGTCTACATACACCCAGAATCTCAGTTACATAAACAAGTAATTATTTGTGAGCAAAGTTATCTGGATAGTTATGTGGATATAAGCGATAGTATTGTCATGTCAGGTGTCTATATTGGCTCGTATTTAAAAATTAATAACTCAGTGGTTACTCAAGATTCAGTGATTTGTATTGAAACGGGGACTGTGCTACCTATCGTAGATAAAAATATGATTACGGATATAGCCTTACGGGCAGGCTAGAATGGGATTCTGAATGGCTGAGTTTTGTAAAGTCTCATTCTTGACTAGTCTCTAAACAATGCAAAATATGTCATTCCTGCACGTTTTTAGCAGGAATCCATGTTCAACGTGGATTCCCGATCAACAGACCACGGGAATGACGGCTTTTTAGCTATATTTACCGTGAATAATGAGAAGTTACTGAGTTTTTACAAAATTCAAAACTTAGCAGGTAGAAAATAATGCAGAGGAATAACAGCTTGTGGCCTTTATGGCTGCAGTTAATAGTGGCTATGGTTGCATCCATGCTGTTAGTGGCTATTTGTGCGGGTGTTTTTCAATACCACACAGAAACACAGGCGATGTCTGAATTATTAGCGCGGCAAAATAAAAAACATTTTCAGTTATTGCAAGCGGCTGTGATTGAACCGCTGATTGCTGAAGATTTACCGGTTTTAGATAGTTTTGTTGAGATGTTAGCTGAACAAGATTCGGATTTATTTAGCATTGAAATTTCTAATGCCGATCATCAACGTCTAATTCATTGGCAACGCTCTAAAACTCTTCCCGAGAAGCCATTGATGACTCTCAGTGATGAGATTAGTATGCACGGGTATGTCTTTGGCGCGTTAAGCGTATCTTGGTCTGTCGACCATTTTTTTCTGTTGATTGAGCAAAAAATATTACACACGCAGCTTTTTTTAGCGATGATGTTATTCATTATTCTTTCTATCGTTATGGTATGGCTTTTTAAGCTTATTGTGAATCCCATCAAGTCAATCAATCAACATGTTGCTCATTATTTAAGCGATGAAAGTGAGCACTATGCAGTAAAAAAATTAAGTTCAAAAGAATTATCTCAATTAGATTTCTCAGTAAATATTTTAGGTAAGGCATACGAGATACAAACGGTGGTTGAAAACGAATTACGCAAAACTAAGTTGGAAATTGAAAGTCTGAGTCGGTTGAATAATTTAATTCTAAGTTCAGCAGGTGAAGGTATTTTTGTAGTGGATTCTCAAGCACTGACTCTTTATGTTAATCCTGCGGCCATAAAAATGACTGGCTGGGATGAGAGAGATTTAATTGGTAAGGGCTTGCGTTGTTTATTAAGTAACCAAGGGACAGCGAGTTCCTCCTGTGTGCAAACGTGCAGAGAGTGTTTAAGCCAAGAAAAGCGATCTTTGGAATCCGAAAACTGTCATATCTATACAGGCTTAATGAAGGGAGAGGCACACCATAGTAGCCATGAAACCTTTTGGCATAAGAAGGGACATTCTCTGTCAGTCGAATATGTCAGTACGCCTATTATTGAAAATGAACATATTAGCGGTTCGGTGATTATTTTCAAGGATATTAGTCAGCGGTTGATTGCCGAACAGCAATTAAAAGACAGCGAATCCTTAAAGCAGGCGATGCTCAGTTCCAGTCTGGATGCAATTATCACCCTTGACCAAGCAGGTTTGATTTGTGAGTTTAACCCTGCGGCAGAACATTTGTTTGTACGAAGTAAGGCGACGGTTTTAGGTAAAGAAATGTTAGATGTTATTATTCCTGCTAAATTCAGTGCTGAGCCTAAACAAGGATTTTCACAGTATTTACAGAATAAGAGCAGCGAAATATTAAGGCAACGCATTGAAGTGTCGGCCTTGCGTTCTACAGGTGAAGAATTCCCTATTGAATTAGTGGTTACGCCGATTACTTTGCACGGAAAGTTATTTTATACCGCGTTTATAAGTGATATTACTGAACGCCAACAGAATAAGCGAGCCATTGATGAGGCAAGAGAGCAAGCCGAAAAAGCCAGTATCGCTAAATCTCAGTTTTTAGCCGCGATGAGTCACGAAATTAGAACCCCTTTAAATGCCATTATTGGTATTAATGATTTATTGAAAACCACGGAATTAAATGCTGAGCAAGGGGGATATGTACAAATTTCCGAGCAGTCGGGGCTTGCGTTAAAGGAAATTATCAATGATATTTTAGATTTCTCTAAAATTGAAGCGGGTAAATTAGAGTTGGAATTACAGCCCACAGACCTTATAGAATTAATTGATTCGGTGACTTTAATTATGGGACCGAAAGCCAGCGAAAAAAATTTGGAATTATCGGCGGTGGTGCATTATCCAATTGTTGAAGATATGCTGTTAGATTCGGTAAGAATCAAACAAATTTTATTAAACTTATTATCTAATGCGCTTAAATTCACTGAAAAAGGCTTTATTGAAATCAAAGTCGCTATGGAAACTCAGCCCGATGAAGCGCGCTTTATTATTATTTCTGTGATCGACAGTGGTATTGGGATTGCCAAAGACTTACAGAAAACCTTATTTGACGAATTTACTCAGGCGGATTTATCGATAACGCGTAAATACGGAGGCACGGGCTTAGGTTTGGCGATTGCCAGACAGTTGGTTGTTATGAGTGGTGGTGAAATTGGGGTGGACAGTGTTGCAGGGGAAGGCAGTCGCTTTTGGTTTTCTTTACCCTGTGCCTCGGCTACACCGCTGGATATTATCCCCGTGAATGTGCCTTGTTGGGTGGTTGATAAGGGTGGGAAAGGGGAAAAAAACGCGGAATTATTGTGTCAACAACTTAATCCTCTGGTAAAAAATGTGCACCGAGTTTCTTCTTGGAAGGCTATCACCTTTTCAGGTCAGTCCAGTCTTGTGTTTATCGATGAAATTCAGTTGCCTTATTTTAGTCGGGATGAAATTGAGCAGTTTTGCATCACAAAACCAGAAAATTGTTCGATTATTTTGCTGATGAATAATAAAAAGAAGTTAGATCAAACTTGGCTAACCATTTTTGATGAACGCTTGATAAAACCTATCGCCATTCACCCATTAAATGCTTTTTTAGCCAAATATTCTAAGGTAGGAAAAAGTAAGCATCAACCAATCGAGTCTATTAATGTAGAGGGCGATAATGAAATGGCGCAGTGGCAGGGCGCACGGGTTCTATTGGTAGAAGACAGTGTGGTTAATCAGATGGTGATTAAGGTTATGCTGGAAAAAACAGGATTTTCTGTGGAAATTGCGAATAATGGTCTGATTGCCATCGAAAAAACCAGCTCCATGGGTTATGATTTAATTTTAATGGATTTATCCATGCCTGTAATGGGAGGCGTGGAAGCCACTCAGTTAATTCGTAAAAATCTGAACAGCAATACCAACACTCCTATTATTGCTTTGACGGCTAATGCGTTTAAGGAAGACAAAGAGCAGTGCTATCAAGCAGGTGCAAATGGTTTCCTTGCTAAACCTCTGACGTTGTCAGATTTGAATGAAGAAATTAAAAAACACGTGCGTGTACAGGTTTCGGATCAGGAAAAATCAGCAGAGGATTTAGTTTCTGAGAGAGGTACTGAGCAGCAAGACATTATTGATTATTCGGTGATTGAGCAATTAAAGCAAGAAACCTCTGAGGCGGTTTTTCCACTGCTATTAAAGACATTTATCGAACAAGGAAAGAAGAGAGTCATTAATATAGAACAGGCGGTATTAAACGAGGACTTTACTCAATTAACCAATGAGGTACATACTTTTAAAAGTGAATCCGCGACTTTTGGAGCCAGTCAATTAGCCAAATTAACGACGGATATTAATTTACTCTGTAAGCAAGGAATCGCAGAGCAAGCCTTTACTGAGGCTCAAAAAATTGAAAGTTATTGGGGCGCCGTTTGTGATGAATTAGCAAAAGCACCGTTAAAAATAGCGGGATAAGCTATTTTTTGCAGATTAGCCTTATTCGGAACGGAGGTTATAATGGCTTATTTCCATTACTGTATAGTTCAATGGCTTCTTATGGCACAAAAAAAAATACCCTTTGTTTTATTGATTGAAGACAGTGAAACCCTGAGCTTGGTTTATCAGGATTATTTACGCCATGAAAAAATTGAGCTTAAGCACGTAGAGAGTGGAGCTGAGGCTCTAGCGGTTATTGAGGAAAATATACCGGAAGTTATTTTTTTAGATTTGAAATTGCCGGATATGGATGGCATGGATATTTTGAAAAATATCCATGAACAAAAACAGCCCTGTACGGTGGTCATTATTACCGCGCATGGCAGTGTGGATATTGCTGTGGATGCTATGCGTTATGGGGCTTTTGATTTTCTGGAAAAACCTTTTAATGGTAAGCGGTTATTAGTCACCTTACGTAACGCATTGAACAGTCGTTTGTTAAATGATGAGATTGAGCAATATCGTCAGGACAGTCGGGAGCAATATCATGGCTTTATTGGAGCATCTGGAGTAATGCAGTCCGTTTATCGTATTATAGACAGCGTAGCTCCCAGTAAAGCGACGGTTTTTATTACAGGAGAAAGTGGCACAGGTAAAGAAGTGTGCGCGGAAGCGATTCATAATCAAAGCCCTCGAAAAAAACATGCGTTTATTGCTCTAAATTGTGCCGCTATTCCGCATGATTTAATGGAAAGTGAGATTTTTGGGCATGTGAAAGGCGCGTTTACAGGCGCAGCAAATGAGCGCAAAGGGGCTGCGATGTTAGCCGATGGCGGCACCTTATTTTTGGATGAAATCTGTGAAATGGATATGGATTTACAATCCAAGCTGTTACGATTTATTCAGACAGGCTGTATTCAAAAAGTGGGCAGTTCAACAATAGAAAGTGTGGATGTGCGTTTTATCTGCGCGACCAATCGTAACCCGCAAGAAGAAGTCAAGGCAGGGCATTTTAGAGAAGATTTATTTTATCGATTGCATGTAATACCGATTCAATTACCTGCTTTACGAGAAAGAGAGAGTGATATTTTATTAATTGCCGAGAGCTTTCTGGCCACGTATTCGACTGAAGAGGGCAAGCTATTTTCGGGTATGTCACCAGAATGCGAAGTGATTTTCCTTAATTATGCTTGGCCAGGCAATATTCGTGAGTTACAGAATGTGATACGAAATATTATCGTGCTGAATAATGCCACTTTAATTCAAAAGGAAATGTTACCACCGCCTCTAAATTCACTAAGTGTCGTGGATACAGGTATGGTTGCACAACAGATAAGCACAAAGATTATAATGAACCCTATGGGTGAAGCGGGGGATATTATTCCTTTGGCTCAGGTGGAAAGAAAGGCCATTGAAAGAGCCATTGATTTTTGTGCTGGCAATATCCCCAAAGCGGCCGAATTATTAGATGTCAGCCCCTCAACGATTTATCGAAAAAGACAGGCTTGGCAGTCTACTGAACTCAACTAATCCGCTTGAGAAATATAATAGAAATTGGGGATTGATAGGCAATGTTAAGCTATAAATTTAAAAAAACTCAGCCAGTGTAAGGAAAAACCTTAGTTAGGATGACACTTTGCATTGGAAAGTAACGATTTTATAAAAGAGGATAGTTATGTGGAAGCTAGGTGTATTGATATTATCGTTATTTTGTTCGCTTCAAAGTGTGGCAAATACCGGTGAGCAGCAGAGAAAAAACTTTTTAGCGGCCGAAAAATTCTTAGATAACAAGGATGAGAAAGCGTATTTGCGCGTGCAAGATAGCTTGAAATCCTATCCTTTGGGATTTTATTTGGAGTATCGTTTTTTAAGCAAACATTTATCTAAGCAACAGGCGATTCAATCGTTTTTAAAGGAACATAAAGAATCTCGTTATGCACGTAAATTACGCTGGAAATGGTTAAAATATGTGTATCAAAAGAAACAATGGTCGGTCTTTGTTAGTGGGTATCAGCCGACTCGAAATACTGCGATGCAATGTAAGTATCAGTGGGCAAGGTATCAACTGAATTATAAAACCTCGGCTTTAAAAGCCGCGCAAAAAATATGGTTAACAGGACATTCCTTGCCCGCGAGTTGTGATGCCTTGCTCAATAAACTTTCTAATTCTTCATTTTTAACACAATCTTTGATTTTTCAACGCTTTGAATTGGCTATTAAGGCAAAAGAATTTGTATTAGCCCGTTTTCTACAGAAAAAATTAAAGTCAAAATCCACTCGGAAATTAGTAGGGCAGTGGGAAAAGTTGGTTAAAAATCCAGAGTTGATTAAAAACAATGGTTTTTTAAAGGCAGTGCAGAAAAAACAGCGGGCAAAAATGATTGTCTATGCTATGAAGCGATTCATTAATAAAGATACTGAAAAGGCAGTGCGTTATTGGGATGGCTATCAGTCTACCTTTAAGCTATCTAAAGCGCAGCGGTATCAGGTAGAGCGTAAAATGGCTTTACAGTTAGCGTTTGATAAATCCAGTCAGGCTTATGAACGATTTTCTCGTTTAGATTACAGTAAAGATGCCAGTGTGCGAACTTGGGCGGTGAGAGCGGCCTTAATTGAAGGAAACTGGGCGCATGTGCAGATCGCTCTCAATAAATTGAGCAAAGCAGAGCAAAAAAAATCTCGCTGGCGATATTGGCAGGCGCGCACTTTTTCAGAAACCAAACAACCTGATAAGGCGCAGAAAATATGGCAGAAGCTGGCGAATGAACGCAGTTATCATGGCTTTATTGCGGCAGATCGGTTGAAGCAAGCCTACTCTTTAGAAGATAATCCGATTGAAGTAACGGATGCGCAAAAAATGGCCTTATTAGCCAGTAAGGATTTTGCTGTTATCAATGAGTTTCGGTTAGTCAAAAAAGTTAATTTGGCACAGTTGTATTGGTCGGACAGTTTGTCGCGATTAAAGGGAGCTGATTTATTAGTGGCGGCTAAAATTGCCCAGCAATGGGGCTGGAATAAATTAGCTATTTTAACAGTTGCCAAGGCAAAAAATTGGGATGATGTGGTCTTAAGATTTCCTATGGAGTATCAGGAACAGGTGCAGAAAAATGCGCAAAAACAAAGTCTGCCTTTATCCATTATTTATGGCTTAATACGTCGAGAAAGTATGTTTGACCCCAATGCAAATTCACCCGTGGGCGCTTTAGGGCTTATGCAAATTATGCCGGCAACGGGTAAAAAAATAATGCAAGATTTAAAACAAAAGTGGCGTTCTAAATCGGTATTATTACATGCACCGACCAATGTGAAGTTTGGCGCGTTTTATTATAAGCAGATGTTGGATAAATTTAATGGCCATTTTGCCTTAGCCGCTGCCGCGTACAATGCAGGGCCTCACCGAGTGACGCGTTGGTTAGGTTTTAAGAAGCATTTACCGGCTGATATTTGGATAGAAACCATTCCTTATAAAGAAACCAGAGGCTATGTGACGGCTGTTTTAGCCTATGCAGCGATTTATAGAGCGCGTTTAAATGAGGTTGGAACCTTTATCAGTGATTTTATGTTGGATGTCTCCTCATTAGAGGAAAGAAAAGAGCTGCTTCTGGTTAAAAATAAATAGATTAATTCAATCTGAATAGAGAATGCTTGATTGGGCTATCATTTTGGGTGTGTGTCAATGATGAAAAGTTGCTATTAAAAATTCTCTATGGAGGAATAATGCGGGTATAATATTTTTCTATGTATAAATAACTATAAAAATAATACAGGATTTAAGGCATGCAAAAACAAAATAGTTATGATCGTGAGGCTTTATTACAGTCAGGTCGTGGAGAATTATTTGGGCCAGAAAATGCCCAGCTTCCTTTACCAAATATGTTGATGATGGATAGAATCACGCATATTTCGGATGAGGGCGGAGAGTTTGGCAAAGGGGAAGTGATTGCTGAATTGGATATTGACCCAAGTTTATGGTTTTTTGATTGTCATTTTCAAGGTGATCCAGTCATGCCGGGTTGCTTAGGTTTAGATGCGATGTGGCAACTAGTCGGATTCTTTCTCGGTTGGAGTGGTGGGCCAGGAAAAGGACGCGCATTAGGCGTTGGTGAAGTTAAATTTACTGGTCAAGTATTACCTACCGCTAAAAAAGTAGTTTATAAGGTGCAGTTGAAGCGCGTTATTATGCGTAAGTTGGTAATGGGAATCGCTGATGCAACGATGGAAGTGGATGGTAAAGTAATTTATACGGCAAAAGATTTGCGTGTTGGATTATTTACTAATACAAGTAGCTTCTAAACTAGGGTAAAAGAAAATGAAAAGAATTGTTGTGACTGGGTTAGGTGTTGTTTCAAGTATTGGGAATAATGCACAAGAGGTGCTAACTTCTTTACAGGAAGGCCGTTCAGGTATCAGTTTTGCGGAAGATTATAAGGAATTAGGTTTTCGTAGTCATGTTCGAGGCGCAATTGATATTGATTTAGATGAATTTATTGACCGTAAAGTGAAACGCTTTATGGGGGATGGCGCGGCCTTTAATTACATTGCAATGCAGCAGGCGATTACGGATGCTGGCTTAGAAGCCAATGAAGTATCGAATGTGCGTACTGGCTTAATTATGGGGTCAGGTGGTCCATCGACTTCAAATTTAGTCGCCGCTGCGGATATATTGCGTGAAAAAGGCTTAAAACGAGTAGGGCCATATATGGTGCCACGTACTATGTCTAGCACCAATGTTGCATGTTTGGCTACGCCTTTCAAGATTAAAGGGGTTAACTACTCCATTACTTCAGCCTGCGCCACCAGTGCACATTGTATTGGTAATGCGATGGAGCAAATCCAACTAGGCAAGCAAGATATTGTGTTTGCTGGCGGAGGCGAGGAAGTTCATTGGACGATGTCGGTACTTTTTGATGCAATGGGGGCTATGTCATCTAAATATAATGATGCACCAACTACGGCTTCTCGTGCCTATGATGCCGCGCGTGATGGTTTTGTTATTTCAGGCGGTGGCGGTGTTTTAGTATTAGAAGAGCTAGAACATGCAAAAGCACGAGGCGCTAAAATTTATGCTGAATTAACCGGTTATGGTGCAACGTCGGATGGCTATGATATGGTGCAACCTTCGGGTGAAGGGGCCATTCGTTGTATGCAGCAAGCAATATCCACGATGCAGGGGGATAAAGTTGATTATCTGAATGCGCATGGAACTAGTACACCGGTTGGTGATGAGCGTGAATTAGGCGCATTACGCGAAGTGTTTACTCCTGAATCGATGCCCTTTATTACCTCAACTAAATCTTTAACAGGCCATGCTTTAGGCGCGGCTGGAGTGAATGAAGCCATTTATTCGATGTTAATGATGCAGAATAGCTTTATTAGTGCGTCGGCGAATATTTCTGAGCTAGATGCAGTCGCAGAAGGGATGCCCATTGTGACTCAACGTAAAGATAATGTGACCATTGATACCATTATGTCTAACAGCTTTGGCTTTGGTGGAACCAATGCTTCATTGGTTTTTCAGCGTTACAATGGCTAATCAGTTTAGTTTATATGTGTAGCAAAAAGGCGGAATAGCACACTGTGTGTTTATTCCGCCTTTTTGCGTTTAAGCAATCGAGTTTTAATAGATTATAAGATGGCCAATAGTAAAATAGAACGAACAGAATTAAAAAAGCTGCATAGACGCTTACGCCGATATGTAGGCACTGCCATTGCTGATTTCAATATGATTGAAGACGGTGATAAAGTGATGGTTTGTTTATCAGGAGGTAAAGATTCTTATACCTTATTAGATATTTTATTGTATATGCAGAAAACCGCTCCGATTCAGTTTGAAATAGTGGCAGTGAATTTAGATCAAAAACAGCCGGGGTTTCCTGAAGATGTTTTACCGCGCTATTTAGAAGAAATACAGGTGCCATATCATATTATTGAAAGTGATACCTATAGTATTGTAAAGCGTGTTATTCCAGAAGGTGCAACGACTTGCAGTCTTTGTTCTCGCTTACGCCGTGGCTCTTTATATGCTTATGCGCGTGAAAATGGGGTGAATAAAATTGCTTTAGGGCATCATCGAGATGATATTTTAGAAACCTATTTTTTAAATATGTTTTATGCTGGAAAATTGAAAGCTATGCCGCCTAAATTACTCAGTGACGATGGCACGAATATCGTCATTAGACCCTTGGCCTATTGTAAAGAAAAAGATATAGAGCAATACGCGGCGGCTAAAAACTTTCCCATTATTCCGTGTAACTTATGTGGCTCACAAGAGAATTTACAGCGACAAGCGATGAAAGTCATGTTGCAGGACTGGGATACCCAATTTCCTGGGCGTTTAGAGAGTATTTTTTCCAGTTTACAAAATATAGCTCCCTCACAGTTAGCCGATAGGGATTTATTTGATTTTACGGACTTAGCACTGAATAGCGGTAAGGTAGAAAGCTCTGTAGAAGCTCAGGCTTTAGGCTTGGATATATTAAATCAGTAAGGTTTTGTCAGTACATAGAAAAAACTATGGTAAATTAGTTTTTATAGAAAAACACTAAAATAATGAAGGAATAGTATGCTAGTTTTGATTGTTGATGATAGCAAATCCATTCGGATGTTGGTTGCTCAGTGTGTGGAAGATTTAGGGCATGAAGTAATGTATATGGAGAACGGTGTAGATGCCGTAAATTATATTAAAGTGCATTCGCCCGATCTTATTTTAATGGATGTAGAAATGCCGGGTCTTAACGGCTTTGAAGCGACGGAGAAAATTCGAGAGCTTAAGCAAGATGATTGGTTTCCTATTATTTTTCTGACCACTCACATTGATGATGATTCCTATGCACGTGGGATTAAAGCGGGGGGCGATGCGTATTTGCCTAAGCCTATTAATCCTGTGCGCTTACAAATGCAAATCACTGCGATGGAGCGGATATACAGTACGCGACAAAAACTTAAGAAAGCTCAGGATGAGTTATTAAATGCGAATAAACAATTAAAGCATTTAGCGATGTATGACCAACTCACACAGCTAGCTAATCGTCGTTATTTTGATGAAGCGTTGGATAAAGAGTTTAAATTAGCTAAGCGTGAAAAGAACCCTTTATCGGTGATTATTTGTGACATTGATTTTTTTAAAGTGTACAACGATACTTATGGGCATCAAAAAGGGGATGAATGTTTAACTTTGGTCTCTAAGGTATTGGCGAATAGTGTATGTAGACCAACGGATTTAGCATGTCGTTATGGCGGTGAAGAATTTACCTTTATTTTACCCAATACGCCTTTAGATGGGGCAATGGAATTTGCAGAAAAAGTAAGAGCGGCTCTCCTTGATTCACAAATAGAGCATAAAGGTTCTACCGTTTCACCTTATGTAAGTTTAAGTTTGGGAGTTGCAACCTATCAAGGCCAGTTTTCTAGTGGTGATGAAATTACTCAGCAAGCAGATAAAGCTTTATATAAAGCTAAGGACAGTGGACGTAACCGAGTAGAGACTGTGTAATTGAACGCTGAATATTACCCTAAAGATTTTATTGAAACGGAACAAGGGCTGGTGTTTGCCGTTGTCGAACAAGGATTAGAGCAAGGTAAAGTGCTTTGTTTTTTGCGTTATATAAAAAAAGCAGGCACTTGGTTAAAGCTGAATACACAACAAGCTAATGATTATTTACAAGAAAAATATCCCGAATATTTATTTTATTCGATGCTTAAGTCGGCTTCTTTACACGCGGTAGCAATTGAATCCATTATTCAGCATCATCAACCTCAACAGCGTTTAAAAGCTTTATTGACCGCTGAAAATCCAGATAGTATTGAGCAAGATTGCATTAAGCTGGTGCAGTTATTTGTGGCAGAAGGGCTTGAGTTAGAACTGTTAGGCGTTACAGGTTCTTTACTTATTGGCGCGCAAAAGTCCAGTTCTGATATTGATATTGTCGTCTATGGACGGAAACCATTTCATCTGGCGCGTACGATTGTTCAGAACTTATTAGCTCAAGAAAAATTATTCCCTTTAATGGAATCCGATTGGAAAAGTTCTTATCAGCGCCGTGATTGTGATTTAAGTTATGACGCATATGTATGGCATGAGCAGCGTAAATACAATAAGGCTTTAATTAATCATCGAAAATTTGATTTAAACTTGATTGAATTGGGAGCGGAAGATTTACGTTCTGAAAACAAGATACTGAGCTATGAAAAGCAAGGCGCGCAGGTGGTTCAAGTTCAGGTGGTGAATGCCGAGTATGCCTTTGATTATCCCGCTCGATTTTTGATACAGCATCCAGTTATTAATGAAGTAGTTTGTTATACGGCAACGTATACAGGTCAGGCCGAGGCAGGTGAATGGATTGAGGTGTCAGGCGCTTTAGAAGTAGGCAGTGATGGCCGCCAACGCCTCTTAGTGGGTTCAAGTCGTGAGGCGGCTGGAGAGTATATTAAAGTGATTCCACCCGCATGAAGACCTTGCCTGAATTTCAAGGGATTATCCTTGATATGGATGGTTTGATTTTAGATACCGAAGGCAGTTATTTTATTGCATGGCAACAAGCGGCTGAGAGCTTGGGCTACTATATAAGTCATGAGTTTTGTATGAGCTTATCAGGCTTGTCTTTTTCTGTTTTAGACGCAAAGTTATTGGCGTATTTGGGGAACGAATTTCCTTTAGCCGATTTTTATTCATTAAGTGGTGAGCTGTGGCGGATTCAGGTAGAAGGTCACGGGATTGAACTTAAAAAAGGCGCTTTGGAGCTTATAAATGTATTACAAGCGCGTGATATTCCTTATTGCTTAGCCACGAACAGTCCTGATGTAAATGCCCGAGAGTGTTTAGAATACGCCAATGTATTGGGGTATTTTCCTAATAGGATCTGTCGCGATCAAGTGCAATTTCCGAAACCAGCCGCAGATTTATTTTTACAGGCGGCAAGTATCTTACAATTACCTATACAGGCTTGCTTAGTGGTGGAGGATTCCTTAACGGGTTTGTTGGCTGCCAAGAATGCACAAGCCTTTTCAATTCTTGTGCCTTCCTTGACTGTTACGTCCGAAATGCAATCTTTAGCAGGTGTTATTTTTCAGGATTTATCTGAATTATCACAGGTATTATGAGCCGGGTTATCAAATAGACCTTTTTCTGTGCTGATAAGTCCTAAAAATCTTCCAGTACAACGTATAATAAACGTATTCGTTCTCTCAAATAGTGTTTTAAAGTCCTTTGAAATCTTCTTATTCTAAAATTACTGTGACGGCTCCTGCTCGACTCCATATGGGATTTATTGATTTAAGTGCCTCATTAGGCCGAAAATTTGGCAGTATTGGAGTGGCACTTAATGATATTAATACCACGCTCACGGTTAGTGCGGCTAATAGCTTACAGATGACAGGAGTTCCTTCAAAGCGTGCGTTAGAGTGTACACAGCAACTGTGTGCCTTGTTGAATGTCTCTACTAAAATCCAAGTGGAATTACACAGTTGTATTCCTGAGCATGTCGGTTTAGGCTCTGGAACACAAATGTCTTTAGCGATTGGCATGGGCTTGAGTGCTTATTACGATTTAGGGCTGACGGTACGCGATATTGCGCTATTAACATCACGAGGCGCGCGCTCAGGGATTGGGATTGCGACGTTTGAGCAAGGTGGTTTAGTGGTTGATGGGGGGCGAGGTGAGCAGACATCAACACCGCCTATTATTTCACAGGCTTCCGTACCTGATGCGTGGCGCTTTATTTTAGTGTTTGATATCAGTGACCAAGGATTGCATGGTTCGGATGAAATTCAAGCCTTTAAAAATCTGCCGCCTTTTTCATCTGACCAAGCGGCTCGCTTATGTTATTTATTAATGATGCAAGGCTTACCTGCTTTAATGGAAGCTAATTTACCCTTATTTGGGGATGTAATTACCCAATTACAAAATGCGGTAGGCGAGCATTTTTCGGGCGCACAGGGCGGTGGCGTATTCACTAGCCCTAATGTAGCTAAGGTGATGCAGTTTTTACAAGCAGAAGGCGCGGTGGCGGTGGGTCAGACTTCTTGGGGGCCAACAGGTTTTTGTTTGGTTGAGAGTGAGGCTGACGCGGCTTGTTTAATTGATAAAGTCCACGAAAATTTTCCTGAGAATACCCAGCTTAATATCATACAGGTCAGTGCAAGAAATACGGGAGGGGTTGTGCTTCTTGCTTGATTATTTGCTGATTATCGCTAATTCTGGGCGAATGCTAGCGCAGGCGGCTAATAAGGCAGGGTACTCTCCATTGGTGATTGATTTATTTGCAGATGAAGATACGCAAGAGGAGGCGCTTGAATGTGTTCAGGTGCAGGATTTATCGCTTTTATCTGTACAAACAGTTATTCAGAACTTACTGCAACAATATAATATTCAGTCTGTGGTTTATGGCAGTGGCATGGAAGGTCATTTGGATACCTTGTCTTGGGTGGAGTCGGTATGTGTGTTGAGCGGTAATTCCGCAGAGACCTTAGCTGATATGCTTAATCCACGAGTATTTTTTCCTGTACTGACACAATTAAAGATTCCCCATCCAGAGGTGCATTTTTCTTTGTTAGAGCCTTCGAGCTGTTATTTGATTAAATCTCCGCAGCAGTCGGGGGGCTTAGGGATTCAAAGATCGGATAGGGGCTTGCTAAAAGATGAGTACTATCAGCAATATATTGGCGGTGAGTCAGGTGCGGTTTTATTTTATGTAAGCTCGGATAAGGCGATTCAAGTGATTGGCTTTCATAGGCAGTGGACGGTTAGTCCTAATGATTTTAGTTTTTTAGGTATTATTAAGGATTCTTTTTTACCTAAAGAAGCACAAAAAACTGTGCTGTCTTGGCTGGATAAATTAGTTAAACATTCGGCTATTAAAGGCTTGGGAAGTTTAGATTTTATTTGGGATGGAGAGCGGTGCTATTTCTTGGAGCTTAATTTACGCCCTTCGGCCAGCATGATGTTATACCCTGAACTGGATTTATTGAGCGCACAGATAACAGGAATAGCGCCTGTTATCTTGGCTAGTGAAAAAGTGCGAGGATTACAGGTGCTGTATGCCGAGTTTGACTGTCAAATACAACTCGATTTTCAGTGGCTGAATGGGTGCTTTGATAGGCCATCGAGAGCAACAAGAATTAAGGCAGGCGAACCAATTTGTAGTATTATGTCTGCCGGAAGCACGATTCAGGAAACTGAATCTCAGTTGCAGCAATACGCAAGTATTATAAAAAATAACGTTATTAAATAGGTAAGAATCACCATGCAATACACAGCAAGTGTTAATAAGCTCACTCAACCTCTAGTACAAGAACTATTGGATAATGCAGACAAGTTACGATTAGATGTTCAAACCATGGAAAATGGTTGCACAATTATCGATGCAGGTATTAACGCATTAGGGGGTTTAGAGGCTGGACGAATTATTACAGAGATTTGTTTAGGTGGAATGGGAACGGTTTCTTTATCGCATACATCGTATACAGAAAACTGGCCTTTAACGGTTAATGTTCATTCAACGAATCCTGTGTTGGCTTGCTTAGGCAGTCAATATGCCGGCTGGAGCTTGTCGCATGAAAAATACTTCGCGTTAGGGTCAGGTCCTGCGCGTGCGATGGCAACTAAAGAAAAAGAAGGGGAAACATTACCTGTTGAAGCCTTATATGCAGAGCTTGACTATAATGACAGCGCAGAAACAGCAACCTTAGTTATTGAAAATGATGCTGTGCCACCTGTAGAAATTGTTGAAAAGATTGCTAAAGCGTGTGGTGTGGCGTTTGATAAATTAACTATTATTGTGACACCGACAAGCAGTTTGGCGGGTAGTGTACAAGTAGTAGGTCGCGTGTTGGAAGTTGCGATGCACAAAGCGCATGAATTACATTTTCCTTTAGAAAATATTATTGATGGTATGGGTAGTGCGCCTTTATGTCCTCCACACCCTGATTTTGTACAAGCAATGGGGCGTACTAATGACGCTATTTTATTTGCGGGTCAAGTGCATATTTTTGTAAAAGGCTCGGATGAAGAAGCTGAAAAACTAGCGACCGCTTTACCAAGTTCAACGTCAAAAGACTATGGTAAGCCATTTGCCCAAGTGTTTAAAGATGCAAAATATGATTTTTTTAAAATTGATGGCATGTTATTTAGCCCTGCCAGCGTCATTGTGACCGCAGTTGAATCGGGTAATAGTTTTCGTGCAGGGAAATTAGATAACGATTTATTAAATCAATCTTTTGGCTCTTAGTAGACAGCCATAAACAGCTTAAGCGCATGGAAAACCATGCGCGAGTTTAAATTTCTATAGCCAGAAATATAAATTATTGAATTTCCCTGTTTTTTTACCTAAAAAATAGGGTAAAATATGCGGTTTTTCTGGCTCAAAATAATAGGCTTTTGCCTGTTATGAATAATTTTTTATTGCCTAACCTTTTAGAGTACAAAAATGACTGATCTATCTCTTTATAGAAATATTGGTATTTTCGCGCATGTAGATGCGGGAAAGACCACGACAACGGAGCGTATCCTTAAGCTGACTGGTAAAATCCATAAGCTAGGTGAAGTACATGATGGTGCTGCAACAACAGATTTCATGGAACAAGAGCAAGAGCGTGGAATTACTATTCAATCCGCTGCGACTTCATGTTTCTGGAAGGATCACCGTTTTAATATTATTGATACACCGGGTCACGTTGACTTCACAATTGAAGTTTACCGTTCACTAAAAGTATTAGATGGTGGTGTTGGTGTATTCTGTGGATCAGGTGGTGTAGAGCCTCAATCAGAAACAAACTGGCGTTATGCGAATGATTCAGAAGTTGCTCGTGTAATTTTAGTGAACAAGCTTGATCGCTTGGGTGCTGATTTTTATCGCGTGGTAAAACAAGTTGAAGATGTACTAGGTGCAAATCCATTAGTAATGGTTTTACCTATTGGTACAGAAGACGATTTCGTTGGTGTGGTTGATTTATTAACTGAAAAAGCGTGGGTTTGGGATAACTCAGGCGACCCAATGAATTATGAAATTCAAGATATTCCTGCGGACATGGTTGATGATGTTGCTGAATATCGTGAAAGATTAATCGAAACTGCATTAGAGCAAGATGATGATGCAATGGAAAAATACTTGGAAGGTGAAATGCCAAGTATGGAAACAATCAAAGCGTGTATCCGTAAAGGAACAATCAACCTTGATTTCTTCCCAACTTACTGTGGTTCAGCATTTAAAAACAAAGGTATCCAGTTAGTATTGGATGCGGTTATTGATTACCTTCCTTCACCTACTGAAGTTAAACCTCAACCAGAAGTAGATGAGGCAGGTGAAGAAACAGGTGAATTTGCGATTGTTGATGTGGATCGTCCTTTCCGTGCCTTAGCATTCAAAATTATGGATGACCGTTACGGTGCCTTAACCTTTATTCGTATTTATTCAGGTCAATTGAATAAAGGCGATTCATTGATGAATAGCTATACAGGTAAAACTGAGCGTATCGGACGTATGGTAGAAATGCATGCTGATGAGCGTATTGAGCTAGATCATGCACAAGCGGGTGATATTATCGCGGTTGTGGGTATGAAAAATGTACAAACAGGTCATACTTTATGTGACCCTAAAAATCCAGCAACCTTAGAGCCAATGGTTTTCCCAGATCCAGTTATCTCAATTGCTGTATCACCTACAGATAAAGCCGGTTCTGAGAAAATGGGGATTGCGATTGGTAAAATGGTTGCAGAAGATCCTTCTTTCCGTGTTGAAACGGATGAAGATTCAGGTGAAACAATCCTACGTGGTATGGGTGAGTTACATTTAGATATTAAAGTAGATATTCTAAAACGTACCCATGGTATTAATGTTGAAGTAGGTAAACCACAAGTTGCTTACCGTGAAACTATTACTCAAACGATTGAAGATAGCTACACACATAAAAAACAATCAGGTGGTTCGGGTCAGTTTGGTAAAATTGATTACCGTATTGAGCCAGGTGAGCCAGGTTCAGGTTTTGTTTTTGAATCAAAAGTAACCGGTGGTAATGTTCCTAGAGAATTCTGGCCAGCGGTTGAAAAAGGTTTCAAAAGCATGGTTGATACCGGTGTATTAGCGGGTTTCCCTTGTTTAGATTTTAAAGTAACTTTATTAGATGGTGGTTTCCACGCAGTGGATTCATCAGCGGTTGCCTTTGAAATTGCAGCGAAAGCAGCGTATCGCCAATCTATCCCTAAAGCGGGTCCTCAATTAATCGAACCAATCATGAAAGTGGATGTATTTACACCAGAAGATCATGTTGGGGATGTTATTGGTGATTTAAACCGTCGCCGTGGAATGATTCAAGGACAAGAAGCAGGTGTTACAGGCGTTCGTATTAAAGGGGATATTCCTCTAAGCGAAATGTTTGGTTATATCGGTGATTTACGTACAATGACATCAGGTCGTGGACAATTCTCTATGGAATTTTCTCATTACTTACCATGTCCTAGAAACGTAGCAGACGAAGTAATTAAAGAAGTACAAGAGCGTAATAAAAAGAAGTAGTCTTACTTTTTTAATACAAGCTCAATAAGAAACCACCCTTTATGGGTGGTTTTTTTATGCCTAATACTTTTCTCAGTGTGTTCTGCACTTCCCGAACGCTTAAAGCGTGATAAAATAAAAAGCGGATTTATCGCGAGATAGTCCACTTTTCCGTTTAATTTTAGTCAAAGGTAATTAACCCGCGTGTATACCATTTCCAAACAATTTAGTTTCAGTGCCAGCCATATTATTGAAGGTTTAGCTGAAGGCCATCCTTGTAGTCGATTGCATGGACATAATTATATTGTCGAGCTGAGCCTTGCATCCGAAACCCTTAATGAAACGGGATTTGTGGTGGATTATAATGAACTCAGTGTGTTTAAAAAAATAATTGATGATACCTTAGACCATCGGCATTTAAATGATGTCTTAATCGGTGCAACCACAGCCGAAAGTATTGCAAAATATTTGTATGACCAAGCGAAGGCTATTTGGCCTGAAGTGGTTTCTGTCAGTGTCAGTGAAACCCCGAAAACCAACGCCATTTACCGCCCCTAAATATAATAATAAAGGCTTATGCAACAGAATAATGATTTCTCGAATTTACAGTTTTTAAAAGACAGTTTTAAGCGGGTCTTACCCAATTCTCAAGCCGTTGCTTTGGCGCTTATTTTAGTGGTTGGCTTTTTTCTTATTACCTCCTTATCTGGGGTATTAATGCCCGCTTTTATTGCAGTGGTCTTAGCGTATTTATTAGAAGGCTTGGTTAAACAAGTAGAATTTAAAATTAAACGCTTGCCTGCGGTTTTAATTGTATTTTCTATTTTTATGAGCGGTTTTTTGTATATGTTATTGGGCTTAATGCCGATGTTATTTCAGCAATTTAAACAGCTATTACAGTTGGTTCCTGAAATAGTGAAGCGTTTACAAATTGAAGTGTTGAAATTACCTGAGGCTTACCCACAGTTTATTTCTGCGGATAAGCTGAAAGAAATTATTTTTACCATTCAACAAGAAGCACTGACTTATGGGCAAGAATTAGTTAGTTTATCGGCCTCTTCATTAGTTGGTTTGGTGAGTGTGCTAATTTATTTTATTTTAGTACCTGTCTTGGTTTTATTTTGTTTAAAAGATAAAGAGTTGTTATTGCATTGGCTGATGCAGTTTATGCCTAGAGATCGCTTACTTTCGGCGAATGTCTGGAAAGAAGTGGATATGCAGCTGGGAAACTATATTCGCGGTAAGTTTGTTGAAGTGCTTATCTTAGGTTTAGCCAGTTTTGTGGCCTTTTCGGCTTTAGGCTTAAATTATGCGGTTTTATTATCGGTTTTTATGGGCTTGTCAGTCATTATTCCTTATGTAGGCGCAACACTGGTTACCTTTCCTGTTTTAGGGGTGGCGGTATTCCAATGGGGGTTTAGCAGTGATGAGTTTCTGTATATTGGGATTGCTTATGCGATTATTCAAGCGATTGATGGGGTGGTTTTGGTGCCTTTATTATTCTCAGAAGCAGTAAATCTACATCCCGTAGCGATTATTATTGCCATTTTATTTTTTGGCGGGTTATGGGGTTTTTGGGGGGTATTTTTCGCGATTCCTTTGGCAACCTTAGTAAAAGCAGTACACTCAGCATGGCCTCGCTTAGACGATAGAATGCATCATTTTGATATGTAAATTATGAATAAAATACAGAGTTTATTAACATTGATGGAAGATTTACGTCATTCAGAAACGGGTTGTTCATGGGATAAAAAACAAGATTTCAAGAGTTTAATTCCGTATGTACTTGAAGAAGCCTATGAAGTGGTTGATGCTATTGAGCGTGAAGATATGCAAGATTTGCGTTTAGAATTAGGTGATTTATTGTTTCAGGTGGTTTTTCAAGCGCAGATTGCTAAAGAACAAGGATTATTTGATTTTTCTGAGGTAGTGGGTGCTGTGACTGAAAAGTTGACTGCCCGTCATCCTCATGTTTTTTCTGATGTGGTTTATGCGAATGCAGAGCAACAAAAGCAAGCATGGGAAAGCCTAAAGGCATTAGAACGAAAAACCAAACAGCCAGAAAATCATCGCATTCTATCAGGGGTAGCTAATAATTTACCTGCGTTAGTGCGCTGTGAAAAAATACAGGATAGAGCTGCTCGGCATGGTTTTGACTGGAAAACAGTAGAGCCTGTTTACGATAAAGTCTTAGAAGAATTAGATGAAGTCAAAGAGGCATGGGAATCAGGAGATCCTGAACATATTGAAGAAGAAATTGGAGATTTATTGTTAGTGGTGGTTAATTTAGCTCGCCACATGCAGGTTAAACCTGAGCAAGCCTTAAAAAAAAGCACTCAAAAGTTTACTAACCGATTTGAATATATAGAGCAGCAGGTTGTGCAATCAGGTCGAGCCGTTTCTGATTGTGAATTGGCTGAACTTGAAAGTTTATGGACTGCCGCGAAAAAGGCATTAAAAGCAGAATAATTTTTTTGATTTGAAGAGAGAGCAATATGACAAGTTTTACCAATGTAACCGTAATAAAAAAAGCCAATATTTATTTTGAGGGTCAAGTGACCAGTCGTACCGTGGAATTTTCTGATGGCACTATGAAAACACTTGGGTTTATGCAAGTGGGTGATTATACGTTTGGTACAGAAGTAAAAGAATTAATGGAGATATTAGCAGGGGAACTTGAACTGTTATTACCTGAGTCTACCGTTTGGCAAACGATTACTGCTGGGCAATCTTTTGAAGTACCAGCGAATAGCAAGTTTCAAGTGAAGGTAAAACAGCCGATTGATTACTGTTGTTCTTATTTTAGTTAAGTTTGATGACTGAACAGCGGCTAGAAACAATAGAAATTAAAATTGCGTATCAAGACGATACGATTATGCAGTTAAATGATGTTATCTGTAAGCAACAAGATCAAATTGATCAATTAAGAAAATTGACTCAGCAATTAGTCGGGCGAGTGAAGGATTTATCTGATTTATCCTCGGGCGCACCTGCCGAATTCTCCGCATCTAATGAACGTCCACCGCATTATTAATAATCTATAGGGCGTGTCGCACGTCCTATATGGATTGCCTCAAGTGAAGCTTGGAAATACTTTAATTATGGCATTACGTTTTATTATCATCTTATCTTCCGTGTTAATGCTTGCTTGTTCTGCAAAAAATATAGATTATTTACAGGAGCAAGAGCAAAGTCGAGGCATACAACGAATTAAAAAATCGTCATTACGCCCTTCTTTATATAGACGAACGGCTTTAATTATAGGCAATAGTGCTTATACACGGGGTGGAAATAGCAGTAAATTAGTCAATCCTGCACATGATGCGAGTGATTTAGCGATTAAGTTAAAAAAGTTACATTTTAAATTGATTAATAATCAAGCCTTGCTTAATGCAAATAAGAGTCAGATTAAGCAAGCGGTACGTGAATTTAAACAGAAATTAAAACAAGGTGGGATAGGGCTGTTTTTTTATGCTGGGCATGGGATGCAAATTAATGGGACCAATTATTTAATTCCATTAGGGTCTAAATTTCAGAGTAAAGCGGATGTTGAGTTTGATGCCGTAAAACTTAACTGGATATTAGCAGAGCTTGAAGAGGCAGGTAATTCAGTGAATCTTATCTTATTAGATGCTTGCAGAGATAATCCTTTTAGAGATTTTCGAGGTGGCTCTCAAGGATTGGCTGAAAGTAGCGTTCCTGAAGGGAGTTTAATTTCTTTTGCAACCAGTCCAGGAAATGTTTCTAGTGATGGTTTTGGTCTAAGGAACAGTCCTTATACGACTGGCTTATTAATGGCTTTAGAGACAAAAGGACTTGAAGTACTAGAGCTTTTTAAGGCCGTACGTCGCTCCGTGAAATCGAGTACCCATAATAAACAAGTGCCTTGGGAAAGTCATTCTTTAACAGAGGATATTTATTTGAATGGCCTGCCGACTGATAAAGCCGCTGCTCAAAAAGAAGTACTGGAACAATTACAGGATATTAAGTTACAACAACGAGTCACAGAGAAAAAATTACAGTTAGCCTTAAAGCAGCAGAAACAACAAATAAAAAATAGCCCGAAAAACCCACAAGTGATAAATGCTTTGCTTGCCGTGGGTGCTACTGTACAGAATACGGGTAAGCAAGTTCAAAAAATAGGAGCGATTGCTGTTCCTTCTGTACAGGATGACGCAACACCTGCTATGAAAGAGGCTGTAATGATAAAAAATCTCTCATCTGAGTTTACTTATTTTGATAATAAAGATGGAACAGTAACAGACCAGCGTACAGGATTGCAATGGATGAAATGTACGTTAGGACAGCAATGGCAGATGGATACTTGTATTGGAGGTGGGGACGACTATTCATGGCAAGGAGCCTTAAATAAGAGTGCAACATTCTATTATGCAGATTATTCAGGCTGGAGATTACCCACAATTGAGGAGCTAAAAACGCTTATTTATTGCTCTGTGGGCAAACCAAAACTATGGAATGATACCGGTGAATTTTGCCAAGGACATTATCAAGAGCCAACGATTTTTCGTTCCGTATTTCCAAATACTGTTGCGAGTGCTTACTGGTCTTCTTCAACCTATGCTTGGTACGATGATGTGGCTTGGGCGGCTAATTTTAGTTATGGTTATAGTAAAGTACATAGCCGCAATGATAAATCTTATGTGCGTTTAGTTCGCTCAGTACACTAATCTTTTTTATAGTGACTATGAAGTATGAGTATTTATTGCTTGTATTTTATGGTGAATCGAACGCGAATTTAAGTCTAAAACACATTCCTGTAAGGCTTCTGAACGTGTCGGGTGTGCATGAATAGTACGCGCAAGGTCTTCGGCCGTTGCAGAAAATTCCATGGCTAATACCGCTTCAGCAATCAGTTCTGAGGCTATTTCACTGATAATATGTACGCCTAAAATAACATCTGTCTCTGCGTGGCTAATTACTTTTACCATACCTTCGGCTTGCCCTAGCATTTTTGCTCGGTTATTCGCGGAAAAGGGCAACTGGCTGGTGCGTATTGGCTCACCTATGGCTTGTAAGGCTTGTTCTGTTTGTCCCACCCAAGCAATCTCTGGGCTGGTATAAATGACATTGGGAATCGTATGGTAATTTATCGGGCCATATTGACCAGCAATGTGTTCCGCGACAAAGATACCTTCTTCTATGCCTTTATGCGCCAACATAGGTCCTGAAAGCGTTAGATCACCAATGGCATAGACATCGGGCAGTGTGGTATGGCAGCTTTTATCAACGTGTACAAAGCCTTCTTCATCTAAGAGTAAGTCTGCGGAAGGAGCAATTAAGTGTTCTGTATTGGGTTTTCTACCCGATGCAACAATTAAGCAATCAAATTGTTCCTGTTGTTGGCCTTGGGTATCTTCATATACAACGTTTACTTGATTATTATCGACCTGTGTTGAAATAACGCGCGCAGCTAAACGAATATCTAATCCTTGCTGCTGGTATAGCTGTAAGGCGGCAGCTGAAATATCCTTATCTGCAATACTCATAAAGGTTTCTTGTGCTTCAAGTAACACCACTTTAGAGCCTAATTTATTCCAGATATTGGCTATTTCAATGCCGATAGCGCCTGCACCAATAATACCGAGGCGTTTGGGAATATATTCGAGTGCTAAGGCCTGTTGAGTGCTAAGTATAGTGTGATTATCTATGGGGGCAATGGGCAAATGAATGGGACTTGACCCCGCGGCTAAGATAATTTTATTGGCTGTAATCACTTGTGGAAGTCCCCCGTTGACGGGGGTGATTTCAACGCGATGTGGGTTGATTAAAGTGGCTTCAGCATTCATTGTGTGTACGTTGTTATCCGCAAACATCTGGGTTATTTTTTGCTGCATTTCCATGATAATGGTATTTTTTCGTGCCTGCATTTGTGTGATGTCAATGCGAATATCAGAGGCACTGATCCCATGGGAGGCAATTTTCTGATGTAATTGATGAAACAGTTTAGCGGATTCAAGCAAAGACATGGCTGAAATACAGCCTTCATTGATATAAGCTCCACCCAAGCCTTGTGTGGCTTTTTTATCTATACAATTGGTTTTTAGTCCAAGTTGGGCGCAGCGCGTAGCAGCCACATAGCCAGCAGGGCCAGCACCAATAACAATCACATCATAATCATAGCTTACTGTGCTCATGGGGACGTTCCTGTTTAGATATTCAGTAATAAATGGGCTGGAGATTCAAGCCCTTCTTTAATCGCGACCAAAAATTGCACTGCATCACGCCCATCAACCAGTCGGTGGTCATAGGAAAGTGCAAGATACATAATAGGGCGAATAACAATTTCACCATTCTCAACCACGGGGCGTTCTGTAATAGAGTGCATACCTAAGATAGCGCATTGTGGGGGATTTAGAATGGGTGTAGAAAGCATGGAGCCAAAGATTCCACCGTTAGTGATGGTAAAGGTTCCTCCATTGAGTTCATCATAAGTGAGCGTGCTTGTTTTTGCTTTCTCTCCAAAATCAACAATGTTCTTTTCTATTCCTGCAAAATCCAGTTGGTCAGCATCACGTAACACAGGTACGATTAAGCCGCGAGGGGAAGATACCGCAATGCCTATATCGTAATAGCCATGATAAATAATATCTTGGTCATCAATAGAGGCATTAATTTGAGGGAAACGCTTTAGCGCCTCAATAGAAGCTTTAATAAAAAATGACATAAAGCCAAGTTTTACACCATGCTTATCCGTAAAACGGGATTGATATTGCTTGCGTAAATCAATCACACTTTGCATATTCACTTCATTAAAAGTGGTTAGCATGGCGGCATTTTGTTGTGCTTGTAACAGTCTTTCAGCCACTTTTGCACGTAAACGGGTCATAGGAACGCGCTGTTCAGGTCTGCTGCTGGGAGTGATTTGAATCTGTGGAGTCGAGATTGTTGTGGTAGTATCTGGTTCTTTTTTTATGGGTGTCGGTTCTATTTTTTTAGCCAGCGAGTCTAAATAGTCTTGAACATCCGATTTGGTGAGCCGTTCTCCTTTGCCAGTTCCTTTGATGAGTTTTGGGTCAATATTATGTTCATGTACGAGACGACGCACGGCAGGGCTTAATGGAATGTCAGAGGAGGAGTCTTCATTAGCTGGTGGCGTGGTATTTTCTGGAGCTTGAGTTCTTGTTTGTGTGTTGTCGATAGTGATATAGGCAAGCAAATCATTACTGAGAACTGTACTACCGTCAGCAACCAGAATTTCACGGAGTATGCCAGATTGTGGTGCAGGCACTTCTAAAACGACTTTATCTGTTTCGAGATCAACCAGATTTTCATCTTTCTCAATAATATCACCTGCTTGTTTATGCCAAGTGATCAGTGTTGCATCCGCAACGGATTCAGGTAGGGTAGGGACGCGAATTTCTAGGCTCATAATATTTTCCTATACAGTAGTCGGTGTGCCATAAAGAGCAGATTCTATAACAGCTTGTTGTTGTTTGATATGTTTAGCTAAATTGCCCACCGCAGGCGAAGCCGAAGCAGGGCGGCCACAATAAATAAGGTCTATTTCTATTTTATCGTTTCCTGCAAAGTTATGACGTGATTGATACCAAGCGCCTTGATTTTGTGGTTCTTCTTGACACCAAACCAATGTTTTTAATTGCGGGTACTTTTTGAGTTCTTCTTGGTATTCATTTGCAGGAAAAGGGTAGAGTTGTTCAATGCGTATAATAGCCACATTATTGGGATTGTTTTGCTTTCTAGTATCGATTAAGTCGTAATACACTTTACCTGAGCAAAGAATAAGGCGAGTTATGTCGTTATTTTTTATGGTTTCATCCATTTCGGGGATTATCACTTGGAATTGACCGTTTACTAAGTCTTCTAAAGTGGAAATAGCCGCTTTATGACGTAATAGACTTTTGGGTGACATAACAATCAGTGGCTTCCGATAATCTCGAATCACTTGGCGACGTAATAAGTGGAAAATCTGGGCAGGAGTTGAAGGCACACAGACCTGAATGTTTTGGTCGGCACAGAGCTGTAAATAACGCTCTAATCGAGCCGAAGAATGTTCAGGCCCTTGTCCTTCAAAACCATGAGGTAACAGCATGACTAAGCCTGATAAACGTCCCCATTTACTTTCACCTGAGCTAATAAACTGGTCAATCAGAACTTGTGCACCATTGGCAAAATCACCAAATTGAGCCTCCCAAATAACTAAAGTTTCTGGAACAGTGGAACTGTAGCCGTATTCAAAGCCTAAAACGCCTGCTTCAGAAAGAATGGAGTTGAAAATTTGCGGACGACCTTGGGTAATATCCAGATGCTGTATCGGAATATAGGCATCCCCATTAATTTGGTTATGTAAAATAATATGCCGATGGAAAAAAGTACCCCGCCCAACATCTTGTCCGACTAAGCGCACATTATATTGATCCATAAGCAGTGTGGCATAGGCCATATTTTCAGCAAAGCCCCAATCTAAAGGCATAGCTCCTGCGGCCATTTTACGGCGGTTATCCATGATTTTTGCTACACGTGGGTGTAATTCAAAGCCCGTTGGTAAACGCTGCGATTGGGTATTGCAAAAACGTAAACGTTCCAGTGGTACGCGGGTATCGTGCGGAATATCCCAGTCTTTATTGGTATATTTATCCCATCGTTTTGAGTAGGAATAGCCTTTTTCTAATATGGATCGAGAAACTGATTTACCTGCATCTAATAAGTCTTGATAGGCGAGGGTCATTTCGTGTACTTGTGATTTTGTAAGTACTTTCTGTGCAATAAGGTGTTTGCCGTACAATTCACAGGTAGTATCTAACGCATTGATTTTTTGGTACATCATGGGTTGGGTGGTTGCAGGCTCATCCGCCTCATTATGTCCACGACGACGATAGCAAATTAAATCAATCACCACATCTTTATTAAATTGGATGCGATAGTCTAAGGCCATTTGAGTGACAAATAATACGGATTCAGGGTCGTCTCCATTGACATGAAACACGGGAGCTTGAATCATATTCGCAACATCGGTGCAATATAACGTCGAACGCGCATCAAATGGATTACTGGTAGTAAAGCCAATTTGATTATTAATCACAATATGTACCGTTCCACCTGTGGCAAAAGCACGAGTTTGTGCCATATTCAGAGTCTCCATCACAATGCCTTGCCCTGCAAACGCGGCATCTCCATGAATGAGAATAGGAATCACGGTATTGATACTATTTTTTCCGTAGCGATCTTGGCGAGCTTTAACGGAGCCTTCAACCACTGGGTTGATGATTTCTAAATGTGAGGGGTTAAAAGCCAGTGTGACATGAGCTTGCCCCCTTTCTTCGGTGGCTACATTAGAGGAAAACCCTTGATGATATTTTACATCGCCTGAAAGAAGACCTTTATTGTCTTCTGCCGTGCCTTTAAATTCGCTAAACAGTTGGGCTGGACTTTTACCTAAAATATTAATAAGCACATTGAGTCGTCCTCGATGCGCCATACCAATGACCAATTCTTTGGTTTGGTAGCGTCCAGAGCGTTGAATGATTTCATCTAAAATAGGGATTAAACACTCGCCCCCTTCGAGCGAAAAACGCTTTTGTCCGACAAAATTACGGTGTAGATAGCGTTCAATACCTTCTGCAGCAATGAGTTGCTGTAGCAGCCAAATACATTTTTCAGGCTTGATTTTAGTTTGCGTGCGGGGACTTTCTAAGCGATTTTTAATCCAGCGTTTAATGTCGGTATCAAAAATATGCATATATTCTGTACCAATATTGCCACAATAAATACTTTGTAGCGTGCTGATAATCTCTTTGAGTGGTAGCTTATCTTTTCCTTGCAAGGTATCTGTATCAAAAATAGTTTCTAAGTCAGGCTCAGAAAGTCCGTAGTAATTCGGGTCTAGGTCAGGTATTTCTTGATTCTTTTGTCCCAGTGGATTATTGGTTGCTAATTGATGGCCATACGAACGGTAATGATTCATTAGGTTGGAAACAGCCGCTTGTTTTTTAACGCTTTCTTCTGTAAAACCTTGCAGGTGTGTTAACCGTGATGTCGGAGAGGTAGCGAGTTGAGTAAAGCGTTGAACAACCGTACTGTGTGCAATATCTCGCTGCTTACCTGTGGGGGTAATGGCAATAAATTTTTCTCGCCAAGAGGGCTCTACAGCATCTGGATTATCTAGAAATTGTTCATATAAATCTTCGATATAGGCCGCATTGCTTCCATATAGAGCAGAGGTTTCTTGAAATAGTTTAAGCAAATGACTCATAAAAAATCCAATTGAACGATAGGTATTTAAAATATGCTGACAGTATAAAGCAAGCTATACTAGGGTAAAAAGGAAATGTTTACTCTACAGCGTATAATATTAGTATATTATCAAGAGGAGCATTAGGAAATAAAAAAATGATAAATAAAGATAATAAAATGAAAATTCAAGTAAAAACACTCAGAGATGAGCGAGATATCGAAGATTTTGATGTGGAAATGATAACCGAATGGAAGCTAGGTCGCATTGTATCGGCGGCTACCATAATAATATCCTTAGTGGTGTTCATTATTTATTATATTAAATAATTTTCATTAAAAAGTAATTAGTTTAGAGCTTAGGTTCTGTTTTTACTGTATAGAAATTCTTTAACCTTAATTAAGTTAGACTGTTGAATGAGGGGATTATTGGAAAATATAGGAATATTAAGTCAATACTAGAGGCGTATTTATTTTATTTTAGTATAAAGTATTTTATTTTATAAAATATCTGTATATAATCATTGACATAGTTAAGTGTTTAATTTTTTATTAAAAGACTTAACAGTGTATTTGATTATATTTAATAGGTGAAATAATGACAGATTTAAATGCTCTTTCAGAAAGTGAATTACAAGCAGTTATTGATAATGCAGCGGCTGCTTTAAAAGCAAAACAAGTGAGTAAGCGTAAAGAAGTGTTTGCTGAAATTAGAGAGTTAGCGGCTTCTGTCGGCGCAACGGTTGAAATATCAACTACAGATGGAAAAAGTACGCGTAAAGTATCTAAAGTGAATCCTAAGTATCGTCACCCTGAAAATGAGGCTTTAACATGGACAGGACGTGGCTTAATGCCTAAGTGGATAAAAGAATTAGTAGAGAATGGACACGATAAATCAGAATATCTTATCTAGTATCTTCTCTAGGTATTAGCACATAAAAGAAGCAACCTTCGGGTTGCTTTTTTTATGTCTATTAATACGTGTGGGTCTATTTAAATCGACTGTATTTTATATTATATAATTTAGGCTGGATTAAAAGGAAGTGTGATGGCATGAGTAACGAATGTACTTTAGTGTTTGAAGAATATGGAGAATTAAAATCTCCTGATTTAGTGATTCTGCATGGTTTTTTTGCTTCTTCACGTAATTGGCGGCAGATAGCAAAGAAATTATCAACTCACTATCATGTGTATGTTGTGGATATGCGCAATCACGGTACGTCTCCTCATGATGCTTTAATGAACTACCCAGTGATGGCGGCTGATATTCAGCAGTTTTTGCGAGACAGAGGCTTAACAGCGGCGAATATCTTAGGCCATAGTATGGGGGGGAAAGTGGCCATGTATTTGGCATTAACCGCTCCAGAATATATTAATAATCTGATTGTGGTGGATATTGCCCCCATAAGCTATCAGCATAGCTTTAATGACTTAATTCGTGCATTAAAAAGTCTTCCGTTACCGGAACTTAATAACCGTAAGCAAGCGGATGAGTTTTTGGCTGATGCCATTCCTGAAACTAGCTTTCGCCAGTTTTTATTACAAAATTTAGTGTTAAAAGAAGGAAAGTATCAATGGCGGATTGATTTAGATATTTTTGCGATGAATGCCGATTTTATTATTGCTTTTCCTAAACTAGAGCCTTCTTTACCATATCTATCGGAGGTTTTATTTTTAGCTGGGGAACAGTCAAACTATATTAAAGCAGAGTCTCTTAATGCTTTATTTCCTTATGCCAAAATTCAAACCATTGCTAAGGCAGGGCATTGGGTGCAAGCAGAGCAGCCAGAGGTATTTTGTCAGGCTGTACAGAATTTTTTAAGTTCAGAAAAATCATAGAGGAGAAAGCTTATGAAAACAGTGATTGTAACGGGTGCTAATCGTGGTTTAGGTTTAGAATTTTGCAAACAATATGCAGAAGCAGGCTGGAATGTAGTGGCTACTTGTCGAGATATGGCTGCGGCAACTGAATTAAATAAACTTGCATTGGGTTTTGTTAATTTAAAAGTAGTTACTCTTGATGTTAGTCATCATCAGCAGGTGAATGATCTGGCTGATATGTTTTCTAATGGATCAGTGGATGTCTTTATTTCTAATGCAGGCGTGTATGGCGATACAGCCGAGCATGGCTTTGGAAATATTGATTATGCGGCATGGCGTACGACTTTAGAAGTGAATGTCTTAAGTGCGATAAAACTATCGGAAGCCTTTCAAGCTCCGCTGGCTAAGGTGGGTGGTGTGTTTGTTACTGTGAGTAGTTTAATGGGCAGTATTGCGGATAATCAAGGAGGCGGCAGTATTTTATATCGTTCAAGCAAGGCGGCGTTAAACGCAGCAATGAAAAGTGTTTCGATTGATATTAAACCCTCTGGTGTGGGTGTTTTAATTTTACACCCTGGCTGGGTTAGAACGGATATGGGAGGCCCCAATGGTTTAATTGATGCGTCTGAAAGTATTCAAGGCATGAGGCAGCGTATTGAGGCATTTGATTTATCTCAGACGGGACAATTTATTAAATACGATGGCACAGAGATGCCATGGTAGTCGTTTTTCTTTTGGATAAGCCGCGTATAATAGGCGTATTATTTGTTAATTTTATGGATTTAAATGAAAAGAATACTCAATAAAAGTGTCATTACTAATTTTTTGGCGGCATTACTGATTACGGCAGGTTATTTTTCTCCTGTGTATGCGGAATTAATTAAAACCATTGGCTTTTTTGCTTTGTCAGGCGCGTTTACTAATTGGATAGCGATTTATATGCTGTTTGAAAAAGTGCCTTTATTGTATGGTTCTGGGATTATTCCTAATCGTTTTGAAGAGTTTAAAAGCTCTATTAAAGAATTGATGATGATGCAGTTTTTTACCGCGGAAAATATTGAGCAATTTATTGAAGGTGAAGAAACGAAAGGTTCGGCTGTATTAAATCTGGACCCCTTATTAGCGGCTATTAATTATGATAAGTTGTTTGAAGGACTTGTTTCTTCTATTATGGAATCTTCTTTTGGAAGTATGTTACAAATGATGGGAGGGGAAGAAGCGTTAGTGCCTTTAAAAGAACCTTTTACTGAAAAAATGCAATTGACGTTAGTGGAAATGGTGGATTCAGACAGCTTTAAATCGGCCTTAAAGCAGGGTTTAAATGCGAATCAGATTGGTGAAGATATTGTCTCTAAAATAGAAACCGTGATTGATAAGCGTTTAGCGGAACTTACGCCTCAATTGGTCAAAGAAATGGTACAAAAAATCATTCATAAACATTTGGGCTGGCTTGTGGTCTGGGGCGGTATTTTTGGGGGTCTAATGGGCGCGGCTTTTCATTTCGTTTAATTAAATTATTTATTATCTGGGAGATGCTATCTCCCAGCCTGATTTTAATCTTTATGAATTAATTTAACCGCTGTTCCGTAGGCTAATATTTCAGAGGCATTACCCATAATCGAGCTGGTGGTAAAACGGACATTAACCACGGCATCGGCATTGCGCATTTTGGCTTCACGTACCATGCGTTCAATAGCCACATCACGCGCGTCTGCAAGCATTTCAGTGTAACCTGATATTTCCCCTCCGACGATACTTTTTAGCCCTGCCATAATATCGCGGCCCACGTGCTTGGATTGCACGACATTGCCCGCCACAATGCCTAGATTTTCTTGAATGGTTTTTCCTGGGATATCGGGTGTGGTAGAAAATTGCATGATATATTCCTTTTTAGTTAGAAGTAGCGGCTGAAAGTTCAGGCACAAATAAAGCAGGGTCTACTTTGGTTTTATTGAGATACACATTCCAGTGTAAATGCGGCCCAGTGACCCGACCTGTTGCCCCGATTTCACCCAATATTTCTCCTTGTTTGATGTATTGATTGTTTTTTGCATGAATTTTAGAGAGGTGAAAATAGGCACTAATTAAGCCTTGTCCATGATCTAAAAAAACAGTATTACCATTATAATAATAATTTCCTGTATTAATGACTTTTCCCGCCATTGGCGCGCGAATGGCTGTGCCTGTTGGTGCGGCAATATCTAATCCGCTGTGTGGATTTTTAGCTTGATTATTAAAAAAGCGTTTTAAGCCAAAGGGGCTGCTTAGACGCCCTTTAACCGGTAAATTAAAATTAATGCCGCTTACAACTTGCTGGCTCCAAGTATTTAAGGCTTTATTAATGGCGGGACGTTCACTGCGAATGCGCGCAAGATCATCTGGATTAGGGTTGACCATACGTTTATTTTTAAGGGTGATATATTGTGCAGGGTAGTCTTTATTTTGCACGGTAAAGGCGATATCACGAGCTTTTTTATTTTCGCTTATCTGAATATGATGCTCGCCAATTGTTGCATTCAAAGGGATACCAATCACGGCATACCACTGGTTTTGATGTGCTAAAACTAATACTTTTTTAGATTGAAAATGAACCGTCGGGGCGGGTGTTTGGTTGGAGCCGAGTGGTAGATTAATAACACCGCCTGGTACGGATAGTTCAGTCGGTAAATTGGCCGCTGTAATGAGGCCAGAATAGAGCAATAAGAGAGCGATGCTTAGATGAAATTTATTCATGGGGGGATTTTAATTTTATGGCTAATCGAATAGTGAATCAGTGACGGTTAAATGAAAAATAAAAAAGGGCACTATTTAACTTTTCCACGCAGTTGCCTTTGTATTAATAGCATATAGCGTTGGATTTGAGTTTCAATAGAGGGTGTTATATTATGAAATTTTAGGCCAATAATCTGCTCTTTATCAGGCTTGCTTGGATTGGCTGGATAGCGATTACATACCTCTAAATTAATATTAAACGGACCTATTTCAGGTAAATTAACTTGTGAATTGGAAATCTTTTTAATTAACTCTATTATTTTTATATTATATTCGTCTGGATGGTATATAAAAGACAGTCCTGTTAAGCTAATATCATGTATTCTAAAAGAAAAATCATAAGGAAATTTTTTGTCTCCCTTTTTGAATTGTAAAGTAAATTTACAGTGAGGATTAGTGCTTAATAGGGGTCTTATCCGATAAAATAGGCGACGTTCTTGCCAAATCAGTTGTTCTGGAAAACTCAAAAGAAAGGAGTCTGAACGGCCTAGTAAGGGTTTAGATATTTTATTGAGGGTAAATGAAACGCTAACCCCTTCCACCTTTGTTTCAAATAGTATATCTCGCGCTTTAAGTAAGCGTTTATTCAATTCATCTTGAGGTGACATGTCTAAAGACATTACTTTTTTCTTGGTATCGACCTGAATAAGTGTACTGATAAAGAAGAAGCTTCTATTATTGAATGAAACAGTCAGTAGACAGCCGGTTTTCCAGATAAGCATGAGTTTTCTGGCAATTTCATTGCTGTTGGTCAGAGTAAAGTTGTCTTCTGTTGTCATAGTTCCATTATAGAAAATAAATAAGCTTTATATTGTAAAATAATCAACTATAGCTGTATACATTTCACTTTAGTATGTGATGTATTTAGCATTTTTTATTTAAAGATTACAAAGGAAAGGTAAATGGGCTGGGTGTATTTAGTGGGTGCGAGCATTGCGGAAATATTTTTTGCATTAAGTTTGAAATATAACGAAGGGTTTACCAAGTTGATACCTTCTATCATGACGGCAGTTTTTGGAGCGGGCAGTTTTGGCTTATTAATGCTGTCTATAAAAACGCTGCCATTAGGAACGGCTTATGCTATTTGGACGGGAGTGGGGGCTGCAGGTATTGCGATTGCCGGTATTTTTTTATTTAAGGAATCTATGGATATTTACCGGCTATCATCCATTAGTTTTATTATTATCGGTGTCATTGGGCTAAAAATATTTTCAGGAGAGTAAGTCAATGTTACATCTGATGTCTACAAGCAGTTCTTTAAATAATTTTTTGAATAAAGTCAGTGTGGGGGATGAGGTTTTGTTTGTTGAAGAAGCTGTTATGCTGTTGCATAAAAAGGCTTTATTTTGTAAAGAAAATGCAATAGATAAAGAAAGCGGGGTGTTTTATGCCTTAGAGTCCGATGTTTTTTTACATGGCTTAAACAAAGAGGATATCGCTTCAACAGTTCAGCTGGTTAATTATGCAGGTTTTGTCACGCTAACCGAAAAACATAAAGTGATAAAAACATGGAATTAGACGCGTCGGTACAGTTAACTGAGCAAGGTTTCTTGGTGGATAAACAGCAGTGGACTGAGGAGATTGCTCAGCAATTAGCTTTAAAAGAGGATTTACAGTTAAGTTCTGCTCATTGGGAAATTGTATATTTTATTCAGAATTTTTATCAAGACTATGCTTACCTACCCAATGCCCGTGTTTTTAGTAAAGCCATTAAAAAAAAGTTGGGAGATGAAAAAGGCAGTAGCCGATATTTGCAGGGATTATTTCCTAAAGGGCCTTTAAAATATGCGTGTAAAATAGCAGGCTTACCTAAGCCCCCGAGTTGCTTATAAAACCTCACTCGCTTACTTTAATAAGGCAGGTTATATTATGAAAATTCTGGTACTTAATTCAGGCAGTTCTTCCTTAAAATACGCTGTATTTAATATGCAAACACAGCAGATGCTTATAACAGGCGTTATTGAACGTATTGCCGAGGAACAGAGTTCACATCATTACCAACTTTCTGGGGGTGACTGGAAAAGTGAGTTGATACACATAGAAACTCATACGCAAGGATTGGAGCGAATTTTTGCCTGCTTATCAGAACTGGATGTGATGAGTGACGCAAACGATTTAAGTTGTATTGGTCATCGAGTGGTACATGGTGGCGAAAAATTCTGTCAGCCTACTTTAATTACCAGCGACGTTTTAAACGCTATTCGACAAATGGTGCCTTTAGCGCCTTTACATAATCCAGCTAATATTATTGGAATTGAAGGCGCAATGGCTTATGCGCCTAATACGCCTCAAGTCGCTGTGTTTGATACTGCCTTTCATCAAACCATGCCAGATTATGCCTATCAATATGCTATACCGCAAGCATGGTATAAGGAGCAAGGAGTAAGGCGTTATGGTTTTCATGGAACATCACATTATTATGTAGTGAAACAAGCGGCCCAGCATTTATCTATTCCTTTAGAGTCACTGAATGCTATTAGCTTACATTTAGGAAATGGCGCGAGTATGGCTGCGATACAGGGCGGAAAGAGTATAGATACTTCTATGGGAATGACCCCTTTAGAAGGTTTAATTATGGGAACTCGCTCAGGCGATTTAGATCCTGCAATTATTTTTTATTTACAAAAACAATTAAAACTATCCAGTGCAGAAATTGAAAATGCGCTTAATAAACAAAGTGGATTAAAAGGGCTGTGCGCTGAAAATGATATGCGCCGTGTTCATGAATTAGCCGATTCAGGCGATCAGCAAGCACAATTAGCTTTAGCAATGGTCAGTTATCGGATTAAAAAATATATAGGCGCGTATGCGGCTGTTTTAGGTCGTCTTGACGTTATTATTTTTACAGGAGGTATAGGAGAACATGACGCGTGGATAAGAGAGTCGTGCTGTTCTGCATTGGATATTTTAGGTATTGCAATTGATACCGATAAAAATGAGCAAGTACAGGGTGCAATCACGTCGATAGCAGCGCACAACTCGGTCAATATATTAGTGATTGCAACCAATGAAGAGTTAGAAATTGCCCAGCAGGCTAAAGCCTGTATTGAGAGCATTAAGTAAGCATTATAAAGTTAGGCTGAGTGCTTAATCGTGATAAGTCTATTGCCACGATTAAGCACTATAAAGTAATTTAAGCTAAGTTATGTTTTTCTCTACCCTGTATTACAGTAGCGAGTCGAGTACAAAATAAGATTAAGACACTATAGATAAGAGTAGAGCGAACATAAGCTGGGTAATATTGCATTACGCGTTCTGAATAGTGCAGTAAGGACATATCTGGAAATTTCCCTGAAAGCAGATAGAAACTACCATTGGAAATTAGAAAGGCAAGGCTGGCAGCAGCCACTAAATAACTCAATTGACGGAGGACAGTATTGATATTAAGTGTGGAGGATTGAGCACTTAAACGCCCTGCGAAAAACATGACAGCATAGGTTGGTATTAAAAAAACATAGGCAGGCGAAATACAATAGTCACTGACTTGCCAGTGGGTAATGGCCACGTAATCTAATAAGGCGGCTTCTGCTAATAGTATGACCAGATTTGCTATGCCGCCGGTGAATATTCCCGCTAAATAAAAAGCAGCAAGTGAGGCATCGGGTAAACTAATAGCACTGCCAAAATGATCGGAGCGTGTGAGTGCCATTAGCAGGACGAGTGCTAGTGTAGTTAAATATTTTTTATTTTCTTGCATCCAGTTCATAATTAGCTCTTAAAGTGATGGGGTGTAACGTAAGTTAAAAAAGACAGTGGTTCCAGCTGAGTTATAGCTGGCTGCGGTTTGATATTGTGTATTAAGTATGTTTTTTACAGCGACTTGTGCAATAACAGAGGGATAAAACTGATATTCAGCGCGTAAATCCCAGGTAACAAATCCATCTAATTGACTTGTGTTAGAGGCATTATTAAAACGGCGACCTTCATAATTTAGAGTGGTTCCTAGGCTAGCTAATCCCCATTTTCGGTCGACATCAATACGCAGTACTTGCTGAGCTCGATTACGTAGGATTTTACCAAAATTGGCAGCATCCATATTTTGTGGTTTTAAGGCAGTAAAATTGGCCTGTATATCGAAGCCATAAACTTCTCCAGCAATATTAGCTTCGAGTCCCATAATACGTGCGCTACTAATATTACTCGGTAACCACTGACCAGAAGCATTAGGAGCCCAGTTAATTAAATCATTAATATAGGTTAAATAGCCACTTAATCCCCATTGCCAATGTTTATGTTTGCCATTAACCCCGATTTCATAACTTTCAGATTTTTCGGGTCTTAAATCAGGATTACCTGAACCAGGCCAATACAGGTCGTTAAAGGTAGGTGCTTTAAATCCTGTACCATAAGACGCAGAGACTAAAATTCCATTATTAAAGGCGTAGCCCCATGAGGCATTCCACGTGCTATTTTGCCCAAACTGTTGGTTATGGTCACTGCGATAGGCTAAAGCTACTTGGTTTTGTAAAAATTCGCCTTGATATTGCATGAGTACCGCATGATTATTGCGAGAATTAATATCATAATCATTGGAACTACTAACGCTCTCTTCTTGAAAATCATAACCTAAAGAAAATAAATGTTCAGGTGCGAGATTAAAGTGATTGATGGCCGAAAATGAAACCTTTTGAGTATCAATACGGCTCGAATCATTTATATCTAAATAATTAGTCGCTTCATCACGACTTTCACCGCCGTTTAAATTGATACTCCAAAAGTCGAGTGCTTGGATAGTGGCTTGTCCGCCATAAATCAGTTGGGTAAAGTCCGTTTTATTATTAAAGCGTTCAACAGCATTAAAATTGTCATCAAAAAAATCAGTCGCATCATAATCCGTATTACCAGCACTATATAAGACATGACCTTCAAGTGTTAACCAATCGGTTAGCTTTGAGCCAATACGTGCGGTACTGGCATAATTTGTATAGCCATCCCGATCTATTTCAGAATCTTCTTTTGCATTGAATCCTTCTGCATTTTCGTGACTGAAATTTAGGTTATACCACGTTTTATCCTGCTTACCCGATACGCCCGCCGCTACTTTATAATGACCATAGGTTCCGCCGCCAACGGATAAGTTTGGATTTATCATAGAGGTGGCATTAGCTGCATTACGAGTATGAATATGAATAATTCCGCCAATGGCATCCGCCCCGTATAAACTGGATTTTGGCCCTCGAACCACTTCGATGGATTCAATCTCACTGATGGGTAAATGCTGCCAAGCGGTTGAGCCTAATGTGGCTGAACCGGCACGAATCCCATCAATTAACACTAATACGTGTTTTGCTGAGGTTCCACGTAAAAAGACTGAAGTTTCTTTACCTAAGCCGCCTTTATTGGCAATATTAACACCTGTTATGCCCCGTAATGCTTCTTCTACGCTTTGAATTTGTCGGCGCTGAATATCTTGGCGGGTAATAGTGGTGTTTGATACCAAATGGGAATCATAAGGACTGCGAGTGGCTGTGACGGTTAAAGGAGAAAGCTCTAAAGGAGTGTCTGCCAGTACACTAAAAGGAAGAGAGCTAAATAATAAAGGGGTAATAATAGAAAAATTGTTCATAAGTTCCTCTGCGCCGCCCGCGCAAGAAAGTGTAAAAACACAGGTAAGGAAATACAAACGAATAAATAGCAAGAAATGGCTGATTTATTTCGCCTACAGCCCTCCGCTGCACCAAATAAAAAAATTTTCAGGCAGGTCTCCGGGCTTATAAGTCGAACTTAAAAATCATCTCCTTCCCATACAGTCGTACAGTGGTTTTTGATGATTTTAAACTTATTTACCGTTGCGGGGGCAGCGTTGGCATTGGAAAAAATCCGCACCAAACTTCCCTTTTAATCATCAGGAAAAATATCCGTCTGAACCAGAAAATGGAGAAGAGAGTGTACGTGAAAAATAAGTCAATGCAAGGTAAATCGAGGGACTGATAAAAAATGTTAATGTAGAAAAATGAAAAAGACGGTTTTACTTTATCTTAAAAACTTCATCAAAAGGGGTGGGTTTATGAAGGCCATAGCCCTGTGCATAATTGACACCAATATCGGTTAATATTTCTAGTATGGCCTCATTTTCAACAAATTCAGCAATGGTTTTTAAACCCATCACTTGCCCAATTTGATTAATGGATTCCACAAAGGCTTTATCAATATGGTCAATGGCAATGTCTTTAACAAAATAGCCATCAATTTTAAGATAATCAATCGGCATATTTTTTAAATAAGTAAATGAAGATAAACCGCTACCAAAGTCATCTAAAGCAATGCGGCAACCTTTATCACGTAATTGCTTTAAGAATTTACAGGCTTTGGTTAGATTGGCAATGGCCGCGGTTTCTGTAACTTCAAAACAAAAATAGCTGGCTGGAATGCCTGAATTATCTAGTAGCTCAGTAATATTGTTTAATAAGGTTTCATTCAGCATAGACATGCCTGATAAATTAATAGCAATCATAAAGTTATCAGGAAGATTGTTTTGTTTTTTAAGTTGTTGTAATTTTTTAAAAACATTACTAACAACCCATTGATCTAATTTACCAATAAGGTTGAAACGCTCGGCAGCCGGCAAAAAAGCACCTGGAGGGATGATATTATTATCTTTATCGATCATGCGTAATAAGACTTCATAATGCTCAGATGGAGTTTCTAAGCTATTAATGTCTTGTATGCGTTGTAAGTACAGTACAAAAGCATTGTTATCCAGTGCGCTATGTAATCGCGAAACCCATTGCATTTCTTGTTGGTGGGCTGCAGATTCAGAGGCGGCAAAGCGATGAAAATGGATGCAGTTACGGCCATTTTCTTTAGCAATATAACAGGCAGCATCCGCGGCACTTAATATTTCAGCGGCTTTTGCTTCTTCCCCTGTAATTTCTGCAATACCAATACTAACCCCAATTTTAAAAGAGAAAGTTTGCCAACCAAAACGAAAATTTTCCACGGTGCGGAGTAAAATATTAGCAATATTAAGAGCATGCTCGGCATCACAGCTTTCTAATAAAACACCAAACTCATCTCCGCCTAAACGCGCTAATAAATCAGTGTTACGTAATTTATTTTCGAGGGTTGCACTGACTTGTTTTAATAATTCATCGCCTGCATCATGACCGCAGGTATCATTGACGACTTTAAATTGATCTAAATCCAGATACAGTAAATGATGTGTGAGCCCATGTTGTTTTGATTTTTCCAGTAACTCTTTCATGGTGATTTCAAATTGACGACGATTGGCTAAGCTGGTGAGCGGGTCGTGCAAGGATTGCCAATTTAATTTAGCGGAAAGAGAGCGGGATTGTGTGACATCCCTAAAGACTAAAACGGTACCAATCAGTTGTTTATTTTCATTAAAAATGGGGGCAACAGAGCCAGTAATGGAAATATATTTACCATTTCTCAAGAGGCAATGCTCATTAGTATTAATAATGATTTCTTGTTTTTCCAAACATAATTTAACAGGACAGGAAATTATTTGTTTGTTATCTTCATCGATTAATTGAAAGAAATTTCCTACTGGTGTACGTCGCACATCCTCTTCAAAATAGCCTGTTATTATTTCTGCGACAGGGTTCATAAATAAGACATTACCTTGTTCATCGGTTGTGATAACGGCATCAGCAATAGAATCAAGGGTGACATGCGCGCGCTCTTTTTCTTGCGCTAAAGTTTCTGAAATTTTACGGTTTGCAATAACTTGTGCAATCAGCTGTTGTTCACGGTTGACATTAGCACTTATATCAACAATTTGTATTAAACAACCGTGTTGTTGGTTGCTCAGTAAAAGCGGTTTAATAACAATATTATGTTGTAATGGGTTATTAAAGGGGGTAGTTAAAGGAAAGGGGGTGCGGTTTAAAGTATGTGATATGACCGAGGTCATACGGTTCTTTAGTGCTGAATTGATACCCCGCATAATACTGCTTTTTTCTAGCTCTGGAAATGAGTGGGTTAGTAGTTCACCTTGTGCAGTTGCGGCATTAATACCGCAATGTTTACTAAACCACGGATTCCAGTCCATCACTTTTAATTTAGCATCAAGAATAAGCAAACCCATTTCACTGCTTGAAAATACGGCTTTAAATATATTTGAAAAATCGATATTTTCTTTTGCTATTGTGTTATTAGTGAGCTTAGTCATAAAAATATTATAAACCTAACATAATTTCAATATTTTTCTTGAATTGTAGAGTAGAGTCAACATCCATTAAAAAGGTAAGGTAACCTTCTATTTTCTTTGATTCAATAGCAAAATTCATATTGAGTAATAGAATAATGGCCTCTTCTACATTTTGGTTTTCTTTGATTGCAAAGATTTCATTTAATGAGCCTTTGATAAATAAAGGAATTTCACCTTGTATTTCTTTGGAAAACATATCCGCTATACTGCATAAACAGGCATTAAGAATCACATTACCTATTTCTGTCATGGCTTCTTGTTCCATGTCCGTTAGAGCATCTAGGGGAATATCATCTTGTTGTAAAACGGCTCTTACCAGTTCTAAACTTTGTTTCTCGGGAAAAATTAACATAGCTTCCCCATCAAAGACCCCTTTAAAACTTTGATGCACACCGCTAACATCATTGCTTATCTTTTCAGCTAATATACTCACCGCATTAGGGCGACTCAGTAACTGGATTGAAGGAATATTAAGTATAATTTCTTCCCCTGTCATTTCACTTAATGATGAGGCGGCATTACCCATACCAATATTTAAAACTTCGGTAATAGCATCGGTAAAGAACGAATCTAAAATAGGTTGTTTATCTGACATATTGTGAAATCTTATCTGGAGTAATGGGTTTAGGGATAAAATCTATTTTTAGCTCAACGGCTTGATTTTTGATGGCATCTTGAATATTGGCCGTTAAAAATGCGATTCTAGCGTGAGGAAATTGAGGGCGTAATATTTTTGCAGCTTCACCACCATTCATATTAGGCATATTATAGTCTAATAAAATCAGGTCAAATTCTTCTTCTTTAGCTATATCAACTGCTTGTTGCCCATCGCTTGCTTCAAATATTTCCCATTCTGGGTGCTTAGTAGAGATGATTTTTCTCAAAATCATTAATGACATTTTACTGTCATCGACAATCAAACATTTCATAGAAGAGCCTTTTTATTGTTTTTATATCCTTTGCTTAATGTAACAAAGAATCCTGTTAATGCCAATATTCATCTATATTTAGTCATTCCTTGTCTTTTTTAATAAGTTAAGAAAGGCAAGGAATGGGATAAAATGAATCAGAGGCGACTGTTAAATAGCTTTTGCTAATTGTTCAGCGTAGCCAGTATAAAGGCGGGGTGTTAATTGTATAAGCTCTTGCTTTGCTGCTTCAGGCATATCTAATGTTTCAATAAACGCTTGCATACCTGCCGCATCAATGCGGTTTCCACGGGTTAATTCTTTGAGTTTTTCATAAGGCTTTTCAATGCCGTAACGACGCATTACTGTTTGTACAGGTTCTGCTAGCACTTCCCAGTTAGCATCTAAGTCGGCTTCGATATTCTCTACATTAATTTCTAATTTAGAAATACCTTTTAATGTTGCTTGAATGGCAATACTGGTATGAGCCACACCGACACCGATATTACGCAATACGGTGGAATCGGTTAAATCCCGTTGCCAGCGAGAAACCGGCAGTTTTTCAGCTAAATGATGGAATAAAGCATTAGCTAAACCAATATTTCCTTCAGAGTTTTCAAAATCAATCGGGTTGACTTTATGTGGCATAGTAGAAGAACCAATTTCACCCGCAATGGTTTTTTGCTTAAAGAAACCTTGAGAGATATAACCCCAAATATCACGGTCAAAATCTAATAAAATAGTATTAAAACGTGATAGAGCATGAAAAAATTCAGCAATATAATCATGCGGCTCAATTTGAATGGTGTACGGATTCAATGTAAGCCCTAAAGACTCAACAAAGTCTTTAGCGAAGGCTTGCCAGTCAATATCAGGATAGGCAACGGAATGGGCATTGTAATTACCCACGGCTCCATTAATTTTGCCTAAAATTTCCACCGCTGAAAATTGTGTCAGTTGACGTTCTAAGCGTGCCGCTACATTCGCAAATTCTTTTCCTGCGGTAGTTGGACTCGCAGATTGACCGTGGGTACGCGATAACATTGGCTGTGCGGCATTGTCTTTGGCTAAGGTTTTTAAAGCTTCCATCACCTCCGTCATTTGAGGAACAATAGCGGCACGTCCTTCTTTTAGCATTAACGCATAAGATAGGTTATTAATATCTTCTGAAGTACAAGCAAAGTGAATAAACTCACTGACAGCATTTAATTCTGTATTATCTGCGATTTTTTCTTTTAAGAAATACTCAACTGCTTTCACATCATGATTAGTGGTACGTTCAATATCTTTAACACGTTGCGCATCCGCTTCTGAAAAATTGCTGACAATAGCATCTAATACTTGATTGGCATCTGTACTGAAAGCAGGCACTTCAGTAATTTGCTTTTGTTGTGCTAAGGCTTGTAGCCAGCGCACTTCTACTTGAACACGGAAGCGAATCAGGCCGTATTCACTAAAAATAGGGCGTAAGGCTTCGACTTTACTGGCATAGCGGCCATCAATCGGAGAAATTGCGGTAAGAGAAAAATTCGACATAATGATAGGTTGCTTAAATAAATTAAATTTAAGCCCATTTTAACAAACTATCATTCTAGCGGCTGTTAAAAATTGAGAGTCAGTAGCAGTAGGGTAAGCATATTAAAAATTTTCTATGTTGTGGGAGTGACTTTAGTCACGACGCGGCTGAAGCCACTCCTTGGGCGAATATTTAAGCAAGTGATAGGGTGAGCTTGTTCTTTCTATTACATCAAGCAACTTTCTTGATGCTCCAGTAGGTTTTTTATTTCCTTGTTCCCATTTTTGAACAGTGGAAGTGCTAATATTTAAAAAACTGGCAAGAGCTGCTAGGCCTAGTTTTAGTTTTAGTTTTAGTTTTTTCTAGATTATTGATAACTTCTTATTGTTTTGCAAACAATAGTATTATCTTTAGATAAAAGTTTTTGACTTATCATTCCATAATGAATTATTATGCTTTCTTTCATTCACAGGGTTCTATATTTTATCTATGGCGAGACCTAAGGCATTTATTACTGAGGTTGCTCTTGATAAGGCGGTTGCTGTTTTTTGGGAAAAAGGCTACGAAGCGACTTCAATACAGGATCTGGTTGAGGCGATGGGCATTAGACGTGCCAGCCTTTATGCTACTTTTGGTAATAAGCAGCAGCTATTTTTACAAGCACTAGAGCGGTATGGGCAAGTGGTGGTAAAACAATTTTTGGATATATTGAAAAGCAAACCATCTGCATTAGAGTCATTACAGTTATTTTTTGCACAATTAGTTGAACACTTATTAACAGCAGGCCCTTTAAGCAGTTGTTTGGTGACTAATTCAGCGATTGAAAGGGGGTTATTAGATGAGGCAACCCAGAAATATGTTCTTCATTTATTAAATTCTTTGGAAAAAGGTTTTTTTAGTGTGTTAAGGCGAGCGCGTCAGCAAGGGGAAATCGCACAAGATTTGGATTTACAGGCGATGGCTATTTTTTTAACCAGTAGTATGCAAGGACTCTTAGTGATAGGAAAGGTGAGCTCAGATAGAGCCACTTTAGAAGGAATTAATCAAGTGACCTTATCAGTTTTAAAAAAATAAGACGGTAAGATGAATAAGTAATTAAATTTTTTTGGCCTAATTTTTGAACGATCGTTCTATTTGGAGAGATAAAAATGATTTATGCAGCACCGAATCAAACTGACAGTAAAGTCGAATTTAAAGCCCGTTACGGTAATTTTATTGGCGGTGAATGGCTTGCGCCAGTTAAGCAGCAGTATTTTGATAATTTAAGCCCTGTTAATGGGCAGGTGTATTGCGAAATTCCTCGTTCTACTTCAGAAGATATAGAACTGGCTTTGGATGCAGCCCATCAAGCTAAATCCGCATGGGGTAAAAAATCTGTTACAGAACGCTCGAATATTTTATTAAAAATTGCTGACCGTATGGAAGCCAATTTAGAAAAATTAGCGGTGGCTGAAACTTGGGATAATGGTAAGGCGGTACGTGAAACTTTAGCGGCGGATGTGCCTTTAGCAGTCGATCATTTTCGTTATTTTGCGGGCTGTTTACGTGCGCAAGAAGGTTCGATTGGTGAGATAGATGAAAATACCGTTGCTTATCATTTTCATGAGCCATTAGGCGTGGTTGGGCAAATTATTCCGTGGAATTTTCCTTTATTAATGGCCTGTTGGAAATTAGCCCCTGCTTTAGCGGCAGGTAATTGTGTAGTGATGAAGCCAGCAGAGCAAACACCTGTCTCGATTTTGGTTTTGATGGAAGTGATAGGCGATTTATTACCAGCAGGTACGGTAAATATCGTCAATGGTTTTGGTAAAGAAGCAGGGCAAGCTTTAGCGACTAGCACGCGGATTGCTAAAATTGCTTTTACAGGCTCTACGCCTGTGGGTTCGCATATCTTAAAATGTGCTGCCGAGAATATTATTCCTTCGACGGTGGAATTAGGCGGTAAGTCACCGAATATTTTCTTTGCTGATGTGATGGATCAAGAAGAGGCTTTTATAAGTAAAGCGGTGGAAGGCGCGGTATTGGCTTTCTTTAACCAAGGGGAAGTGTGTAGTTGCCCTTCGCGCTTATTGATACAAGACTCTATTTATGATGCGTTTATTGAAAAAGTCATTGAGCGCGCAGGTCAGATTAAGCGTGGCAATCCATTGGATACGGAAACAATGGTGGGGGCGCAAGCGTCAAGGCAGCAGTTTGATAAGATTATGGAGTATGTTGAAATTGGTAAAAATGAAGGCGCTGAAGTTTTAATTGGTGGGCAGGCTGAGTTGTTAGATGGGGAATATGGTGAAGGCTACTATATTCAGCCAACAATTATGAAAGGCCATAATAAAATGCGCATTTTCCAAGAAGAAATTTTTGGACCTTTTGTTTCAGTCACTACCTTCAAAGATGAGGCAGAGGCTTTAGCAATAGCCAATGATTCTGAATTTGGTTTAGGCGCAGGTGTTTGGACGCGTGATATGAATTTATCCTACCGTATGGGGCGTGGTTTAGAAGCAGGTCGAGTTTGGGTGAATTGTTATCATCTCTATCCTGCTCATGCAGCTTTCGGGGGCTATAAAAAATCGGGTATCGGGCGTGAAACCCATAAAATGTTATTAGAGCATTACCAACAAACGAAAAATATGTTGGTCAGTTACGATATTAATCCAATGGGTTTTTTCTAAATTCGAGGGTCAATGATAAATGAAATTCGTCATTCCCGAGGTCTGTTAATCGGGAATCCATGGTGCGCATGGATTCCTTTAAGGCTTGTCTCACGCTTGACTGGATAGCTACAGGAATGACGTGACGTACCTCTGAATTGACGTTATGTGACGCAGTCTGCACTATAAAATAGTATGATTGCGTCATATTGATTTTATTCACCGTTTTTTAATGAGTTATTTATGAGCAATCACCAAACTTACGCACACAAAACCTACCCCGTTTCTTCTGATGTTGCCGCAAAAGCACATATTAATAATGAGCAATATTTAGCGTTATATCGGCAATCGGTTGAACAGCCAGAACAATTCTGGGCAGAACAAGCAAATGAATTTTTAGATTGGCAACAGCCGTGGGACTCGGTCTTAGAATACGATTACCCAAAAGGCGAAATTAGCTGGTTTCAAGGGGCTAAGTTAAATGTCAGTGTGAATTGTATTGACCGTCATTTAGCCACGCGCGCTGAGCAAACGGCTTTAATTTGGGAAGGAGACGACCCAAGCCAAGACAGTAAGATAAGCTATCGTGAATTGCATCAGCAGGTGTGCCAGTTTGCCAATGTTTTAAAGGCTCAGGGTGTCGTTAAAGGCGATAGAGTGTGTATTTATTTACCGATGATTATGGAAGCTTCGGTGGTTGTCTTAGCGTGTACCCGTATTGGCGCGGTACATTCGATTGTCTTTGGTGGTTTTTCTGCGGATGCGCTGAAAGATAGAATTAATGATTCAGACTGTAAAGTGGTTGTGTGTGCGGATGAAGGCTTTCGGGGTGGAAAAAGTATTCCTATTAAAGCCACGGTGGATAAAGCCTTAGAAGATACTCCAAACGTACAGAGTAATATCGTTATTAAAAATAGCGGTAAAGATGTGCCGTGGGTTGAAGGTCGAGATGTTTGTTACCATCAAGCGATGGCTGAGGCTTCAACGGAATGCGAACCTGAATGGATGGAGGCAGAAGATCCGCTGTTTATTTTATATACCTCTGGCTCTACAGGAAAACCCAAAGGCTTAGTGCATACCACAGGCGGCTATTTACTGTATGCGGCGATGACCTTTAAGTATATTTTTGATTACCATGAGGGAGATGTTTATTGGTGTACTGCGGATATAGGCTGGATTACGGGGCATTCTTATGTGCTATATGGGCCGTTAGCGAATGGCGCAACCACCTTATTATTTGAAGGAGTACCCACTTACCCAGATGCAAGCCGATTTTGGCAGGTGGTGGATAAGCATCAAGTAAATATCTTTTATACGGCTCCCACTGCGATTCGTGCCTTAATGGCTTTAGGCGATGAATTTGTACACTGTACGAATCGTAGCAGCTTACGCGTGTTGGGTTCTGTCGGTGAGCCAATAAACCCCGAAGCATGGGAATGGTATTACGAATTAGTCGGTAAAGAAAATTGCCCGATTGTGGATACATGGTGGCAAACAGAAACAGGCGGTATTTTGATTACGCCTCTTATTGGCGCGACGGCGTTAAAACCCAGTTCAGCAACACGACCTTTCTTTGGAGTACAACCTGTTATTTTGAATCAGTCAGGTGAATGTATTGAGGATGGTTCGGAAGGCGTATTAGCCATGAAATATCCGTGGCCTGGTCAGGCGCGTAGCATTTACGGCGATCATCAACGCTTTATTGATACCTATTTTAAAAACTATGTAGGCTATTATTTTACAGGCGATGGCGCACGTTGTGATGCGGATGGTTATTATTGGATTACAGGGCGCGTGGATGATGTGATTAATGTGTCTGGGCATCGTATGGGAACCGCAGAAGTCGAATCTGCATTAGATGAACACCCTTTGGTGGCTGAATCGGCGGTGGTCGGTTATCCACATGATATTAAAGGGCAAGGAATTTATGCTTATGTGACTTTGCATGTAGGAACAGAAGGTTCTGATATTTTACGCAAAGAATTGGTGGATTTAGTGCGTGCGGATATTGGTCCGATTGCCAGTCCCGATTTAATTCAATTTTCTCCTAACCTGCCTAAAACACGCTCGGGTAAAATTATGCGGCGTATTTTGCGTAAAGTGGCGGCCAATGAAATTGACAGTTTAGGCGATACCTCTACTTTAGCGGATTCCAGTGTAGTAGGCAGTATTATAGAGGAGCGATTAAATAAATGAGTAATAAAGTAAAGATTATTGCAGGGGAATGGCGCGGTAGAAATTTATCTTTTCCTGATGTCGAGGGATTAAGACCGACACCGATAAGAGTACGTGAAACGGTATTTAACTGGTTGCAATACGATGTGCTGGGAAGTCATTGTCTTGACCTTTTCGCGGGAAGTGGTGCGCTGGGTGTAGAAGCTGCATCGAGGGGTGCAAAGTCTGTGGTACAGGTGGATGATAATGCTCAGGTGTGCCGTCAATTAAAAGCGAATATTGAGTTATTAAAAGCGACTCAAATTAAGATTGTGCAACAAGAAGTGTTTCGCTATTTATCAGGTAATGCTCAGGCGTTTGATTTGGTGTTTTTAGATCCGCCTTTTGGTAAAGAGCTTGCTCTACAAACCTTAGATTGGCTAAAAGATAAAGGCTGGTTAAAGGACGGGGCTAAGGTTTATATGGAAGTAGAAAAAAATCTTGATTTAACCGAGTTGTCCGCCCATTGGACTGTTATTAAAAGTAAAAAAGCAGGCGTGCTGATGTATTGTTTACTTGAGTATGAGGAAAGTCTTAGGTGATAGAGAGCAATCATCAATATAGAATAGATTATGAAATACTGGTGGATTGTTACGATGATTATGAGGCCGGAATGGGTTGGACAGCCTACTTACTGGATACGATACAATGCCCTTTTGAAGCGACCTATACAGGGCATTCAAAAACCTCTAAATTATCCATTCCGCCCGAACAAGCGGTAACGGTGTTAAGTTTAATCAACTCAGAATACGATAGCCAAGAAGATTATGAATATTTTATGGCAAAGGTTGAAGTCGAGGTAGGCGACACCCTATATGAATTGCCTTTGAGTGATATAACCATTACTTCAGCCACGCAATCAACCGAACAGGCCGTCGCCGATTGGCAGTATTTTATAAATCTAAGCTGGGTGGATGAGGTGGCTTGATTGTATCAATTTTTTTGAGGCATCAATCGCTCTGTTGTTAGATGAACAACAGAGCTTAGGTTTATTAAAAACTATACCGTACCGAGCCGTAGACATTATTGTTGCGTTCAAATTGTCCGAAAAAGGAGCTGGATTTTTCTCCAACAAAAAAGTTTCCGCCTGCTTCTACTTGCCAAGCATCATCTACTTTATAACTGACGGTCGGGCGGAAATAGGCATCGACATCGGAAGGGGAGAAAAAGGTAAATAAGGACCAAGTAACATTTTGTTGATGGGTCATAAGCGTTAGGCGGTTGGTCAGTAAATGTCTAACTTCTTTGCGTATAGAGGGTGCGCCGATTTGTTGGTTGCTGGCGACATAGTTTTGATAATCGTGCATCCATTCAAGGTAATATTGCAGGCCGATAGAAAAGTTCTTCACCACTTCTTGTTCATAGCCGATAAGAAAACGTGCTTCACTGTTGGGTACAAAGGGGTTATTACGGCTGTTTTTTTCATAAGAATTGTTATAACCCATTTCTAAATTAAGAATCCCTTTACCCACGGGGCGACGTAGACTTGCCCCGATAGAACGCATTTTAGGGTAACGGTTTCGTCCTGTGCTGGGATTAAAGCCGAAAGGACTTTTCCAAAAACCATGATAAGCATACAGGGCGAGTTCGTTTACCCCGATATTTTTATATAAGCGTAGCGCATACTCTTCTGTGTAAGGTCGTTCTGGATCAATAATCGCATTACGTCCTGCGATTGCATTTTGCATGGGGTTAAAGTAGGAAAGCTTTTCGCCTGTCAGTCCTCGGTCGGCATCAAACCAAGGAATAAATACAAAGTCTATATTGACAAAATCAGTGAAAATAGAGGTTTTAACTGCATCGGAAGGGGCTTTAAGGTATTTTAAATCACGTCCTGTAAAAAAAGCCTGCCAATCTTTAGGAAAGAGGTCGTTAATAAAGATCAGGTCGCCTGTTCCCCAAGTGAGAATTTGTCGTCCAACTTTGACATCCATAAAATCCAGTGGGCTAAAGGCTACATTGGCTTCGCGCAAATCAATCCAACCCTTGCCTTTGTCGAGTGCAATATCATAGGAATCCACATTGGCATCATAGAGAAAATCAGTGACTAAATTAAAAGAGAATAGGCTGATTTCTTTTTGTAAGGCCAGTTGTAAGCGAATTTCGCCTAAAGACATATCGTGCTGATTTGGATCGTTTTGAGTGCGAACGCCCCCGCGCATATCAAAAAATCCCGTTATATCCGCCCAAGGTTCTTGTTCAGGCGCGTTATCCGCGATGGAGTGTGTATTTTTACCAAGCCCAAGAGGTAATTGAGGGGTGGTATTCAGCCCCGTGGGTAAACTTGGAGATAAGCCAGCGGGTAAAGATGGGCGGCTATTCAGTCCAGCAGGTAATTTAGGCGCTTGTACTTTAGGGGTTAATCCCATTGGTAGTGGCGGTGCAGCTACGCTTATACCTTGTGTAAAACTGAGGAGTGAGCCAAGTATAAAAGGGGAAACACGCATAAGCAGAGCCATAGAATAAGAGGTTAAAACAAGGGAAAGCTAAATAGCTATACAAATCTAAAATATTTTTTCTAAAGGGAAGTTCTTGGATAAGAGGAATTAAAGAAGCTTGATTTTATTCTCCTCACCCCAGCCCTCTCCAACAGGAGAGGGAGTAAAGTATTTCTCCAAAGGGAAGTGCTTGGATAAGAGGAATTAAAGATGCTTGATTTTATTCTCCTCACCTCAGCCCTCTCCAATAGGAGAGGGAGTTACTCCATTCTAAAGTATTTTTTTCCAAAGAGAGGGGCTTGGATAAGGGGAAATCAAACGAGCTTGATTTTATTTTCCTCACCCCAGTCCTTTCCAATAGGAGAGGAACTTACCCTAAAGGGAAATCGTTTAGCGTAAATATTTACGTGGTGCTTTTCTTAAAAAGCGTTCGCTGAAAATTTCATCAGGAAAGCCTTCGTTATATTTTACAGAGCTGTATTCTAAAACCGTGCTGCTGCCTGTTTTTAGGTTTTTAGCTTCGGATTTGGTAATGGTCGGATAGCCTTGAATGGTTTCAACGGCTAACGCGGTATAGGTTTTATATTTTGTGCCTTGTTTATCAAAATATTCTGTTTGAATCGGTAAGAATGTGCTTTTGTGAATGTACATGACATATTTTGAAAATTCCACTTTGTCGATATTAACAGGGGTATTTTCTATCACATAATAGTTTTCATCTTCACTAAGTAACACGTGCTTATCGGCTGTTAGGCTTCGTCCTGAGACATCTTCATATAAAAAATCAGAACCGACAAAGCTAGTGCGCTGGTCAGAAGCTGCAATGCGTTTAACTAAATCTAAAGCAGGTAAATACAACCAGCGATCATCTTCTTGACCTATCTTTTTGAATACCATAAAAACCATTTTATTCACATCCGCGGGGCGGGTGAAATAAACGTACATTTTTTGATTACCTTGGTAGGCGTGATTTTTTAGGGAGTCACTGGTTGGGGTATCTTTGCGTAAAATAGTAAATTGACGGGTGCGGACGCGATTTTGCGCATCGGTAATGGTCATTTTTACTTTGGCTTTGCCATCTTGCCCTTTGTAGTAGCTGGTGTAATTAGTGTGATGGATAATCTCATCGACACTGGGCGTGACTGCAAAGGTCGCTTGGCTAAGAAAGGGCGCACTTAATGCAAATAATAAAGTTTTTAAATTCATAATCGGGTTCCTTTAAGGAGGGCATTGAAGACAGCATAATATATTGATATTATCCCAGCTCAAATGCCCCTGAGTAAGTTAGTTGTTTTTTAAATCTTTAAAAAACAGTTTTGGCATTAAGCTAATTAAAGCAGGTAGCAATAATAAAGAGGTAATACCCGCTAATAATAAGATAGAGGCGATAAAGAAGCCAACGGTTTTATAAGGCACTAAAGGCGCTGCTAATAAGGGTAAAAAACCGACCCCAACAACAATAGCATTACGAGCAATGGCCATCGCGGGTTCGCTAAACAGTGGCCCGATAGCTTTCTCCCATGAGCCATAACGTTTTGTATATTCTCGCGCACGGCTTAAGAAATGAATGGCATAATCAACAGCTAAACCAATGCTGAGTGAGCTTAAGACCGCCACAGGCATGTCATAATCTTTACCAATTAAGCCAATAAATCCATAAATTAAGCCGACGGTTAATGTCAGTGGAATCATAGATAATAAGCCCCAGAAAAAAGAGCGGAAAAGCAATACCATCATAATGAGTACCACAATAAAGCTACCAGTAAAGGATTCAAACATCCCCGTAACCATTTTTTCTTGCCATACAACATTAATATGCGTTAACCCAAACCAGTTAGCTTTTAATTGGTAAGGCATTGGGTGGGCGGTAATATAATCGGCTATAGATTGTTCTACTATTGCCATATCTTGGTTATCACCGCTGGTAAGTTGTACCCATAGACTGGTTTTACGATAATCCGGTGTGACAAAATGCCATAAATCATGCGGTCTGTGGCTATTTTGATAGGTGATTAAGGTTTGTGCAACCGCATTAGATGAGTCGGGGATTCTAAATTCTTCAGCTTTGCCTAATAATAATTCACGATGTACGGTTTTAATGACATCGGAGAGGCTATTGGATTTACCCACGACTTCTAAGTTATTGATAAAATCTTGTAAATTAGATAAATATTCTAAGGCTTCAGGTTGTTTGAAAACTTGTTTTCGTTGGTTTTCAGTGTCAATAAACAGTTGTACTTGATCCCAAGTATCAAACTCATCATCGCTTGATTGCGCAAAGCCTCGGTCAATAAATTTAACTAAAGAAATATCTAAGAGTTGTTGGATGCCAATATGGTTTTGGATATGCGAACGTAAGGCCGCAAAAATCTTTTGGCTATGAGTGTAACCATCTTTAATGGCGTTACTTTCAGCAATAGTTAAACGCGCTAATAACGTGGTTTTAAAATCTATATGGGTATTGATGTTCTCATCCACTTCTAAAGCCAAGTAGGCCATATAAGTTCCGCCAAAATGTTCATTCAGAACGCGGTCGGCTACTCGAATCGGATGTTCTGTATTAAACCATTTGATGGGATTATCATTGACATTAATTTGGCTAATACCATAGCCCGCAACTCCGATAGAACCCATGGAAATTAACACAATAATTAAAGCATGGTTATAGGTGAAATTTCCCGCTTTGATTAATAGGCGAGCCATAAAAGTTTTATGTTCATTGTCTTTGTTGTTATTACTGTTAATAAAACTCGCCAGTTTATGGTCAGGAATGCTGACAATAAACGCAGGAATAAAAGTAACCGACCAAAGCCATGCTAAAAATACACCGATGGCAATAAAAATACCAAAGGTTTGCACGGGTGGAATAGGTGTTAACGCTAAAGAAGCAAAGCCTGCAATGGTAGTTAAGGTGGTAATTAACATCGGGGTAAACAGTTCATTCATTACGTGAATAATGGTGGCGCGTTTATCTTGTATTTTATTATATTTATCAAAGAAATCCGATAAAATATGCACCGCATCTAGGATGGCAATGGGCATAATAAAAATCGGAATCATCGAGCTCATAATGTGAATGGTATTCCCTGTGATAATTAAGATAGACATGGTGGATGCGGCACAAACCATGGCTAAAATCATAGGGGAGGTGACAAAGATAAGTCGTTTGAAAAACCACCAAAGCATTAAAAAAATCACTAACATGGCAATGGGGGCGGAAATAGCCATTTGCTTGAACATTTCCACACCAAAGGTATCTTCGGCCACAGGAAGCCCTGTAATATAATAATTTTCTTCCTTATCCCCAAATTCTGCAATGCGTGCTAGGAGTTTTTCCCGAATTTCATAACTTAGGTGTTTATCGGTAATGGGTAAATATAAGGCCAGTGCTTGACCATCATCGCTGATTAAAGTGCCATCTAAGAAAGGAATTTTTTTGGCGCGTGCGCGCACGGCTAAAGCGGCTTCCTCTGTTTTTGGGGCTTCTGGCATCAGCCAACTAAAATTGACCGAACCTAAGCCGCCTTGTTCAATATTATCAACGGTAGAAGGGGAAAGTAAGTCAATACCAATCACCCCAGCAGATTTTCCTGTGGCTTCATCTATCCAGTTTAAGCCAAGAGCAAATTGGGTTAATTGGTGAATATTGCTTAAGGTTTTTGTGTTAAAAACGCCATTGGCATTATGCTCATTACTCACACCCACGACTACAATGTCGCTTAATGAAAATTCTTTTTTCATTTGTGCATTGTAAACACGAGCCTCATCATCCGCCGATAGCATATTTTCAGGGTCAGTATCCACCTGTAGAGTATTTAAAAAAGGTAGTTGCTTAGGAAAGAAATTAGGTAAAGCGGCTGTGGCAATAAGAATAAGGGTGAGTACGGTCATTAACCAAGTAATTAATTTTGGTCGGTTAATGGCGAAGAGCACGATTGGATGAACGGATTCTGAATCGTGGGTGTTTTGGCTCATAAGTACTCCAAATAAAAGATAAGGAAAAATAGAGAGAAAAAAGATAACTTGATAGCTATTTTAGAGAATGCTAATATAAAGGCAAGTGATATTTATTTTTTAGCAGGTATTATTTTAAAAATCCTGTTTTTTATAGGTAGTATGCTTAAGTTCCAGTTTATATTGATAAATAAAAATAAGAAATACATTATTTAAACTTTGTGGAGAAGTGTGATGGCTAGAATTGTTGTTTTAGGTGCAGGTATTGGCGGCGTCCCTATGGCGTATGAAATGAAAGAAATGGTGGATAATAATCATGAAGTATTAGTTATTTCAGATTCACCTACGTTTCACTTTGTTCCTTCTAACCCTTGGGTTCCGCCAAAATGGCGTACACCTGAAGAGTTAAAAATTGAGTTAGCGCCTGTTTTTGAGAAAAAAGGTATTACTTTTGTCCAAAAGGCAGCGATTCAAGTGGATCCTGAAAATAATAAAGTGCATTTAGCGGATGATTCTGCGATTGATTATGATTATCTTATTATTGCGACAGGGCCTCGTTTGGCATTTGATGAAGTGGAAGGTTTAGGGCCTGAAGGGCATACTTCTTCTGTATGTCATGTAGACCATGCTGCGATGGCCGCTAAAGATTGGGAAAAATTCATGGAAAACCCTGGTCCGATTGTTGTCGGAGCGGTACAAGGGGCTTCGTGTTTTGGACCGGCGTATGAATATCTAATGATATTAGAAGCTGAATTACGTAAACGTAAAATTCGTGACCAAGTTCCGATGACTTTAGTAACTTCTGAACCGTATGTCGGGCATTTAGGTTTAGGTGGAGTAGGGGATACTAAAGGGTTACTGGAAAGTGCTTTGCGTGAAAAAACCATTAAGTGGGTGACTAATGCCAAAGTAGATAAAATCGAAGCAGGCAGAATGTTTGTCACAGAAGTCGATGAAGACGGAGCTGATAAGAAAAAGCACGAATTACCTTTTAAACATTCGATGATGTTACCTGCCTTTACAGGGATTGATGCAGTTCGACATACGAAAGCGAAAGGTTTAATAAATCCACGTGGGTTTATTATTGTTGATGAACATCAGCGCAATCCTACGTTTAAAAATATTTATTCTGTGGGGGTTTGTGTTGCTTTACCGCCTGTGGAAAAAACGCCTGTTCCCGTTGGAACGCCTAAAACAGGGTATATGATTGAATCGATGGTCACGGCTACGGCGCATAATATTGCTGATGAACTCAAAGGTAAAGAACCAAGTAATGTGCCGAGTTTAAGCGCGTTATGTCTTGCAGATATGGGTGATACAGGGATTGCTTTTATGGCTGTGCCACAAATTCCACCGCGTAATGTTACTTGGGCAGCTCATGGTCGTTGGGTACATTGGGCTAAAATCGGTTTCGAGAAATACTTTATGCGTAAAATTCGCAAAGGGATTAGCGAGCCATTCTATGAAAAAACTGCGCTTAAAATAATGGGCGTTGTAAGACTAAAATAGGTAAATAAAATGACGATAGATAGAATTGTTTTTGCAGTAGCGGGTACGATGATTTTAAGCAGTGTGCTTTTGTCGCAATATCACACGGTTGAATGGTTATGGTTAACAGGCTTTGTCGGTGTCAATCTGTTTCAAACGGCGTTTACAGGATTTTGTCCATTAGCGATGATTTTAAAGAAATTTGGTGTAAAACCCGGTTGTGCCTTTAAATAATGAGCTTGTATTATTAGGCTAGTGGCTAGAGTGTTCTATCCTTAGCTTAGTTAAAGTCTTTTTGAGAACTATGGACCCTATCAAATGCAATCGTCATTTGATAGGATCTTAGCTTGGGTGGAATTTAAACCTTAATGTCCTCCCATTACTTTTTCAATTTCTTCAGGTTTTTCATGGATACCAAAGCGGTCAATAATGGTGGTGCTGGCTTCATTGAGACCGACTAATTCAACTTGTTTGCCTTCTTTTCTAAATTTAATCACGACTTTATCCAATGCATCAACTGCAGATAAATCCCAGAAGTGCGCATGAGTGAGGTCAATGGTGACTTTGGAAATTCCTGTTTCTTTAAAATCAAATTCAGCGGTAAATTTAGTGGCAGAGTTGAAGAATACTTGGCCGTGGATAATATAATAACGATTGTTTTTATCATTGCTGAGTACGGATTCAGTGTACATAAAATGGGCAATTTTATTCGCAAAAAATAGAGATGCGAGTAAGACCCCAGAGAAAACACCGTAAGCTAAATTATGTGTCCAAATAACAATGGTAACGGTTACTAGCATCACAATGGTTGCAGAGGCTGGGTGTGAGCGCATATTAATAATGGAATCCCAGCTAAAGGTACCGATAGAAACCATAATCATAACGGAGACTAAAGCGGCCATGGGAATATAAGCCAGCCATTCGCTCATGAAAACCACCATAATTAGCAAGAATACGCCTGCAATTAAAGTAGATAGTCGACCTCTACCGCCAGATTTTATGTTAATAACCGACTGTCCAATCATCGCACAGCCTGCCATGCCGCCTAATAAGCTAGAGCCAATATTGGCAATACCTTGGCCTTTACATTCGCGATTTTTATCACTGTCTGTTTCTGTCATATCGTCAATGATAGTCGCTGTCATCAGTGATTCAAGCATTCCAACAATAGCCATTGCGCTGGCGTAAGGGAAAATAATTTGTAGTGTTTCTAAAGTAAGTGGAACTTCAGGAAATAGAAAAATAGGCAGTGTATCAGGAAGATCCCCCATATCACCCACAGTACGAATATCTAAGCCGAGATAAATAGAAGCAAGCGTGAGGCCAATAATACACACTAGCGGCGAAGGCAGTAGCTTGCCAATCACAGGAAGGTACGGAAAGAGGTAGATAATGCCTAATCCTGCCGCCGTCATTGCGTAAACGTGCCAAGTGACATTGGTTAATTCAGGCAGTTGTGCCATAAAAATAAGAATTGCGAGGGCGTTAACAAACCCCGTGACCACTGAGCGCGAAACAAAACTCATTAAGCTACCCAGCTTAAGATAGCCTGAGAGTATTTGTAAAACCCCTGTCAGTAAAGAAGCTGCAAACAGATATTGCAGTCCGTAATCTTTAACTAGGGTGACCATTAATAAAGCCATTGCGCCCGTAGCGGCACTAATCATACCAGGCCGACCACCTATAAAGGCGGTAATAAAGGCAATACAGAAAGAAGCATACAGCCCAACTTTTGGGTCAACACCCGCAATAATAGAAAAAGCAATGGCTTCTGGGATAAGAGCTAAAGCGACAACCGTACCTGCGAGCACATCCCCGCGGATATTGCCTAGCCAGTCTTGTTTTGTGGAGAGTAAGAGCATGAATACCTTGTTAATAAATAAAAAATTGAATAAGAAAAGTGGCTCATAATAACAATTTACGCGATTTTTAGTGTGATTATCTTTATGACTCTTAAGGCGTTTTTTTAAGCTTTTGTGTAGAATGTAGAGAGTATTTATTTTTTAACGAGGACAGGCATAATGAAGTTAATTACAGCAATTATTAAACCGTTTAAACAAGATGATGTACGTGAAGCTTTATCTGAAATTGGTATTGCAGGCGTGACAGTGACTGAAGTGAAAGGCTTTGGTCGTCAAAAAGGGCATACGGAACTGTATCGTGGCGCTGAGTATATGGTCGATTTCCTACCCAAGGTAAAGATGGAAATTGCAGTCGCTGCTAATGAGGTGGATAAAGCGATTGAAGCCATTATTAATTCAGCTAATACAGGAAAAATTGGCGATGGTAAAATTTTCGTAACCACTTTAGAGCAAGTTATTCGGATTCGTACAGGTGAAACAGGCGAAGAGGCCATTTAATCGAATTTTAATGATTGATACTATTATTACACCTGCTTTAATCGTGGGCGGGATTGGGGGCTCTATTTTAACCGGTGTTTTTGCAGCTAAAAGTTTTGGTGGACTGGGTTTAAGTGGTGTCACTATTTTGGAGAAAGTGGGCATTCAAACGCTGGCGGTTGTGGTTGTCGCTTTATGGAGTGCAGGTTAGTTATCTTATTCTACGTGCCATTGATAGCTTAATGGGGCTGCGTGTTACGCTGGATGAAGAAGTGGAAGGTCTGGATCTCGTGCTGCATGATGAAACGGGCTACCATAACTTATAAGCTAGGAATTATGGTATAGTGACATGGTTTATTATTCAAGACTCAATGGTATATTGATAAGGGTGATAATCCATGTATTTTTAATGTTTTGAGGATTTTACAAAGATGGCAACAGGTACAGTTAAGTGGTTTAACAACGCGAAAGGTTTTGGTTTTATTGCTCCTGATGAGGGTGGTGAAGATGTTTTCGTTCATTTTAGAGCAATTACAGGTGATGGTTTTAAATCACTTGAAGAAAATCAAGCTGTGACGTATGAAGTAGAAAGTGGCCCTAAAGGCTTACAAGCGACACAAGTTGAATTAAAATAAAAAGCTCTTGCTTTTTGTTTACAAATAACCCTGCTTTATGCAGGGTTATTTGTTTTTACAGATTAAAAGTTTAAATGGCGGTGTGATAGATAAATGGAAACTCAGGATTTAAGAAAAGCAGGCTTGAAAGTAACGCTCCCTCGTGTGAAAATTTTGGAAGTTATGGAGCGTGAAATTGATAATCGCCATTTAAGTGCAGAACAAGTCTATAAAATTTTATTATCTGAAAATGAAGAAATTGGACTGGCAACGATTTATCGGGTGTTAACGCAATTTGAAGCGGCAGGCTTGGTGAGTCGTCATCATTTTGAGGGCGGAAATTCAATTTTTGAATTAAATAAAGGCTATCATCATGACCATATAATGTGTGTTAAATGTGGAAAAGTGGACGAGTTTACCGATGAGGTCATAGAGACTCGGCAGAATGATATTGCCACGTCATTAGGCTATGAATTAACCGACCATAGTTTGTATTTATATGGGTTATGTTCTACTTGTCGAGTACTTTAACGGAATTTCTTATGTTTAAACCGCTTAGTTTATTAATTGGTTTGCGTTACACAGGCGCAAAACGTCGCACTCAATTTATTTCTTTTATTACCTTAACCTCGGTACTGGGTATTGCCTTAGGCGTAACCGCTTTGATTACCGTGTTATCTGTTATGAATGGATTCGAGGCTGAATTAAAACAACGTATTTTAGGCATGACCGCTCATTCTACGATTACGGGTAAGAATGATGAACTCACTGACTGGAAAGAGTTACAGAAAAATATAAAAGGATTAGCGCATATACAAGGAACCGCTCCTTTTGTAAAAGGTCAGGTAATGATTAATGCGGGTCGCCGAGTCAGTGGTAGTCTATTAAGAGGTATTTTACCTGCTGAGGAAGGGGCGGTATCTGATATTGCTGAGAAAATGCAGCAGGGAATGTTAGCTGATTTACAAGCGGGAAAATATCAAATTGTCTTAGGTTCGGAATTAGCCAGTTATTTAGGGGCCAGTGTGGGCGATAAAGTAACGGTCATTAGTCCGCAAGTTAATTCTACACCCGCAGGTATTGTGCCTCGTTTACGCCGTTTTACCGTGGTAGGTATTTTTGAAGTGGGTATGTATGAATATGACCGTAACATGGCGATTATCCATATATCAGATGCTAGAAAGTTATTACGTTTAGGTGATAATGTATCGGGTTTACGTTTGAAATTAGACGATTTATTTAATGCCCCTACAATAACCCATGAAATCGCGGCTAAATTATATGGGCGTTATTATGTCAGGGACTGGACGCAGGCACATAGCAACTTTTTCCAAGCTATTCGTACAGAAAAACGTGTGATGTTTATTATTTTGTTGCTGATTGTTGCAGTAGCTGCTTTTAATATTGTATCGACTTTAGTGATGGTGGTTACAGATAAGCGCGGAGATATAGCGATTTTAAAAACGCAGGGGTTAACCCCCATGGCGGTGATGCGTATCTTTATTGTATTGGGCGGTGTGATTGGTTTGGTTGGCAGTTTATTAGGGACAGTGACCGGAGTTTTATTGGCTTTAAATGTAGAAACCATTGTTCCAGCTCTTGAATCGTTTTTTAATGTGAATTTTATGGCCGCCGATGTGTATTACATTAGTTCATTGCCTTCAAAACTAATATGGTCTGATGTTTGGATGATTGCGAGTGTCGCTTTTTCTTTGTCCTTGTTAGCAACGTTATATCCTGCGTGGCAAGCGTCGCGTGTCAACCCAGCAGAGGTATTGCGCTATGAGTAGAGCTATCATTTTACAATGCAAAGAATTAACTAAGTCGTATCAGCAAGGTGACTTGGATGTTACGGTTTTAAAAGGCGTAGATTTCTCAGTGTATGAGGCGGAACGTGTCGCTATTATGGGGACTTCGGGTTCAGGAAAAAGCACTTTATTGCATTTGTTAGGAGGTTTAGATAAGCCTAGCAGTGGTCAGGTAATACTGGATGGCGTGGATCTCAATAAAGTAAGACAAAATAAATTATCCAAGTTACGCAATAAATCCTTGGGATTTATTTACCAATTTCATCATTTGTTAGGTGAATTTACCGTTTTGGAAAATGTTGCGATGCCTGCATTAATTGCAGGGCATTCTGTTAAAGAAGGAATGCAGCAAGCGGAAGCTATTTTGAAGCGAGTCGGTTTGGCGCATCGTGTGCAACATAAGCCTGCTGAATTGTCGGGCGGAGAGCGTCAGCGTGTGGCGATTGCAAGGGCGTTAATTAATCGTCCCAAATGTGTGTTAGCGGATGAGCCAACAGGAAATTTGGATAGTAAAGCCGCTGAAAGTATTTATCAACTGATGTTAGAGTTAAATCAGGAATTAAATATTAGCTTTTTAGTGGTGACTCACGATGCTGAGTTAGCAGGGCGTATGGATAGAGTCCTGCATATGGTCGATGGCCGTCTTTTATAAGTGTCATTACAATTTAAAAAAGCAATGACACTTTTTTTGTTAGCGGTGGGCGCGTAATTTCCATTGTTTTACAACATTCCAACGCCAAAATAGCCGTATACCAAAATAGCCAATAACGGCTGATGCAACGCCTAAAATCCCACAGCCTAATAAAAAAGGTCCGCCTATATCGCTTAGGCTGGCCATAAGGCTTTCGACTGAAAATTGAAAATCGGCATCAGGGCTGGGTTGTTGCAGTGTCCATAATCCTACAAGATAAGCAAAATAGAACATAGGTGCCATTGTTAGCGGGTTGGTAATCCAGACTAAGGCTACTGAAATAGGTAAGTTGGCACGAAAGAAAAGCGCGATAACCGCTGCAATCAGCATTTGTCCTGGTGTGGGTACCCACGCAACCAGTAAGCCAATTGCAAAAGCGGCGGAAACAGAGCGGCGATTGAGATGCCAAAGGTTGGGCTCGTGCAGTTTATCCCCTAAAAAACGTAGATTTTTATTCTCTTTTATTGATTCAGGAGAGGGCATGTATTTTTTTAAGAGCTTCTTAGGCATTAGAAGAATCCGCTGTGTGCTGTGTATTAGGATTAAGCAGTTTAGCAGGTTTTAGCGGTGATTTTATCGATTTTGTCTTTTTTTCTAGGCATACTTTCTCTGCAGTATTGGCATTTTTTGCCTAATGTAATGCTATTATTGTGCGTACTATTAGTTGTATTTATTCTTTTGTACTTTAATTTTAAGAGATTGGCTTATTTCGCTATAGGGTTTTTATGGGCGAGTAGCGTGGCTTTATATGTTGCGGATAATCGGTTATTACCTGAGCTACAAGGAAAAGAAATTTTACTGGAAGGGACGATTAGTGGCTTACCTCAAATTAATCTTCGCAGAGTTCGGTTTGATTTAGAGGTCACTCATTCTGAAGTGCTTCTACCTGATAAAATTCGTTTAAGTTGGTATTATCCAAAGCAAAGTATTCAAGCAGGGCAAACATGGCGTTTTTGGGTAAAGCTCAAGCGACCGCATGGCACATTAAATCCTGCAGGCTTTGATTATGAAAAATGGTTATTTTCTCGAAATATTGGAGCAACGGGCTATATCCGTAAGCCGCATTTAGCGCAATTAATGAATGAGAAAACCAGTTGGCAAAGCATTTCGGTAGTGCGAGTTAAGTTACTTCGCTTGTTAGAGGCTACGGTAGAGAGTAAAGCCAGTCGGGCTGTTATTAAAGCCCTGACATTGGGAGATAAAAGTGATTTGTCTCCTGAGCAATGGCGGGTGATGGCTCAAAGTGGTACCAGTCATTTAATGGCTATTTCAGGATTACATATTGGATTAATCGCCGCCTTGGTGTACGGTCTGGTATTACGTTTGTGTGGATATTTTCCTGTTTCTTTGTATGCTGCGCCTCAAGTGGCTTCGAGTGTTTCATTTGTCGTTGTTGTTTTTTATGCGGCTTTAGCTGGATTTTCGATACCCACTCAGAGAGCGTTAATTATGCTCAGTTTGGTTCTATTGGGTTTGATGTTTAAAAGGCATCTACAGCCGATTAAAATCTTAGTGATTGCCTTGTTTTTAATCCTTTGTTTTGCTCCATTGTCTGTTTTATCACTGAGTTTTTATCTGTCTTTTTCCGCGATATTTTTTATCATGTATGTTTTCTCGGCTCGCTTAGGTAGAGAGCAGGAAATGCGTGGTTTTTTAAAATTACATCTGGTGATGGGCGTGGCTTCCTTGCCATTAATATTATTATTTTTTCAGAAGGGCTCTTTAGTTGCGCCGATAGCAAACAGTGTTGCTGTGCCTGTGGTGAGTTTTATTTTATTACCTGTGTCTTTGTTGGGCGTGTTGTTACTAGCGTTTTTACCCAGTGTGGCACAGTTATTTTTATCGTGTGCCAGTGTGGTGATTGAGTATTTATGGGTTTTTTTAAGTTATTTAACGCAGAGTTCATGGGCAAGTTTTGGCTTAACTCAGCCAAATTTATGGGCTGTTATTCTGGCATTATTGGGTTTGTTGCTGTTGTTATCTCCTAAAGGGATACCCTTTAGATATTTAGGAATTATGATGCTATTGCCTTTATTTTTTCCTGAGATAGAAAAACCTAAACAAGGCGAGTTGTATTTAAGTGTATTGGATGTGGGGCAGGGCTTGTCTGTGGTAGCAGAAACCTCGGAACATGCTTTGGTATTTGATACGGGAGCGCGATTCTCGGAAACCATGGACATGGGGAAAAATGTTATTGTGCCTTTTTTACGCTCTCGTTCGATTGAGGTGCTTGATTCTTTAGTGGTCAGTCATGCGGATAATGACCATATTGGTGGCGCGAAGAGCTTATTAAGTGAATTTAGCGTGGCTCGTATTTTAAGCAGTGCGCCTAATGCATTGCCTGATTATTCTGTTGAGAGCTGTTTTTCAGGGCAAACTTGGCAATGGGATGGTGTTGTGTTTACTTTTTTAGCTCCGCCTCAAGCAGGCTTTAAAGGAGAAAATAATAATTCCTGTGTATTGAAAATAAGCAGTGCTTACGGCGCCGTTTTATTACCTGCGGATATTGAGCAAGAAGCAGAGCAATGGTTAGTGAAAACCCAGTCAAATTTACAGGCAGAAATATTAATTGCGCCGCATCATGGCAGTAAAACCTCATCAACCCGTTCATTTTTATCTGTTGTGAACCCTGATTTTATAGTGATTCCTGCGGATGCTCTGAATCGTTTTTCCTTTCCTCATTCATCGGTTATTAAGCGCTACCAAGAAATTGATGCGCGTTATTTTATCGTAGGAAAAACGGGAATGCTCGCTGTGCAATTAAAGGCTTCAGGGATTAAAGTGGAAAGTTACCGAGAAAGCCATGGGAGATATTGGAATAATTGATATGATTACCACCCACTCACTTTATGAGTGAGTGGTAATAGTATGCTTTATTTTTTTGAAATATATTTTTTCAATTCTTTTGGTAGGGTAAAGACTACTTTTTCTTCAATGCCTTTGATTTCATCAGCCGATTGACCACCCCAATCTTGCAGTTGTTGAATCACTTCTTGTACCAGTATTTCTGGAGCAGAAGCACCTGCGGTAACACCAACGGCTTCAACGGTATCAAACCAATTTTTCTGCATATCAGCCGCGGTATCAATTAAATAGGCTGGTTTGCCAAGTTGTTCGGCAATTTCCCGTAAGCGGTTCGAATTTGAACTATTAGGTGAGCCAACTACAAGAATAATATCCGTTGTTTCAGCTAAGTCATGCACGGCATCTTGACGATTTTGCGTAGCATAACAAATATCATCTTTCTTTTGTTCTTGGATATCAGGGAAGTACTCGTGCAAAGCATCAACCATCACGCTAGTGTCGGTCATTGAAAGAGTGGTTTGCGTGACATAAGCTAAATTTTTAGGGTTATTAACTTTGGCATTTTTAACATCATCAGGTGTTTCGACTAAATAGATGTCTCCATTTTTAGTGCCTTTAACATATTGCCCCATTGTGCCTTCTACTTCTGGATGTCCTGCATGACCAATAAGGAATACTTCGCGGTCGGCGCGTGCATGTTTCTCAACTTGAATATGTACTTTAGTGACCAGAGGGCAGGTAGCATCAAACACTGTAAGATTTCTATCGATGGCTTCTTGTTGTACTTTTTTGGGTACACCGTGTGCGCTAAAAATAAGATAAGAACCTTCTGGGACATCTGTGAGGTCTTCAATAAAAATAGCCCCTTTAGCGCGCAAGCCTTCTACAACAGTGCGATTATGCACCACTTCGTGACGTACATAAATAGGTGCGCCAAAAGCTTCTAAGGCGGTGTCAACAATTTCAATTGCGCGGTCTACGCCAGCACAGAATCCACGAGGGTTAGCCAGTTTAATTTTCATAATTATTTTAGAGTGTTGGTTAATAGTAACGAGATAATAAACCCAGTTTATTGATAAATGGTGGTAGAGGAATTCTTACCTCATAACCGCCTCCTAAAGCCTCTTGCATTTCCTGTCCGTGCATATCTTCCATGCGTTCGACAGTAATATCTTGATTGCCATCAGGATGAATAAATTCCAATTTATCGCCTACCGCGAATTTATTTTTAACGGCAATATCCGCCATGCCTGTGCTTTCATTGTAAGCCACAATTTCACCACAAAATTGTTGGCGATGACTTTTAGAATAGCCCGTCATATAGTTTTGGTATTCATGGGTATGGTGACGCTGGTAGAAACCATCGGTGTAGCCACGATTGGCTAGATTTTCTAAAACCCCTAATAATTCGGGTTGAAATTCACGTCCTGCTAAAGCATCATCAATGGCTTGTTTATAGACTTGTGCGGTACGAGCAACATAATAATGTGATTTAGTACGTCCTTCAATTTTTAAGCAATCTATGCCAATATCGACCAGTCGCTGTACGTGCTCAACCGCGCGTAAGTCTTTGGAATTCATGATATAGGTGCCGTGCTCATCTTCGGTGATGGGCAGTAATTCACCTGGGCGACCTTCTTCTTCTAAGAAGTAGGTTTTGTCTGCTAGTGGGTGACGGTCGGCTCCCCCACAGCTGGCTGTACTTGGATTTAATATATCCATAGATAAAACTTCTTTTTCTGAAATTAAATCGCCCTCTGCATTTTCAATGGCGGGTTGGGTGTCGTATTTCCAGCGACAAGAATTGGTACAAGTTCCTTGATTTGGGTCACGATGATTAAAATATCCTGAAAGCAAACAACGCCCTGAATAAGCGATGCAGAGTGCGCCATGCACAAAGACCTCTAATTCAACATCTGGACATTCTTGACGAATTTCAGCGACTTCATCTAAGGAAAGTTCGCGTGAGAGAATGATGCGTTCTACGCCCATTGATTTCCAAAATTTAACCGTGGCATAGTTGACGGTATTGGCTTGCACCGATAAATGAATGGGCATATCTGGCCATGCTTCACGAGTCATCATGATTAACCCTGGATCAGCCATAATAAGGGCGTCGGGTTTCATCGCTACAACTGAGCTAATATCCTTAAGAAAGGTTTTAACTTTACTGTTATGTGGGATGACGTTGGTTGCTACAAAGAATTTTTTCCCTAGAGCGTGTGCTTCATTAATTCCGAGTAAAAGATTTTCATCTAAGAAATCATTGTTTCTGACGCGTAGGCTATAGCGTGGTTGCCCTGCATAAACGGCATCAGCTCCATAAGCAAAGGCATGGCGCATGTTTCTAAGGGTTCCTGCGGGGGAGAGAAGTTCTATTTTTTTCATCTAATTAGTTGGAAGTCAGGTCAATAATCTTAGCTAGTGTACCTTATAGTGAGTTGGCAAAATAGTTTAGTTATTTTGAGGGAATAGCTTATATCTTTTAGAGATATGCATTAAATTTAGATGAAATAGCTTTTAAAGTAGAGAGAGATAAAATATAATGGCGGGTTACAAGGATATTTATTTATATTCTTACTCCCTTGCCTTACTGTCTAGTTGATGATGGAAGGCTTTAAACCGAAAGGAAAATTATGCGACATTATGAAATTGTCTTCTTAGTTCATCCTGACCAAAGTGCTCAAGTACCTGCAATGATAGATCGTTATCGTTCAACTATTGAGACTGCGTCTGGAACAATTCACCGTCTTGAAGATTGGGGCCGTAGACAGCTTGCTTACCCTATCAAAAAATTACAAAAAGCACATTATGTGTTAATGAACATTGAATGTGACCAAGTCACTCTTGATGAGTTAGAAAGCACTTTCCGTTTCAATGATGCTGTATTACGTAGCATGACTATATTGAAAAAAGAAGCTGTAATCGGCGCTTCTGTTATTGCCTCTGCTACGGCTGAAGAAAGCAAATTAGCAGCGGAAAGAGTTGCTGAGCAAGCTAAAAAAGCGGCTGAAGAAGCAACTGCGGCAGCTGCAAAAACAGCAAGTGAAGCAACTGAAGCACCTGCTTCAGCGGCTGAGTAATTTTACTAAATACAGATAGGTTTAGCCATGGCACGTCAAATGAGACGCAAAAAACACTACAGTTTTGGTGTTGAAGGTGAAGAAAATTCAATCGATTATAAAAATATTGAATTGTTAGGTGAATTTGTAACTGAAACAGGAAAAATTGTACCAAGCCGTATTACAGGTACAAAAGCAAAAAATCAAAGACAAATAACAAATGCGGTTAAACGCGCACGTTATATTGCATTGATGCCTTTTTGTGATGCGCACGACTAATTAAGTTGTAACTAGGCGGATATTGTGGAATTTATAGCAAGATATATTATGCAAGGAAGAATGCAGGCTATGGCCGTTGCCTCTTCGTTAGCCTTGCTTTCTTTGCTCATGCCGCCAGTTAGTATTGTGAGTTCAGCCGCGGTTGCTTTGGTGACATTGCGCCGTGGAGCTTATGAGGGGCTACTGGTTTTATTAAGTGCCAGTATTGCGTCAGCCTTGTTGGGTTTAATAGCTTTAGGTGACTATCAATTTGCCTTGGGCTATGCCTTAATATTGTGGTTTCCTGTTTGGTTATTATCCATAGTATTAAGAGAAGGCCGACATTTGTCGCTTGCGTTAGAGATTTCTTCAGTTCTAGGAATTTTTGGTGTTTTAGGATTTTATTTATTTGTTGATTCGCCGGTTGATTATTGGCAAGCAATACTAAATTCAGTTATAGAACCGATGCGTCAATCTCAAGATATACCTCTAGAGCAAATAACGGAAACGCTGGCAACGGTTTCAAAGTATATGACAGGTATTCTTGCAGCAGGTTCGATTACGGGCCTATTGCTTGGTTTATTATTGGCTCGATTTTGGCAATCTAAACTTTATAATCCTGGAGGATTTAAAGTAGAGTATTTGTCATTATTTATGCCTTCTCGATTTACTTTGATGACATTGGCTGTACTATTGATAGCCTTAGTTACCAATGGAGTCGTATCGGAAATAACTTCTAATATTGGGGTTATTTTATTTATGCTCTATAGTTTTATAGGAACAGCGATTGCACATGCTTTAATTTCAGAAATGAAAGCAAAGCGGTTTGTATTGCCTTTTTTCTATATACTCCTTTTTGCTATCCCACATATTATCTTACCTATTGCTTTACTGGGTATTGCTGATACGTGGCTGAATTTACGCAAACGCATTCAACCCCCTAAAAGTACCTAATAGGTACTGAGTAACCGATGGTTACTCGAACAATTATGAGGACACTAAGATGGAAATCATCCTTCTTGAGAAAGTTGTAAACCTAGGTAATCTAGGTGATAAAGTAACTGTGAAATCTGGATATGCTAGAAATTTCCTAATTCCACAATTAAAAGCTGTGAGAGCAACAAGAGAAAAAGTTGCTGAATTTGAAGCACGCAGAGCAGAGTTAGAAAAAGCAGCGGCTGAGAAATTAGCAGCAGCTGAGAAAAGAGCGACTGCGATTGCTAAAGTTGATGTAACAATTGCCCATAAAGCGGGTGATGAAGGTAAATTATTTGGTTCTGTAGGTACAGTAGATATTGCAGCTGCAATAACTGCTGCAGGTTCAGAAGTAGATAAAAGCGAAGTGCGTATGCCAGATGGTATTATTCGCCAAATTGGTGAATTCGCAATTGCTATCAGCCTTCATGCTGATGTCACTGCAACAGTAAATGTTAAAGTGGTTGCAGAAGACTAAGTAACGTCTTAGACGAGTACTTAAAAAGCGGTTATCTTTTTTAAAGGTAGCTGCTTTTTTTATGCGCGTGAACAAACCCAAATGTCGACCCTTTCTGCTCCCGCTGCCTTTAATATTTTAGCAAGTTCATTGGCTGTCGCCCCTGTGGTAATCACATCATCTAAGATGGCAATATGTTTAGACTGGAAGGGCGTTTTTATTTTAAAGCAATTCTGAATATTTTTTTTACGTTGCTTAGGATCTAAATTTATTTGATGTGCGGTATCTTTAATGCGAATACAGCTCTTGTAATCAATAGGGATATTAAGTTTTTTGGAAACGACCTTGGCAATTTCTAGGCTTTGATTGTAGTTCCGCTGTTTGTAGCGATTCGGGTGTAGTGGTACTGGAAGGATGGTGTCAGGATAATCTGCTTTTGTCTGTAAAAAATCGGCTAAGAGTTCACCTAGAATTTTTGAGTAGTAGAATACATTCTCAAATTTTAATTGATTGATTAAGTAACGAATTTCACCTTGATGTGGGTAGGGAGCGTACACTTTATTAAAATAGGGTGGCTGTTTTTGGCAATGTCCGCATAATGCATTTTTAGGGATTGCCCGAGCGCAACAAGAGCAATGCTCAGGTAATTGAACAAAACTTTGTAGGCAATGGCCGCAGAGATCTTTTTCTCCTTCTCCCTTTCTGTCACAAAAGATACAGTTTGGTGGTAGCAAACTATATTGTATAATATTACACCAGTTGTTTACTGTTTTTATCATATTGGGTTGACCACTTAATAAAACATTATTTTTGGAGAATATCACGTGTCCGTAGCATTAGCAGAAAAATTACGTCATGACTGGCAATTAGAAGAAGTAAAGGCGTTATTAGAAGTGCCCTTTAATGATCTTATGTTTCAAGCACAGAGTGTGCATCGTGAAAATTTTGACCCAAATGAAGTGCAAATAAGCAGTTTATTAAGCATTAAAACAGGGTCTTGTTCGGAGGATTGTGGCTATTGTCCGCAAAGCGCAAGGCATGATTCCGATTTAACACCAGAAGCTTTATTACCTATAGAAGAGGTATTAAAAAGTGCCAAGCAGGCACAAGACCAAGGTGCGTCACGTTTTTGTATGGGAGCCGCTTGGCGTAGTCCAAAAGATAAGGATATTGAGCGAGTGGTCGAAATGGTGCAAGGGGTTAAAGCCATGGGTATGGAAACTTGTGTCACACTCGGAATGTTAACCGATAATCAAACGAAAGCTCTTAAAGAGGGTGGACTGGATTATTACAATCATAATTTAGATACCTCAGAAGATTATTATTCTGAAGTGATTACCACACGAACTTATCAAGACCGCTTAGATACATTGGAGCGGGTGCGTGATGCGAATATCAACGTCTGTTGTGGCGGTATTGTGGGCATGGGGGAAAGTAGAGAGGATCGAGCGAATTTATTAATTGGTTTAGCTAATTTACCAAAACATCCAGAAAGTGTGCCGATTAATATGCTGGTTCCAGTGGAAGGAACACCGCTTGCGGATTCTGAGTCTTTAGACCCGTTTACCTTTATTCGTATGATTGCCGTTGCGCGTATTTTAATGCCTAAATCACGGGTTCGACTTTCTGCAGGTAGAACAGAGATGTCGGATGAAATGCAGGCCTTTTGTTTTTTTGCTGGGGCAAATTCTATTTTTTATGGTGATAAATTACTAACCACAGATAACCCTATGAGTAATCACGATGTAGCTTTATTTGAACGCTTAGGGGTTCGTTCTGCTGGGTCAAGTTACGCTCAGTAAAGTGACGTTCTCTACAACGAAACTATCCGATGAATTAGAAGCGTTAAAAGCCGCTAATTTATACCGTACCCGCCGCGTTGTCGAGTCGGTACAGGGCTGTTATGTACAAATTGACGGGCAGAGAGTGCTTAATTTTTGTAGTAATGACTATCTTGGTTTAGCTCGTCATCCACAGCTGATTGAGAGTTTTAAAGCGGCCTCTGAACAGTATGGTGTGGGCAGTGGTTCTGCTCATTTAGTCTGTGGGCACAGTGTAGAGCATCACGCATTAGAAGAAGAGTTGGCAGAGTTTACAGGGCGTGAGCGAGCTTTATTGTTCTCGACCGGTTATATGGCGAATTTAGGGGTTATTGCAGGGCTAATGTCCAAAGGCGATACGATTTATCAAGATAAATTAAATCATGCCTCTTTGCTGGATGCAGGGCTTTTGTCAGGGGCTACTTTTAAACGTTATTTGCATAATGATGTCGATAATTTGTTCACTAAAATGCAAAGACAGGCAGCAGGACAATCGATGATTGTGACTGATGGCGTGTTTAGTATGGATGGCGATTATGCGCCATTACTGGAGCTTTCGGGAATTGCTCAAGCAAGTAAGAGCTATTTAATGGTGGATGATGCGCATGGTTTTGGTGTCTTAGGGGCAAAGGGGGCGGGTGTTTTAGAGCAGCTAGAACTTAAGCAATCTGAGGTGCCGTTATTGGTTGGGACTTTTGGTAAAGCCATTGGAACCAGTGGTGCTTTTGTTGCAGGTTCAGAGTTATTAATTGAAACGTTAATTCAGAAAGCGCGTACCTATATATATACCACGGCATTGCCTCCTGCAATTGCGGCTGCAACGCGTACCAGCTTATCTTTATTGCAAACGGAATCGTGGCGGAGAGATAAATTAGCGGCCTTAATTAGCTATTTTAAATTGCAGGCAGAAGCGTACGATTTATGCTTAATGCCGTCGGATACCGCCATACAGCCCTTACTTATAGGTGAGAGTATCACGGCCATTAAAATCAGTGAAGCCTTGTTTCAAGCGGGGTTTTTGGTGGGAGCGATTAGACCCCCTACGGTACCTCAAGGGAGTGCGCGTTTACGCATTACTTTATCGGCAGAGCATGAATTTGAGCAAGTGGATCGATTACTAGAGATTTTGGTGAAAATTTATGAGGCAGCATTCTTTGCATAAAGAGGTTTTAGGGCGGGGTGAGCCTGTGGTTATGTTGCATGGATGGGGTATGCATTCAGGTGTTTGGCGAATCTTTGCCGAAGCCATCGCGGCGAAAGGCTATGAAGTAAGTTGTGTGGATTTAGCAGGGCATGGAAAAAGTCCCCAAGCGGCGAGTTATACGTTGGAGGCGCAGGTCGAGCAAGTTTGTGAAATATTGCCCCAAAAACCGTGCCATTTTTTAGGCTGGTCTTTGGGGGGAAGTATTGCCTTACGTTTGGCTGAAAAATATCCAGATAGAATAAGTTCTCTTTCTTTGATTGCCAGTAATCCTGTTTTTGTTGCATCAGAACATTGGACTGGTATGGCGCAGGCGGATTTATTGGCTTTTTCTGAGAATTTAAAAGTAAATTGTCAGGCCACTTTATTACGCTTTCTTTCTTTGCAGGTGCAGGGAATGGAGAATAGGAAGGTGATTTTAAAAAATCTTAAGCAGATTATGCAGACGGTAGAAGCTCCGAATGCAGAGGCTTTAGCCGCAGGATTGCTAATTTTAAAAGAAGCCGATTTACGTGATTCTTTAGTGAGCTTGTCGTTACCTGTACAATTTATTTTAGGAGAAAAGGACAGTTTGGTTCCTATGAAGGTTGGGCAGGATTGTCAGTTACTGCAAAGGAGTTGCGAGTCTCATATTATCCCGCAAGCTGGTCATGTTCCTTTTATTACAGATGAAGCAGAGCTTGTGCAATTAGTTGATCATTTTATACAAAGGGCTATGGCGTAATGGCAGATTTTTTATTGGATAAACAGCAGGTAAAGTCTTCTTTTGGCCGAGCCTCCAATAGCTATGATGCGATGGCTTCATTGCAGCGACACGTTGGGCAGGATTTATTTAAGGCTATTGATTTTTTAAAAACCGATAGAGTGCTTGATATAGGCTGTGGTACGGGATTTTTTACTGATTTATTAGCGGATAAAGGTGGATTTAAACGGCTTGTTGCTTTAGATTTGGCGCTGCCTATGCTTTTGAAAACTCAAGAGCGATTATTGCCTGAGCATACACCGTTAGTGTGTGCCGATGCGGAATATTTGCCTTTTATTACCGAGAGTATGGGAGGGGTAACGTCTAATTTAGCTCTGCAATGGTGTTTGAACTTGGATGGCTTGTTTTCAGGGGTTCATCGTGTTTTACAGGCAGAAGGAGGATTTACGTTCTCAACTTTTGGTGTGGGCGCGCTAAAGGAATTGAAAACCGCTTGGGCAAGTGTGGATGCCTATCCGCACGTGAATGAATTTTATTCTGCACAGGATTTAGAGTCTTCATTGATGGCGGCAGGATTTATTGATATTAAAATAGAAAGTAAACTATACGAGTCTGTATATGAGAGTGTTTGGGATTTGATGCGCGAGTTAAAAGGCATTGGAGCCCATAATGTTAATCATACACGGCGTAAAACCTTAACCAGTAAAGGTCAGATGCAGTCGATGATTTCTGCATATCCAAAAGAGAGCGACAGGCGTATTAAGGCCAGTTTTGAGATTCTATATGTTAGTGCAAAAAAACAGGGGTAAAGTATGACGCAAAGTTATTTTGTCACAGGAACAGATACGGGGATTGGTAAGACTTATATCAGTCTTGCTTTAATAAAATATTTACAACAACAAGGACAGACGGTTTTAGGTATGAAGCCTGTTGCTTCGGGTTGTGAGCGGCTAGAAGAAGGCTTAAGGAATGAGGATGCTTTGTTATTACAAGCAGCTGCTTCTATTAAAATAGCTTACGAGTCGATTAATCCTTATGCCTTTGAATTAGCGGTTTCACCGCATATTGCAGCGGCTCAAGCGGGTGAGGAAATTAAGATACAGACGATTGTTAAGCAGTATAAGGACTTATCTGCAATGACGGATACAGTGATTGTTGAAGGGGTTGGTGGTTGGCTCGTGCCTTTAAATCAAGAGCAGACGGTGGCTGATTTGGCGGTGCAACTTAATCTACCTGTTATTGTAGTGGTCGGTATGCGCTTAGGATGTATTAATCAAGCAAGACTAACATTTGAGTCTATACGGCAGAGGGGTGTCACTTGTAAGGGATGGGTTGCTAATTGTATTGATCCAGATATGCAGGCTTTAAATGAAAATATAGAAACCATTCAGCAAGGAGCTAATATGCCCCTACTTGCCACATTCCCTTATGCCAGTAAAGGGGGGAATCCTCTTTTTAATGAGGAGTTTAGCTTGTAGGGTGACGCTTTTTAGTTTTTTATTCCCTATAAACCTTATAATCATAATTGTATTATGGTTTAATGATGACTCTTATCATGAAAATTGGAGAAACAAATGGCTTTAATTACTTGGAATGAGAAAGATCATGGAACAAAGGTAGGTTTTGCAGATGACGAGCATAAGGTTTTGTTTGATTTGCTAAATAAAGTATATGACCTTGCGATTTCGGGCGCAGAGCGCAGCGAAACAGGCAGTGCATTAGATGCTTTAATTGCTTATGTGGTGGATCATTTTGCGCACGAAGAAACAGAAATGCAGGCAAAAGGTTACGCGAATTATGATAAACACAAAGAAGAGCATGATAAATTAGTCGCGGTCTGTGCTGGTTTGCAAGCACAGTTTCATGCGGGTGCTGCCGATATAACAGAGGAAGTTGGCCAAATGGTTAAAGGTTGGTTAGACAGTCATATACCTGCATATGATATGCCGTATGCGGATGCACTGAATGGCTAAAAGAGCGCATTAAGTTTCAATAGTTAATTAAGAGGCCTGTAAGTGATTTATGACTTATAGGTTTTTTTTTGTGAAAAATAAAATTATTTAAACTGGGTTAATGTAAGTATTTGAATTTATTTGTTCATTTCCTGTTTTTATATTGATAAATTATTTTATATAAATTATTTACACCGCTGGTGGAGTGAAAAAGCGAACCCGCCTACTAGATTAGTCAGGGGGCATGAGTTAAAATTGAAGAGTTTATTTGTGGCAAGAATAAAATGGATTGATTTTAGTAAAGGAATAGGAAAGGCTGCAAACAATTTGGGTGCATTTAATTCGGTTTAATATTAAGAGAGGAGGTTACTCCGTGATAAAAACAAAGCAATTATTCGCAGGCCTGACCCTAATAGCTTTAGGGCTTGGGACAGCGCAGGCGGATTACACACTTAACTTAATGGAAGGTGTGACTTCGATCAGTCGGGATGTCTATGATTTACATATGCTGGTGTTATGGGTATGTGTATTTATAGGGATTGGTGTATTTGGTACGATGTTCTATTCGATTTATTTTCATCGTAAATCTAGAGGTCATAAAGCTTCTAATTTTCATGAAAGTACGAAAGTAGAAATTATTTGGACTATTATTCCAACCATCATTCTTATTTTGTTAGCTATTCCAGCGACCAAAGTCATGTTGGAAATGAATGATACGAAAGATTCTGAAATGTCCATCAAGGTAACAGGATGGCAGTGGAAGTGGGAATATGAATATTTAGATACAGGTGTTCATTTTTTCAGTAGTCTCGATGAAGCGAGTAATAAGGCAAGACAGCTTGGTTCAGGTATTGACCCCCGCTCGATTCCTAATTACTTACTTGAAGTGGATAAGCCTTTAGTGGTTCCAGTGAATACAAAAATTCGCTTTTTATTCACAGCCGCGGATGTTATTCATTCTTGGTGGGTTCCTGATTTAGGTTGGAAAAAAGATACAATTCCAGGTTTTATTAACGAAACATGGACGATTGTTGAAAAAGCAGGCACATACCGCGGTCAATGTACTGAGTTATGTGGTAAAGATCATGGTTTTATGCCTATTGTAGTGATTGCAATGGAAAAACCAGACTATGAAAAGTGGGTTGTTGAGCAAAAAGCGGCTGAAGTAGTGAGTGCAAATGCAGCTGTACAGGATTGGACTAAAGAAGACTTAATCGCTAAAGGTGAGAAAGTGTATGCCAATAATTGTGCTTCATGTCATATGCCAGATGGCGCAGGTTTAGCAGGTACATTCCCATCAATAACAGCGAGTTCGGTTGTTACAGGTGATATCAATGCCCAAGTGGACTTGATGTTAAATGGTAAAGGTATGATGCCAGCGTTTGGTAAAATGTTAGATCCTGTTGATTTTGCTGCAGTATCCACATTTATCCGTAATGGTTTGGGTAACTCTGTAGGCGATTCAATTCAACCTGCGGCAGTTAAAACTTTACAAGCAGCTATTCCAGAGACTGTTTATGACGATGATGAAGATGATGATTAATTTATTGTTTACATTGGACTTTTTTAGCATTAAACGAGGTATACATTATGTCTGCTGCAACAGCTGAACATGAACACGATGATCATGAAGATCATCATGGGCCTGAAAAAGGCTTTTTGAGATGGATAGTGACGACCAATCATAAAGATATTGGTACGTTGTATTTATTTTTTGCATTAACGATGTTTTTCGTTGGTGGAACAATGGCACTGATTATTCGTGCTGAGTTATTTGAACCTGGAATGCAATTTGTCAGTCCACAGTTTTTTAACTCTATGACCACAATGCACGCTTTGGTTATGGTATTTGGGGCTGTGATGCCTGCTTTCGTTGGCTTTGCTAACTGGCTAATTCCAATGATGATTGGTGCGCCAGATATGGCATTACCAAGAATGAATAACATGAGCTTCTGGATGTTAGTTGCTGGTGTGCTTTTATTAGCCAGTACTTTATTTATGGAAGGTGGAGCGCCTGCTTCGGGTTGGACTTTATACCCTCCATTAGTATTGCAAACAGGTGCTGCTTTGCCATTTGCTATTTTCTCAGTGCATTTATTGGGTATCTCATCGATTATGGGGGCAATTAATATTATTGCGACTATTTTCAATATGCGTGCTCCTAAAATGACATTAATGAAAATGCCATTATTCGTATGGACTTGGTTGATTACAGCTTTCTTATTGATTGCTATCATGCCAGTGTTTGCAGGTGCGGTAACCATGTTATTAACCGATCGTTTCTTCGATACCAGCTTCTTTGATGCGGCGGGTGGTGGTGATCCGGTACTGTATCAACATATTTTTTGGTTCTTCGGACATCCAGAAGTGTATGTGATGATTTTGCCTACCTTTGGTATTGCATCAACGATTATTCCTGTCTTTGCGCGTAAGCCATTGTTCGGTTATAGCTCGATGGTCTATGCAACCGCAGCGATTGCTTTCTTATCGTTTATCGTATGGGCGCATCATATGTTTACTGTCGGTATGCCTATATCGGGTGAGTTATACTTTATGTATGCGACCATGTTAATTGCGATTCCAACAGGGGTTAAAATCTTTAACTGGACAGCGACTATGTGGCGTGGATCAATGACATTTGAAACTCCAATGTTATTTTCCATTGCATTCGTGGTTTTATTTACCCTAGGTGGTTTTACTGGGTTAATGATGTCACTGGCTCCTATCGATTTTCAGTATCATGATACCTACTTTATTGTGGCGCATTTTCACTATACTTTAGTACCTGCTTCTGTTTTTATCTTGATGGCGGGTGGTTATTTCTGGTTACCTAAATGGACTGGAAATATGTATGATGAGCGTTTAGCAAAACTGCATTTTTGGTTGTCAGCTATTTCGGTTAATATTTTATTCTTTCCACAACATTTCTTAGGTTTAGCAGGTATGCCACGTCGTATTCCTGATTATGCCGTGCAATTTGCGGATTGGAATATGGTATCCAGTGTTGGTGCTTTTATCTTTGGTTTTAGCCAGTTAATGTTTGTTTATATTGTTGTAAAAACAATTAAAGGCGGAACGGGCGAAAAAGTAACGGATGAAGTATGGGAAGATGCTCATAAGCATGGATTAGAGTGGACTTTACCTTCACCTGTTCCTTACCACACTTTCCAAACCCCTCCTGAAGAAATTCCTACAGGACATATCTAAGGAGATTATCTGGCATCATTGCTGTGCTAACAGTCAATGGTGTCAGACTCGAATAATGGAAATTAAAACTAAAAATAAAATAACAGCCGCTATCCTGATTGCTGTTGCGATTACTATTTATGTTCTTGTGGTAATAAAGGTTACTACTTAGTGAGTACAGAGTTAGAGAGGAAAAATAAAAAAACAGTGCTTGGCTTGCTTTTGTTAGTCATGCTGATGTTTTTATTTGCAGTCGCCCTTATCCCTTTATATGACATATTATGTGAAGTAACGGGGATTAATGGTAAAACTAAAAAAAATACTGCCCCTCTTAATTATGTTCTGGATACACAAAGAGAAGTAGCCTTAGAGTTTATTGCCAGCACCAGTGCTAAGACTCATTTGGCTTTTAAAGCGAATCAGTATGAAATAAAAGTGCATCCTGGGGCTGTCATTACCACTCAATTTACCGCAAAGAATCTAACTAATAAACGCATGACTGCGAAGGCAAATCCAAGTTTTGCACCTGGAATTGCTGCAGGATATGTTAAAAACATCGAATGTTTTTGTTTTGAAACTCAGACTTTTGAACCTGGTGAAAGCAAGCAGTTAGAGGTAAAGCTGTTGGTTGACCCAAACTTACCTGATACTTATAAACGAATAACATTCGGACTTACCTTTTTCGATACTACTCATTAATAGGGGAATATGATGTCTACGACTTCAGGCGCATACTACATTCCACATAAAGCAACCTGGCCTGTAATGGCTACGCTTGGTTTGTTAACAACACTGGCAGGCTTTGCTAATTACCTTAATGGTAATGCTGCTGGTACGACGTTTATGATGGCAGGTCTTGCCATTTTTATTGTAATGTTAGCCGGTTGGTTTACATTACAAGCTACAGAAAGCGAAAGCGGCATGTATAACCATGGGGTAGGAATTTCTTATCGTATGGCGATGATGTGGTTTATCTTTTCTGAAATTATGTTTTTTGCTGTATTTTTTGGCACACTTTGGTATACGCGTAACTTATCAGTTGATTGGTTAGCTGGGGTTGGTACAGGTCCAGGTCGTTCATCAGGATTATTATGGCCTTCATTTGAAGCTGTATGGCCAACCAATGGCCCAGGAAATGTCGGTGGTGAATTTGAGCCTATGGGTGCATTTGGTCTGCCTTTAATTAATACTTTATTGTTATTAACTAGTGGTGTGACTTGTACATGGGCGCATCATGGCTTACTTGCTAATAACCGCAGTCAGTTAATTAAAGGTTTATCGGCAACTGTTGCTTTAGGCTTTCTTTTTGTAGGCTGTCAAGCCTTAGAATATATGGAAGCGTACCATGATATGGGGCTTACTTTAGGGTCTGGTATTTACGGCTCAACATTCTTCATGTTAACCGGTTTTCATGGTTTTCATGTTTGTGTTGGAGCTATTATTCTTTCTGTGGTGTTATTCCGTACTTGGAGAGGGCACTTTACTCCAGAAAACCATTTTGCTTTTGAAGCTGCCGCTTGGTACTGGCATTTTGTTGATGTTGTTTGGTTAGGACTGTTTATCTTTGTTTATATGATGTAGTTTTATAACTGAATATAAAAAAGCATCCCTTATTTTTAATAGGGGGTGCTTTTTTTTTGCTTATTTTAGGTTCATAATCTTATATCAAATTTAAATTAAGAGATAAGTCAAAGGCTAATGAATGAATGGTATACCTGAGCAGGCGCAAGAGAAATTATCTGAAGTACCAAAACAACGTACAGATGTTCAAATAATCATTAGTACCTGTGTGCAATTTGTATTGATATTTATCGTTTTACTTATGTTTGATACGCTAATAGATTTGTTATCAGGTTTATTGGATTTATTGGTAGAGTTATTGCATATCGCCTTAGAGGTGATTGAAACGGTGGTAGAGCAAGCATTAGAGCATGCTTTAGATACCACACACCAGCAGAGTGAAACGATTATTTTAAATGCTTTTGTTGTATTGATGTTTTTATCTGGGTATTGGTTTTTTAAATCCTTGCCTTCTTTATGGGGTCGATTAAGCCGATTAATTGACCGTGTTTGGCATGGCTTTATTAAGCAGGTTTCGAGTCAATGGAAATCCTGCTCATTATTATTAAAGCTAAAATTAATCGTGCTTTATATTTTAGGGTTCAGTGGCATGTTTTTTCTTATTGGTTAATGGCTGCATTTTTTTGTTTTTGTAGGTGCATTTGCATACCAATGCCTGTAGGTTGTATAAGACCTGTCATAAAGGCAATACTAAGTAAAATAAACAGCGTTAAAGAAATACCAATACGATAGCTTAAGGCTTTTACTGTTTTTTCAGAGGATTTTTTGTTTTTAATCAGTTGATATAAAGCAATACCTAAGCTAGTAATAATACTTAAGAAAATAAGAACAATAATAATTTTTAACATAAGTTTTTAAGTGTGGCAGGTAAAATATGATAAATAAAATAGCGGATAATAAATTAAGGGTTTTAAAAATTAGCCGATTATAGACTCAATGTGCCATTGAGTAGGTATAATATTAGATTGAATAAATGTACGGACTATAAAAAATATTGGCTTTTTAGTCGAGCAACCAAAGTGTTGTTTTTATAGTGTGAAATCAATAGATAAATAAAGGTAGCATGATACTACAATTTTTAAATATCCGATGTCATATCCGTTGGGTTCCTGCCGTATGTTTTGTAAGTGTGTTTTGTTTATTAGTGCGTTTAGGGTTTTGGCAGCTAGATAGGGCGGAGAGTAAACAACTTTACCTAGTTAAGCAGCAAGATAAAATGCAACAAGCTCCCATAGAGTTTACTGAGGCACTGGAGCAAGAGGATATTGAGTATCAAAAAGTATGGCTACAGGGAAATTATAATGTAGAGCAGCAGTTTTTACTGGATAATCAGATGCTGGAGGGGAAATTAGGGGCTTTTGTCTTAACGCCTTTTAAATTGATAGGCTCTAATAAGACAGTTTTAGTGAATAGGGGCTGGGTGGCAATGGATAAAGCTCGTAAAAAACTACCTATATTGACTTTCACCCCTGAGCCTCAAGAGCAAAAAATATTGGGTTTCATTAATCATTTTCCTTCTGTTGGTTTGGTATTGGAATCAGCTGATGAACCCAGTGAGGGATGGCCCTCGATGGTACAAATTATTAATGTGGAAAAAATTCATCATAAACTTGGGCGTGTTATTTTTCCATTTCAGGTGCAATTAGCCCCTAATCAGCCTTCAGGTTATCTTCGAGATTGGAAGATACGAACACGAATGCCACCTGAGAAACATAGAGCCTACGCATTTCAGTGGTTTGCATTAGCAGCTACTTTATTTTTTTTAACACTTTGGATGAGTTGTCAAGTAGATAAAAATGAGTGATCAAAAGAACAAAAACCACCGTACGATTATTGTTTTGGCATTAATGTCAATTATTCCTTTTTCAATTGCATGGATGTTAACGGGGGAGACCAGCCTTATTCCTAGTGCAACCAATAAGGGCGATTTAGTGGTGCCGATTATTACCACAGAAGTAAGCGATTTAGAGGGAGTTGATGCTTTTTCTGCGGAGAATATTAAAGAAATCGGAGGGCATTGGGTGATGCTGAATAGTATCTCAGGGGATAGCTGCGATAAAACATGTGCTGATGCGATTCATGCGACCAAGCAAATTCGTTTAATGTTAAATAAAGATTTAACGCGCGTAAGACGTGCTGTGATTATTGTCAAAGGTAAGCAGCAAGACAGTTTTTCGAGTTGGTGGAAAGGGGATTTGCGTTTGCTAAAGCTCAAGCCAAGCGAAAAAGTAATGGCGGCATTAAAGAAATATAAGCCAGAAGGACTCGCAAATGGCAGCATCTTAATCATGGATCCTTTGGGTAATATTATGATGCATTATGGTGCAGGTTTTGACCCTTATGCGGTTAAAAGTGATTTGAAAAAATTACTTAGAATTTCGCAGATAGGGTAAGAAAAAATGTTTAGAGTATCTGCAATTTTATTTGCCTTATTGAGCTTTTTTGCAACGATTGTTGAGCATTACCGTTGGAGCAGTCGACTGGTTCAATCGCCTTTAGAGTGTGATGGTTTATTAAACTGTTATGCACAGATTCAACAATTAGGATTTTTACAAATTCCTTTCTTAGAGCAGCTACACTATGGTTTTTTAATAGCAATGGCTGTCTTATTGCTGGGGATATTTTCTGGCAGTCTAAGCCTAAAAAGTCGCCGCTTAAAGTTAATTTTTTGGACGTTTGTATTAGTTGGTTTATTAGGTGTTCAGTTTTGTTTATCGGCAGAGAAAGCCTATTTTCCAAGTCCCTCTGTAGCCTACTTTATTCATACTATCACTGGTTGTTTGATGAGTTGTATAGCGGTTTTTATGAGTTTACGCGCTCAAACTGGCTATACAAAATTAAAACAAGCTGCTCCGCAGTGGTTATTAAATAGTACCTTGGTTATTTTAGCCATACAGTGGCTGTTGGGTGTTTGGTTGACTGCCAATAATGCAGGCTTAGCTTGTGTAGGATTTCCTCAGTGTAATGCGACATGGTGGCCTCAAGCAAGTTATCTGTACGTGTTTGATATGTTATCCCCACTGTCTTTTGATACTAAAGTAGCTTTACATTGGCTGCACAGAGTTTTTTCTCTGGCAGTGTTTGTAAGTATAGTGTGGTTGATGCTGTCTATGACCCGCCATGCGTTGAAAAAAGTACGCTGGCTGGGAGCAACGGTAAGTTTTTTACTGTTAATGCAAGTCGCAATGGGCATTGTGTCGATAAAAATGCAGCTACCGCTTTGGGCGACGGCGGCACACAGTGCTTTGGCTTTATTATTAATATGGAGCTTACTCAGTTTACGGTTTTATCTCCGTTACGAGCTAATAGGCGAGCAATCCACTGCGAAAACTCCCCCGAAAGCTGAGGCTGTTGAACAGCAGGATACTTCTTTATATGGACGATTAAAGTCTCAGTTAGGTAAAACACGCTCAGGTTTTGATTCGGTTTTATCGGTCCTATCTTTAAGTAATCGAAAAATTGATTATGACTTATTAGAGGAAATTGAGACCAGTTTATTAATTGCGGATGTCGGTTTAGAAGTCACAACCAAGATTATTGCTCAATTAGAAGAGGATGTTGCTAAACATCAGTTAAAAGATGCCAGTGAATTATCGGGATTGTTAAAGCAGCAGTTATTAGATATTCTTGAGCCAGTCAATCAGCCGTTAGTGATTCCTGAACAAGAAGGTCCGTTTGTTATTTTAGTGGTAGGCGTGAACGGGGCGGGGAAAACTACCACGATTGGTAAGTTGGCACAGCGATTACAGCGCGAAGGTAAGAGTGTTATGTTGGCCGCAGGGGATACTTTTAGAGCGGCGGCAGTGGAACAGTTGCAAGTATGGGGTGAGCGTAATCATATTCATGTGGTCGCGCAACATACGGGAGCGGATTCAGCCTCTGTTATTTTTGATGGCGTAGAGTCCGCGAAAGCGAAAGGGGTTGATGTTTTAATTGCAGATACCGCTGGGCGATTGCATACAAAATCTAATTTAATGGAAGAATTAAAAAAGGTTAAGCGTATTATTTCTCGTTTAGACGATTCTGCTCCGCATGAGGTTTTATTGGTATTGGATGCAGGTACGGGGCAAAATGCGTTATCTCAAGCAGAGCACTTTAATAAGGCGGTTGAGTTAACGGGTATTGCTTTAACTAAGCTGGATGGAACGGCAAAGGGCGGGATTATTTTTGCCTTAGCTAAACAACAAGGTGTCCCCGTTCGTTTTCTCGGTGTCGGTGAAGGTATTGATGATTTGCAAGATTTCAATGCCCATCAATTTGTTGATGCGTTATTTAATGAAGAGGCTTAGCATTCCATTATGTTGAGTTTTCATCATGTTTTTAAGCGATATGCTTCTGGCGATGCTTTGCTGGATGTTAATTTTCAATTAAATAAGGGTGAAATTGCTTTTTTAACCGGCCATTCGGGCGCAGGTAAAAGTACGGTGCTGAGATTAGTTTCTATTATTGAACGCTGTTCGCGAGGGCAGATAGTGTTTGATGGTCAAAATTTATGTCATTTTCGGGAAGCAGATATCCCTGCCTTACGTCGCAAATTGGGCTTAATTTTTCAAGATTATAAATTACTCTCTGATAGGACTGTCTTTGAAAATGTGGCATTACCTTTGCGTATTTCTGGGGTGGATGCGCATGAATTACCTAGAAAAGTACATGCGGCTTTAGATAAGGTCGGGTTACTGAAAAAGGAAAAACAAACGCCTTTGGCTTTGTCCGCAGGTGAGCAGCAGCGAGTGGGAATTGCCCGAGCGATTGTGAATAAGCCGGCGTTAATTTTAGCCGATGAGCCAACGGGTAATTTAGATCCTGCTTTGTCACAAGAAATATTCCGATTATTTGAGCAGTTCCAGCAAGTGGGAGTGACCATTCTTATTGCGACACATGATATGGACTTAGTGGCTGCAACGGAGCATAAAGTGTTGCAGTTAAATCACGGGCGATTAGTGCAAATATAGAGCGTATGAAAACGACTAAAAGACGAGTGATAAAATCGAAATCTAAATTAGCTGTGAGCTTAAACTGGCAAGAGAATGTTTTTTTTACTAGTGGTGGGCGTTTATTGGATTCACGTATTTCTTTGCTAATGACACTCTTGGTGATGTCCATAGGATTATCACTTGCGGGTGGTTTTTATGTGCTTTTAAAGAATATTCATGCTATTTTTGCAACCATAGATATGGGGCGGCAGATTTCTTTATTTTTATATAAAGAAGTGGCTGTTGAACAGGCCTTGTCTTTAGTTGAGCTTTTAAAATCACAGGCTGGAGTGGCCGAAGTTGTTTATGTTTCTGAGCAACAGGCTTTAATGGAATTTCAGAAATACAGTGGTTTTGGAGAGGCTCTGAAAGCTCTGGACTTTAATCCTTTGCCATCCGTTATTCAGGTATTTCCCGAGGTAGAGCAGTTAATTAATGATGTGTTTGTGCGCAGTTTACAGAGTAATCAAGGAATTGAGTTTGTACAGGTAGATAAGGAATGGGTTTTAAGGTTACAGGCTATTATGCAGATAGCAACGTCTTTAAGTTACATCCTTGCCTTTTTCTTTGCTTTAGCTGTGATACTAATTGTGGGCAATAGTATTCGTTTAGAATTACAAACTCGCCGTGATGAAATTGTAATTGAGAAGTTAATTGGGGCAAGTCCTGCTTATATTTATAAGCCTTTTATTTATACGGGATTGTGGTATGGTTTTTTGTCCGGCTTATTATCATGGGGCATAATAAATGTTCTTATTTTAATATTAAAGCCGACTGTCTTACAATTACTTAACTTATATCAAAGTGAGTTCTCCTTACTTTTTATGGATATACCAGAAGGAATAGTTTTTATTATTTTGTCTTCGTGTTTAGGGGTTCTGGGTTCCTTGTTAGCTGCGTATCAGCAGATTTATAAATTACATTCAGAAAGGTAAGTGATTTATCTATCTTTATAGGGCGATGTAGAAGCTTGTCAAATAGGGTGATTGTCGGTAAGGTGATACGTGTTAAATGAATTAACCGTATATGAGATTGTGTGAGAAAAATAAAATAATAATAAGGAAAGCAGGATGTCAAAAAGTCAAAATTTACAGGAAAATTTTTTAAATACCTTAAGAAAAGAGCATACACCAGTCTCAATTTTCTTAGTGAATGGAATTAAACTGCAAGGTCGTATCGATTCATTTGATCAATACGTTATTATGCTGAAAAATACTATGGTACAAATGGTTTATAAACATGCGGTTTCTACTATTGTGCCTGGAAAAGCGATTACTTTATCGATAAAAGAGAATGAAGTTGAATAAAATGAAAAAGCTAGTTTGTAGGGAGATACATTTTGTTTGATCGCCCTGAATCAGGAGAACGCGCTGTTATTGTGCATATTAACTTGTCTAAGGGACAAGAAGATTTAAATGAACTAAAAGAGCTCGCCAAGTCAGCGGGGGCTGAAGTTGTTCATGTTTTGATAGGCTCTAGAAATTTCCCTGACCCTCGTTATTTTATTGGCTCAGGGAAGTTAGATGAATTAAGAGCAGTGATTGCGGAAACCGAAGCGGATTTGGTTTTATTTAATCATGTACTTACTCCCAGTCAAGAACGTAATTTAGAAGCGGAATTAGACTTTCGTGTGGTCGATCGTAATGGTTTGATTTTAGATATTTTTGCGTTAAGAGCAAAAAGTTACGATGGAAAGTTACAAGTTGAATTGGCTCAGCTGAATCACATGTCTTCTCGTTTAACGGGTGGGTGGTCACATCTTGATCGCCAAAAAGGTGGGATAGGGATGCGAGGAACTGGGGAAACTCAGTTAGAGTCAGATAGACGGCAGGTGGGTATGCGCATTAAATTAGTGCAAAGCCGCTTAGAAACCGTCGTAAAACAACGCCATCAGGGTCGAGCAAGGCGTAAGCGTTCAGAAACGCCTTGTGTTTCTTTGGTTGGTTATACTAATGCAGGAAAGTCTACCTTATTTAATAGTATGACTGGGGCAGATATTTATGCCGCGGATCAGTTGTTTGCAACATTAGACCCTACTTTAAGAGAATTCAAATTACTCTCAGGAAGCAAGTTGGTGTTAGCAGATACTGTTGGGTTTATTCGTCATTTACCTCATGAGCTAGTAGCTGCTTTTAAATCGACCTTACAGGAAGCGATTGAAGCGGATTTATTAATTCATGTGGTGGATGTGAATGATGAGTACCGTAATGAAACTATTTATGAAGTGAATCGGGTACTTGAAGAAATTGGTGCAGGCGATAATCGGCAATTAGAAGTTTATAATAAAATTGATTTATTAGAGGATTTTCAGCCCCGTATCGATAGAGATGAGGCGGGTGTACCTATCAGAGTTTGGATTTCAGCCGCGAAACAGCTGGGATTGGATTTACTTTCAGAAGCTTTAAATGAAATTTTTTCTACCAATAAAATAACAGTTGCTTGTCAGCTTTTACCGACTCAAGGTGGTGTTCGGTCAAAGTTATTTTCTATATCAAGAACCCTCAAAGAAGAATTCACTGAAAATGGGGGCTGGGATTTGATTGTGGAGATGGATCAGCAACATTTAGGTGTTTTGAATGGAATTAATTTTGAAGAAATTGAAGAACAATGATTGTGCTAGGTCGTATTTTTTAGGATAATCAACGGTTATATCTGCGTATACTTTAATAATAGGTGTAGAGTAGAAAAATAAATTACTTTTTTGCAGTAAAAATGTGGAGTTAACTCATGTCTTGGAATGAACCAGGCGGTGATAAAAATAAAGATCCTTGGAGTGGGCGTAATTCAGAAAATACGCCTCCTGATTTAGATGAAGCTATGCGTTCGTTGCAAAATAAACTGGGTGGTTTATTTGGTGGCGGAAATAATAGTAATAATCAAGATGGTGAGGGAGGACCTTCACTCAAAGGCTTGGGTTTGTTGGCTGTTGGTGCGTTAGCTCTTTGGTCTGCTAGTGGATTTTACATTGTTGATGAAGGGAATCGAGGTGTAGAAATGCGCTTTGGTGAATACATCGCAACAAGTCAACCGGGTCTAAATTGGCATTTGCCTTCACCGATTGAGAAAGTTGAAATTATCAATATTTCCCAACAACGCTTTTTAGAAGTGGGCTATCGTTCGGGTGGTAATCGTCAACGAAGTATGGGGTCGGTTGCGAAAGAAGCTCTGATGTTAACCAAAGACGAGAATATTGTTGATATTCGTTTAGCGGTGCAATATCAGGTGAGTGATGCAAAACGCTATTTATTTAATATCAGTAACCCAATATCGACCTTAAAGCAGGTGACGGAGAGTGTTGAACGGGGTGTGATTGGCGCAAATACTATGGACTTTGTATTGACAGAAGGTCGCAGTAGAGTTGTGGCTGATATTAAAGTTGAAATACAAAAGGTTTTGGATTCTTATGAAGCTGGTATACAAATTACCAGTGTTAATTTACAAGATGCGCAGCCTCCTGAGCAAGTACAGAGTGCTTTTGAAGATGCCATTAAGGCGCGCGAGGATAAGCAGCGTTTAATTAATGAAGCGGAAGCATACGCAAATGATATTGTGCCTAAAGCACGTGGAGCGGCTGCTCGGGTAACGCAAGAAGCGGAAGGGTATAAATCACGCATTATCTCAGCTGCTGTAGGGGATGTGAGTCGTTTTACACAAATTTTGAAAGAATATAAAAAAGCGCCACAAATTACCCGTCAACGTATTTATTTAGATACGATGGAAGAAGTAATGTCCGGAACGGATACTGTGATGGTAGATGTTAAAGGCGCGAATAATATGATGTATTTACCACTGGATAAACTTGCTGCAGCAGCGCCTTTAAATAACGCCGTTCAGGCAAAGAGGAATATGACTCAGCCAAGTGGCTCTTATAAGGTAAATAATGCACCGCGTACTTCATCGCGTGGCCGAGTAGAGAGAGGACGCTAACATGACTCAGAATAAAATTTTAGTTACTATTGGTGCTATTTTTACTGTTTTAATGATGAGTACCTTTACGGTATCTGAAACAGAAAAAGCCATTAAGTTTAAGCTGGGGGAGATTGTTGCTTCTGATTACAAGGCAGGTCTGCATTTTAAATTGCCTTTAGTCAATAATATTAAAAAATTTGATGCTCGTATTTTAACTTTAGATTCTTCACCTGAGCGTTTTTTAACCGCTGAAAAGAAAAATGTCATTGTTGATTCGTTTGTAAAATGGCGTATTGGGGATGTCAGAGTCTTTTATACAGCGGTTGCAGGGGATGTTTATCAGGCAAATATTCGTTTGGATCAAATTATTAAAGATGCTTTTCGGAGCGAGTTTAGTAAGCGTGATATTAAGCAATTAGTCTCTACGGCTCGCAGTGAAGTTCGTGAAGCATTGGTTGCTAATACGGCTGCTGCTGCTGCAAATTTAGGTATTGAGATAGTCGATGTCCAAGTGAAACGTATTGATTTACCGAGTGAAGTAAGTCAGTCGGTTTACCGTCGTATGGAAGCTGAGCGTGAACGTGTTGCCCGTGAGTTTAGGTCACAAGGTTCTGAAGCGGCTGAACGTGTTCGTGCCGATGCCGATAAGCAAAAAGAAATTATTATTGCTAATGCTTACCGTGACTCAGAAGTTATGAAAGGGTCGGGCGATGCAAAAGCATCTGAAATCTATGCGAAAGCTTATGGTAGTGATATAGAGTTCTACGCTTTTTATCGTAGTATGGCAGCCTATAAAGCCTCGTTTAAAAATTCAGCCAATATTATGGTGACAGAGCCAAGTTCTGAGTTCTTTAAATATTTTAAAAAAATGAAATAATTGGCTTAGATTGAATGAGCGATATATATCGTGATAATCTTAGAATGGTAAAAAAACGCTCTACTTAAGTAGAGCGTTTTTATGTAAATTGGATGAAAAGCATGTCGTATAAAGACCCTTGGTTACTTCCAGAAGGGGTAGCCGAAGTTTTACCTGAAGATGCAAAGTATTTAGAAATCTTGCGTCGTGAATTATTAGATGTTCTTGAATGCTGGGGTTATGAAAAAGTAATTCCACCCTTTATTGACTATGTGGACTCTTTATTAACGGGTTCAGGGCACGATTTAAATTTACAAACATTTAAATTAACTGACCAGTTAAGCGGTGAAATGCTGGGTATTCGAGCGGATATGACGCCGCAAGTCGCGCGAATTGATGCACACAGCTTGAGCCATCAAGCCTGTTCACGCTTATGTTATGTGGGTACGACCTTGCATACGCGGGGTAGTTCTCTTGATAAAACACGTATTCCAATGCAAATAGGGGCTGAATTATTTGGTCATGCAGGCATTGATAGCGATGTTGAAGTGATGCGTTTAATGCTAGAAGTGTTGGCGCAAGCAGGCTTAAAGAATGTTCATATTGATTTAGGGCATGTAGAGATTTACCGTAGTTTGGTTCAACAAGCAAAGCTTAATACAGAGCAAGAAAATGAGTTATTTGATGTATTACAGCGCAAAGCTAACGGAGAGTTATCTGATTTATTAGCCGCATACGATTTAGAACCTGCTTTGCAAGTTGTTTTTTTAGCCTTGCCTAAATTGAGTGGGGATTATTCTATATTATCCGTAGCGGAAGGTATTTTCTCTGTAGCCAGTGATTCAGTAAAGCTGGCTCTTGAAGAATTAAAGACTGTCGCGGTACGTTTACAGGCAGACTATCCTGATTTAACTATGAGTTTTGATTTATCAGAACTTCGTGGCTATCATTATCATACAGGTTTGGTTTTTTCTGCTTTTGTTCCAGAAATGGGTAAAGAGATTGCTCGTGGTGGACGATACGATAATATTGGCCAAATTTTTGGGGCTGCACGACCTGCAACAGGGTTTAGTGCGGATTTAAAAGTTTTGGCTGGGCTGAGTAAACAGCAGCGTCATACTGTGGAAATAGTTAAAAAAGTTTTTGCTCCAGCTACTAGTGATGTGGCTTTGGATGAAAAGGTGCGTGATTTACGTGCCTCAGGCTGTATAGTAATTAAAGAGTTAAGCGGACAGGATGTCCTTGCTCAGCAATTAGTATGCAATCAAAAATTAGAAAAAGTAGATAAGAACTGGGTTCTTGTCCCGTTAAATTAATCTGGAACTGTTATGGGTAAAAATGTTGTAATCATCGGTACGCAATGGGGCGATGAAGGAAAGGGTAAATTAGTTGATTTGTTAACGGATCAGGCTGCTGCAGTTGTACGCTTTCAGGGTGGGCATAATGCAGGACATACGCTGGTGATTGATGGCAAAAAAACTGTTTTACATTTGGTTCCTTCTGGTGTGTTGCGTGAAGATGTACAATGTTTAATTGGTAATGGCGTAGTATTATCGCCAGAAGCCTTATTAAAAGAAATTAATATTCTTGAAACTGCAGGTATTCCTGTGCGTTCACGCTTATTAATCAGTGAGGCTTGTGCGCTTATTTTGCCGATTCATGTGGCAATCGACCAAGCAAGAGAAATTGCAAAAGGGGCTAAAGCGATTGGCACAACAGGCCGTGGAATTGGTCCTGCGTATGAAGATAAAGTGGCCCGACGTGGCGTACGAGCGGCGGACTTATTGAATCCTGAGCTGTTTGCTGAGAAATTAAAAGAGTTAACCGATTTCCACAACTTTATGCTGACCGAGTATTATAAAGTGGAACCTGTGAACTATGAAACCATGTTGGCTGACGCTTTAGAGCTTGCTGAGCATATTAAGCCGATGTTAATTGATGTGGCAGAAAAATTATATGCGTATCAAGAAGCTGATGAAAACCTTTTATTTGAAGGAGCGCAAGGGGCTTTATTAGATATTGACCACGGTACATATCCTTTTGTTACTTCATCGAATACTACTGCAGGCAGTGCAGCGACAGGGACTGGGGTAGGTCCTTTAGATATTGATTATGTTTTAGGCATTACCAAAGCGTACTCAACTCGTGTAGGTAATGGCCCTTTTCCTACGGAATTAAATGACGATTACGGTCAGCATTTAGGCGAGAAAGGTCATGAGTTTGGTGCAACAACGGGTAGAAAACGCCGCACAGGTTGGTTTGATGCGGTTTCTATGCGTAAATCTGTAAAAATGAATTCATTGAGTGGCATGTGTTTAACCAAACTTGATGTTTTAGATGGCTTAGATAAAATTGGTATTTGTGTCGCGTATAAGTTGGATGGTAAAGAAATTACTGTTGCTCCTGTCGGTGCAGAAAAATACGCAGCTTGTGAACCTGTTTATGAATATATGGACGGCTGGAGTGAGCCAACAGCAGGTGTGACCGTGGTTGCTGAATTACCTGAAAATGCGTTAGCCTATATCCGTCGATTAGAAGAGCTGGTTGATATTGAGGTCTCTATTTTATCAACAGGTCCTGATAGAAATGAAACGATTGTCCTGAATAATCCTTTCGATGATTTTGTGTTAGAAATGTAAGGAAAGAACCTATAAAAAGTGTGGTATATGCTCTATGTATTAGCAACTTACCTAAAATAGCATTTTATTTTTTTCCGCTCAATTTTTTTTGAGTGCGAAGTCTTTAAAAACACTGCGATGAGTGATTGATTACTTATTGTGGTGTTTTTTCGTTTTACCTCCCTTTAAAGTGTCTTTGTTATGCAAAAATATGATGGTTTATTAGTGCATCAAGAGTTTGATGAGCAAGGTCTAATTGAAATTGTTGAAACCGAGGGCGTACGCTCCTTACATTTTGGTTCTAGCCCAAGGCAAAGTAGTATGTGGGTGGATAAGCCTGATGACTTACATTCGGCTTACGCAAGAGCGATGATAAGTTTTTTATTATTTAAAGAGCGACCTGATAATGTATTGATGGTGGGTTTGGGCGGCGGTTTATTAACCAAGTATTTGTTGTATCAGTTTCCAGATTGCCAAATTAAAGTAATTGAATTTCGGAAGGCGATGATAAAAGTGGCTCGCCGATTTTTTCATTTACCCTTAGAGCCGCGTTTAAAAATTAAAATCGGTGATGGAGCGGAATATATTAAAGAGCAAAGCGCATCCGGTTCTGAAGTATATGATTTAATTATGATTGATGCCTTCGATCACGAAGGGCTTGCAGAGACCATGAAAGGGTCGAAATTATTTTATTCTGGTAAATCCTTACTGTCAGACAAGGGTATTTTAGCCATTAATTTATGGGGCAATGATAAAGAGTTATTTAAGCAAATTGCATGGGAAATGGGAATGGTATTTGATTGGCAGATATTGTTTTTACCTGTCCGAGGGCGGGGAAACATTATTGGCTTGGCGTTTGCCGCCGATAATCCTAATTTTTCCATGAAATCCTTAAGGGCAAGAGCGAAACTTTTGGATGAACAGTATCACATTGAATTTTTAGATTTTATTAAAGATTTAAAAAGAAATAATAGCAGTGTATTAAAAAGAGTAATTCCAACATGAATATCCTAGATGCTAAACATATTTTTTCTTATAAAAAATATTGGGCACAACGATTTGGTGCGGTAAAAGAATTCCCTATGTCTCTTGATGAAATGGACGCGGTAGGGTGGGATAGTTGCGATATTATTTTAGTGACGGGGGATGCTTATGTGGATCACCCCAGTTTTGGTATGGCGGTGATTGGGCGTGTTTTAGAGGCTCAAGGATTCCGTGTGGGTATTATTTCTCAGCCTGATTGGCAGAGTGCGGAAGATTTTAAACGATTGGGTAAGCCAAATCTATTTTTTGGGGTGACGGGCGGTAACATGGATTCCATGGTTAATCGTTATACATCAGATAAAAAAATACGTTCTAATGATGCTTATACTGCGAATGGCGAAGGCGGGAAACGTCCTGATAGAGCGGTTAATGTTTATTCGCATCGTTGTCGAGAAGCTTATAAAGAAGTGCCTATTATTATTGGTGGCATTGAAGCCAGTTTAAGGCGTATGGCACATTATGATTATTGGTCAGATAAAGTTAGAAAATCGGTGTTATTGGATTCTAAAGCTGATTTATTAGTTTATGGTAATGCAGAGCGTCAAATTGTTGAAATAGCCCATCGTTTAGCGGCAGGCGAATTAGTGAGCGATTTAAAAGGTATCCGCGGTACTGTGCATTTTGTGAAACAAGTGCCTGCTGACTGGACGATTAAAGATGCTTCGGATATTGATGTGCCCAGTGAGATTATTAAACCTAAAAATCCGTACCAGATGCAAGATGATACTGCTTGTGCAAGTAAGGTAGAAGAGGAGCAGAGCAAAGAAAGTTCGAAGATTAGTAATAAACAAAGAGCCAAAACAATTATTTGTCTTCCTGATTATGAGACGGTAAAAAATGATCCGATTCAGTATGGTCATGCTTCACGTATTATGCACGGAGAAACTAATCCGGGTAATGCACGGCCTTTGTTACAAAAGCACATGCAACGGTTATTGTGGCTAAACCCTCCTCCTATTCCTTTAACGACCAGCGAAATGGATGGGGTGTTTGGATTGCCGTATTCACGTTTACCGCATACACAGTATGGTAAAGCGAATATACCGGCTTTTGAGATGATTGAGCATTCAGTGAATATTATGCGTGGGTGCTTTGGGGGTTGTTCTTTTTGTTCGATTACCGAACATGAAGGTCGTATAATTCAAAGTCGTTCAGAAGATTCTATTATCAAGGAAATTGAAGCTATTCGTGATATATCGCCAAGTTTTACTGGGAATATCTCTGATTTAGGTGGGCCTACGGCCAATATGTACCGCTTAGCTTGTAAGGATGAGAAAATCGAAAAATCTTGCCGAAAACCATCTTGTGTTTTTCCTGGAATTTGTGAAAACTTAAATACTAATCATACGCCGTTAATTAAGCTGTATCGTCGCGCACGGGCTTTAAAAGGTATTAAGAAAATCTTTATTGCTTCAGGCTTGCGCTATGATTTAGCGGTTGAGTCGCCCGAATATGTGAAAGAATTGGTCTCGCATCATGTAGGGGGGTATTTAAAAATTGCGCCTGAGCATACAGAAACAGGTCCTCTCTCTAAAATGATGAAACCTGGTATGGGCTCGTATGATCGTTTTAAAGAGATGTTCGAGAAATATTCGAAAGAGGCGGGCAAAGAACAATACCTTATTCCGTATTTTATAGCGGCACATCCAGGGACAGAAGATACGGATATGCTTAATTTAGCACTTTGGCTTAAACGGAATGGGTTCCGTGCCGACCAAGTACAAGCCTTTTTACCTTCTCCCATGTCCATTGCCACGGCAATGTACCATTCAGAAAAGGATACCTTAAATAAGGTCACGCGTCGGCGTGACTCGAGTATGTCGATTCCTAAGGGAATTAAACAGCGGCGCTTACATAAAGCCTTTTTACGCTATCATGATCCGAAAAATTGGGCGTTATTAAGAGAGGCTTTGAAAAGTATGGGGCGTGCAGATTTAATTGGTAATGGTAAACAGCATTTAGTTCCGAACTGGAGTCCTAAAGAAGGCGGTTCCTCTGGAAGAAATGAACCGAGCAAAGGAAAAAGTTTTCGGACCCAACGTACTGAAAATAATAATAGACGCGCTCCTGTGAAGAAAAAATCTTATAAAAAACGATAAAATACTTTACAGTATTGAGCGGTATAACTATAATGGGTTTCTTTAGCTGATGTAGCTCAATCGGTAGAGCAGCTGATTTGTAATCAGCAGGTCGCGGGTTCGATTCCCATCATCAGCTCCATATTGAAAACATTCTTAAGGATGAGAATGAAAATTGTTAAAACAGCTTTTAGCTGATGTAGCTCAATCGGTAGAGCAGCTGATTTGTAATCAGCAGGTCGCGGGTTCGATTCCCATCATCAGCTCCATATATTAAAAACCTCGTTAGAAATATAACGAGGTTTTTTTTTGCCTATTCTATTGTTTAACTATTCGCTGTGTTCTGCAATAAAATCCATAACAGTGACATCGCATGAACCACAGCCAGTTGTTGCGCCTGTGCTGCTGATTATTTGCTCAGTATTGGCTTTTTTAGTTTGAATTAAGCTAGTTATTTTCTTTTTTGTGGTTCCAGTACAGTAACAGATAATTTCTTCGGGGAGGCTTTCTTGAGTTTTTTCTGGTGTGTTCATAGCTATAAGAGGGCTGAGTTTGAAAACCTCACTCTTTTAAAAAGAAAGAGTGAGGAGGCGTTCCGTTTCTAAGGAAGCTGTACTAACTCAGGTGCAACCCAATCAGGGTTGCGATGCTCAACAATCACCGAGGTATAAACCCCGCCGCGTACATTAAAATCTGCTTTGATACGCATAAAATTCGGTTGAACTACTTGAACAATATCATTTAAAAATTCATTGGTGACCGCTTCATGAAAAGCACCGCGCTCACGAAACGTCCAGAAATAGAGCTTTAATGCTTTGAGTTCAATACACAGTTTATCTGGTACATATTCAATAGTGATTTTAGCAAAATCAGGTTGTCCTGTTAGGGGACATAAGCAAGTAAATTCTGGTGTATCAATGCGAATAGTGAAATCACGTCCGGGTTGAGGATTGTCAAATGCTTGTAAATCTTTGTTAGGTTGTGTTGCCATAGTGAGTTATCTTGAGTGATTTAGCCGCATACATCATGTCATCATAAAGTATAATGGCCGATTTTAATAAATCAGGTATTTTACCAGTAATGAAGCTGGAAAAAATTAAACTTTCAGGATTTAAATCCTTTGTAGATAGCACAACCATTCCCATTAAAGGCAATTTAATTAGCATTGTGGGGCCTAATGGCTGTGGAAAATCAAATATTATTGATGCCGTACGTTGGGTCATGGGCGAAAGCTCGGCCAAACATTTACGCGGCGGAAGTATGTCCGATGTCATTTTTAATGGCTCCTCTTCCCGTCAGGCGGTAAATACAGCCTCTGTGGAATTGGTTTTTGATAATAGCGATGCGGATTCGGGTGGTGAATTAGCGCAATACAGTACGATTGCCATTAAACGCCAAGTGAGTCGTGATGGTAAGTCGCAGTATCAATTTAATGGCAGTAAATGCCGCCGTAAAGATATTACTGACTTATTCTTAGGAACAGGCTTAGGTGCGCGTAGTTATGCCATTATTGAGCAAGGGACTATTTCGCGTTTAGTTGAAGCAAGGCCTGATGAGCTGCGCGTTCATATCGAAGAAGCGGCGGGGGTGACTAAGTATAAAGAACGTCGGCATGAAACGCATCAACGTATTAAACAGACTCGTGAAAATCTAGAGAGGCTTACTGATGTCCGCGACGAAGTAGAAAAACAGTGTGTGCATCTCAAAAAACAAGCAAATAAAGCAGAAAAATATACAGAACTGAAGGCGGAAGAGCGGCAGTTAAAGTTAGAGTTATTCGCGATGCGCTGGCAAAACTATGAACAGAGTCATCAGCAGTTAGAGCATCGATTGCAAACGGTTTCAGCGACACATAATGAATTATTTATGCAACGTAAATCTGTGCAAGCTGCTGAGTCGAGTGCTTCAGAGCGTTATAAACAGCAGGCGCTTGATATAGCCGGACAGCAAGAGCGCTTTTATCAATTTTCAGTTGAAATAACGGGATTAGAGCAATTTATTGAGCACAATGAACAGTCCCATAAAGAAGCGAGAGAGGAGCAGAAAGGCTTACAAACTCAGCTTGTTCAATGGCAGGACGCTCTAAAAGAAGATACCAGTGAATTAGAAGAGCAGCGTTTAGCTTTAGTTGAAACAGAAGAATCCATTGATAGTGCAGAAGAGCATCAAGAAGAGGCATTGGAAGCACAGAGCGCGGTGCAAACTCGCCGTTTTGCTTGGCAGAAAGAGTGGGAAGTACATAAAAATCAACAAGCAACTTACCGAGAGCAAGCAGAAGTAAAACGGATGTTAATGGCTCAGTTGGAAAATCAAGCATTTCAATTGCAGGGGCGTTTACAGAGATTAGATTCTGAAAAAGAGTTGCTCAATGAGCAAAGCGCCTCTGAGGATATTGGTTTGCTTGACCAAGAAATCAGTATGATTGAGTCGGAGCGTAAACAATTACAAGTCACGCTGGATGCGGTGCAGCTTTCTATTAAAGAGGGCCGGCAGATAATTAAGCAGCAACATGATGCTTTGCATACGCATCGAACGGATTTACAGCATATTAAAGGTAAATTAGCTTCGTTAGAGCTTTTGCAGCAACATGCAATGGGAAAAGATAAGCAAAAATTGAGTCATTGGCTGGATAGCATGGCTTTAAGCGAAAATTCGCGTTTAGCGGAATACATTGAAGTTAGTGCTGGTTGGGACAGTGCAGTAGAAACGGTGTTGGGTAATTACTTAGAAGCTGTTTGTATTGATAGCGCTGAGCAACTGATTGATGAACTGTCCTTAGTCAGTGACCAAAGTTTAACCCTATTTGAAATGCAGCCTGAAGCGCATACGAAGGCATTGAATAAAGGTTTTGTCACTTTATTGGACAAAGTAACCACACCGTGGAATTTACAAGGTTTATTGTCGAGCATTTATTGTGCTGAAAATTTGGACGATGCGCGGCTGATGTTGCCTGAGCTAAAAGCTTATGAATCGGTTATCACGCCTGAAGGAGTCTGGGTAGGATTGGGTTGGTTAAAGTTGAGTGGTGAAACCGATGCTAAAACTGGCGTATTACAGCGTGAGCAAGAATTAAAAATATTAAAAGAACAGCAAATTGAATTGCAGGCAAGCGTTGTTTTAGCAGAAGAGCAGCTTGAGTCGGTGGAGTCTTTTTTAAAAACATCAGAAACAAAGCGGGAATCGTTGCAGCAAGAAGATAAATTGTACAATCAGAATTTATCGAGCAAAATGGCAGAATTCAGTGCGCACTCTGCGCGTACAGAACAGCAACAGCAACGTTTGTTACAGGTTAATTTAGAACTGAATGAAGTGTATACTGAAAATCAGAATAATCTGGATGTACTGGAAGAGGCAAAAGAAGTTAAAGAACAGGCTGAAATGAGTCTGGAAACGCTGGAAGAGTTACAGTATCAACTTGAGCAAAGCGGTGAGCTATTGCAGTGTGAAGTAGGGCAAAGTGATACTCGACTCAATGAATGCCGTCAGCAGGTGCATAGCTTTCAAGCAAAAATATCTAGTTTAAAATCAACCATTGAATTAAGCACTAAGCAAATTCTAAGGATGACAGAACAGAAAAATCAAGCGCAAGAGCGGCTAAGGGGGCTGGAGCATAAACTGGATACACGTTTTGAACCGATGGATGATAAGCGTAAAGCCTTAAAAACGGCAATAGATGGGAAAGCCAAGGTAGAGTGTGATTTAGAGCGTCAGCGTAAAGAGCATCAGCAATTAGACTCTATAATAGCCGCGTTAATTAAACAATTGGATGGTATTCTGCCTGAGATTGAACAGAGAAAAGAGCAATTAGAAGTCATTCGTTTTGAGCAACAAGAAAACCGAGTACGGCAGCAAACGGTGCTAGAGCAGCTGGAAGAATTACAGGCTGATATTACTCAGTTGGTTAAGCAGCTGTCAGAAACAGCGAATGCGGACCATTGGGAAGTTAAAATACAGGACTTATCAGGTAAAATTACCCGCATAGGCATGGTTAATTTAAGTGCAATGGACGAATATAAAGAAAAACAAGCTCGTGTGGATTTTTTAAATACCCAGCATGAGGATTTAACGGCGGCTTTAACGATGTTAGAAGAGGCTATTATTAAAATTGATAAAGAAAGTCGTCAGCGTTTTAAGCAAACTTTTGATAAAATCAATATAGGATTGCAAACGAAGTTTCCAAAGTTATTTGGGGGCGGAAAAGCGTATCTTGCATTAACCGATGATAATTTACTGGAAAGCGGAGTGCATATTATTGCGCAACCTCCGGGTAAACGTAATAGTTCGATTCATTTGTTATCGGGCGGTGAAAAAGCCTTAACGGCTGTGGCTTTGGTTTTTTCTATTTTTGAACTGAATCCTGCCCCTTTTTGTTTGTTAGATGAGGTGGATGCTCCGTTGGATGAGGCAAATGTTAGGCGTTTTTCGGAAATGGTGCGAGAAATGTCAGAAAGTGTCCAATTTTTATATATTTCACACAATAAAGTAACAATGGAAATAGCACATCAATTAGCAGGAGTGACCATGAAAGAACCAGGCGTTTCACGTATGGTCGCAGTTGATATTCAAGAAGCAGTTAACATGGCGGAGGCTTAAAAGTGGATCAAGATTTAATTAGAATAGTCATTATTGCAGTAGGTGCTAGCATTATTTTAGTCATGCTTGTTTGGGGCTTAACGAAGGCTAGAAGAAAGCAAAAACCGATTAACTTTTATGATAAAGAAGGGGCTTTTGATAATATTAAGCCAGATTTAATCATAAAGACAGAAGATGATGAATTTGATGTTGTTGCTGTTTCAAAAAATGACGCAGAGGAAGAACAAGAATTGGGGCAGCGATTAAACCCTGATTATGCGCGTGATGCGCTAAGAGAAACCGAATCTATGGAACAGTCATCTGCGCCACAAGAAGAGCAGGACTGGGTAGAAGAAAAAACATTACCGGCTTTATTACAATTTACTGTAGTGGCCCCAGAAGGATTGTTTTTTAATGGACCGCAGTTACTGGATGCTTTTGATCGTGTTGGCTTGATTTATGGCACAGTTCAGGTTTTTGAGCGTTTAGATAATATGAATCGAGTGGATTATGCTGTGGCAAGTTTATTAGATGGCGGCATTTTTCCAGAAGATAATTGGGAAGCCTATCAATGCCCTGGAATTGCTTTTTTTATGCAGCCAAGAGAAGTGGACAATGCTTTGGATGTGTTTAATGAAATGATAACCACGATTGGTAATATGAGTGCTTTACTACAAGGTCGTATTTTAGACCAGTATAACGAAGAATTAACGGAAGAAACAGTGAATGAGCTTGCTGCGAGTCTTTAAGGAAAAGTAATGGATAAAAATGGACGGTTATTAAAAAAATATCAAAAACTAAATACTGCAGAGCAAGATGTTCTTTTGGTGCTGGCAATTTTATTTACGCCTTTAGGGCAAACGAAGTTTAGTGATTTTTTTCGAACTTTAAAGCATGTTGATGCGGCAGGTGCAAAGAAAATAGGTAAAAAATTACGTGAACAGCTTGAAAGAGATAAACTGATTACTGTAAGTTATGATGGTTGGCGTTGTGCGGAAGAGATTCGAGACGTACTAATGAAACTGGCTGAGCAAGAAAGACCCGAATTATTGCAAGAAATTAATGTTTATTTTCTAAATGAAAGAAGTTATGTTTCTCAGCATTTAGGCTTGGTATATTTACTTAAAAAATTACGCATGGCAGTGTACCTTAACGATATCGAGGAAGTTGTTAATAATATATGCCAAATTTATGAACAGTATGAAAGCCAAGTGACGGATGCTTTAGATGTATTGATTTTTGATGTATTTGATATCGAGTGGTTTGAAACACGAGATATTAAAATTAGATGTATTATATTGCAGACGTATTTTGCCGGTAGTTATTTAAATTTAATACCCATTCCTTTTATCCTTGATTTGGCTAAACCGTATGTAGTAAAGAAGGGAGAACATTTTCAAGGATTGCTTGAGCTTTATATTCAGAATCAATTACTCTGGGGTCAGCTAGAAGATGTTATGGAGGTCTTAAATAATGTCTCGACTTTAGCAGTAGAAACGCAAGCAATGAATTATTTTTTAACCAATAATAATTCAGGGGCTTTGAAAAGTTATCAACGGGGATTGGCAGAATCTAAGCGAAGCACAAAAAAACGTAATGTTTGTTTAATGGGCCTATCCGCTTTTTTCTTTCATTTAAGCTTGATTAAAAGCGGAACACCAGAAGATATAGCGCTGCTAAAATCACAAATAGCGATTGTAATAAAAAATGATGCCGATTATTTTACTTGTTTAAATCGCCATTTTTTAGAATTTTTAGCTGTCTATCAAGGGACACAGCAGACATTACAGAGCTTGAATTGTAGTGAGTATTTACAAGATGAATATTTATTATTATTCGCTATTTTAATGAAGTATTGGTTGGATGATACTGAGTCAATTGAGAGTGATACTTGGGCTGTGTTACATAGTTATGTAGAGAAATCCATTAAGGTGGATAATCATTTATATGCTGCCTTAGGCAGTACTTTAATGCATCGAATATTTCCAAATAAAGCGAAGCTAGAACAGCGAGCCGCTAAGTACACGGAGTCTCCATTCTTATTTTTAATGGACTATTTTCCACGTGTAGAGAAATGGGAAAAAGCCTTAAAGGCTTTAACACACTTAAATGCAGTCGAAGAGATTAGTCAGACACATAATAGTTCACGCATGGTTTGGTTATTAAGTTTAACTATGGAAGGGGACGGCATATTAGAGCCGCGAGAGCAGAAATTAGGCAAAACAGGGAAGTGGTCAAAAGGTCGTGCCGTGGCTTTAAAGCGTTTATACCATGATGCGAGTGAGATTGATTTTTTGACAGCGCAAGATAGACGTATTTGCCAACAGATTCAAAGTCTACAAGATTATAATTATGGTTACTATAATGAAAGTTATGAGCTAAGCAGTGTGGCTTTATCCGAAGCGATTGGTCATCCGCATATTTATTGGGCAACTGCAAACCAATATATTACCCCTATTGGCGTAAAAAAGGCCGAACCGCAGTTATTAGTCACTAAAAAAGGGGATAACCTCCACCTTATACTGTATCCGAGCATTAATGAGTTTAGCTCTATTGTGATTGAACGTACGGCAGATAATGAGCTTTTAATCTACAGTATTACTGAACAGCACTTACAAGTCGCAGAAATTTTAGGTAGCGAGGGTTTAATTGTGCCTAAAGCCGCGAAACAGCAAGTGATTGATTCGATTTCCAGTATTGCATCTACCTTAGACGTACAATCAGAATTAGGTGGTTTGGCAAGCAATATTGAAACAGTTGAGAGTGATTCACGCTTGCACTTGCATTTATTACCTGCTGGAGAGGGCTTAGAAATTGATGCTTTTGTTCAGCCTTTTAGTGATGCAGGCCCTATTTATAAGCCTGCAATGGGCGGCCTGACGGTTCTAGCTGAGGTGGATGAAAAACAATTACAAACCGAACGTGATTTTTCTTTAGAACAGCAGTATTTACAGCAAGTACACGAGCAATGTCCTGAATTATATGCAACTAATGACTGTAAGTGGTTGTTAGATGATCCTGAAATGGCATTAAATGCCTTGATGCAATTACAAGATTTAGGAGATTTTGCCACCTTAGAATGGCCAAAAGGGCAGCGTATTAAGGTAACACGCGAACTAAACTTAACAGATGCCCATTTTTCGGTACGTAAAGAAAAAGACTGGTTTAGTATCGACGGTGAACTGAAAATAAATGACACCGAAGTCTATGACATGCAACGGCTGATTAACTTATTAAATGCCACCAAAGGGCGTTTTTTGAAATTAGAGGATGGCCAGTTTGTTGCATTAACCAAGGAATTACGTCAGCGTTTAGATGATATTACCGGTTTAGGCGAGCAAAAGGGCAATAAACTACTATTACATAATTTAGCTGCGCCTGCGTTGAATGAAGCCTTAGAAGGCATGGATATTCAAGCCAGTAAACAATGGCAAACGCAATTAAAGAAACTAGAAACAATGGCGGATTTAGAGCCAGTTTTACCCTCTACCTTGCAAGGCGAATTACGTGATTATCAACTAGAAGGCTTTCAGTGGATGATGCGTTTAGCGCACTGGGGGGCAGGCGCGTGTTTAGCGGATGATATGGGATTAGGAAAAACAATCCAGTCGATTGCTTTATTATTACACCGCGCACCTGAAGGGCCAGCGTTGATTTTAGCACCCACATCAGTCTGTATGAACTGGCTGGATGAAATTCAACGCTTTGCGCCAACCTTGAATGTACTACATTTTGCTACAGCAGGTGATAGAGAAAAAATTATTAACGATGCCGCTGCCTTTGATGTGCTGGTCTGTAGTTATGGATTATTACAAACTGAATCTGAACGCTTAACCAATAAACAATGGCATACGGCGATTGCAGATGAAGCACAAGCGTTAAAAAATGGTGCAACCAAACGCTCAAAAGCTGCGATGGCCTTACAAGCCGATTTCAAAATGGTCACAACTGGAACACCAATAGAAAATCATTTGGGTGAATTATGGAACTTATTTCATTTTATTAACCCTGGCTTATTAGGGTCATTACAGAAATTTAATGAACGCTATGCACAAGCAATAGAAAATGACAAAGACCATGATGTGCAACAACGGCTTAAAAAATTATTACGTCCCTTTATTTTACGCCGCCTTAAAACCGATGTATTGAAAGAACTGCCATCACGCACAGAAATCACCTTACACGTTGAACTCAGCCCTGAAGAGCGAACTTTTTACGAAGCCTTACGCCGTAATGCCATGCAAACGATGGCGGCCTCACAAGAACAAGGGGGGCAAGCAGGTGCACAGCATTTACAAGTATTAGCCGAAATTATGAAGCTCCGCCGCGCTTGTTGTCATCCGCAATTAGTGATAGCAGACAGCCTCATTAGTAGTGCCAAACTACAAGCCTTTGAAGAATTAGTCGAAGAATTAATTGAAGGGCGGCATAAAGCCTTAGTGTTTAGTCAGTTTGTTGGACATTTACATTTACTGCGTGATTTATTAGATAAAAAAGGCATCAGTTACCAATACCTTGATGGCAGTACCTCGGTTGCAAAACGTAAAAAAGGGGTCAATGCCTTTCAAGCCGGTGAAGGCGATATTTTTTTAATTAGCCTAAAAGCAGGTGGCTCAGGCTTAAATCTAACCGCCGCAGACTATGTAATTCATATGGACCCGTGGTGGAATCCAGCGGTAGAAGATCAAGCCTCCGATCGGGCCCATCGAATGGGGCAAAAACGCCCTGTGACCATTTATCGCCTAGTGGCTAAAGATACCATAGAAGATAAAATTGTAGATTTACATGCCCATAAGCGTGACTTAGCAAATAGTTTATTAGAGGGTGGGGAAGTCAGTGGCAAGATGTCGGTGAGTGACATGATGGCGTTGATTCGCGAAGTGGAGAATTAATTAATTATGTTGGATAGGTTAACCATAAAAGGGTTTAAATCGATAAGACATTTAGGTGATTTTGAATTAACATCGCTTAATGTTCTGATTGGTGCAAATGGTGCGGGTAAAAGTAATTTTATTGACTTTTTTCGCCTGATGTCGGCAATGATGACGCCTGATGGCTTAAAGCAATTTATTGCGGGGAATGCCGATACCTATTTATATGCAGGGGCAAAAGAAACAGAAAAAATAGAAATTTGTATGAGCTTTGATCTAAATGGTTATGATTTTGAATTAGCTCCTACGGAAGAGGGGTTCTTTTTGATTAACCATGAAAGAAGATACTACTTGCCTACTGATTCTAATTGGTTCTTAGGGAGTGGTAATTTTAGCCCTCAGCTTTTGGAGGATCGACATAAACGAGGTGTAAAGGGAGGAAGGTCTGTCTCTGCATACACTTATGAGGCTATCTGTTCTTGGAAGATTTATCACTTTCATGATACGACCGAACAAGCAGGTATGCGTCGTTTTCATGATATGGGGCATAACGAGGTTTTACTAAGTGATGGTGCAAATATTGCGCCTTTTTTATATTATTTACAGGAAAATCATGCTGTAGAATATCAGCTGATTCGAGAAACGATTAGCTTAGTGATTCCTTTTTTTTATGACTTTATATTACAGCCAAATAAAGATGAAAATATACGTTTAAACTGGCGGCAGAAAGGGTTAAAAGATTACCCTATGCGCCCTAGCCAGATTTCAGATGGAGCCATGCGCTTTATTTGCTTGGCAACGGCTTTATTACAACCTAACCCACCCTCAACGCTTTTAGTTGATGAGCCTGAATTAGGGATGCATCCTTATGCCATTGAAATATTGGCTGAACTTTTTCAGTCGGCAGCAGAGCGTATGCAAGTCATTATTTCTACTCAATCCCCTGCTTTAGTCGACTGTTTTCAAGCTGAGGATATTATTACGGTCAATAGGCAGGAAGGAGCCTCTAATTTTAAACGCTTAAAAGAAAAGGAACTTTCTATGTGGCTAGAGGATTATTCATTGGGTGATTTATGGCGTAAAAACATTATTTCAGGCAGCCCTAGCTATGAGTAATGTGGAAGTTTATATTGTAGTTGAAGGAAAAACAGAGCAGACATTTGTACGTGATATTTTAGCCCCTTATTTAGCGCCCAAAGGGATATATTTAACGGCTATGCAGATAGGTAAACCAGGACATAAAGGTGGAAATATTACCTTTGGACGAGTGCAAAAAGATATAGACAAATTATTGCAGCAGCGTCCAGATATTTATATTTCTACTATGTTTGATTATTTTAGGATAGCGGGTGATTGGCCAGGTGTGGTTCAAATAAGGCAACAAGTGCAGCAGGGCCAAAGCCTATCAGTGCAGGATAAGTCTGAAATATTACAGCAAGAAACATCCAAAAGATTAAGGGAATTATTGCGTGCGCAGAATATTGAACAACGATTTATCCCTTATATAGAAATGCATGAATTTGAAGCCTTACTTTTTAGTGATGCAGAGATTCTTGCGGCTAAATTACAGGTACCCAATGGACAAATAAAAAATATTTTAAGTGATTACGATAGTCCAGAAGAGATAAATAGCGCCCCAGATAAAGCACCCTCAAAGCGATTAGAAAAATTAGTCACAGGCTATAAAAAGGTCATTATGGGCAAAGTGATTGCACAATCAATAGGTATTACTAAAATCCGGCAAGAATGTGCTTGTTTTAATGCATGGGTCAATAAACTAGAGCAGTTGACGGTAAAAATCGATGAAATAACAGTCCCTCTATGAGAAACTAAGCAACACAGGCAAGCAAATTTAAATAAACAGAGATTATTCAATGTCTACAGACACATTAAACCCAATAGAAGTATTAGCGCAGTACCGTGTGCACGTTGCAGAACGCGCTGAAAATGGCATCGTGCCACAGCCTTTAAAGGCGGAACAAGTCGCTGCCGTGGTAGAGCTGATTAAGCAACCGCCAGAGGGTGAGGCGGATTTTATTTTAGAATTATTGACGCATCGCGTGCCTGCAGGGGTGGATGAAGCGGCGTATGTGAAAGCAGGATTTTTAGCGGCGATTGCGAAAGGTGAAGTCAGTTCGCCTATTTTAAAGGCTGAACGTGCAACGGAATTATTAGGCACAATGCTGGGCGGCTATAATATTGCGCCTTTGGTTGAATTATTAGATAACGCTACTTTAGCACCGATTGTAGTGAAGGCTTTATCACATACTTTATTGGTCTTTGATGCCTTTCATGATGTGCAGGAAAAAGCACAGGCTGGCAATGGTTTTGCACAGCAGATTGTGCAATCATGGGCGGATGCTGAATGGTTTACCGCGAAGCCAGAAGTGGCTGAGAAAATGACTTTAACCGTATTTAAAGTGACAGGTGAAACCAATACCGATGATTTATCGCCTGCACCTGATGCATGGTCACGTCCTGATATTCCTTTACACGCGCAAGCGATGTTAAAAATCCCCCGTGATGGCATTAGCAATGCAGAGCAGCAGATTACTGAATTAAAGGGAAAAGGCTTTCCTGTCGTTTATGTCGGTGATGTAGTGGGGACAGGCTCTTCACGTAAATCAGCAACTAACTCAGTATTATGGTTTACAGGCGATGATATTCCTTATGTGCCTAATAAACGCGCAGGCGGGGTATGTATCGGCGGCAAAATTGCCCCGATTTTCTTTAATACCATGGAAGATTCAGGGGCATTACCGTTTGAATGTGATGTGGAAAACTTGGCAATGGGCGATGTTATTGATATTTACCCACACCAAGGATTAGTAAAGCGTCATGAAACTGACGAGTTAGTCTGTGAATTTTCCCTAAAAACCGATGTGTTATTAGATGAAGTACGTGCGGGTGGACGTATTCCTTTAATTATTGGTCGTGGTTTAACGGCACGGGCGCGTAAAGCCTTGTCTTTAGAAGTCTCGACTGCTTTCCGTACGCCTGCGGATAAAGAGAAAAATAGCAAAGGCTTTACTTTGGCACAGAAAATTGTCGGTAAAGCGTGTGGTATCGAAGGGGTACGTCCTAATACTTACTGTGAGCCACACATGACGACTGTTGGATCGCAAGATACCACAGGGCCGATGACGCGTGATGAGTTAAAAGATTTAGCCTGCTTAGGTTTCTCTGCGGATTTAGTGATGCAGTCTTTTTGTCATACTGCGGCCTACCCTAAGCCGATTGATGTCGCGATGCAGCATAGCTTGCCTGATTTTATTATGAATCGTGGCGGGGTGGCTTTACGTCCTGCGGATGGCATTATTCATTCATGGCTGAATCGTATGTTATTGCCTGATACTGTGGGTACAGGCGGTGATTCACATACCCGTTTTCCAATGGGAATTTCATTTCCTGCGGGGTCTGGCTTGGTAGCCTTTGCGGCTGCAACAGGGGTGATGCCTTTAGATATGCCTGAATCGATTTTAGTGAGATTCAGTGGTGAAATGCAAGCAGGGATTACCTTGCGCGATTTAGTGAATGCGATTCCTTTAGCGGCGATTAAAAAAGGCTTATTAACGGTCGAGAAAAAAGGTAAGAAAAATATTTTTTCAGGGCGTATTTTAGAAATCGAAGGCTTACCTGATTTAAAAGTGGAGCAAGCGTTTGAATTGTCCGATGCCTCGGCAGAGCGTTCGGCTGCAGGGTGTACCATTCGTTTAGGCGATGCTCCGATTCGTGAATACATGAACTCTAATATCAGCCTATTAAAATGGATGATTGCAGAAGGCTATGGCGATGCACGTACTATTGAACGTCGTATTGTAGAAATGCAGGCATGGTTAGCCAAACCTGAGCTTATGGCTCCTGATGCGGATGCTGAATACCATGAGATTATTGAAATTAATCTTAATGATATTAAAGAGCCGATTATGGCCTGCCCAAATGACCCTGATGATGTGAAAACCTTAGCAGACGTTGCAGGTACGCCTATTGATGAGGTCTTTTTAGGGTCTTGTATGACTAATATTGGTCATTTTCGTGCCGCAGGTAAGTTATTAGAAAAAGAAGAGGGACGTTTACCGACTCAATTGTGGGTTTCTCCGCCAACAAAAATGGATCAAGCGCAATTAACCGAAGAAGGCTATTACAGCACCTTTGGTAAATCAGGCGCAAGAATGGAAATGCCAGGTTGTTCTTTATGTATGGGTAATCAAGCTCGTGTTGCGGATAATGCAACGGTGGTGTCGACATCAACGCGAAATTTTCCGAACCGTTTAGGTAATAATGCCAATGTGTATCTTGGGTCAGCAGAACTGGCCGCCGTTTGTTCTATTTTGGGTAAAATTCCAACCAATGAAGAGTATATGGCGTATGTCAGCACCATTGCCGACAGCGCAGAAGATACCTATCGTTATTTGAATTTTGATCAAATGGCTGAATATCAAAGTAAAGCGGACTGATATTTAATAGAGATGCGCTAATAATACTTACAAGGATGTAGGTATTTTATTTGTGAAATGACTGTTCAATAGAGATAGACCTTGTGCTTAATAAGGTAATATAAGGATGTGTACCGTGTTAGTTAATAATTTAGATAAATATAATGAATAAACAAATCAGTGCGTTACCCGAATGGTGTGTGGCCTATGGTAGTGCGCAAAATGAAGGGCTTATTAGGCAAACGGCAGAGGATTTTATTGTTAATGAAATTCAGTCGTTTGAACTGTCTGGGGAAGGCGAACATGCTTTTTTACAGATTGAGAAATGTAATGAGAATACCGATTATGTCATGCGTCAATTGGCACGTTTATCGGGCGTACGTCAGCGTGATGTGAGCTGTGCGGGTTTAAAAGATCGTCATGCACGCACAACGCAATGGTTTAGCGTTTGGTTGCCTGGAAAAGCCGACCCTGATTGGACAGAATTGAACAGTGAAACCCTGAAAGTATTACAGGCAACACGGCATACTCGGAAGCTTAAGCGCGGCGCTTTAGCTGGTAATGAGTTTATTCTACGTGTTCGTGAATGGCGCGGAGATAAAGACCTTTTAGAGCAACAATTAGAGCAAATAAAAAGCCAAGGTGTGCCCAATTATTTTGGTGAACAGCGTTTTGGTCGAGAGGGAGGCAATATTCAGCGTGCTTTGTCTTTATTTTCGGGTGAGAAAGTGGCAAGAAATTTAAGAGGTCTGTATTTATCTGCGGCGCGTTCATACCTATTTAATGAAATACTCAGTCAGAGAGTGCAAAATGGAACTTGGAATAAATTATTAGCGGGCGATGTTTTGATGCTGAATAATACCCATAGTTTTTTTCAAGCGGATAAAGCAGATACTTCGCTTGATGCTCGTGTCGCCGAACTTGATGTGCATCCAACGGCGGCTTTATGGGGGCGTGGTTTACTAGAAAGTTCTGATGATATGGCTGTTTTAGAGCAAGGTATTGCAGATAAATATTCGGATATCGCACAAGGTTTACTGAAATTTGGCTTAGAGCAAGATCGTCGGTCCATGCGTTCTCAGGTAAAAGAATTGCAGTGGCAATTTATCTCTGATGATTGTTTAGAATTACGCTTTTCTTTAGCGTCAGGAAGCTATGCAACCAGCGTATTAAGGGAAATTGTGCAGTTAAAATAGCGAGTAGTCACCATGCATAGAAAAGTATTGATTGATTGGTTTTATACTGCAAAAGGTCGCTTGTTAAAGCAACAAGAAGCGGCTTTTTTAGAGCGTTCTATTACGGTAAGCTGTAAGCAGGTTATTGTGCAAATAGGCGCTTTAGGCTGGGAAAATGATTTTATGGATTGTGAAGCCTATCAGCAATTTTATGTGCTGGATGATGAGCAAAGTGCATGGCATAAAGTAAAGCAAGTGCGTGGTCTTACTTATGCCTTACCGTTTCAAGTGGAATCCGTTGATATGGTTATTTTGCCGCATACCTTAGAGTTTGATGCAGATAAGCATCAGCTTTTAAGGGAGGTATCGCGTATTTTAAAGCCTGAAGGAAAGTTGATTGTATTAGGATTTAATCCTTGGAATATATATGTCAATTTGCAGTATTTAAAACAACGTAAGCAAGGCACGCCTTGGTTGCCGCGTTTAGTGAGTCGTTCGAAAATTACCGATTGGTTAAATTTATTAAATTTTGAAGTGACCGTTTCCGCAGGGTTTAATTTTAATAAGCAGCACTTAACGGAGGCACGCGCAAAAGAAAAAAAATCCGAGTTGGGTATTGCCGCTTATGGTGTGACGGCGATTAAACGCTGCTATCGATTAATTCCTTTAACACCGGTTAAAGGCTATAAAAAGCAACTAGGTATGGCGAAAGTAATGGATGTTTCAGTAAGAGAGAAAGAGTATGAAGAGCGTTGAAATTTACACAGACGGTGCGTGTCGAGGCAATCCAGGAATAGGTGGTTGGGGCGTTTGGCTTAAATACGGTGCAGCCGAAAAGGAACTTTGCGGAGGCGCTGAGGAAACGACCAATAATCGCATGGAGTTAATGGCTGCGATTCAGGCTTTAGAATCTTTAACTGAATCGTGTACGGTGATTTTATATACCGATTCCAAATATGTTTTACAAGGCATTACTGAGTGGATGGATAATTGGAAAAAACGTGGCTGGAAAACGGCGGCGAAAAAATCAGTTAAAAATGAAGATTTATGGCGACGATTGGATGCGGCTATTCAGATTCATAGCATTGATTGGCAATGGGTGAAAGGGCATTCAGGTAATGTGGGTAATGAAAAAGCGGACAGTTTAGCCAATAAAGGCATTGATACTTTATAGTTTTCAAGAGATAAAAAAATGGTAGAGCAAAGTTTTTATTGGCACGATTATGAAACATTTGGCATTGACCCTCTGCGTGATAGAGCGGTGCAATTTGCTGGGCTTAGAACCGATGCAGAGTTTAATGTGATTGGTGAGCCTCTGGTTATTTATTGTCAGCCCACGGCAGATAGTTTACCTCAGCCCGAGGCGTGTGCCATTACAGGGATTACTCCGCAATTAGCCTTAGAAAAAGGTGTCTGCGAAGCGGAGTTTATTGCTCAAATTCACAGTCAAATAGCAGAGAAAAATACTTGTACTTTAGGTTATAACAGTCTGCGTTTTGATGATGAAGTGACTAGAAATTTATTGTATAGAAATTTTTATGATCCTTATGCGCGAGAATGGCAAGCAGGTAATTCCAGATGGGATTTAATTGATTTAGTCCGAGCAATACACGCCCTACGCCCTGAAGGCGTGCAATGGCCACTCAATGCGGAAGGCAAGGTCAGCTTTCGATTAGAGCATTTAACCGCGGAGAATGGTTTAGAGCATTCCGCTGCGCATGATGCTTTATCGGATGTGCAGGCGACCATTGCTTTAGCTAAGTTATTAAAACAAGCCCAGCCAAAAATGTTTCAGTTTCTATTGGAGCGTCGAGGTAAGCCAGAGGTAAATGCTTTGTTGCAGTTAGGAAGCTATACGCCTGTGGTGCATGTTTCGGGAATGTATGGAACGGATAAGCAGTGTTTAGCTTTGGTTCTTCCTATTTGTAAGCACCCAACCAATAATAATGGCGTGATTGTGTATGATTTATCTGTTAATCCAGAAGCGATGTTACATTTATCGGTAGAGAAAATTTTACATCGTTTATTTACCCCTAAAATGGAGCTAATGGAAGAAGGGTTAGAGCGGATAGCCTTGAAAACGGTACATATTAATAAATGTCCTGTACTCGCACCAGAGAAAGTATTACGCCCTGAAGATGCGTTACGCTTAGGTATAGATATTGAGCAATGTCATTTGCATGCTGATTTAATTCAGCAATCTGAATCTTTAGTTGAAAAATTAAAGGCGGTTTTTAGCCAAGAATCCCCATTTCCGAGTCCGACAGATCCCGATTTAATGATATACAGCGGTGGTTTTTTTAGCGCAAAAGATAAACGGCTTATACAGGAAATTCAAAGGCTTCCCGTTGAGGCGTTAGCCGATTTTAAAGTAAAAGCGGAAGATAGCCGCCTAGAGGAATTGTTTTTTCGTTATAAAGCACGAAATTACCCTGAGTGCTTAACCAAGCAAGAACAGCATCGCTGGAAACAGTTTTGCCGTTCGAGATTATCTGAAGAAAATACACAGGGATTTTTAGGGTTACAGGCGTATCGAGAAACCTTAGCTGAATTAAAGCAGCAAGGCGAGGTATCTGAGGATTTGCTAATGAATCTAGAGCAGTATGGCGATACACTCGAACATAAGTTACAAGATTAGGCTTTATTTTTTCTTTGCATCTTTAGGGATGTAAATAATATGAGATTTTGAATTAATATCTTGCCACGTTTTACCGTCTTTTTGCCAAAATTTCCATAGGATGCCTACACCGAAAGCCATCCATGAAATACTGGCGGTAAAATAACGGATAGCCGCTTGATACCAACTAATACGAGCCTTATTATCACTGATAAGATAGAGTCCCCATGCCTGCATGCCCAATGTTTGTCCACCGTGCCGCCAGAACCAAGCAAGAAAGAGAAAGCTAATACTCAGTAAATAGAGTGGGAATAAGATAGGCGAATCAATGGCCTCGCCATCATTAAAGGGCAGTAATACCGCTGTCGCTAAGAAAAATAACGCGACAATAAGCATCGTGTCATAAAAAATAGCGGCGATATAACGAAAAAAACCTGACTTTGCAGGAATTGCAAGAGAGTCAGGTTTACTATGCGATGATTGAGTCAACTTTATACTTTAAATAAAGCTAATTTTTGCCCAATAAACATACAATAAGCCATCAATGCACTGAACATAACCACTGAGAATAAGAAGGGTGGTTTATGAAAAAGTAAGATAAAAAGATCAGAGATAAAGAGACTAGCTAAAAAAGGATGATCGATTAAAGCATCTGCGAATTTTTTGAACATGGCCTGTCCTTGTTTTAGGTTAAGAGCTAATAATATTTTCAATATTAAATATTTAGTTTGTGATTCTACTATATAATTTAAGCTATTGTAAAAAATAATCCGTCTGAAAATCCAGATTGAAGTAGATTTATCTGTAAAATATATTAAGGAATAGAATCATTTTAAATTTTGTTAAAAAAATTATAGAGAAGGTGACTCAGAAAGAGACAGGAGAGCAAGAGGCTTTACTTGAGCCGATTGAAACTGTTGTGCAGGAACCTGAAAAAGAAGTGGAAAATCATTCCAGTTTACCCCGAATTTATACTCGTACTGAGCATAATATTTCGCGTAAACAGATTAGCAGTAATGCGTTAAAAGTACTGCATCGCTTAAAAAGCGAAGGTTATGAGGCTTACCTTGTCGGGGGCTGTGTGCGTGATTTATTATTGGGGCGTGAGCCTAAAGATTTTGATGTTGCAACCAACGCCAGTCCTGAGCAAGTCAAGCAAGCGTTTCGTAATTGCCGATTAATTGGCCGCCGCTTTCGTTTGGCGCATGTGGTTTTTGGTCGTGAAATTATTGAGGTAGCAACTTTTAGAGGGGCGGGTGATGCTAATAATGATAAAGCCGCTCCTAAAGTAGACAGTGATGGCCGATTACTGCGTGATAACAGTTATGGCACGATAGAAGAAGATGTGATTCGCCGTGATTTTACAGTCAATGCCTTATATTACAATATTAAGGATTTTTCGATTGTCGATTACGTGGGTGGAATGGAAGACCATCGTGCTGGGGTTATGAAATTGATTGGTGATCCTGAAACACGTTACCGTGAAGATCCTGTGCGTATGATTCGTTTAGTGCGCTTTGCGGTGAAATTGAGTTTTTCCGTGGATCCAGCCTGTGAAAAGCCCGTGTTTGCTTTGGCTAATTTATTAGCTAATATTCCAGCGGCGCGCTTACATGATGAAGCCTTAAAATTATTTTTGTCTGGTTATGCGGTAGAGACTTTTGAAAAGCTACGCCATTATGGCTTATTTGCTTATTTATATCCGAGTGCGGATGCCAGTTTATCGCAGGAAGAAAATGGATTTCCTAAAGTCTTTATTGCCAAAGCCTTAGAAAATACTGATAAACGTATTGCAGAAAATAAAGGCGTTGCGCCTTATTTTCTGATTTCTACTTTTTTGTGGGATGCAGTACAAAAGCAAGTGGATAAGGAGCTGGCTTCGAGTGTTCCTGTCAATATAGCCTATCAAAATGCGGCTAGTAAAGTGCTGTCACAGCAGGCTCAAAGTACCACCTTACCGAAGTATGTGAGTTTCTCTATGCGCGATATATGGGGTTTACAGCCACGTTTTGCGCAGCGTAATGGCGCTAGAGCTTATAAATTACTGGCGCATCCTAAATTCCGTGCAGCGTATGATTTTCTTGTGTTACGCGCAGAAACGAACGGGGCGGATAAGGCATTAGCTCAATGGTGGACTGATTTTCAGGAGGTAGACGAGTTTAAACAGAAAAAAATGTTGGCTGAGGTGAATGGCACGCATCCTAAGAAAAAACGTCGTCGTAAAAAGCCGACCGCTAACACCGATAAGAAGGTACAAAATGACTGAGGTGATTGCATATATTGGCTTAGGCAGTAATTTAGCAACGCCTGAAGCTCAGTTAAGTTCTGCACGTACTGCGATTTCTCAATTAGCACAGTGCCAAGAGTACAGTTTTTCTAGTTTGTACCGTAGCCCGCCGATGGGACCGAAAGACCAGCCCGATTATGTGAATGCAGTGATGGGTATTATCACTGAACTTGAACCTATTGCTTTATTGCGTTGTTTACAAAAAATAGAGCTAGAGCAAGGTCGAGTGCGTAAAGAAGAACGCTGGGGGGCCAGAACTTTAGATTTGGATATATTGCTTTATGGTGATGCGTGTATTGATGTGCCTGATTTGATGGTGCCGCACTATGGAATGACGGAGCGGGCTTTTGTTTTATATCCTTTGCAGGAAATTGCTGCGCATTTAAGTATTCCAAATAAAGGGGCACTAGCTGATTTAGTAGAGAAATGTCCTTTAGAAGGATTGGAGAGAATGCAGTAATGACTCAGTATATGGCGCAGGGTCAGGACAGTCCTATTAGCATTATTGATTTACAGAAGCTAAAACAGAAAAAAGAAAAGATTAGCTGTTTAACGGCTTATGATGCCACTTTTTCTGCGTTATTTAATCAAGCGGGAGTGGATGTGCTGTTAGTGGGGGATTCTTTGGGTATGGTTATTCAGGGAAATAGAACTACTCTTTCTGTTAGTTTAAAGGACATGCTTTATCATGCTGAATTAGTGGTTAGAGGCAGTCAGCGAGCTTTTGTGATTGCGGATTTACCTTTTATGACCACAGCGACTCCTGAGCAAGCAGCCGATAATGCGGCGGTATTAATACAGCAAGCCGGTGTACAGATGGTTAAATTGGAAGGAGCTAAGATAGAGACCATTGAATTTATGGTGCAGCAAGGTATTCCTGTGTGCGCCCATCTAGGTTTATTGCCACAATCTATTCATCAAATGGGTCAGTACCGGGTGCAAGGAAAGCTTACTTCTGAGTCTGAGCGTATTTTTTCAGAAGCCATAGCGGTTGAAGCTGCAGGTGCGCAATTATTAATTTTAGAGTGTATTCCTTCTGCATTAGCTAAAAAAATTACCCAGCAATTGAGTATTCCTGTGATAGGAATAGGGGCGGGAGTGGATTGTGATGGTCAGGTGTTGGTGGCTTACGATATGTTAGGTATGAACTTACAATCGCCCGCTAAATTCACCAAAAACTTTTTGCAGCAGGCCAATTCTATTTTAGAGGCTGCAGAGCATTTTGTGCATGAAGTTAAAACAGAAAAATTTCCTACGGTAGAGCAAAGTTATCAGTAAATTATGAATATTTATCAATCGATTAAAGACACTCGGGAACAGTTACAAGCCTATCGTTTAGCAGGGGAGTGTATTGCTTTTGTACCCACCATGGGTAATTTGCATGAGGGGCATTTAGCCTTGGTGACAGCGGCTAAAGCACAGGCTGATCGTGTAGTGGTTAGTATCTTTGTCAATCCTACGCAATTTGGGGTAGGAGAGGATTTTTCAAGCTATCCGCGTACCGAGTTGGAAGACCAAGCTAAGTTACAGGCTTTAGGGGTGGATTTATTATTTATGCCCCAAGTTGAGGAAATGTATCCAAGAGTTGGATTAACTAAAGTGCAGGTCAGTGGTGTTTCAGAAGGGCATTGTGGCTTATCGAGGGCAGGACATTTTGATGGCGTTGCCACGGTGGTCAGTAAATTATTTAACATTGTACAACCCGATTTTGCTTTTTTTGGAGAAAAAGATTTTCAACAGTTGGCGGTTATTCGGGCGTTCGTTAGCGATTTGAATATGCCAGTAGATATTCGAGGCGTTGCAATTATTAGAGAGCAAGATGGCTTGGCGATGAGTTCGAGAAATGGATATTTAACAGCCGAGCAGCGCAAGCAAGCGCCGTTTCTACAGCAGGTTTTACAGCAAGCCAAGTCTCAGATATTGGATGATAAACTCGATTTTTCGCATATAGAAGTAGAGAGTTGCTCTGCCTTAAATGAACAAGGTTTTCATGCCGATTATTTTTCTATTTGTTGTCGGGAAACTTTAGTTCCAGCAAGCTCTAACGATAAGCAATTAATTATACTAGCGGCGGCCAAACTGGGTTCAACACGGTTAATTGATAATATTCAAATAGATATTGCATGAGAGTAAAAGATAAAAAATATCGTTATGTTTATGAATCCTTTATAATGTTGGGTTCTAAAAATTTTACTGACTAAGAAATATTATATGTACACGACTATGCTGAAAGCTAAATTACACCGAGCAACGGTAACTCACGCCGAATTAGGCTATGAAGGCTCGTGTGCCATTGATGGTAATATATTAGATTACTCAGGGATTCGTGAGTACGAGCAAATACAAATTTATAATGTGAATTCAGGTCAGCGTTTTACAACGTATGCCATTCGTGCTGAAGAAGGGTCGGGTATTTTTTCTATTAATGGTGCGGCTGCCCGTCTTGCCTGCCCAGGAGATTATATTATTGTCTGTGCCTATGGAAGCTATAGTGCAGAAGAATTAGAGTCGTATGAGCCGACCTTAGTGTATTTTAATGATGCTAATGAAATGGTAAGAACCAGCCATTCTATTCCTGTTCAGGCGGCTTAAATTAGATTTGTTGCAAAACTCTTTTTATTCGCCTTGAATAAAAAGAGTCAATAATAAAAACTGGTTATATTCGTTAGAAGTATAGACAGTAAAAATGAGGGTATTTTATAGCGTTCGGCTTTCATTTTAAAGTTAGGTTTTTCTTTCTATATCGAATAAACTACATAGAAATATGTCCAGTACAGTGTTTTTTAGCCGATAAGTAGGCTGTTTCTTACGATTATTGAAAGGTTTTTTATGACTATTCGCAATAAATTGGTGCTAAGTTTTTCGAGCTTAGTTCTTATTCTTCTTGTCTCAGGTGGCGTTTCTTGGAAATATATTTCCAGTTTAGGAGGTGAGATTGAAGAGATTACTCAGTGGCATATTCCTGATGTACACCTTATTTCAGAGGTTTATAGAGGAACGTATGAAGTATCAATAGAGCAACTGTATTATTTATTAGATAATCAACCAGAGTCTTATCAGCGAGCAAACGTTATTTTAGCGAAGATGAATACTGATTTGGCTAAAATAGATGTGTTAGCAGCAAAGTATCAAGACCAAAAATTATTAGGCCATTCAAACTCTGTTAAGCAGAATGTGCGCGATTTCTCTGAATTGTATGAACAGGCGGCGGGGCTATTAAGGCAAAGTAAAGCGGCCGAGAAGACAATGAAGGTGACTGGAGAAGCCATTATTCAAACGGTAAAGGCGCTGACCACTCAACAAGAACGCGCTTATGATGAACAGATTAAGCAAGGAATAACACTGTATTCGGCTAATATTCAGGTACAAACAACTCAATTAATGTACCGTCTCTATATTTTAGCTCAAAGCCTTTCTTTAAATGAGAAACAAGAATTTATCCGTAAAGATGGCCATTATTATGCCAAGCTGCAAGCTGATATTCCTAAATTTCTATTTTTATTGAAGGCTCTGGGTCAAAAAAGTATAAGTGCTAAGGACTTAAAGAAAATTAATCATATCCGTGTTGAATTATTAAATTACAGTGAAGCGTCAAAGGTTTGGATGGATAAGACGGGCGCGTTAAAAACATTGAGGCTTGAGTTAGATTCGCTTGCTAAACAAGCTAGACAGTCTGCCGCTACAGCGGCTGGTGATGAGTGGCAAGAAGTTAAAGTTATTTCTCAGAGAGCAATAGAGCTAGGAGAGCAAGGAAGTTTAATTATTTTACTTACCTTACTTGGAGGAGTATTGTTAGGGGGTGTCTTGGCGGTCTTTATGCCTAGTATGATTACCCAGTCTATGGATGAATTAAGTCGATTTGCGGTTTCGTTTGGGCAAGGTAATTTAACTGCACGGACTAATATTTCATCCAATGATGAAGTGGGGGCTATTGCGCAAGAATTTGACCGAGGAGCTGAAAACTTACAGCACATTATGCGCGAAGTGAATGGTAATGCGCGAGATTTCGCAAATCATGCCAATAATTTATCCGCTATGGTGTCATCGAATGTGGATAATGCCAGTCAGCAAAAACAAAATACAGAGCAAGTTGCAACGGCTATTGCTCAAATGTCGGTCGCGAGTATTGAAGTGACACAGAATGCTTCTCAAGCAGCCGATGCAGCAGGCAAGGCAGATGATGAAGCCATTGCAGGCAATAAAGTAGTTTCGCAGGCGGTTAATTCAATTAATTCATTAGCAGGTGAAATCGACCAAGCCACTTCTGTTATTCAGCAGTTAGAATCCAATGTAGGCGATATAGGCAGTATTTTAGATGTTATTAGTAATGTTTCAGAGCAGACCAACCTATTGGCTCTAAATGCGGCCATTGAAGCGGCGAGAGCAGGAGAGCATGGACGAGGCTTTGCCGTGGTTGCTGATGAAGTGCGTACGCTAGCCAGTCGTACGCAATCTTCAACCAATGAAATTCAATCCATGATAGAAAAATTACAAGCGGGCGCTAAAAGCGCGGTGGCGGCCATGGGGGCAAGTCAAGAAATTGCTGGCAAGAGTGTTGAGTATTCCAGTAATTCAGGGGATGCACTAACCTCTATCGTGAATGCGATTTCAACAATTAATGATATGAATACACAGATAGCCTTATCTTCTGCTCAGCAAAATTTAGTGGCGGATGGTGTAGGCAATAGTTTAATGATGATTAGCCAAGGGGCTGATGCAAGTGTCGAAACAGCCAATAACGCTTTAAGTGCTAGCCGAGATTTGGTGCGTTTATCGGGTGATCTGGAGTCCTTAGTGGGTAAATTTCAAGTATAAACAGACTCTCTGTTAGATAGATATTTTTAATACAATAAATTATTCAGAATAATGGTATCAATGAAAAAATCTAAAATCCTTATTATCGATGACAGTTCAATCAATATTAGCCTTCTGAGTAGTATTTTAGAGCTTGATTATAATGTTTATTCATCTACAAGTGCATTAGAGGCTTTAGTTTTATTGGATGAGGATGAGCATTTACCGAACTTGATATTATTAGATGTTGTGATGCCGGTGATGAATGGCTACCAATTTCTTGAGTGCTTAAAAGACAATCCAAAATTATCGGATATTCCTGTTATCTTTATTACCGCAAATGATAGTGAATCCTCTGAAGTTGAAGGTTTTCGTTTGGGAGCTGTTGATTTTATTACCAAGCCTATATCGTCTGAAATCGTTAATATACGCGTACAAACCCATTTGCGTTTACAAAAGCAAAAAAGTGAAATTAGTCAGCAACAGCAATTATTACAATCTATTTTTGAAGCCATGTCCGATGGCGTAATGGTCTGTGATAAGCATGGATATATCACCGCCATTAACTCTCAATTATCCGTGTTGTGGCCTAATATTGATTGTTCAGTGCTAGGGAGTTCCGTTAATGAGGTATTTCAACAGTTTATTTTTCCTTATATTGAACAAGAAAAAACCGCCTTTGGCGGGATTTCAGAGCAAATAAGAGACGAGGGAAGCTCTCCTATATCGGGTGTATTAGACTTAAGTGAGCAGCAGCATTATCGTTTTATCAGTAAGCCTTTGGAAAAATATGAGGAGCATAAAGGTTATATTATCTGTTTTTATGACATGAGTGCAGAAGTTAATTTACGCAAGAATTTAGAAAAGATTGCGATTACGGATGAACTAACCAGCTTATATAATCGCCGTTATTTTAATCATATTATTCAGCGTGAATTGAGCATTACTCGTAATAAAAATAGAATGTTAGGCTTGTTAATTGTAGATATTGATTTTTTTAAGAAAATTAATGATACTTATGGGCATACCTCTGGGGATGAAGTATTAGCGCGAGTTGCGAAAGATATATCACTGAAATTACGCAGTGTTGATTTTTGTTTTCGTTACGGCGGTGAAGAATTTGCTATTTTATTACCCGATACGACGATTGAGGGGATTATTGATGTAGGCAAGCGAATTATGGCTAGTGTTGCTGCTTTAGAATTAGGTGGGCTGCAAATTACAGTGAGTATTGGAGCAACCCCTATTAGTTTATCAACAGATGATGAAATATGTATTGATACCGTGGTTAATAGGGCGGATAAAGAGCTTTATGTTGCGAAAGAAAATGGTCGTAATAGAATGTTTTTATCAGGATATGAAGAGGCTATCTTGTGTTAAAAAAGTCTATTCTATCGTTGGTATTCCCCTAGCACTTTCTAAACCTTGTACTTTTTGGAAATTAGTATTAACCATAGTCGCCTGAGTAAAGTTTGCTTCTTTGAGTTTGGTTGAACTTAGATTGGCATCGTTCAAATTTGCTTGATTAAAATTAGCGGCCACTAAATTGGCAGACATTAAATTAACATTCTTTAAATTGGCTTTCTTTAGATTAGCAAAGCGCAGAGTAGCGCGGCTTAAATCGGCATTTTCTAAGTTGGCATAGCTCAAATTAACTTTATTTAAACTAACGCGCATCAGCCCCATCGGCTGATTTTTCATATCTGCACCCCAGCGAACATGACTTAAATTGGCGTGATTCATATTCGAGCCATCCAAGTTGGCAATCACTCGACTGTTAGTGAAATTAGCGTGACTTAGGTCAGAACGCATCATGCTTACGCCAAAAATACTGACTCCTGATAGATTAGCGTAGGATAAATTAATGCCAACCATCACGGTTAAATCTAAGACTAAGCCCGAAAGATTGCTATGACTTAAATTAGCCCCCCGTAAATCAGCACCCCATAAATCGGCGTGTCGAAGATCGAGGCGCGATAAGTTAATGCCTTTTAAATCTTTACGTCGTAAGTTCGCTGGATTTTCTTTGCTGGCTTGTTTCAATAGGACTTCAATTTGTGAGCGCGTTAAGTCGGCTGCGTAGAGCGGGCTAGAAAGACTTAAGGCGATAAAAAGAGCTATTTTTTTTGACGTTTTCATAAAAAGGGTTCCTTGAATATAAAAAGTAAGGGCTTAGAAAAGACCTAACTGCACTTGAGCCACTTCAGACATCATCTCGCGTGACCAAGGCGGATCTAATACAATTTCAACATTAACCGATTCGACACCCTTTAAAGCGCGGATGGCTTTTTCGACATCGCCTTGGATAACAGGCCCCATACCACAACCAGGCGCTGTGAGTGTCATCATGATGTGAACACTATTTTGAGCTTCACCGATACTCTCGACATTGCAATTATAGACTAAACCAAGGTCGACAATATTAACGGGGATTTCAGGGTCATAAACGGTTTTCATGACTTCCCAGCAATTTTTTTCTACCGCAATGGCATCGGTTTCGGAAATTAAGGTTTTTAGCTCATGAACTTCTTTACCTAAAGCATCCGCATCACTGCTGGAAATGCGAACCATGTGGCCATGGTCAGTGACCACGGTGTAGTTATTACCGAGCGCCTGATGGATTGTGACTTCTTTGCCTTTGCTAAGGGTCCCATGATTCCCATCGGGAATCAGAACGACATTAACATCGCGGGTTAAAATAATTATTTCTCTTTCTGACATGATTTAATTTTTTATAAGTTAAAAGTGCGAGCATCAATGATTTTCCCTGTGCTACCGATACTTTTTTTACTGAACAAGTAGAGATAGGCGGGGATTATTTTATCCATTGTTGGGAGTTTGTGTTTGTCTTCGGCAGGGAAGGCTTTTTTGCGTAGGGGCGAGTTAACCGCTCCGGGTACTAAAATATTAACGCGAATTTTTCCAGCGCCTTCAAGTTCGTCCGCTAATATCAGGGCGTAGCTTTCTAAAGCGACTTTAGAGACTCCGTAAGCCCCTGAATAAGCTTTATTTTGTCGCGCATGGGAATCGCTGGTTAAAACAATAGAGGCGTGCTTGGTTTTTTCTAATAAGGGCAGTAAGACTTGATTTAATAGAAATGGCGCGTTGAGATTGACATTCATAGTATGCCCCCAAGCCATGGTGGTATGAATGGCAAGAGGTGCAAAACTATTGAATTCACAAGCGGAATGTAAAATACCATGTAATTGACTAAAATTACTGTCAATGGCTTGTGCCATTTCATGATATTGAACTTCAGTTGCCCCTGCTAAATCAAAGGGGTACAAAAAAGGTGTTGGGGTATTATGCGCAATAAGTGTGTCGTATACTTTTTCCAGTTTTGGAATGCTTTTATCCAATAAAATTAAAGTGGCGCCTTGTTGCGCAAGTGCCAGTGCCGCAGTGCTACCTAAGCCACCGCCCGCTCCTGTAATAAGAATTGTTTGATTATGTAAAGGCATCGGTTTTTGTGCGTATCCAGTCTAAAATAGCTAAAGGCTCGCTGATGAGTGCATCGGCTCCCCATGATTCGGGCGTGTCATTCGGTTTTAAAAATCCATAAGTGGCCGCCAGAGTTTTCATATTGACCTGCTTACCTGCTGTAATATCATGCTGTGCATCCCCAATATAAAGGCAGTTTTCTGCACTGACATTAATTTTTTTGCAGGCCGCGAGCATTGGTTCTGGGTGGGGCTTACTGTGTGCTGTGGTATCACCGCAGATAATACAGGCCGCACGTTCTGATAATTTGAGGGCTTGCATTAAAGGTAAAGCAAGCCGTTCCCGTTTATTAGTGACCACGCCCCAAGGAATAGACTGTTGTTCTAAGCGGCTTAAAACGTGCAGCATATTCTCGTAAGGCAGGGTTAAATCGGCAATATGGTTTTCATAATAGTGCAGTAAGCTGTTCAGCATTTCCACCTGAATATTTTCAGGTGTATCGTCAGGAACAGCTTGTTTAATCATGGCTGCCGCCCCGTAAGAAATAAAAGGCGTAATATCGCTTAGTATCACTTTTGGAAAATCAAACTGCTGTAAGGTGTAATTGAGAGCGGCCGTGAGATCAGGGGAGGTATTAAGCAGTGTCCCGTCTAAATCCAATAAAATCGCTTCTAAATGAAAATCCTGTGCCATAAGCTTACTCGGGGCGTTTAAAGGCGGCAATATAATTGATGTCAATATTTTTACCTAAACTGAATTTTTTGCTTAGGGGGTTATATTGAATACCAATCATATCCTGTAATTCTAAACCTGCATGACGCGCTGATTGACAGAGTTCTGAGGGCTTAATAAAGGTTTTATAATCATGAGTCCCTGCAGGTAACATTTTTAAAATATGTTCTGCGGCAAGAATAGCGGTTAGATAGGCTTTTGGCTGTCTATTTAAAGTAGAAAAGAAAACATAGCCACCGGGTTTTACCATTTTTGCACAGGCTGAAATAATCGAACCGGGTTCAGGAACATGTTCGAGCATTTCCATGCAAACAACATGGTCAAAACTCTCTGCTTCATTTTCTGCGAGTGATTCTGCGCTGATTTTTTTATATTTAGCGGTCGATCCCGATTCTAATCCGTGTAAATCGGCCACATCTAATAATTCTTGGCTGAGGTCAATACCGAGGATATCAGCCCCTTGTTGGGCAAGACCTTCGGTTAATATGCCGCCGCCACAGCCGACATCAACCATACGTTTACCTTGAGTTTCAATAAATTGTTGAATAAAACCAATGCGTAAAGGATTTACATCGTGCAGGGTTTTAAACTCACCATTTTTATCCCACCAGCGTTCCGCTTGTGAGCCAAATTTATTGATTTCGTGTAAATGTACGTTTTCTGTTGTCATAATCGTAAGCGTCTGAGTTGATTTTGGCTATTCTATACTAGAATACTAGGTTATTAAATAGGTTCGATAAAAAACGCGTTCATTTTTAGTGCTGCATTTTATTATCGGTATAATGTCGTTTTCTTATTTTACAGGTTTTAAGACGCAGTGGGACGAATAGCAATTTTTACAGATGACCCTGGATGGCATGGCAAACAATTAAGTCTTGCGTTTGCGGCACGAGGGTATACAGCAGAGTACGTTTCTCTAACAGAATGCAGTATGCAGATACAAGCAGGCGCATTATCGCTTTGTATCCCTCACTTTGAACAGGCCTTACCCGATGCAGTCTTTGTACGTGGTGTGCCAGGGGGCTCTTTAGAGGAAGTGGTGCTACATTTAGATATATTGCATGCCTTAAAAATAATGGGTATCCCTGTTTATAATGATGGTCATGCAGTAGAGCGCAGTGTTGATAAAGGCATGACCAGCTTTCTATTGCAACACTATAAGATTCCTACACCGCCCACATGGGTGTTGCGTGATAGAACAAAGGCGATTGATATTGCTGTTAAGGAGTTAAAGCAAGGTCATCAGTTAATTAGTAAACCAATTTTTGGTTCGCAAGGCCAAGGTATTCGACGCATAGAAAAAACCACGGATTTGCTTTGGCTGGGGCACAGTCATGGTGTGTATTATTTACAGCGTTTTATTCATTCTGCAGGGGAAGGGTATTCGGATTGGCGTGTGTTTGTGGTTAATGGAAAAGTGATTGCAGGTATGAAACGGCGGGGCATTCATTGGTTAAATAATGTGGCGCGAGGTGCAAGGTGTGAGGCGATACCCGTGGAGCAGGAAATGGCTGATATTGCGATTGCAGCCACGGCGGCATTACAGATGAATTATGCGGGGGTGGATATTATTTGTACTCAAGAGGGGCATTATCAGGTGATTGAAGTGAATAGTATTCCTGCATGGAAAGGCTTGGAAAAGGTATGTGATATTAAGGTTGCTGATATTTTAGTGGATGATGTCTTAACGCAATTAGCGAAAAAATCGACATGTTAAGTCAGCAACAATTAATGGAGGCGTATCAATACGCCTGTGAAATTGAATTACAAGCGTTTAAACCCGGTAATGTCAGTATTTATGCCGAGGGGCATGATATGACAGTTGAGGATTTTCGTTTGAGTGCCAAGGAAAGTGCACCCTGTCTTTGTAATACTGAGTATTCTTTGGGCGAACGTATTTATTATGCCGTTAAAGCAACCCGTGCTGCAGTGGGCTGTAATACCAATTTAGGCATTATTTTATTAGCAGCCCCTTTAATTATGGCGGCAGAAAAGGTGGATACGGTTGAGGGATTGTCTAAGCAATTGAGTACAGTCTTATCTTCTACTACGGTAGAGGATGCAGATTGGGCTTTTCGGGCGATTGCTTTGGCTGCGCCAGGAGGACTAGGTCAATCAGGCGAGCAGGATGTAGAAGAAAAAGCCAGTGTCACCTTAACAGCCGCTATGAAAATGGCCAGTGATCGAGATAGAATTGCGCTACAGTACACAACAAATTATAAAGATATTTTTGATTTTTTACTTTTAAGGTATAATATGGCGTTCAATCGGTGGGGTGATGCAGGATGGTCTGCGGCGGCAGTATTTGCTGCTATGTTGGCCAAATATCCTGATAGTCATATCGAACGAAAATACGACAATCTTCACACTAGGATGGTGATGGATAAGATGGCTTTGATTGATAATAAGCTATCTGCAACAGAGAGACCTGAGCATTTAGAGGAATATTTACGTAATGTAGATTCCGAGTTCAAGTCTGCTGGAATTAATCCAGGGACGACAGCGGATTTAACGGTAATAACTGTTTTAGTGGCAACATTACAACACTTGTTTAGTTAAATGGGTTGTTTGGCTTATGAGTCGTTGTCATCCAATAAATTGAAGTATTATGGGGCATTTTCAATGTCAATTTTAGATAAAGTTTTTTCATTTTTTTCTGAGGATAAAGGTAACATGGCTAAAATCAATAACTTACGTGTAGGTGAATCTTTAAACGGCGACGGTAACGAAGTTGCTCACATTGACTTAATGATGGGACCTCGTGGTTCTGCTGCTGAGTCTGCATTTGCTAACTGTTTAACAAACAACAAAGATGGTTTTTCTAGCCTTCTAGCTGTTGTTGCACCTAACCTTATGGTTAAACCTGCAACTGTTATGTTCAACAAAGTAACAATCAAAGGTTCTAAGCAAGCAGTTCAAATGTTCGGCCCTGCACAACGTGGTGTTGCAATGGCTGTTGCTGATTGTGTTGAAGATGGAACTATTCCTGCAGACGAAGCGGATGATATATTCATCTCTGTTGGTGTTTTCATTCACTGGATGGCTGAAGATGATGCAGCTATCGAGAAAAACAACTACGATGCTGTTAAAGCATCAATCAAAAATGCTGTAGCAGGTACACCAACTGCAGCTGAAGTTGTTGCTGCTAAAGCAACTTCTGAGCATCCTTTTGCTGCAAACAAAGTATAATTTGACTGCGATTTTTAAATCGCTTTAAGTTACACTAAGTTTAAGAAAATGCCTCGATTTATCGGGGCATTTTTTTGCCTAATGATAAATTTTTTCTATCCTCTGCTATACTAGACAGCAATAATAATAAGAAAATTAAGGTGCTTTTAAAATATAAAGCAAGTAATTATATTGAGCCTTTTGCATGAGAAAATTATGAGTGTAGTTGAAGATGGTAAAAATAATGTTTTAAAGCGAGGGAATTTTTTGGTGAGCGTCTCTTTTGTGGTGCTCATCATTTTTATTATTATTGTTGGTTACCAGAAATTTATTTTTCAACGACTCGTTGATAGCTATAGACCTGCTACTCAAACCTTACTAAGGGTACAGCTAGAATTAACTAAAACTCACCTTCGATTTGAAGAATTTTTATTAGATGATAAGCAAAAAAACATTGATTCTATATTAAAGGAGCTTGAAAGCTCTAAGAAAAGTATTAATAAGATTATTGATGATATTTTTTATCATAAAAAACTCCATAATTTGAATTTAGATGATAAGTTAAGAAAAGAACTTAAATCAGTGAATTATAAGATAAGTGATTTAAAAAGCCTGCTTAGAAAGCGATACCATAGCAAGGTACAGGATAAATCGGACGTAGAAATAAAGCAGGAAATTCATAAGGTTTTTAACCGAGCAGTCCGTACGATTGATGTTATCGAATCTGTTTTAAAAGAGAAAATTGATCAGACTTTATTGAGATATACTAATATACTCGATGTGCTCTTTGCTTTAGTTGCCTCTTTATTAATATGGAATTTAAGAGTTATTTATCAATACAGTCGAGCAATAGATAAGACGCAAAAAAAATTAGTCAACGAGTTAAATAAGTCACACCAGCATGAGAAGCTGTTAGAGCAATCGGAAATAAAAGAGCAGGAAATTTCTCAAAAATTGCGTGATAGCTTTCAGCAATTAAAGTTTCAGCAATTAGCCTTAAATGAGCATGCAATTGTGAGCATAACCAATGCACAAGGAATTATTACCTATGCAAATCGTAAATTTGAAGAAATCAGCCAGTATGAAAATTTTGAATTATGTGGTCAGGATCATCATTTATTAAACTCGGGTTATCATGATTCTGCATTTTTTAGTGATATGTGGGACACCATTGCTGAAGGTAAGGTTTGGCATGGGCAAGTAAAAAATAAAGCGAAAGATAATTCTTACTATTGGGTCGCTTCCACCATTGTTCCCGATATTAATGAGCAGGGCAAGGTAGAGCAATATATTGCAATGCGTACCAATATTACCCATATTAAGGAAATGGAATTTTCTAAAGAAGCCGACCACAATTTATTATTAGCTGAAAAAGAGCGTTTCGAGGTTTTATTTGAGAAGTCGGGCTATGGTATTGCATTAATAGAGAATAATATTTTTATTGATGTTAATGAAAAAGCAATTCAAATGATGGGCTTTAATTGCAAAAAAGAGATGTTAAAGCAGTCTCCTGCTAGGTTATCGCCTGAATATCAACCCGATGGCCAGCTTTCTATAGTAAAAAAGGAAAGTATGATTGCTATTTGTTTAAAAGAGGGTAAACATCGTTTTGAGTGGTTACATCGTAAAAAAAGTGGCGAAGACTTTTGGTGTGATACTGTCTTAACGCGCTTGGATTATTTGGATAAAAAGATAGTGCATGCTGTTTGGCGTGATATTTCGATAGAGAAAAAACTTGCGGAAGATAATTTACGCAGTAAAAATGAGGCGATTGAGGCAAATAAAGCGAAGTCAAACTTTTTATCTTCTATGAGTCATGAATTAAGAACCCCTTTGAATGCAATTTTAGGTTTTTCTCAGTTATTAGCGACCGATGACGAGTCCGATTTATCAGAAGACCAACTAGAAAGTGTCAATTATATTGTTTCAAGTGGTGAGCATCTACTTGCATTGGTCAATGATGTTCTTGAGCTATCTGCTATTGAGTCAGGAACGACTTTGTTAGCTTTGGAGCCAATAGAACTCACAGAGGTGATTGATAGTGCCTTATCTTTAATTAGACCAATTGCACAAGAGGCTGATATTGTCCTGCATGTTTTATCCAACTCTAAAGTGATGGTGCAGGCAGACTCTACCAAATTAAAGCAAATTATTATTAACCTAGTCAATAACGCGATTAAGTATAATCGCAAACAAGGCAGTGTTAGCCTAGACTGGGCGCTTGTTGACCATAAAAAAGTTAGAATCAGTGTAATTGATACAGGAATTGGTATTGCACCCGAGAATTATACAAAAGTTTTTGGGGCATTTAATCGTTTAGGACAAGAAAACTCAACCATAGAGGGAACGGGGATTGGGCTTTTGGTAACGAAAGATTTAATTGAAATGATGGATGGAACCATTGGTTTTGAAAGTATTGAGCATGAAGGTTCTACTTTCTGGTTTGAGTTGCCCGTTATTAATCGGCCTGTGTTAGAGAATACGGAAAAAAACACGGCTGTAATAGGGCAAGATGAAAATATTCTTTATGTAGAAGATAATTATTTTAACTGTGACTTAATGCAGGATTTTTTTGAAAAGTGGACCCATTGCCAATTACAGGTAGTAGAGGGCGTTGAATTAGCTTGGAGTGTGGCCAATGAGAAGGCCTTTGACTTAATTATAATAGATATTACGCCATCTAGTATGGGAGAGACTACTGTATTGATTCAAAGATTAAAGGCCAGCACACAATACCGCCAGACTCCTATTATTGTGATGAGTGATGCAGTAATAGAGGGTGATTCGAATTTGTTTGATGACACTGTGATTAACCCTATTAATTTTTCTAAATTATTGGCTGTTCTAAAAAAGCACTTATCTTAAGTTAGCAAGTATGGATATTTATCCTTTAGCTGGTTTTAGTTAGAATAATTTCTAATACCAGCTTGCTACCGAAATAAGCCAATACTAAAGAAATAAACCCATATAAAGTCCATTGCACGGCCGTTTTTCCTCGCCATCCATAATGCTTTCTGCCTAATAATAAACCAGTAAAGATAACCCAAGCCAGTAGAGATAATAAGGTTTTATGCACTAAATGTTGTGCAAATAAATCATCAATAAATAAGAAGCCCGTTAATAGAGAGATACTAAGGAAGACGATACCAGAAGCGATCATTTGAAACAGCAAGCCTTCCATTAACTGTAAGGAAGGTAGGGATTTAATTAAGGCGCTGTTAATATGATGCCTTAAATGATAGTTTTGTAAGGTTAGCAATATGGCTTGTACTGCAGCAATAGCCAGTAACCCAAAAGCAGTAATAGAACTCAGTATATGAATTACCATTTCGATTGATAGGCCTGTTATTAAAGGCTTATCACTGGGTAAAGTGTAATGAAGTAATAAACTAATAGCCGCAATAGGAAAGACAGCAATGCCTACTTTTTCTATTGGCTTTGCCACACTGGCCAGTAATAAGAACAGAACTATGATTAAACTGGTAAAACTGGCAATAGAAAAAAAGCTAAAATCCAAGCCTTGTTGAAGTGTTACATGGCCGACAACAATGGTTATATGCGTGATAGCGGCGAGCCATGCGAATATTAGGCTGAGTTTTGTTGGGCTGTTTTTTTGTATATTTCTAATCAGTCCAAAGCTACTAATAAGGTAGAGGCAACAAGCAAGGCTGGTAAATATGAGTAGGGTCATTGGTTTAAACTTTTAATGTAAAGGTGACAGGGCCGTCGTTTAAGAGGGATACTTGCATATCTGCGCCAAATTCTCCTGTTTGTATTTCTGGGTTATATTCTTTTCCATAGCGGCTAAAATAATCAAATAGTTGCGCTCCTTGCTCAGGTGGTGCCGCGGGCGTGAAACTAGGGCGATTACCTGAATCCGTATCCGCAGCCAGCGTAAACTGAGGAACCAGTAATAATCCGCCTTTAATAGCCTCTAAACTTAAATTCATACGGTCATTGGCATCTGGGAAAATACGGTAATTAATAATACGCTGGAATAACCGCTGGGCTGTTTGCTCAGTATCCTGTTTTTCAACTGCAATGAAAGCTAGAATGCCGCGTTCGATACGCGCAATTTCTAAGCCTGCAACATGGACGTTGGCATAATTTACCCGCTGAATAAGAGCAATCATATGCTATACCAGTAAATTATCTAATGCCATCATAAGAATGAAACCAATCATTAGCGCAAAGGTCGCATAACGTGAGCGGCCATTGGAATGCGTTTCAGGAATAATTTCTTCAGAGATAACAAATAACATCGCACCAGCGGCAAAACCCATGGCAAAAGGTAATATCGATGAAAAAATCGATACCATGGTAATACCCAGTAAACCGCCTATCGGTTCCACTAAACCGGTTAAGGTCGCAATACCCACCGATTTCCATTTGTTATAGCCTAAAGCCACTAAAGGCAGAGCCACGGCCAGTCCTTCAGGAATATTTTGTAAGGCCACGGCAATGGCAAGCACTAAGCCATTATGCATATTACCTGTTCCAAAACTAACGCCGACAGAGAGACCTTCAGGAAAATTATGGATGGTAATGGCGATAATAAAAAGAGAGAGTTTTTGTAGCGAGTCTGCTTGTTTGTTTAAATTATCATCAAAATGAATATGAGGTAATTTTCGATCTGCGAAGTGTAAAAATAAGGCACCCACAAACATACCCGCTGCAACTACCCAAAGTCCTTTATCGGGCCATAACTCGTTGCCAAACTCAATACCTGGAACTAATAAAGAAAAGGCGGTTGCGGCTAACATAATGCCTGCTGCTGCACCAAGCAGGCCATTAAAAATATTATTGGAAATTTCTTTAAAGAAAATCGCAGGGATAGCCCCCACTCCTGTCGCTAGACCCGATAAAATACAAATGAAAAATCCTAGGGCGGCCACTTCACCCAGAAAAAAGTAGAGGCTACCAAAGAGAAGCACTTGCGATAGTATGAAAATACCCCCTAAAATAAGCCACTGTTGCGCTTTAGAATACCTGAGTAAACGCTGATAATAAGCGCAGTTATCCAGTTGAGAGTGTAGTTTTTCAGAAAAGGCGGGGGAAAGTAAATCGCTCATTTTTTCCTCTATGAATAGGTGTGACTTAAAGCCCTTTATTGTATAGAGTATTAGGGGAGGGGATGAAAATTTTTATAGCATAAGAGGGTAAAGCAGTGTTCTATTTTAAAAAAATATTGTTGCTAGTGTGTTTAAGTATTTCCAGTAGTCCTAGTTCTGCCGAAATTTATTTCTGGCAAGACAGTTCAGGAAAAAAGCATTATTCGGATAAGCCATCGGCCAATGCAAAAGCCTATCAAAAGAGTACTCATAAATCCTATTTTGCCATTAAAACTATTTATGACGGGGATACTGTACAGTTATCCGATGGGCGTAAAATTCGTTTATTAGGCATTAATACCCCTGAAATTGCTCATAGAAATAATCGAGCTGAACAGGGTGGATATGCGGCTAAACTCTGGTTAGAGAAAGCCTTAAAGAATAAAAAAGTACGTTTAGAGTTAGGGGCGGAAAGACAAGATAAATACAAACGCTATTTAGGGCATCTTTTTACAGAAGAAGGGCTGCATATTAATTTAGAATTAGTACGCTTAGGATTAGCCAGTGCGTCTATTTATCCGCCTAACTTGGGCTATGTTGATGTGCTATCCAAAGCCTCGGACACCGCGGAGCAACAGAATTTAGGTATTTGGCACTATGCCGACTATAAGGCAAAAAAAGCATCTCAGTTAAATGCAGGCAATAAACAGGGCTGGCAGCGTATTTTAGGGCGCATTACTCACATTAAGCAGACGAAAAAAAACAGTTATTTAAGTTTATCTAATAAAATGAGTTTGCGTATTAAGCGAGCCGATTTAGCTTTATTTGGCGACATTGAGTTATTACGCGGAAAAACAGTGGAGGCGCGTGGCTGGGTACATCGATATAAAGATAAATTTACCATGCTTTTACGCCATCCAAGTGCTTTAAAAATTAAATAATAGGGAGAAAAAATGAAACAGATATGGGTTTTATATCATGCAGATTGTCTGGATGGTTATGCTGCGGCTTGGGCTGTATGGAAAAAATTTGGCAATCAAGCACAGTATAAGCCGGTGCGACATCAAACTGCTTTTCCTGATATTCCTGTAGGGGCAGAGGTATATATTGTTGATTTTTGTTATTCCGTGAATGAGTTATTAAAGGCGACTCAAAAAGCCAGTAAGATTGTTGTCTTGGATCATCATATCAGCGCACAACACACATGGGATGACTATCAAAAGACAGCCCGATTGCCTGAGAATCTTGAATTAAACTTTATTCAAGAACACAGCGGTTGTGTGATTGCATGGCAGCATTTTCATAAAGAGCAGGAAGCTCCCATTTTATTGCAGCATATAGAAGATAATGATTTATGGCGGCACCAAATGCCAGAAACACAGGCTATTTGTAAGGCGTTATATTTACGCTTACCTAATAATTTTTCGGACTTTGAAAAAATAAAACTGCAAAGCTTACAACTAGAAGGCCGAGTTTTATTAAGTCAACAAAGCTTAAATGTTCAGCGCCTGTTAAAAGCACGTCATACGGTCTGCTTAAGAGGAATTAAAGGGCTTGCTGTGAATGCGCCGTCTATGTTTTCCAGTGATTTAGGCCATGAACTGGCTGAGTTGTCGGGTACGTTTGGTTTAACCTATAACTATCATGGTCAGCGTGGTGTCTACGATTGCAGCTTACGCTCAGTAGGCGATTTTGATGTGTCAGAGATTGCGCAAAGTTATGGTGGCGGCGGGCATAAAAATGCATCGGGCTTTCGATTAAAAAAAGCCGATTTTTTAACCTTGTTAGAGGATGAATAAATGATGTTACGCAGTGCTTTTAAAGCCCTCTCCTGGGGGAGAGGACTTAAAAATAGGAAGGTATTCCTTGTTCTGCGTAACATCAGTGAATAATTTAGGACAATAGCAGGATTATTCTCTTAGTATGAGCTAAGTTAAAATACGCTAGAATCAATGTAATGATTGTCTAATAATTTTTCCATTTCTTCTGCTGGAATGGCTTTGCTAAATAAAAAGCCTTGAATTTCATCGCATTGATGAGCTTGCATAAAATTGAACTGAGCTTCTGTTTCCACCGCTTCAGCAATAATAGTCATGCCCAGGTCATGCCCTAGGCTGATTATAGCGCTGATAATCGACGCGTTATTTTTATTTTCAGGAATACCCATCATAAATGACTGATCGATTTTAAGCTTAGCAATAGGAAAGCGGCTTAGGTAACTTAATGAAGAATAGCCTATGCCAAAATCATCCAGTGCAAAATTGACACCCAGTTGTCTGAATTTATTTAATAAAGTGACGTTATATTCTGAACAGTCCATTAAAATGTTTTCTGTGAGTTCTAGCTCTAAATAGCAAGGCTTTAAACCGGATTCTGTGAGTGTTTTTTGTACGGTATAGAATAGGTTATGCTGCCTAAATTGTACGGCGGATAGATTAATAGAAATAGGAATATTAATCAGTCCTTTATCTTGCCATGCTTTATTTTGTCGGCAGCATTCTTCTAACACCCAATTACCAATGGGTAGAATAAGCCCTGTTTCTTCTGCCAGTGGGATGAATTTATTAGGAGAAATCATGCCTAAATCAGGATGTTGCCAGCGCAATAAGGCTTCCATCCCGATTATCTTTCCAGTTTCTATTTGTATTTGAGGTTGGTAAAAGATTTGTAATTCATTGTTTTCAACCGCTTTACGTAAGCTACCTTCTAATGCAAGTCGTTCTAATGCTTGTGAACTCATTGAGGGTGAGAAGAATTCAAAATTATCCCGCCCATTATGTTTAGAACAATACATAGCTGTATCTGCATTTTTTAGCAGCAGTTCATAATGCTCGCCATCATTGGGGTATACACTGATGCCTATACTAATAGTGACATGCAGTTCATATTCATGAATTTTAAATCCTTGACGAATGGCATCAATAATTTTTTGTACAACGGTAATAACACTTCCGATATCATGTATATCATTAATAACAGCGGCAAATTCATCACCTGATAAGCGTGAAACACTATCGACTTCCCGCATACAAGCATTAATACGATTGCCAACTTCTATCAGCATTAAATCGCCCGTGCTATGCCCTAAAGAATCGTTAATATCTTTAAAATGATCGAGGTCAAAAAAGAGTACGGCAAGGCGTGTTTTTTCTCTTGCGGCTGTTTTGATAGATTGGTCGAGACGGTCAATAAATAAACGTCGATTAGGTAGCTTGGTTAGAGGGTCGTAATTGGCTAAAAATTCAATATCGGCTTCGGTATCTTTTAAATGGGTTATATCACTAAAGATAGCAATGAAATGGGAAATTTCATGGCAGATATCATAGACAAGACTAATAGAAATCCATTCAGGAAAGATTTCTCCATTTTTACGTCGGTTCCATATTTCTCCTTGCCAATAGCCAGTTGCTTTTAAATCGCTCCAAAGCTGTTGGTAGAATATTTCATCATGTCGCCCCGATTGAAGTAGGCTAGGGTTTTGGCCAATCATTTCCTGTTTTTCATAACCCGTGATATGAGTAAATGCTTGATTAACAGAAATGATTTTATTGTTTGCATCACTAATAATAATAGCATCGCGTGAGGACTCGAATACTTTAGAGGATAGGCGTAATTTTTCTTCATTTTTACGCTGTTCTCTAATATCTCGCATAACCCCCCATGTTTCCATAGGCTCGCCTGTTTCTGTATAGCGTAGAATCAGTTGAGTAATAACAGGGACTTTATTTTGTTGTTTATCAATCAATTCAATTTCAAATTCGCGTGTAAAGCCGCGGACTAATAATTCGTCTTGTACAAAATGATTAAACATTTTTTCTGATGAATCGGTCATCAGTGCATAAATACTCTTTTTATTACCTTGCAGTGCTTCTATCGAATCGTAGCCGAGCAACCTGAGAAAAGCTTGATTGCAGTCGATTAATATTTCATGGGGAGAACTTTTGTCATCACTGTCCTGACCAATGACCAATGAGTTTGCATCCTGTTTCGCATCGGCGACTGAAATGGCAATGTGTGATAATTTAAATAAAACATGGTAACGCTCTTCAATTTCTTTTAATGCCGCTTCGGAGCGTATAATTCGAGTGCTTTTTAATAAAGCCCTTTCTAAAGTAGCCATTTTTACTGGCTTGGTTACATATTGATTAACCCCTAAGTCAATGGCTTGATGAAAGTAGCGAGGTTCTTCGAAAGCCGTGGTAATAATGATAGGAATATGCAGGTCACTTTCTCGAATATATTCCGCCATTTTTAAGCCATCCATAACAGGCATAAGAATGTCGGTCACAATCAAATCAGGCTGATGTTTTTGGTAAGCTTCTAAGCCTTTTTTTCCATTAGCGGCGGTATAAACATGACGACAGCGACGAGCGAGATAGGCTTTTAATTGGTCACGCACCTCATCTTCATCTTCTACATAGAGGATGCTAAGTGATTTTAAATAGCGTTTATCCGCCTCATCAATAGGGTTGCTGTTATCCATTATTCATCTCCAGATCATGCTCGCGTTCAACTAATTTTTGGTAATCGTTATTACTAGAAAGCATGGGGGCAATAATAGAGAATTCTGCTCCATCCTGATTATTACACACCTGCATTTGCCCATTTAAACTGTTTTCAATAATCATTTTTGACATATAGAGACCGATTCCCATACCGCCTTCTTTGGTTGAATAGTAGGGTTCAAAAATATGTTGCAGAATAGTTTCTTTAATACCGCCACCATTATCTTGCACAGTTAAATATATTTTTTCATTTTCGGCTCTTAAATTGATTTGAATCAATCCGCTTTCTTTGTGACTTAAAATCGCTTCTTTCGCATTGGTGAGTAAGTTTAATATCACCTGAGAATATTCGTTAAGTATGCCATAAAGTTGAATGTCGTGAGAAATATTTATTTCTATTTGTACGCTGTGGGATTTAAAGCTAGGCGCAACCAGTGTCACAGCCCCATTAACCGCTTGTTGTATGCTAAAAACTTCACGGGGTTTGTTGGGGCTGAAAAAGTCACGGAAATCATTAATAGTATTGGACATTTTATCAATGTAACTAAAACCATTTTTAATTTGTTGTTCTAGGTATTCGGTGGTTAATTCATCAAATTCCTGAGCATCTTGTAAATTACCAAATAATAAGCTGAGGGCATTCAAGGGCTGTCGCCATTGATGTGCAATGTTATTAATCATTTCCCCCATCGTGGCTAATTTTGATTGTTGAATGAGTAAATGGTCTTTTTCTCTATTTTTCTGTGTGATATCGTGTATGCGTTGTTCCAGATCAGTATTTAGCTGTCCTATTTGGCTAATTAAGTGTGCATTTTCAATAGAAATAGCCATTTGTAAGCTTAATAGCTCAATCAAATGCACTTTATCCGTGGTAAAAACGCCCGCAGAGAGTCGGTTTTCTAAATACAAAATACCAATCAAATCGGTTTGGCGCATAATAGGAACACATAATAAAGAGCGTATTTTATAGCGCTTAATTTCCTCTAATTCACTAAAATCATTCGTTTCTAAGGCATCTTCTAAAACGACACTTTCCAGAGTTCGGCTAACATAATGCACAATGCCCTGACAAATATGTTGAATTTCATTTAATGGCAGGGGCGGAATATTTTCGACGATGTTTTCATTAATATGGCATTCGGTAATACGTTGCCAATCGTTATCAATTGGCTGTAATAAATACCCATGTTGTGCGCCCGAGCATTCAAGCACGACCTGCATAATTTTTGCCAATAATTGTGTGAGGTCGGTTTCTGCTGAAAAAGCCAGTGAGGACTTAATTAAATAATCAATATCAAGGTCTGGCAATACTTGTTCTTTGTTATTCGTATCGCTTAATTCATTAATGGGGGTATTGGCTATTGAATTAAAGAGAGTTGGATACGCTTCTAGGAGTTGAATTTCCTTTCCTTTATAAGCACACTCTCGATAGAGCTGGAGAGCTTTATCTAAATACTGTTCACTACTGACCCACTGCCTTTCTAATAAGTATTTTGCTAATAGCTCATTGATAAAGCCATCTAAAAAGATATAGTTCTGAGAACGAGCGGATTCTATGGCTCGTAAATAGTTGCCACAGGCTCTGGGGGTTTCTTCAAAAAATCGCTCCCATTCTGCATGACATAAAGCTAAATAGGGTTTAAGTAAGGGACCTAAAGCCGCCCATGTTTCTAGTTGTTGTAATAGGGGGGCGAGATAGGCTTTTAAGGCGGTTTTTGAATTCGCTTGTTGCGGAGGGTGGCGCAGTGCATTTAATATCTTAAAAGCAACCCATTGCCGTTTTAGCACATTATCCGTCATGCCAGTCAGGTAATCTTCTACTTTGTTAAAGCATTGTTCCGCTTCTTGATAGCGTGCAAAATAATAATGACTTATACCAAGTAATACAAAATAGCTGCCTGCTAAAGCGACATGATTACAACTTTCCCACAAAGCCAGTTTTTCCTGCATTGGAATTTGGCGTGTATTTTTCATGGGTTCAATCCACGCGGCCTGTACTGCTTCTGCTAAGCCCACCGAAAAAGAAAGTTGATTTTTAAGGGAAAAGTCGAGACATTCTGTACAGCTTTCCTCTAAACTAACCAAGCTTTTTCCTTGAACTTGTAAGTTCCACATTAAAGGCCCGTAGGATAGCCCAGCATTATATAAATCCCCACAATTTTTTCCTGATTGGATACCTTTACGGCAATAATCAATAATTTCTTTAGGATGACTGCGAGAGTGCATATTGCACCAAACAATTCCATTAATACCTCGTGTAGCGCCAAAACTATCAGGATAGCGAGCGCATAAATCATGCGCTAAATCTTCATAACGAAACGCCATTTCAAATTCGCCTTGTTCGCCCAGATTCAGCCCCATAATGGAAAAAGAATAAATCACAGATTCATCCATTCCCCCTTCTAAGCAGTGTAAGGTGGATTGAGCGGCTGATAAATACAGCTGAGGCACTAAGCCTGACATATAGAGGTCGGGTATAAGTTCACTATAAAAAACCAGCTCTACTTTGCTTTTTCTGTCTTGGGTAAAAGGCATCTGTAGTAAGGTTTGCCAAACATCCTCATAATTTTCCTTGATGGACTGCATAAGATGCGTTAAGCGTTGTTGTGTGGATTTATCATCTTGAGGAATGGCTTTATCAAAATACGCTAAGCCTTTATTGGCGATATCAATAGCTTTAATAAAATTACCTATCGAGGAGAGAGAGGTAGTTTGTTCGGCTAAGGCTTCTGCTCGATCTAAATCATCACGAGCCCTTAGCAATAATTCATTAAGTAATACTTCAGATTTTTCATAGCGGCCGCACATGAGTTCTGTTTTGGCTAGATTTTGATGTAAACGGTACATTAACAGGTAATCTTCTTCCCAAATCTGTTCGGGTAATAAATTCAATCCATTTTTGTAATATTCATTGGCCGCTTGGGTTGCCAAGGCATTAAGGGCTTTATTACCCGCATAAAAATTAATATAAGCTAACCGAATACATTTTTTCTTTTCTAGGTTTGTGGGGCAGCCTAAGTCTAAATGCGCGGCAATGGTAAATAAATTTTCTTGTTGTTCCATTTTTTCATTAATTGGCGTGTTATTTAATAAATGCCATCCAATCAGCCAGTGAATATCGCGGCGTTGTTCAGAGGGAATTTGTTTCAAAACCGCTTCCTGCACTCTATCATGTACAAATTGAAATTCGGTTTTGCTTTCAATTAAAAGGCCGAGTGATAAAACAGGTTTTAGGGCTTTAAATAAATTATGTAATTTAATATCATGAATAAGCGCAATATCTTCGGCTGAAAAACGGTTTCCCATACAGGCACATATCTTTACAATATCTAAGGTTTCTTTGCTTAATTGTTTTACTTTAAAGCCAAACATATCCACGACTGAGGAAGGCATATTTGATTGCTGAATCGCCTCCATATTCCATTCCCATTGCCCCTGTTCGCTGAATAAAAGTAAGGACTCGCTATGTAACCAAGATAAACTTTCACTGACAAATAAAGGATTCCCTTCGGTTAAATCGCTTAGAAAATGGGCAAGATTCTTGGTTTGAGGTAAAGGTAGATCAAGTATATAAGCGACCATATCATGGCAGGCTTGAGTATTTAATGCCCCAATACACAGCTCTTCTGGATCTTGCCCTGATTGTTTAATGGTGTGTAATAGTAAGCTCAGTGGGTGACTTTTATTGACTTCGTTATGTCGATAAGCGCCTATAAAGAAGAGCTGTGGATAATCCTCAGCATTGGTAAATAAATAATGTAAAAAATCAAAAGTTGCGCTATCACACCACTGTAAATCATCAATAAATAAGATTAAGGTATTATTTTTTTTACTTAAACTGGCTAAAAAGGCTCCGAATAAGTGATTAAAGCGATTTCTGGATTCAACAGGCGGTAATGGGGCCACCTCATCTTGTTCGCCTAATAAAATAACCAGCTCAGGAAGCACATCGGTAATGACTTTAGCTTGTGTACCTAGAGCTGACAAAATATGTGCCTTCCAATCACTGACACTTTCATCACTTTCTGTGAGAAAGGTACGGATAATATTACGACAAGCCTGTATTAAAGAGCTGTAAGGAATGTTTTTTTGATATTGGTCAAATTTTCCTGAAGTGAAATAGCTTTTATTTTTAATAAGAGGTTGTTGCAATTCCTGAATAAGGCGTGTTTTTCCAATGCCAGGTAAACCTGAAATAAAAGCCGATTGGAAGCTTTTTTCTGCAACGACTTGGGTGTATTTATCGAAAATACATTGTGTTTCGTATGCTCGACCAACCATCTTGGAAATAAAAATAACCCGATGGGTATGATCGTGTAAGCCTAAAGTAAAAAGCTCAAGTGATTGTTTGGCGTGGTACTGAGTCGCACATTTTTGAATATCTGTATACAGTCCTATTCCTGTTTGATAGCGTTTTTCAGGTTCTTTGATACACATTTTTCTAATGATTTGACTTATTATCTCAGGAATATTGGCATTAACTTGATGCACAGAAGGGGCGGTTTCTGCTAAATGAGAGTGAATAAGCTCTAACGGGTCTGTACTGGTAAAAGGTAATTTTCCAGTGAGTAATTGATAAAAAATAATGCCCAGTGAATAAATATCCGTCGGAAATTCCACACGACTATTAATACGCCCTGTTTGTTCGGGAGAAATATAGGCTAAAGTGCCTGTTACAAAAAGCGGGGCATAAATAAAATGACTGGTTTCTTGAATATCGATAGGATTTAAGAAATCAACAATACGGATGGTATGTGTTTTAGCTTGAATTAAAATATTATTCGGTCTAATGCCGCCATGAATAATACCTGCTTCATGAATGGACTGGATAGCTAAACTGAGTTGACTGGCAATATGAAAGAAATCCTTTAAAGCCAAGGGGGTATTTTGTTGCTGAATAAAGGATTTTAAGGTAATGCCAGAGAAATAACGGCGGACAATAAACTGGATATTATGATAGTTATTAAAGCTATCTGCGGTAATGACCGAAGGATCGTGGATGATTTTAAGCCGTTCGACTTTTTGCTCTAGATAACGTAATTTATTTTCATTAAGAATCGGATGTTTTAATATTTTAATAATAAAAAAACCATCTGGATTATCTTTGGCAACCGCTTTGTAGACACAAGAGTTTAGGCTCTCACCCACTGACTCCAATAAAGTATAGTAAGGAATGGATAAATCAATATTAGCCGTTATTTTATTCATCGGTCTTATTCTTGAGTTAACAATGAAGAGTAAGAGTGTAATGTAAAAATAAAAAAGAGGCTAGTCGCTCATTGGGTATAAATTAATCAAGCCATTCAATAATATGTTCTTCTAAGTCATCCATATTTATTTGTGATTCTTTAATTGCAAAGCTACGAATCGCCACGCCTGCTTCAAAGATACTTTCTTTATTGCCTGTAATTAACGGGTGCCATGGGGGTAGTGGCTGTCCATCACTGAGTAATTTATACGCACAGGTGGCAGGAAGCCATGTATATTCAGAAAAGTCATGCTGCGTTAAATCAATACATTCGGGGACTAAACGCGTGCGTTCTGTATATTTTGTACAGCGACAACTTTCTAAATCCACTAAATCACACGCCACGCGGGTGAAAAATATTTCCTCGGTGTCTTCGTCTTCTAATTTATTCAGGCAACATTTTGCACAACCATCACACAGGGATTCCCATTCCTCAGAGGACATTTCTGATAATTGTTTTGTTTCCCAGAAATTATCGCTCATAGCGTGAAGGTAAAACGGTAATAGTGGTCAATTAATAAAGCCGCAAACAACAGCATTAGATAAAAAATCGAGTACGCAAAAGTTTGCATGGCGGTTTTATCATCTTTAGTCTGCATCATTTTCAGAGCAAAGAAAATAAAGCCTAAGCTCAATAAGGCGCTGGGAATTAGATAAATTAAGCCACTCATGCCTGTTAAATAAGGCAGTAGCGTGACAATAAATAATAAAATGGTATAAAGCAAAATATGCAGGCGGGTAAATTCTGTCCCGTGAGTCACAGGCAACATGGGAATATTTACTTTGGCGTATTCATCACGTCGGGCAATGGCTAAAGCCCAAAAATGCGGGGGAGTCCATACATAAATCAATAGAAATAACAGCAGGGCATATGGGTGTACTTCACCAGTCATTGCACACCAGCCTAAAACCGGAGGTGCAGCGCCTGCGGCTCCACCAATAACAATATTTTGTGGCGTTAAGCGTTTTAGGTAGACCGTATAAATAATCGCGTAACCAATCAGAGATAAAAAGGTTAAAACGGCAGTAAGTACATTAATAAAGAGTACCAAGAGTAATAGACCGATAGTGCCTATAACGCCTGCAAAGATTAGCACATTACGTGAATCTAATTCACCAGAGGGTAAGGGGCGATTTTGCGTCCTAGCCATTTCAGCGTCGGCTTTTTGGTCAATAAAATGATTAATGGCGGCGGCTGAAGCGGATGCAAGGCCTATCCCTAGGGTAGCAATAATAAAATCAGCCATCGGCGGGAAGCCAGGAACAGCAAGCAACATCCCTACATTAGCTGTAAAAACCAATAATAAAACAACTTTGGGTTTACATAATTCAAGGTAATTTTTCCAAGATAAAGAGGGGGTTTTATGTGTCATACTTTGAATAGAGAGAGTTAGTTATTTACTCTTGAAATTTAAGAGTTTGAAGTCATTCTAATAGGCGAATGAAGGGTGAGAATTATACCTTATATTGGAAGTTCAGGATAATAACCAGTCGCTGTCTTAATGAAAATATCAGAGGTCGATAAGGCTTTAGGATATACTGCGGCAGGCTTACACAACACTTAGGACGGATAAGGCAATGCATTATCAGGGCATGATTAAAAAAATAATTTCGCGACCTATCAAGGGGCGTACAACAGGGTTAACGCAAATAGACCCTGTTTTAAAACGTATTTATTGTGCGCGGGGCATTGAGTCGAATGAACAATTAGAACGCAGTTTAGCAAAACTGCCTTCGCCTTGGTTGCTGACAGGCATGGAAGAAATGGTGACTTACCTTATTGCCGCCATAGAAAAGCATAAAAAGATTGTTATTGTTGCGGATTTTGATGCCGATGGCGCGACTAGCTGTACCGTTGCTTTAAAAGGATTGGCTTTATTAGGTGCGACACAGGTGGATTTTATTGTGCCTAACCGATTTGAATACGGTTATGGGCTTACGCCTGAAATCGTTGAATTAGTGATTGAGCAGCAAGCGGATGTTTTAATTACCGTGGACAATGGTATTTCCAGTTTTGAAGGGGTTTTAGCCGCGAAAGCCGCAGGTATTCAAGTGTTAGTCACTGACCATCATTTACCCGCAGATAAATTACCTGAAGCCGATGCGATTGTAAATCCTAACCTGATGGGCGATGATTTTCCCAGTCGTTCTTTAGCAGGAGTCGGGGTTATCTTCTATATACTGATGGCGTTGCGGAATCGTTTACGCGAACAAGGCTGGTTTCTAACACACAATAAAGTAGAGCCTAATTTAGCGCAGTTATTGGATTTTGTCGCGTTGGGAACTGTTGCCGATGTAGTGCCGCTGGATCATGTTAATCGTATTCTGGTGCACCAAGGATTGTTGAGGATGCGTTCAGGTAAGGCACATGTCGGCATACAGGCATTAGCGAAAGTCTCAGGGAAAAATATAGATAATTTACAGGCATCCGATTTAGGTTTTACGCTGGGGCCGCGTTTAAATGCGGCAGGGCGTTTGGATGATATGCGCTTAGGGATTCAATGTCTTGCAACCGATGATGTGCAGCTTGCCACTGAATTAGCGGAACAATTAGATACCTTAAATAAAGAGCGCCGTGATATTGAAAGCCAGATGAAGCAGGAAGCGATGGTTTTACTCAACGAAATGAATGACACGAAAAAGAAGCACTCAACATCGGGCGTGTGTTTATATGATAGCGAATGGCATCAAGGTGTGATTGGGATTTTAGCTTCACGTATTAAGGAACAGTTAAACCGTCCTGTGATTGCCTTTGCTAACGGGGCAGAAGGCGAAATGAAAGGGTCGGCGCGTTCGATTCCTGGTGTGCATATTCGAGATGTGTTGAGTGATATTGCCGTTGCCCACCCTCAAGTGTTAAAAAAGTTTGGCGGTCATGCGATGGCAGCGGGTTTAAGTATTCAATTACATGATTATCCTGTGTTTTCCATGGCTTTTGATAAAGCGGTTAAAAGTCGATTAAAACACCTTGATTTAGATGAAAAAGTGTATGCCGATGGCGAATTAGCTGAAGAGAATATGACTTTAGAATTTTGTGAATATTTACAAGCGGCAGGGCCTTGGGGGCAAGAATTTCCTGAACCTGTTTTTTATGGAATTTTTGATGTGGTGCAGTTGCGTATTTTAGCGGAACAACATTTAAAACTGGTTTTGCGTAAGCCAAACAGTGATACCTGCACAGATGCGATTGCTTTTTTTGTTGAGCGTGCAGAATATTGGCACGGGATACGCCAAGTAAAAATTGCCTATAAATTGGCGGTGAATGAATACCGTGGACGGCGTAGTGTGCAGTTAATTATTGATTATATAGAGCGTTTGGCTTAAAGGAGTAAGAAAAAAATGACAGAGAATATAATGCAGGTTGCTCAGGGGGCGTTTAAAGTACAGCGTTTTCCGATTGCAGCAGGGGAGAAATTACGGGCATGGGATGCTGCGGATGAATATTTACTCAATGATATAGCCGATAAAATTAAGCTGCTAGGCAAGCTGCCGAGAATTTTAATTGTAAATGACAGTTTTGGGGCTTTAACTGTTGCTCTATCTGAATTTCAGCCAGTAATTCTGTCAGATTCTTTTTTAGCCCAAGAAGCCATTCGTGCGAATTATGCTTTAAATCAGTACCCCATCGAGCAAGTGAGCTTATTGAACAGCTTGGAAATCCCGACGGGTATTTTTGATTTTATTATTATTAAAGCCCCGAAAATACTGGCTTTCCTAGAAGATATATTAATACGTTTACAAGCCCATTGCACTGCTGAAACACAAGTCATTGTCGGCGGAATGGTGAAGAATATGTCACCGAATACATGGAAGGTATTGGATAAATGTGTGGGAGAAACCGTGCCTTCTAAGGCGGTTAAAAAGGCACGTTTAATTTATGCAACAGTCGATACCACGCGGGTGGCATTAGAGAATCCTTACCCCAGTTTTTTTGCTTTAGAAAATACCGCGTATCAAATTTGCAATCATGCTAATGTTTTTTCGCGGCAAAGTTTGGATATTGGTACGCGCTTCTTTTTAGCCAATCTTCCTGAAGGCGAAGCGTATCAGCAGGTGGTGGATTTAGGCTGTGGTAATGGCGTGCTGGGTTTAATGTTTGCAGAAAGAAATGCCCAAGCGCAATTAACCTTTGTGGATGAATCCTTTATGGCCTTAGCCTCCGCCAAAGAAAATTTTAAGCAGCGGGTTGTTAATAAAGAGCCTGTACAATTTATAGCAGGGGATGCTTTATCAGGCTTTGCGGGACAATCAATGGATTTGATTTTATGTAATCCGCCTTTTCATCAGCAAAATACCGTAGGGACGCATATTGCTTTGCGTATGTTTAAGCAAGCAAAGCAGGTATTACGCAAAGGAGGCGAACTTTGGGTGGTGGCCAATCGCCATTTAGGCTATCAGAAAGCTTTAAAATCCCATTTCTCTCAAGTAATTTTAGTGGCAGAGAATGAGAAGTTTGTTATTTTAAAGGCGATTCATTAGCGCAATTCAGGGATTGTTTCTTGTACTTGCTGTGTTATATCGGTACTGAGCGATTGAAAAAAAGTCTGAGTGGAGTGTAAGTGTTTATTAAAATTAATATAAGGGTTGGCGGGCGATAAATGAAATAAGCCGACACAGCAGAGGAACATCAGCAGCGAGGCGTAAATATAGCGTAAGCTGAATAATTTAAACGCAGTCCCAAAGGATTTTTTCAGCCGCGCATTGGATAAATCAACGCTGTATATTTCATCTAACAGAAGATGCACGATAAAACCAAAGCCGATAAATAAACCACTGAGCCATGAAAATTCCAGTGGATTTTGGAACACTCGCGCACTAATATAAACGGTTAATAGAGTAAAAAAACAGGCGCATAAAATTGAGTGGAAGACCCCACGATGTACGGTAACTTTTTTAAAAAGAGACAGTAAGGGGTAGCGAACCATAAAAAAAGCCCCTACCGAAAGCACAAAAATATGTTGTATCGGGTATTGTTGTTGGAAATGTAAAAAGACTAATAGGGAAGCGAGTACCGCGAGGGAATTAAACAGTAAACGCAACGGCCGCGAGTTATTAGAGTCAATATCAGGTAATAAGCCTCCAATCGTTCCTAAGAAAATGAACCAAGGCATGTCGAAGGGTGTAATAAGTTCTTTATAAAGTATGCCTCCTGTAGCGAGGAAACTTGCGCCTGCAGCAACGGTAAGATGCGTTTTAAAATTAGCCATAATATGCAATGAATAAGGAGTACTGGAGAGTGATGTTAACCATTAACATGGCCTGTGAGATAGAAGATGTCATTAAAAAATCGCGTTTTATTGGCTTTATCTATCCTTGCCAAAGTGAGGCTGAAATAGTGGAGTATTTAGAAAAATTACGCTCTGAACATCCTGGCGCGAATCATATCGTGTTTGCGTACAGAATCAAAACCGAAGCTGGGATTATTTCTCGCTTTTATGATGCGGGTGAGCCATCAGGAACGGCAGGAAAACCGGTATACAGTTATATAGAAGGATATGATTTAATTAATGTATTAGTGGTGGTGGTGCGTTATTTTGGGGGCATAAAACTGGGCGCGGGCGGTTTAACCCGTGCTTATGGGCAGAGTGCAAAACACGCCATAGAGGCGGCAGAGATATTAGACTTTATTGAATATGCTCTGGTAGAATTTATTTTAGATTATAAGCAATTTCAGTCTTTTGAATATCATTTGCCGAAATTTTCAGGAAAGATTATTGATAAAGAGTTTGCAGGACAAATTACCTTGCACGCACAATTACCCATAGCCGAAGTAGAGAATTTCTTTGCTTTATTTTCAGGTCGTATACTTGAGCAGCCAAGCTAAAGAATCGCCTGTGGCGTGCAGCGGCTTATACTCCGCTCCGACCCAGCCTGTGTAGTTGGATTGTTTGATAACTGAAAATAAGCTTGAAAAATCGATGTTTCCCGTTTCAGGTTCGTGTCGGTTGGGGTAGTCGGCAAACTGGATATGCGCTATTTTATCAATATATTGAGCGATAAAAGAAGCGGGGTCTTCTGCCATTTTTACCGCATGGTAAATATCATATTGCAGATATAAATCGGGATGATTTATGTCCGTCATCAGCGCAAGTTGTTGCTCACTGGTGGATATAATAAAATGCGGCAGGTCATGGGTATTAATGGCCTCAAAGACGGTTTTAATGCCCAAAGTAGAAAAAGCCTTTACCGCGGCTCGCAGATTATTGCTAAAAGTTTTTTGGTAAAGTGCCAGTCGCGAGTTATCAAAACAACAGCCTGCTAGAACATTAATGGCTTCAGGTTGCAGTACCTTGGCGTATTCAACCGCAGAGACTAAGGCTTGATTAAATTGCTTTTGCTTTTCAGGCACAGCGGCGAGTCCTTCGCCACCTTGCAATAAATCATCGGCTGCAATATTAAATAGCACTAATTTAAGTTGATGTATCTCTAATTCGGCACGAATGCTGTCAGCCGAAAGTTCATAAGGAAACTGAATCTCTACCGCTTGGAATCCTTGTTCTTTGGCGGCTTGAAAGCGTTCAATAAGAGGTAGTTCGGTAAATAAGACACTTAAATTAGCACTAAATTGCAGCATTTTAGTCTTCTTCAGGCAGTGGATTATCATCAACAAAGTTACTGATTTTTGCAAATTCAGCGAGCGGGATGGTTTCCGCGCGTAATTTGGAATCAATCCCTAAAGCGATAATATGTTCTTCAGTAATCAATTTGCGTAAGGAATTACGCAGGGTTTTACGGCGCTGTGAAAACGCGGCTGTGACCACGGTATTTAGCGATTTGACGGAATTAATTTCCACAGGCGGTTGTTCAAAAGGTTCTAAACGCACAATCGATGACATTACTTTAGGCGCAGGGTTAAAGCTTTCAGGTGGCACATCAAATAAGTGTTCGGTATTGCAATAATATTGCATCATTACACTTAATCGCCCGTATTTTTTGCTGCCCGGTTCCGCGCAAATTCTATCGACCACTTCTTTTTGCAGCATAAACGTCATATCCGCAATACGGGGAATATTACTCAGTAAATGGAACATTAATGGAGTGGAAATATTGTAGGGCAGGTTGCCTAAAATATGCAGCTTCTCACCTTGTGAGGCTAAAGAGGAAAAATCAAACCGTAGCGCATCAGAGCTATGAATGTTTAGCTTATCAAAGTCGGAAAATTTATGCTCTAGCAGTCGAACTAAATCCCTGTCTAATTCCACAATATCCAGTTGTACGCCACTTTTTAACATGGGTTCGGTGAGTGCGCCTTGTCCTGGGCCAATTTCTACCCAGTGCTGGTCTTTTGTGTAAGTGAGGGAGCCTAGAATATTATCAATAATATTTTGGTCATGTAAAAAATTCTGTCCAAACCGTTTGCGTGCTTTATGAGCCATAGTGATTTTTTATGTGTTATTGGCCATTTGTATGGCTGTTTGTAAGGCAAAAGCTAAACTACTGACACTGGCTTTACCAGTCCCGCTTAACTCTAATGCGGTTCCGTGGTCAACGGAGGTACGAATAATAGGCAGACCTAAAGTGATATTGACGGCCTTACCAAAGCCTTTGTATTTTAAAACGGGCAAGCCTTGGTCATGATACATAGCCAGTACTGCATCGGCGTTTGCGAGATATTTATCGGTAAATAAGGTGTCCGCAGGTAAGGGGCCTTGTAATTTAATACCTTTGGCGCGTTGTGCCTCTAAAACCGGCTCAATAACCTCAATTTCTTCCCGTCCTAAATGCCCGCCTTCCCCTGCGTGTGGGTTAAGACCGCAGACTAAAATATTTGGCTGTTGAATAGCAAAGCGGTGGCGTAAGTCCCTATCCAGTAGTTGAATGACTGTACTTAGGGTTTTAGGAGTAATGGCTTGGCTGACTTCAGAAAGCGGTAGGTGTGTGGTCGCTAAGGCAACGCGTAAACCTTCCGTGGCCAGCATCATCACAGGATGACCGCCTGTTATCTCGGCGATGTATTCTGTATGCCCTGTAAATTCAATGCCTGCATCATTAATAATACCTTTATGTACGGGAGCCGTAACCATCGCAGTAAATAAACCTGATACACAGCCTTGAGTTGCGATTTTAATGGTATGCAGCACATAGGCACTGTTATTTTTATTGAGTACCCCAGCTTCCACTTTTTCAGCGACAGAACAAGGGAGAACCAATAGTTTTCCAGCTTGATGAGCCGTAATTTCTTGTTGTTCATCAAAGAGTTCAATGTCTAAAGGAAGTTTAAGTTGTTGGGCGCGTTGTTGGAGTAAATCTACATCGGCTAAGACAACTAATTGGCATTCTAAGTCGCGTTGAGCCAATTGGATACATAAGTCAGGACCAATTCCAGCAGGGTCGCCAGAGGTTAAAGCAATTCGAGGTAGGGTGTTAGGCACAGTCATTTTCAGTTATTAGATAAAAACGCATTTTAGCATTAATTAGCCCACGACTTTTTCAGATTATTATTATAATGGTGCCAGATACTTCTTAACTGACCTTAGAAACTCTTATGCAAAAATTATCGATAGCCGCTCGGGTGGGGCAGTTTGTTGTTTCACATCCTTGGCGTGTTTTACTTGTGAGCGTTATGCTGGTTTTAGCCAGTGCATCTGGCTTAAAAGATGTGGGATTTACCAATAATTACCGTGTGTATTTTAGCGAGGATAATCCACAATTATTAGCGTTTGATGTGTTACAAAAAACCTACAATAAAAGTGATAACGTCATGATGCTCATTGAGCCTGAGAACGGTGATATGTTCACAGCCACTCATTTGCAGGCGATCGTTGATTTAACTAAATCTGCATGGCAGTTATCTTATTCAAGTCGTGTGGATTCGATTAGTAATTTTCAGCACACTCTCGCCAAAGAAGATGATTTAATCGTGACTGATTTAGTCGTTGAACCGTTAAAAATGACGGCAAGACAATTAAAAAAGGTAAAAAAATTCGCCTTGCATGAGCCGTTATTGGTAAATCGACTTATTTCACCTTCAGGTCATGTGGCTGGGGTTAATGTCACCATGCAGTTACCTGAAATAAATCCACTGGAAGCAATGGAAGTTGCGGCTGAAGTACGAAAAATGGCGGCTGAATTTAGCTTAAAGTATCCTGATTTAAAGGTGCATTTAAGCGGTATTGTTATGATGAATAATGCCTTTGGTGAAGCTTCTTTAAAAGATAATTCTAATTTATTGCCCTTGATGTACGGCATTGTCTTATTGGTGTTAATTGTCTGTTTACGTTCCTTTACGGCCACCTTAAGTGTGGTGGTTTTAATTATTTTTTCAGTGATTTCAGCATTAGGTTTAGTTGTTTATTCAGGCGTGACCTTAACGCCTACCTCTGCGATGGCTCCTACCATTATATTAACCATGGCGGTTGCAGATTGTGTGCATTTATTAGTGACTTTTTTACACAATATGCGCTTAGGCCATGAGAAAAAACAGGCAATGGAAGAAAGCTTACGCATTAATTTACAGCCCATTTTTCTCACCAGTGCCACCACGGCGATTGGGTTTATGAGCCTAAATTTTAGTGATGCACCGCCGTTTCGAGATTTAGGTAATGCGGTTGCTTTAGGGGTGGTGATTGCTTTTTTCTTATCAGTGACTTTATTGCCCGCTTTAATGGTGCTGCTGCCAGTGCGGATTAAAAAACAAGCTCGCAAATCAGGCACGGTTTTTATTCAGCTATTAGCCAATTTTGTAGTGCGCCGCCGTAAAATATTGTTAATAGCCAATGGGGTCTTGTCCTTGGTGTTAATGAGTTTTATTCCTAATAATGAAATTAATGATGAATTTGTTAAGTACTTTGATAAAAGTATTGAATTTAGATTAGCCAGTGATTTCTTAAATGAGAATCTTGGCGGTATTTACAATATAGAATTTTCCATTGCTACTCAATCGGCAGGGGGGATTAGTGAGCCTGTTTTTTTACAAAAAATGCAGCACTTTAAACAATGGCTAGAAACACAGCCAGAAGTGGTGCATGTCAATAGCATTACCGATACGTTTAAACGCTTAAATATGAATATGCACGGCGATAATGCCGATTGGTATAAATTACCTGAATCGCGAGAGCTAGCGGCGCAATATTTATTGTTATATGAAATGTCCTTACCTTATGGTTTGGATTTAAATGACCAAATTAATATTGATAAGTCGGGTATTCGTATTACCAGCAGCTTGAAAAATTTAACATCCAATGATGTCTTGGCGGTTGAGCAGCGTATTTTAGAGTGGATGGCGGTAAATTTATCCGAATATACAGTGAATGCGGCCAGCCCTGTTTTAATGTTTTCTCATATCGGGCAGCGTAATATCGTGCGTATGTTGGTGGGTTCATTAGCGGCTTTAGTGTTAATTTCTATTATGTTAATGATTGCTTTTCGCTCATGGAAATTGGGCTTGATTAGTTTAATTCCTAACCTGATTCCTGCAGGCGTGGCGTTTGGAGTCTGGGCTTTAGTCGATGGGCGTGTTGGCTTGGGCTTATCCGTAGTGACAGGGATGACTTTAGGAATAGTGGTGGATGATACGGTACATTTTATTAGTAAATACCGTCGGGCAAAGATTGAACAAGGGCTTTCTTCAGAAGAAGCGGTAAAATATGCTTTTTCCACGGTTGGGGTGGCTTTATGGGTGACTTCTTTTGTATTAGTCAGTGGTTTTTCTGTCTTGGCGACCTCTAGTTTTTTAATGAACAGCGGTATGGGGCTTATGACAGCGATTACCATTGCTATTGCATTATGGCTGGATTTTTTCTTTTTACCTCCAGTATTAATGGCGCTGGATAACACTAAAAAAACAATTTAAACGTGAGATAAGGAATAGATAAAATGAAGAAAATACTATTAAGCCTTTATATGGTGATGAGTTCTTTTGTGGCTGTCGCTGATGCACAAAAAGGGCTAGAGATTATGCAGGAAGTGGATAGGCGCGATATTGGCTGGGGAGATATGAGCGCGGATTTAGAAATGATTCTGAAAAATAAAAACGGGGATGAACACAGTCGCCGTTTAAGTATGAAGATATTAGAAGTACAAGGGGAGGGAGATAAAAGTCTGAGTATTTTTAATAGCCCGAGAGATATAAAAGGCACGGCTTTTTTAAGTTTTACTCACGCGCTGGAAGCCGATGAGCAGTGGTTATATTTACCTGCTTTGAAACGAGTTAAACGGATTTCATCGAGTAATAAATCAGGGCCTTTTTTGGGTAGTGAGATTTCTTTTGAAGATTTAAGTTCTTTTGAGATAGAAAAATACAGCTACACCTATTTACGTGATGAAATCTCAGCGGGTATTCCGTGTTTTGTGGTTGAGAATAAACCCCTGTATGAACATTCTGGCTATACACGTACAGTGGTATGGATTGATAGTAAACGATATATTCCGATTAAAATTGAGTATTATGATCGAAAAAATGCTTTATTAAAGACGCAGGAATTTCTAGATTACCAGCAATACTTAGTGAAATTTTGGCGTGCTGGTAAAGTAACAATGCAAAACCATATTACCGGTAAAAGTACGCAGTTATTATGGAAGAATCACCAGTTTAATCAGGGCTTAACTGCACGTAAATTTGATAAAAATACTTTGAAACGCTCGCGCTAATGCACAAATTTTTAGCAAATACCTGCCTTGTTACTTTTTGTTTAGCTTGGGGGCAGGTAGGTTATGCGTGGGAAGTTTCTGGCTATGTTGGCGCGGAGAGTTTGGCGTTTATTGATACTCCTTTATCAAGCCAGCAACACGCGCATTATCTGTCAGGAGTTATTGAAGCGGAGCTATACCATGAATGGGATGATGGAAATCAGAGTCTTGCTTTTGTACCGTATTTTCGCGGTTCAGAGCATGACAGTCAGCGCACCCATTTTGATATTCGTGAGCTAACATGGCTTAAGGCTTCGGAAAACTGGGAATTACGCTTAGGGATTCGTAAAGTCTTTTGGGGTGTTACAGAATCGAATCATTTAGTCGATGTGATTAACCAGCGCGATACCGTAGAAAACAGTGATGGTGAAGATAAGCTGGGGCAGCCCATGATAAATATTGCATGGATTCAAGATTGGGGAACCGTGGATGTGTTTATTTTACCCGTGTTTAGAGCCAGAACTTTTGCGGGAGAGCAGGGACGTTTACGCCCACAAGCGGTGATTAATAAGCAATCAGCTCGATATGATCACGGCGGTTTTACGCGTGAGATGGCGTATGCTTTGCGCTGGTCTCATTCTTTAGGGGATTGGGATGTGGGCTTGGCGCATTTTTATGGTACCAGCCGTGAGCCGTTATTTCAGTTGCAAAGCAGTCCAACAGGGGGGCTTGAATTAATACCGTATTATCAAACCATTAATCAAAGTTCTTTGGATATTCAAGCAACTTTTGACAGTTTATTATTAAAGTGGGAAGCGGTTGTACGAGTGAGTGAACAGCAGGCGGCTTTTACCACCACGGTTGGCTTTGAATACACGTTTTTTAATATTGCAGACAGTGGCTTGGATATTGGGCTTTTGTCGGAATATTTATATGATAGCCGTGGACGTGCATCCTCTAGTGTATTTCAAGATGATTTTTTTGTGGGGACTCGCTTAGCTTTTAATGACATTCAAGATACTCAGATTCTAGCCGGTGTTATAGTCGATAGGAGTAGCCAAGCCCAATTTTATAATATTGAAGCCAGTCGGCGTTTTTTTGATGCTTTTAAAATTGAAATAGAAGCACGTTTTTTTAAGGGGGCTCCTGCACAAGACGGGGCCTATTTTTTACGCCAAGACAGTCATTTTAGAACCGAAGTTAGCTACCATTTTTAGAGTTATAAAAGAATCCGACTATAGGGGATTCAAGGAGTATGAATCTCCTATAGTCGGGTTGGATGACTTAGATTTTAAATTGATGAATGGCGGCTCTTAAACTCTCAGCAAGTTCTAATAAGTTTTGACTGGATTGAGAGGTAAGGTGCATGCCTTCCGCAGTTTGTACCGATATTTGACTGATACTAGAAATGTTTTTCTTAATCTCATCGGTTACTTGTGCCTGTTGGTTGGAGGCATCGGCAATTTCTGTATTCATTTCATTAATCATATTAATTTTTTCATTAATTCGATTTAAAGAGTCGCCTGCAGAAGCCGCTTTATCAACACTTGTCGCTGCTTGATTACGCCCAACTTCCATGACTTGCGCGGCGGATTTAGCTCGATTTTGTAAGCGTTCAATGGTTTGACGAATTTCCTCAGTGGAGTTCTGTGTTCGACTGGCTAAGGTTCGTACTTCATCAGCGACGACGGCAAAGCCTCGTCCTTGTTCGCCCGCTCTAGCGGCTTCAATGGCTGCATTGAGTGCAAGTAAATTGGTTTGTTCAGCAATGCCTTGAATCACACCAAGTACTTGTCCGATACTTTCACTGTCTGTTTCTAGTTCTCGAATAACTCCCGCTGTATTTTCGACTTCGGTGGCCAGTGAGTTAATCGCATCGACGGCCGAGCCGACAATAGTATTACCTTCAGTAGCTTCATTATTAGCGGAACTGGCTGCATTGGAGGCGTTTAATGCATTTTCAGAAACATTATGGACGGTTAGAGTCATTTGCTCCATAGCACTGGATACTTGGTTTGTTTCAATTTGCTGACGTTGTACATCTTGCTCGGTTTTTTTAGCAATATCAGATAATTGTTGCGAGGCATTGGCTAATTGCTCGCTAATGGCATTTATTTTATAAATAGTTTTGCCTATTTTTTTCACAAAGGTATTAAAACTACCCGCGACCCAAGCAAATTCGGTTTTACCTTGAATATCAATGCGTGCTTGTAAGTCACCTTCACCACTGGAAATAGCTTGTAATTTAAGCGCTAAATTTGTCAGAGGCTTGATAATAATGTTTGTGATTAATAGGTATAGCCCTCCCATTAATAAAGCCAGAGCTGCAATGGCAATGAGACTACTAATAACCATTGTATGATTTATTTGATCGTAAGCACTGGCTAAGGGGGTTATGATTTCAAAAGCGCCATGTAAATCTCCTGCTTTTTTTCCTTCCATTTTATAGCCTAAAATATCCTCCCCTTGTTGGTTATCCCAAATAAGTTCTGAGGTTTTAGGGTCGCCATGACAGATTTCACATTGAGGGCTTAGGTGAACTGAGCGAAAATAATGCAGGGTGTCATTTTCTTCATCAATATAACTGTAATTTTTTTCTTGGGGATTATTTTGAAAGAAGTTTAATGCCTCAATTTCTCGTCCAATAGCTTCATTTTGGGAGTTTCTGGCATTAATATTGGGAGCTTTAAATCTGAAATGGCCTTCTTTTGCTTTTGCTTGAACAATTTCCCATGAGGTTGCGACAGGAACGGCAGATAAAATTTTATTGAGCCGTTCTGAATGATTCTCAATTTTTTTAAATTCTTTAAGTTGTTGGGTGGTAAAAATACCATCATCCCATTTTTTAATCATATTTTTGCGCACAGACTCTGCAACAAGTAAGAGGTTTCTCGCTTGTTCTTTTTTTTGTGTAATCAGCGCTTGTTTTTGATGGTGCTGAAAAAAGAGTAATGTACTGGAGGTGATAATGATGAGAAAAATGAGGGTACTAAAAATAACCTTTGTACCAACTGAGTTCCAATTCATGATGAAATGCCTTTTTTATTATTATTATTAAATGTTTTTAAATTGTCAGAAGTATTATTTTATAATAGGCGGCTGTGCCATGCCTGTTTCTTGAATACTGACGGTATTGCCTATTTTTAATATTCCTATTTGATTATGCAAGGCATTTTGTCCAAAGAATACTTTATTTTGCCATTGTCGAGTGCGTGAAAGTGTGCGTAAGGGTTCTTTGCTATCGATAAGGGCTGTTTCCGGGTTTATTTGAGGAACGGAGCAGCGAGAACACGCTTTAGGCAGTCGAAAGCCTATATCACCAATAGTAATACGCCGCCAAGTATCCTCTTCATAGCTGTCGCAGCCTGTAAGCACTAAATTAGGGCGAAACCGCTGCATGGACAGATTTAACCCTGTTTGTTGATTCAGTAGGCTAAGTGAGGCATCCGAAACAATAAGAAAAGGAAAGCCATCGCTAAAAGAGGCTTGGTCATCAGGATGGGCATATTTTGGGTCAACCGTACGAATCGTGTCCTCTGCCTGATAGACTAAAGTACATTCCTGCCCTAAAAAATCACTCAACCATTGATTGGCTTCTTGGCTGATAGTCTGCGCTTGACAGTCTTCATCCCAAATATCAATGGATATTATTTTCGAGGTATTATTAGGATGTAAATTAAGAATTAGATCTTTTTTGTTGGGAGCAGAAAGAATGAGTTTTTGCGCTTGTATGGCTGTTTTGATTAAGGCCATTTTAGGTAAGCGGCGTTGTGAGAGAAAACGGTTTTCTGCATCCACTAACATCCATTGACGGTCGTATTTAAATCCCGTTTTTATTACTTCCCAAGTATTAACTTGAATGCCTGCCAGTGATTTGACAGGATAAATAAAAAGTGAACTCAATGTAATCATATTTAAGAGGCTAATAAGACCTGTGCTGTATCAACTCCAATACGCGCTTGGGCGTTCATTGCTTCAGCTGGGTTAGTTTGTATGGCCTCTTTTATATTACGTGCTAATTGCTCAGGAGATTCCGCATCAGACGGTACACTGGCTTTGCTTTGTGCCGAATTGACTGCATTGGCATTGGCTTTTGCAAAGTTAGAGTTTTGTCCTGATGTATCGGCGGCACTTTTTTCACTGGCTTCTGTACGAGATAGACTAACCGCGGCAAGAGATAGGTTAATTTGATCCGAAGCTGAGCTGGAAGGTGAGCTTTCCTGTGCTTCCGTTGGTTTTTCTTGTGTAATCTGTTGGTTTACTTGGGTGGTAACCTGTGCCATGCCCGAGGCGTTACTGCTGTCTAAAGATGCGTTAATTTCCATGATAAACCTCATTAAAAAGTTAATTAGACTATTATAGTACCGCTTATGAATATAGAATTCTATGGCTTATTGTTGAAATTGAGGAGTAGATAACAGTGGTAGTGCGTTTTTATGGTCGATTACTTTTATTGTTGGCGTTTTTATTGGCTTGGAGTTATTCCCAGTTTGCTTTTGCAGTACAAGAAATCAAAGTGGGGTATCTAACGCAGGAACAGAAAGTGCCGGCGGCGTTATCAAATTTAGAGCCTTTTGTGCATGATAAAGGCTTGCAAGGGGCTTTGTTGGGTTTTAAGGATAATAATACAACGGGTCAATTTACAGGGCATCATTATGCTTTAGAACAGAAAGTTGTGCCAATAGGCGGTGATGTAAAACAAGCGTTTAATGCCTTGCTGGATTCAGGAATAGAATTGCTGGTTGTGAATTTACCTGCCAAGGATTTGCAAGAGTTAAGTGCTTTAAATAAAGGCCGCGCTTTACTGTTTGATATAGCCACGCGCACAGATAGTTTTCGTTATACAGCGTGTTTACAGGATGTATTACATCTTTTACCCAGTCGGGCGATGCGTGCGGATGCTTTAGCTCAATATTTACTTAAAAAACGTTGGAATAAATGGTTTCTGGTGATAGGAAATACAGCAGAAGATGCTCTGTATGCGCAAGCTTTAAAACGTTCTGCTAAGAAATTTGGCATGAAAGTTATTACCGAAAAAAAATGGCTGCATACATTTGATGCACGCCGTACTGCACAAGCGGATGTGCCTGTGTTTAGTCAGGTGGACGATTATGACGTGTTAGTGGTGGCTGATGAGCAGGGATTGTTTGGTGAGTATCTCGGTTATCGTACTTGGTTGCCTCGTCCTATTGTAGGGACGCAAGGATTGGTTGCCACCGCTTGGCATAAAGCGCATGAACAATGGGGGGCGGTGCAAATACAAAATCGTTTTAAAGCGTTTGCTAATAGGTTGATGCTTGAAGAGGATTATGCAGGCTATTTAGCGGTTAGGTCGATTGGTGAAGCAGTTACGCGCAGTGAGCAATCAGGGTCTTCTGCGGTGCAGGCGTATTTATTAAGTAAACAATTTAAGTTACAGGGATATAAAGGTAAGCCTTTAAGTTTTAGGGCTTGGAATGGACAATTGCGCCAGCCTGTTTTATTAGCTGCTCCAACCTCTTTAGTGGCGACACCGCCGTTAGACGGATTTTTACATCCGAAAAATGAATTAGATACTTTGGGCTATGATGCCCCCGAAACACAGTGCCAATAGGAAAAGAAATGAAATTGAAAATGCTGTTATTAAGTGGGCTATTTGCTTACTCTGGTTTGAGTTTTTCTGAAACGGTTTTTGTGAGTTTAGAAAAAGATAATGCCATTGCGATGGTTGACCCTATTGCTGGAAAGTTAATTCGTACGGTAGATATTGGGCAGCGTCCACGCGGGATTGCTTTAAGTCCTGATGAACAAACCTTATATGTGGCCACCAGTGACGATGATACGGTATTGGCGTTGGATGCGAACAGTTTAGAGTTAAAGGCAAAATTACCTTCGGGGGAAGACCCTGAAACTTTTGCTTTGAATACGGATGGTTCGAGGATGTATATTTCGAATGAGGATGATAATCAGGTCACTGTGATTGATTTAGTGAGTAATCAGGTATTAGGAAAAATAGAGGTGGGGGTAGAGCCTGAAGGCATTGCTGTCAGCCCAAACAGTGAATGGATTGTTAGTGCGTCAGAAACCACGAATATGGTGCATTGGATTGATGCAAAAACGCATGAAATAAAAGCGAATACCTTAGTGGATCCCCGCCCTAGAGCTTTAAATTTTACTGCGGATGGTCAGCAGCTTTGGGTGACATCGGAAATGAACAGTTCGCTGGTGGTGATTGATGTAGCCAGTAAGCAAATTATTCAGAAGATTGCTTTTACTATTCCTGCGGTAGGGCAAGAAAAAATTCAGCCTGTAGGGGTCGTTATTGATAATAAACGGCAGTGGGCGTATGTGGCTTTAGGGCCTGCTAATCACGTTGCAGTGATTAATGCCCAGACATTTGAGGTGGAAAAATATTTATTGGTTGGCGCGCGTGTATGGAATTTAGCTTTTTCGCCTCAGCAAGAGCGTCTTTATACAACTAACGGTGTCAGTCATGATATTTCTTTGATTGATTTAAAGAAACATAAAGTAACAAAATCCATTGCGGTCGGACGTTATCCGTGGGGTTTGGTGGTAAAACAATGAATACACTCGCATTAAATATTGAGTATTTGAATTTTTCTTACGGTAAAAAGCAAGTGCTACATGACTTGAGTTTTGAAGTGAGCGCAGGGCAATGTTGTATTTTATTAGGGCCGAATGGAGCAGGGAAAAGCACCTTATTTTCATTGATTACTCGACTCTATGACCAAGATAAAAGCAGTATTACTTTGGCGGGATTTGATATTAAAACCCAACCGTTAAAAGCATTGGCGCAATTAGGCGTGGTTTTTCAACAAACGACGCTGGATTTAGATTTAACTGTAGAGCAAAACCTATTTTATCATGCGGCATTACAAGGGATTACTAAGAGTCATGCCAGAAAACGGATTCAAAAGCAGCTTGAACAATTAGCCATGTATGAGCGTAGAAATGAACTGGTGCGCCAATTAAATGGAGGGCATCGGCGGCGCGTAGAGATTGCACGGGCTTTAATGCCTCAGCCAAAAGTATTGTTATTGGATGAGCCAACGGTGGGTTTAGATATTCCAAGCAGAGAGTCCATCGTAAAGCATGTGCATCGATTAGCGCAGGAAACCGATTTGGCTGTTTTATGGGCGACCCATTTAATGGATGAGGTATCAGAAACTGATAAAGTGGTTGTGATTCATCAAGGCGCGTTACAGGCGCAAGGCAGTAAGCAGGCTTTGATGACACAAACTGAATCGACCACGCTTTCAGATGCTTTTTTTAAATTAACACAGGGAAAAAAATAATGGCTGTAAAGCATTACTGGTTAGCCTTATGGGGTATTGTTGCGCGTGAATTGCTGCGCTTTATTAAGCAAAAAGAGCGGTTTTTATCGGCTTTAGTGCGTCCTTTGGTTTGGTTGTTTGTTTTTGCTGCAGGTTTTCGGGCAGCTTTAGGCATCGCTATTATTCCGCCGTATGAAACCTATATACCGTATGAGGTCTATATTACGCCAGGTTTAATGGGTATGATTCAATTATTTAATGGTATGCAAAGTTCATTATCAATGGTGTATGACCGCGAAATGGGCAGTATGCGTATTTTATTGGTCAGCCCTTTGCCGCGCTGGTTTTTATTAACCGCTAAATTATTGGCAGGGGTCTTTGTATCTGTGTTGCAGGTGTATGTCTTTTTAGGTATTGCTTGGCTTTATGATATTCAGCCACCCATTGAGGGGTTGTTATGGGCTTTTCCTGCCTTAATTTTATCGGGATTAATGCTAGGTGCTTTAGGGTTATTGTTGTCAGCCTTTATTAAGCAATTAGAGAATTTTGCAGGCGTGATGAATTTTGTTATTTTCCCCATGTTTTTTATGTCCACCGCGCTGTATCCTTTGTGGAAATTACAGGAGTCGAGTCAGGTGCTGTATGCCATTGCAAAATATAATCCCTTTACCCAGGCGGTAGAATTTTTACGCTTTGCTTTGTACGGTCAACTGCATCAAGAAGCAGGGATATATACTTTAATTGCCTTCTTAGTCTTTCTTATGATTGCAGTGATGGGTTACAACCCATCGAAAGGGATGATGAAGCGCAAGGGAAGATAGCTTGTGTTTTTTTTGTGTAAAATTTAAGATAGGGATTGTAAAAAGCAGTAAAATAAGCCGTGTTTTTAGCCGCTATCGTAATATAGCATTTAAAATAATAATAAAAATTGAAGAATAATGGGGAATGACTAATGAGTGAAGAAAATTCAAATGAATCGATGTCAGAGGCAGTGAATCATGCTGCTGAAGTAGTTGAAGAAGCTGTAGAGGCAGTAGAAGAGGCTGTGGATAGTTCTGTTCCGCCATTGATGAAATTTAAAGAAGAAAAGCCAGCACTATTTTTTGGTGGGATTGCTGGAATTGTAGCGGTTATCGGTTTATTTGCTTTATCAGGTGACGATGATAGCGTACGTCAACATAAGCAAATTGCTGTTTCTGCCGGAAATGTTTATACGTTACAGGCTCCGAATGCACTAACGGACACTTCGTTAAAAATATTAAAAATTCCAGGTCAAATGTCTTCATTTGATAATGAGGATGATGTCACGTGTAATGCGCCGTCGGGAACAAAAGTAACTGTCAAAGGTTTTCAAGATGCGTTTGGTGTAAGTCAAATGTTTGTTCAAGTTGAAATTAATCAAGAAGTTGCAGATTGTCGCCAAGGGGTTAAAGGTTGGACTTTGAAAAATAATTTAAAATAAATTGATTAAGTCCATTGACAAGATTAGATAAGTCTCTATAATGGCACATTCTTTCAGAGCGGGAATAGCTCAGCGGTAGAGCACAACCTTGCCAAGGTTGGGGTCGCGAGTTCGAACCTCGTTTCCCGCTCCAAAAAAATATCTGAGAGCCGCGATTCTTCGCGGCTTTTTTATAATTGTTACAAAAAGGCTGCTTAGCAAATCGGTTATGCAGTGGATTGCAAATCCATCTAGGGCGGTTCGATTCCGCCAGTAGCCTCCATAAAAAATATTATCAGCGGGAATAGCTCAGCGGTAGAGCACAACCTTGCCAAGGTTGGGGTCGCGAGTTCGAACCTCGTTTCCCGCTCCATAATATTACTTTCTTTACAGAGTTTCTTTTCTCTGATCTTTAATGCTATGCACTCTGCATAGAGATAAAAATTCATTATTTTATTTTTGCCAATTAGGTGCATAATATTCACTATGAATGAATCTTGTAATCAAATTATTAATCTGGATAACCGACAAATCTCACATTTTGTCACGGGTTATGTCATTTCTCCTCCCTATCCAAGTAATGAAGTCGAAGAAGCTATTTTTGCCTTGGGCTGTTTTTGGGGTGCTGAACGTTTCTTTTGGCAACAGAAGGGTGTTTTAAGTACCGCAGTGGGTTATTCTGGTGGTTTTACTGAACTGCCTACTTATAAAACGCTTTGCTCGGGTATGACGGGACATGCTGAAGTCGTTAAAGTTATTTTCAATCCAAGTGAAATAAGCTATCAAGAATTGTTGGGATTATTTTGGCAAGCTCATAATCCGACTCAAGGAATGCGCCAAGGTAATGATGTGGGTGAGCAGTATCGTTCTGTTATTTTTACTCTCAGTCAGCAACAGCAGGCGCTAGCCCTACAGTCAAAAACAATTTATCAAAAGAATATCTCTTTAGCGGGTTTTGGTGACATAACCACAGAAATAGTGCCATCCTCTATGTTTTATTATGCAGAAACAATGCACCAGCAATATTTAGCCAAAGACCCTTCGGGTTATTGTGGGCTTAGAGGACTGGGTGTGTTATTTTCTTCTCCTGCTTAAATTTGTATTTCCTCCGTTCTTTTATTTATTGCCTCTATGTCTTTGAAAAAAACTGAAAAACCTCTTAATAGATTAATAAGCGTTGCCCCAATGCTTGATTGGACCACCTCACATTGCCGCTATTTTCATCGTTTATTATCCAAACACACGGTTTTATATTCTGAAATGGTGACGACGGGTGCGATTATTCATGGGGATAAGTTACGTCATTTAGGGTTTAATCCAGAAGAAGGGCCTATTGCATTGCAGTTAGGCGGTAGTTCGCCTCAAGATTTGGCTTTGTGTAGCAAAATTGCAGAAGATCATGGCTATAGTGAAGTGAATTTGAATGTGGGTTGTCCTAGTGACCGAGTGCAAAATGGGCGTTTTGGTGCTTGTTTAATGGCTGAACCTGATTTGGTTGCTGAATGTGTGCAGGCGATGCAGCAAGTAACGGATTTGCCTATTACCGTGAAATCACGTATTGGTATTGATGACTTAGATGCTTATACGGATTTAGTGAATTTTGTGCAAAAAATCTCTGATGCGGGTTGTGAAACCTTTATTCTTCATGCGCGTAAGGCTTGGTTGTCGGGTTTATCTCCAAAACAAAATCGAGACATACCGCCTTTAAAATATGAGGTAGTGCAGCAAATTAAGCAAGACTTTCCGCATTTAGAGATTATCATTAATGGCGGAATTATGAATTTAGAGCAGGCACAAGGCTTATTACAAACTGTTGATGGCGTGATGATAGGGCGTGAAGCGTATCATAATCCTTATTTGCTGGCCGATGTTGATACGTTAATTTATCAACAAGCAGGGCAGAAAAAAACACGGCAAGATGTGGTGCTGGAATTGATACCTTATATACAAACACAACTGTCGAATGGGGCTAAATTGCACAGTGTGACGCGGCATATTTTGGGTTTATTTCATGGCTTGGCAGGGGCTAGGGCATGGCGTAGATACTTGAGTGAGCAAGCGCCGCGTGCAGGTGCAAATGAAAAGGTTGTTTTGCAGGCATTAGAATTCGTGTCGTGATGATGTATACTTGACGACTATTTTATTTTAGAGACAGAAGATGGAAGAATATTTCAGTAAAATTATCGAATCAATTGGCGAAGATGTTACGCGTGAAGGTTTGATCGATACACCTAAAAGAGCGGCCAAGGCCTTTCAGTTTTTAAATAATGGCTATGAAAAGAAGCTTGATGAAGTGTTAAATGGTGCTATTTTTGAATCTGAAACTGAAGATATGGTGATTGTGAAGGATATTGAGCTTTATTCTTTATGTGAGCATCATTTATTACCGTTTGTTGGGAAATGCCATATTGCATATTTACCTCAAGGAAAAGTGTTGGGTTTATCTAAGCTGGCACGAGTGGTGGATATGTATGCGCGTCGATTGCAAATTCAAGAAAATTTAACTAAGCAAATTGCTGATGCAGTCGAGTTAGCCATTAATGCACGTGGAGTAGCTGTTGTTATTGAAGCAAAGCACATGTGTATGATGATGCGTGGTGTAGAGAAGCAAAATTCAGTGATGACAACTTCTTCTATGAAAGGTATTTTTAGAGAAGATAAAGGTACGCGAGCAGAATTTTTGAGTTTAATTAATCGTTAAAGGATTGAAAGATGGCAGCTAAAAAACGAGGTATTTTAATCGTTAATTTAGGTTCGCCTGAATTCTTGACTGTGTGGTCTGTTCGGAGATTTTTAAAGCAGTTTTTAAGTGACCCACGGGTGGTTAATCTGCCCAGAAAATTATGGTGGGTTATTTTAAACGGTTTTATTTTGCCGTTTAGACCGTTTAAGTCTGTTCGCGCTTATCGAGAAATTTGGACCGAGCAGGGATCGCCTTTAGTTGTTTTTACGAAATCTTTAGTGGCGAAGTTAGCGCATTCTTATCAGGATGATAGTTTGGTAGAGCTTAGAATGGCGATGAGCTATGGTAAACCTTCTTTATCCAAGCAGTTGCGCGCATTTAAACAGTCTAAGGTAGAGCAGATTGTTGTGATTCCTTTGTATCCTCAATATTCATCAACCACCACAGCGAGTGTATTTGATGCGGTGGCACAAGAGTTGCAGCAGTGGCGTTATATACCTGAACTGAGTTTTGTGAGTGATTATCATAATTGCCCCTTTTATATAAAGGCGATTGCCAGCTCTATTCAGAATGCTTGGAAGGAAACACCTAAAGCGGAATTATTATTAATGTCGTTTCATGGCTTACCTGAAAAATTAACCGAATGGGGTGATCCGTATTTTAATCAGTGCCATCGCAGTGCAGGGCTGATTGCTGAAGCCTTAGGCTTAGAGGAAGGCGAATGGAAACTTGTATTTCAGTCGCGTTTTGGTCGAGCTAAATGGTTACAGCCTTATTGTATTGAAACCTTAATGGAATTGCCTGAGCAAGGTTATAAAAGTATTGATATTGTGTGTCCTGGTTTTGCAGTGGATTGTTTGGAAACTTTGGAAGAGATTAATATGACTAATAAGGCTATTTTTATGCAGGCCGGTGGCGAGTATTATCGTTATATTTCTGCGTTAAATGACAGTGAATTGAATGTGGATTTAATGTTAAATTTAATTGAAAGCAGGGAGTATTCTTCGTATGCGGCTCGCTAATACAAGCTGTGCTATTTGTCGGTTTATGCGTAGCTTTGCTTTTACGGGGCTGGGTATGGGGCTAGGGAGTGGTGCTGCTTATTTATGGGGCGCGACTCAAGAAAATATTTTGATGTCTGGGATGTTTGTTGCCTTTATTATTGTTTTTGGTTTAATGGATAAAAAAAGGAAACGATAATGAAGAATCTCTGTATGGCTGTTCTAGTAGGAGTATTAGGCGTATCTACGGACATACAGGCGGATATTTATAAGTATGTGGATGGGGATGGGCGTGTTTTTTATACCGATAAGCCGCCGCATAAAAAATATCGTAATATTTCTCAAGCCCCTCTAAAAAATAATAGCTCTGCTTTTCGTTTATTACGACGTAATAAACGGCGTTATACAGGGATTATTGCCGCAGCCGCACATAAATACAGATTGGATGTAAATTTAATTCATGCGGTGATTAGGGCAGAGTCTGCTTATAATGCGCAAGCAGTGTCTAAAGCGGGGGCTGTAGGTTTAATGCAGTTAATGCCTGCGACTGCAAAACAGTATGGTGCGCTGAGTCGAATTGACCCGCGGCAAAATGTATTTGCAGGGACGCGATATTTAAAATATTTAGTGGGGCTCTTTCCGCATAATTTATCATTAGCGATTGCGGCTTATAATGCGGGAGAGAGCGCAGTGAAGCGCTATAAAAATACCATTCCTCCCTACCCAGAAACGCAGAATTATGTGCGTAAAGTCTTAAGGTTTTATAAAAAAAGAAATGTTTAATAATAACGGTGTGACTTTGAATGAGTTACTGGATTCCTTTGTGCTGCCTAATGAGTTGCGAGAAATTCATCGTATGGCGCATGATGGGCATTATTCATCAATAGATATTGCCGAAGCTATTAGAAAGGTGCCTGTATTAAGTGAGAAATTACTGGGTATGATTAATAGTAATTTATATCATTATCAATCACCTATTGGCTCGATAGATCGAGCCATTACTATTTTAGGAGTTGAAGAAATAGAATCCTTATTGCTGCTTATTTTTGTAGTTAGTCTTTCGGAGGAAAAAATAGCAAAACACATGGATTTGACCGACTTTTGGCAGCACAGCGTGTATTGTGGTGTGATAGCTCGATTGATTGCTAAGAAAAATGGCGGAACGCACAGTGAAAATCTTTTTGTGATGGGAGGTCTCCATAATGTAGGATTTTTGTTAGTTTCTAAATTGATGCAAGAGGTGTCAGACGGGAATTCTACGGTTTCAAGTTCAACTTTTGCCGCTGTAGGAGGGGATTTATTAAAGTCATGGGGTGCGTCCGAAGGTTTTTATTTACCTATCGCTTATCAACTAACCCCAGAGGGTGCTGGACTATATGAGCTGGATGCGTGTATCTTGCATTTATCGGTTATTTTTTCCTCTATAGCAGATCCTTATGTGCAAACGGCGGAAAGTTTGTGGCAGTTAGTTCCCATAGAGTCTCAGTCCATTTTAAATATGGATGAAAATGGATTGTTTTCCGTACTGGTTCAGGCGCAAAATGATTGGCAACAGGTATTTGAAATATTGATGTTGGATAGCAGTTTTGTTGAATTTTAACCTGCCTCCTTGTGCTATAATAGTCAGTTGTTGCCGTTTATGTGTAATCTGAATTTAAACGATTTAGATTATTTTAAAAGTCCCTGCCGATAAGTCATTATCCGTAAATTAGTGAGCCACGAACGAATGTCAGAATTTGCTAAAGAAATTACCGTAGTTAATATAGAAGACGAGATGCAGCAATCGTATCTTGATTATGCAATGAGCGTTATTGTGGGTCGCGCACTTCCCGATGTGAGAGATGGTTTAAAACCTGTACACAGACGTGTTTTATATGCGATGAATGTATTGGGTAATGATTGGAACAAGCCCTATAAAAAATCAGCCCGTGTGGTTGGGGATGTCATTGGTAAGTATCACCCTCATGGTGATACCGCTGTATATGACACGATTGTGCGTATGGCGCAGCCTTTCTCTTTACGTTATATGCTGGTTGATGGTCAAGGGAACTTTGGTTCTATTGATGGCGATTCGCCTGCTGCAATGCGCTATACCGAAGTACGTATGTCAAAAATTGCGCATGAAATGTTAGCGGATTTAGACAAGGAAACGGTGAATTTTTCATCTAACTACGATGACTCAGAGTCAGAGCCTACTGTATTACCTGCACGAGTCCCTGCTTTATTAGTGAATGGTTCTTCTGGGATTGCGGTTGGAATGGCGACTAATATTCCTCCTCATAATTTAGGCGAAGTGATTTCTGCTTGTTTAGCGATGATGGATAATCCTGAAATTGAAGTTACGGATTTAATCGAGTATTTACCTGGGCCAGATTTCCCAACAGCAGGTGTGATTAACGGTGTCGCGGGAATTTATGATGCCTACACAACTGGGCGCGGTAAGGTTCACATTCGCGCACGCAGCCATACTGAAGATTACAACCAAGGCAGTCGTCAAGCCCTTATCGTGACGGAATTACCATATCAGGTAAACAAGGCGCGTTTATTAGAAAAAATTGCCGAGTTAATTAAAGAATCTAAAATTGAGGGTATTTCTGGTTTACGTGATGAGTCTGATAAAGACGGCATGCGTATGGTGATTGAATTGCGTCGCGGCGAAGTACCTGAAGTTGTGATGAATAATTTATATAAACAAACCCAAATGCGTACGGTATTCGGCATTAATATGGTGGCCATTTCTGATGGCCGACCTCAATGTATGGGTCTAAAACAAATTCTACATGCGTTTATTAATCATCGTAGAGAAGTGGTGACGCGTCGTACCATTTATTTATTACGCAAAGCTCGTGAGCGAGCGCATGTACTGGAAGGTTTAGCCGTTGCTATGTCCAGTATAGATGAAATGATAGCTTTAATTAAATTGGCTGAGAATCCAGCCGCCGCTAAGGCTGGATTACTGACTAAAGATTGGAAAGCGGGTTTGGTTGCTTCCTTATTAGAAAGCGCAGATTCTGGTCGTTCGCGTCCTGATGGTTTAGCAGAAGAATATGGACTTCAAGGCTCTGAATATCGTTTATCTGAAGCTCAAGCTTCTGCTATTTTAGATTTACGTTTACATCGTTTAACAGGCTTAGAACAAGATAAAATTGTTAATGAATATAAGCAATTATTAGCTTTGGTGGATGAATATTTAGCCATTGTAAACAGTGCTGTGCGCTTGATGGAAGTTATTCGCGAAGAGCTGGAAGCGATTAAAGAAGAGTATGCAGATGCTCGTCGTACAGAATTAGTGGTTGATGTTTTAAGTTTGTCAGAAGAAGACTTTATTACTGAAGAAGATGTAGTGGTGACTATGTCGCATGAAGGCTATGTTAAATCACAACGCTTAGAAGAGTATCAAGCACAGCGGCGTGGTGGGCGTGGTAAATCGGCCACAGCCACGAAAGAACAAGATTTTGTAGAAAAACTCATTGTGGCGAATACGCACGATACCGTGTTGTGTTTTTCTTCAGCGGGTAAAGTGTACTGGTTAAAAGTATATCAATTACCTATTGCCAGCCGTGCCTCACGAGGTAAGCCGTTTATTAATTTATTGCCTTTAGAGCAAGGTGAAAAAATTAATGCCATGTTAACTGTGCGCGAATACAGTGCATCGCAATTTATTTTTATGGCGACTGCGGCGGGTACGGTTAAGAAAACACCATTAACGGAATTTGAGCGTCAACGCTCTAAGGGTAAAATTGCGATTGATTTACGTGAAGGTGATGAATTAGTGGGTGTAGCGATTACCGATGGTGCGCGTGATGTTTTATTATTCAGTGATGGTGGAAAATCCATTTGCTTTAATGAATCAGATGTTCGTTCAATGGGGCGTACAGCCGCCGGTGTTCGAGGCATGCGACTTTTAGAGAAGCAAAAAATTATTTCTTTAATTATTTCTTCTGAAGGCAGTGTTTTAAATGTTACTGAAAACGGGTATGGGAAGCGCACCAAGTTAGCAGAATTTACTTGTCAGAAGCGGGGTGGTCAAGGAATGATTGCGATGCAAATGTCAGAAAGAAACGGTGTACTGATTGGTGCCGTTTTAGTCGAAGAGCATGATGAAATTATGCTGATTACCAGTGGTGGAGTTTTAGTGCGTACGCGTGTCGCTGAGATTTCTATTATTGGACGTAATACGCAGGGTGTTAAAGTCATCCGTTTGGATAGCCAAGAAAAAGTAGTCGGTGTGGATAAAATTGATGGCTTAGTCGATGAAGAAGAAACTGATACAGATGAATCGATTGATGAGCAAACGCTTGAGAGTGTTGAGGTAGAATAATGAGTGCTGTATATAATTTTAGTGCAGGCCCCTCTATGTTGCCTGAATCGGTTTTAAAACAAGCACAAGCAGAGATGCTGGACTGGCAAGGTTCGGGCATGTCGGTGATGGAAATGAGTCATCGCGGCAGTGAATTTATGTCCATTGCAGAGGCATTACATCAAGATTTACGCACTTTAATGGCGATTCCTGATAATTATAAGATATTATTTTTGCAAGGTGGAGCCACAGCTCAATTTTCTTATATTCCAGCCAATATCTTAGGCGAAAAAACTAAGGCTTGTTATATCAATACCGGCGCATGGTCAGAGAAAGCCATTAAAAGTGCAAAGCCTTATTGTGATGTGCTTATTTCAGCTAGTTCAGAAGCCAATCAGTACACGAAAATTCCACACAGTTCTGAGTGGAAAATAGATGAGCAAGCTGCTTATGTGCATTACACACCGAATGAAACCATTCATGGGCTTGAGTTTTCTGATGTGCCGAATGTAGGTGAAGTGCCTTTAGTGGCAGATATGTCATCGAATATTTTATCTAAAGCCATTGATGTTAGTCAGTTTGGTTTGATTTATGCTGGCGCACAAAAGAATATGGGCCCATCGGGGGTAACTCTGGTTATTGTAAGAGAGGATTTATTAGGTAAGGCAAAGACTTCTTTACCTGATGTGTTTAATTATCAAAAACAGACTCAGCAAGGTTCAATGCTTAATACGCCAGCCACTTATAATTGGTATTTAGTGGGCTTGGTTTTGCAGTGGATAAAAGCACAAGGCGGTGTTGCTGCTATAGAAAAAATAAATCAACGTAAAGCCGCTGCACTTTATACAGCGATTGATACTTCAAGTTTATACAGCAATCCAGTAACGATTGCTGATAGGTCGAGAATGAATGTGCCTTTTATTCTGGCGGATAAAACACTCGATAGCCTCTTTTTGCAAGAAGCCAAAGCGCAAGGCTTTTTATCCTTAAAAGGTCATCGTTCGGTCGGTGGAATGCGAGCCAGTATTTATAATGCAATGCCTGAATCGGGTGTTCATGCGTTAATTCAGTTTATGGCTGAATTTGAACGTACTCATTAACTTTTTTGATTGTGTGTAAGTGATGATGGATGTAATTCCTTTAAGTGAGTTAAGAAGCCAGATAGACGAAATTGATCAAACGATTCTGCAATTAATCAATAAACGAGCTAAATTGGCGGAAGAGGTGGCTAGAACTAAATTGGCCTCTGGTGATGAAGCGAGTTTCTATCGACCTGATAGAGAAGCTCTGGTTTTAAGGCGTATTCAGGACTTAAATCCAGGCCCTTTAAGCGATGATACCGCGGCTTACTTTTTTCGTGAAATTATGTCGGCGTGTCTTGCTTTAGAAAAACCAATGCAAATCGCTTTTTTAGGGCCTGAAGGCACTTTTACCCAGCAAGCGGCCTATAAGCATTTTGGTCATGCAGTAAAAACAGAAGCAGTTAGTACCATTGAAGGGATTTTTAAAGCGGTTGAAAATGGACATGCTGATTTTGGTGTTGTTCCCATTGAAAATTCAACTGAAGGTGTGGTCACTCATACCTTAGACAGCTTTAATGCTTCTCCTCTCAAAATATGTGGTGAAGTTGAGATTAGAATTCACCATAATCTGATGGCTAATGTGTCGGATTTATCTGAGATTACTGAGATTTTTTCGCATAAACAATCTTTAGCCCAATGTAGAAAATGGTTGGAGCAAAACCTACCTAATGTGCCTTGTACTGAAGTTAATAGTAATGCTGAAGCGGCACGATTGGCTGCAAAAGTGCAAGGTACAGCGGCTATTGCTGGTGAAGTCGCGGCGGAAATTTATGCGGTGACGATTCTAGAAAAATGTATTGAAGATGAGCTAAATAATACTACGCGCTTTGTGATATTAGGACGATTAGATACAACTTCTACAGCGAAAGATAAAACCTCATTATTAATTTCAGTTAAAAATGATGCTGGAGCTTTACATCGTATTCTTGAACCGTTTTCAAAGCATGATATTGATATAACAGGTATTGAGTCCCGACCTTCACGTGAGCGTTTATGGGAATATCGGTTTTTTATCGACCTTGAAGGCCATTATACCGATGAAAAAGTGCATCAGGCGCTCGAAGAATTAAAGCCGAATGTGATGCAGTTAAAAGTACTAGGATCTTATCCCAAGGCCGTATTATAACCATTTTGTATCAATGTATGAGGTGAGTATTTGACTTCATACATTGTTTTTACCCCTCTTGATTACTATCTATTGATTATGCAACAAAGCCTTCAGCAACTCGCGAACTCAGGCGTACAAAAACTCACGCCCTACCAAGCAGGTAAACCCATTTCCGAATTAAAACGTGAATTGGGTCTTACGGAAATTATTAAATTAGCCTCGAATGAAAACCCTTTAGGCCCTAGTGAAAAAGTCATAGCCGCCATACAGGCGGAAATGGTGGAATTATCACGCTATCCTGACGGTAATGGCTTTGATTTAAAAAAGGCATTAGCTGAAAAATATCAGCTCACCAATGAACAAATTACTTTAGGCAATGGCTCGAACGAAATATTAGAGCTAGTGGCACGTGCCTTTTTAAATACAGAATCTGAAGTGATTTTTTCTCAACATGCTTTTGCTGTATATCCTATTGTAACGCAAGCGATTGGAGCAATTGCCAGAGTCATTCCCGCTGTAGATTATGGACACGATTTAAAGGCGATGTTGGCCGCAGTGAATGATAAAACACGGATGATTTTTATTGCTAACCCAAACAATCCCACAGGTACTTATTGTTCGGAAATTGCTTTGGCGGAATTTCTAGCACAAGTGCCAGAAGATGTTATCTGCGTGTTGGATGAAGCCTATTATGAATATGTGGCTGAATCGGATTATCCAGAATCAGTGCCTTGGTTGCAGAAACACCCTAATTTATTAATTACTCGCACGTTTTCTAAGGCGTATGGCTTGGCGGGATTGCGTATCGGCTATGGTTTATCTAATCCTGAATTAGCCGACATTCTTAACCGTGTGCGAGAACCTTTTAATAATAATGCCTTGGCTTTAGTGGCGGCTGAAACGGCTTTGTCAGATGAGTCTTATCTACAGCAGGCTGTTGCTCTGAATAAGGCGGGGATGACCCAATTAACCACTGCTTTTGAAGCAATGGGTTTGCCGTGGATTACTTCGGTTACTAATTTTGTTTCTGTGGATTTACAACGCGATGCCGCCAGTATTAATACCGCTTTATTGCATAAAGGGGTGATTGTACGGCCTGTGGCAAATTATGAAATGCCCAATCATTTACGCATTAGTATCGGTACGCAAGCGGAAAATGAATTTTTTCTTCAGGCTTTGAAGGCTGTTTTAGCTGATGTTTAATAAAATCTGTGTGATTGGCGTTGGCTTAATTGGCGGTTCTATTGCTCGTTCGGCTCGAAAAAATGGCTTATGTACTCAGATTTCTGCTTATGGTCGTGAACAGGATTTAGCTAATTTACAGCGAGCTAAAGAGTTAGGCGTGGTTGATAGTTACAGTCTTGATTTAGCAGAAGCGGTATCGGGTGCAGATTGTGTGATTATTGCAACGCCTGTCGGAGCTATGTTAGCTATTTTTCAGCAATTAAAAGTTTTATGGAATCCAAAAACTTTATATATGGATGCAGGAAGCACTAAGGGGAATGTGCTAAAGGCTTTACAAGAGGTTTTTTCTGTCGTTCCAAATAATTTTGTTCCAGCCCATCCGATTGCAGGGGCTGAAAATAGCGGTGTTGAGGCGGCAGTTGAGGAATTATTTACCAATAAAAGGTTGATTTTAACGCCTGTCGAACAAACTAATGAGGATTTTATCCAGTTAGCCACGCATTTTTGGCAAAAAATTGGTAGTCAGGTAACGCAAATGGAAGTTGAACAACATGATGCGGTATTGGCGGCTACCAGTCATCTCCCACATATTCTGGCATTTTCGTTAGTGAATTTATTGGGTAAAAAAGAGGAGCCTGTGGATATTTTTAAATATGCCGCAGGGGGCTTTAATGATTTTACCCGTATTGCCTCCAGTGATCCTACTATGTGGCTGGATATTTGTATGGCCAATAAAGCCCATATTTTACCTTTAATTGAGCAACTTTGCGTTGAACTCACTGAGGTAAAAACCATGATAGAGGCTAACGAAGCACAGAAACTACGCGATTCATTTAGTTACGCAAATCAATCTAGACAACGTTTTTTAGACCAACACTAATAATATGACACAATCAATTAAATTTACAGTGCAAGCTGGGGGTGCTTTGCAAGGCGAGGCACGTGTACCAGGCGATAAATCTATTTCACATCGTTCCATTATGCTGGGATCATTGGCAACGGGTGTTACCAAAGTGACAGGCTTTTTGGAGGGGGAAGATGCCCTAGCGACGTTACGTGCTTTTCAATCTATGGGGGTGGAAATTTCTGGTCCAAATAAAGGTGAAGTTACTATTCATGGTGTTGGATTAAACGGTTTAAAAGCCCCTAAATCTGAAATGTACTTGGGTAATTCAGGGACATCCATGCGTCTTTTATCGGGTTTATTGGCAGGTCAGAATTTTGATTCGGTATTAACGGGAGATGAGTCGCTATCGGGTCGTCCTATGCGTCGTGTGATTGATCCTTTAAGCCAGATGGGCGCGAAGATTGAAACCACGGAAAGTGGTACGGCTCCGTTAAAAATTACAGGGCAAGCAGGGAAATTGCAGGGAATACACTATGATATGCCCATTGCTAGTGCGCAAGTTAAGTCCTGTTTATTATTAGCAGGGCTGTATGCTGAAGGTGAAACCTCGGTAACAGAACCTGCGCCCACGCGTGACCATACCGAGCGGATGTTATCTGGTTTTCAATATCCTGTGAAACAAGAAGGAAATCTTGCGGCTGTGAGGCGCTCAGGCGCATTAATAGCGACAGAAATTGATGTTCCCAGCGATATATCTTCTGCGGCTTTTTTCTTAGTCGGTGCATCTATTGCTCCGAATTCGGATTTAACCTTAAAGCATGTCGGTATTAATCCAACCCGTACTGGAGTGATTGATATTCTTAAACTGATGGGTGCGAATATCGAGCTAAGCCATCAGCGTATTGTAGGTGGAGAGCCTGTAGCGGATATAAGAGTGCGTTCTGCTGAATTAAAAGGCATTGTTATTCCTGAACCTTTGGTTGCCTTAGCGATTGATGAATTTCCTGTGCTATTTATTGCGGCGGCCTGTGCTAAAGGTGAAACTCGATTAACAGGCGCAAAAGAATTGCGTGTTAAAGAATGTGATCGTATTCAAGTGATGGCGGACGGCTTAAAAATACTGGGTGTTGATGCTCAGCCAACTGAAGACGGTATGATTATTCAAGGGGGAACGATTGGTTCAGGTGAGGTTATTTCTCACGGAGATCATCGTATTTCTATGTCCTTTGCTATCGCAGGTTTACGTGCAACAGGCGAGATAGTGATTGATGATTGTGCCAATGTAAATACCTCATTTCCTAACTTTGTCGGCTTCACGCAAAAATTAGGGCTGAATATTCAAAGTGAATCAGTATCATGAGCATCCCTGTTTTAACTATTGATGGCCCAAGTGGAGCAGGTAAAGGGACGATAAGTCGTGCGCTTGCAAAGCAGTTGGGTTGGAATTATTTGGACAGTGGCTCTATTTATCGTTCTTTAGCGATTGCCGCATTAGATGCGCAGGCGGATTTAGAAGATGAATCTTTGATGGCTCAAGTGGCAAGCGAGATGTTGCTGTCATTTGATTGCGGCGAAGAGTTAATTGTACGCCTAGACGGTATCGATATTACGCACCGACTTCCAACTGAAACAACGGGTGCGACTGCTTCTAAAATTGCAGCATACCCTGCGGTTAGAGCCGTTTTATTGCAGAAACAAAAGGATTTTTGTCAGATGCCTGGCCTTGTTGCGGATGGACGGGATATGGGAACTGTGGTCTTTCAAGAGGCTGAGATGAAAGTTTTTTTAACCGCGAGTGCGGAAGAAAGAGCAAAAAGACGATTCAAGCAGTTGAAAGAGAAAGGAATTGATGCTAATATTGAACAAATTACTAAAGACATTCAAGAGCGAGATCGCCGCGACAGCGAGCGTACTACTTCGCCATTGAAGACAGCTGAAGATGCTTTATATATAGATTCATCCAATTTAACAATTGATGAAGTTATTGCTAAGGTATTGAAATTAGCAGAAAAGTAATGATTTTTGGTGGTTGTGTGATGACATACAACTCTATTTTAAACTACAGATAAAATAGACTTAAATGCGTGGTGATTGACATAAATTACCTATAAGCAAGTCTATAAAGGATAAAAAACAATGAGCGTGAGCTTTGCTGAATTATTTGAAGAAAGTTTAGCCCAAACGGAAATGCGTGTTGGTTCTATGCTAATCGGTACTGTTATTGATATTGATAACGATAAAGTTATCGTCAGTGCAGGATTGAAATCAGAAGGCGTGATCCCTAAATGGCAATTCTTGAATGAAGAGGGTGATCTAGAAGTTAGTATTGGTGACGAAGTTGAAGTTGCATTAGACTTAATTGAAGATGGACTTGGTGCTACATTACTTTCTCGTGATAAAGCGAAGAAACATAAAGCATGGGGTGAGTTGGAAACAGCTTTCGAAGCAGAAGAAACTATTACAGGTCGTATCAACGGCAAAGTACGTGGTGGTTTTACCGTGGCTGTGGGTGCATTACGCGCTTTCTTACCGGGTTCATTAGTTGATGTACGTCCTATTCGTGATACTACTTTCTTAGAAGGTCGTGATCTTGAATTTAAAGTTATCAAAATTGACCAAAAACGTAACAATGTTGTGTTATCACGTCGTGCGGTTGTAGAAAAAGAATACAGTGCAGAAAGAGACGAGTTACTTAAAACATTGGCTGATGGCATTGTTGTTAAAGGGATTGTTAAAAACTTAACTGACTACGGTGCATTCATTGACTTAGGTGGTATTGATGGTTTATTACATATCACTGATATGGCATGGAGACGTGTACGTCACCCATCTGAGTGTGTAGAAATTGGTCAAGAAATCGAAGTTAAAGTTCTTAAATTTGATAAAGAAAAAACACGTGTTTCATTAGGTATGAAACAAATGGCTGAAGATCCTTGGCATGAAATCAGTGAGCGTTACCTACCAGGTACTCGTGTAACTGGTAAAGTGAACAACTTAACAGACTACGGTTGTTTTGTTGAAGTTGAAGAAGGCGTTGAAGGTTTAGTTCACGTTTCTGAGATGGATTGGACTAATAAAAATGTTAACCCAGCTAAAGTTGTTGCATTAGGCGACGAAGTTGACGTTATGATTCTTGAAATTGACGAAGAACGTCGTCGTATTTCTTTAGGTATGAAACAATGTAAAACGAATCCTTGGGATGAATTTGCAGCGACTCATAACAAAGGCGATAAAATTTCAGGAAAAATCAAATCAATTACTGATTTCGGTATCTTTATTGGCTTGGATGGTAGTATCGATGGTCTGGTACATATGTCTGATATTTCTTGGTCAGATACACCTGAAGATTCAATTCGTGGTTACCAAAAAGGTGATGAAGTTGAAACAGTTATCTTAGCTGTTGATGCAGAGCGTGAACGTATTTCTTTAGGTATCAAACAACTAGAGCAAGACCCTTTCCAAAACTACATTGCAGTTCATGCAAAAGGTAGCTTGGTAACAGGTACTGTGAAAGAGGTTGATGCTAAAGGCGCGGTTGTTACTTTAAGCGATTCTATGGAAGGTTACTTAAGAGCTTCTGAAATTCAACGTGATCGTGTTGCTGATGCAAGCACATTGCTAAAAGTAGGCGATGAAATAGAAGCGAAATTTATCGGCGTAGATAAGAAAAACAAAACAATTTCTTTATCTATGAAAGCGAAAGATTCCGATGAAGAAACTGCAGTAATGAAAGATTACTCAGACCAAGCAGCAAGCACATCAACAATGGGTGACTTATTCAAGCAATTGGATAAATAAAACCTTAAGTTGTATGTAACAAGGGAAGGGGATTTAATTTATTAGGATTAAATCCCCTTTTTTTATGCCTATTTTGGGTGTATTTATATTAGCCTTTAAGTTGTTTAAAGGTGGATTATAAGATTAGGAAGTAAAAAGCGTGACGAAATCTGAATTAATTGAGAAATTATCCAAAAAACAACCGCATCTTGGATTACAAGATGTTGAATTAGCTGTTAAGTGCATTTTAGAGCAGATGGCGAATTCATTATCCAGCAATGAGCGTATTGAAGTACGTGGTTTTGGAAGTTTTTCTTTGCATCATCGCAAGCCTCGTATGGGACGTAATCCTAAAACAGGAGAGGCTGTTTCTCTAACAGAGAAATATGTGCCGCATTTTAAACCAGGCAAGGAATTGCGTGATCGTGTTGATGGCTTGAAAGAGACATATAAAATAACAGATTAATCACTGTGACTTTAAAGAGTTAGGTATTTACGCAATTTTTTGTAGCTAAAAACCGTAAGTTACCTTGTGATTTATCTCCCTTTCCTACTGGAGAGGGCTGGCGGTGAGGAGAAAAAATAAAATTCTTATGGATTTCTCCTCACCCAACCTTTTTCCTTTGAAGAAGGCTTTTTTATTCGGTATGAAAATAAATATAAAATGCGTATTCTAAGTTTTATTATCTTTTTTTTAATGGCTTTTATTGCCTTAGGCTTTTCATTACTTAATTACCAAATGGTCAATGTTAGCTTATATTTGGTGAAATTTACTATTCCATTAGCAGTTGCTCTTAGTCTTGAGTTAGTTGCTGGTGTTATTATTGGCTTTATACTTTGTTTTTTGCAAATGCGTGGGCTTAAGTTAGAGAATAAAAATTTGCATCAGACATTAGCAGAAAAAATGAATAAAAAGTAGTCTCGGTGTATTGCTCATTTATTAGATAGAATTAATCTCTTTTAATTCTTTTACTTTACGAGTCAGTGTATTTCTTCCATAGCCTAATACATTCGCTGCTTCTTGTTTTTTTCCTTGTGTATAGGTTAAAGCGGTTTGGATAAGCAGTTTCTCTGTTATTTCAATAATTGCTTTTGCAATATTAATTTCTCCTGCTTGTAATCTTGTTTCAATCTCTAATTTCAAATTAGCCTGCCAGTCTTGAGACTTATTATTAGGTATTTTTTCCACTTGCTGTAGGTTAGATGGGCATAACTCAGGCGGTAAATCCTTAATATCAATTTCTCTACCTGAGGTCATAACCGTTAGCCAGCGACAAGTATTTTCCAATTGGCGAATATTACCTGACCACTCCAGTTGGCATAAATAATTTTCGGCTGTAGTATTTAATTGTTTCCTTTCAGTTTGTAGTTCTAAGGCGGCTGCATTTAAAAAGTGCCTCATAAGAGTAGGAATATCTTGGCGGCGCTCCTTTAGAGGGGGAAGCTGAATACGAATCACATTGAGCCGATGAAATAAATCTTCTCTGAAAACGCCTTGTTTAACGAGCGATTCAAGATTTTGATGGGTCGCGGCAATAATCCTAACATTGACTTTGATTGCAGTGCGCGCACCAATAGGATAAAACTCATTATTGGCTAATACCCGTAAAAGGCGTGTTTGTAATTCAACGGGCATATCTCCAATTTCATCTAAAAAGAGTGTGCCATTATTGGCCTGCTCAAAACGACCTGCCTGACGATTGATTGCGCCAGTAAACGCTCCTTTTTCATGACCAAACAGTTCAGATTCTAATAAATCTTTCGGAATAGCCGCCATATTTAATGCGATAAACGCTTGCTTAGCTCTGGGGCTATGCTGGTGTAATGCTTTAGCGACCAGCTCTTTTCCTGTTCCAGATTGTCCGTTAATAAGCACGGTTATATGAGATTTAGCTAAGCGCCCAATCATTCTAAACACTTCCTGCATGGCTGGCGCTTCACCAATAATATCAGGACTGTTTGGTAGTAGGCTATCTTCTGGTATCTGCTGTTTATGTTGTTGGCTATGCAGGCAGGCACGTTCAACGATAGCGACCATCTCATTAATATCAAAAGGCTTGGGGATGTATTCGAATGCTCCCCCATGGAATGAAGCGACGGCACTGTCTAAATCCGAGTGTGCCGTCATAATAATAATGGGTATGCTAGGGTGTGATTTTTGTAATTTATCCAGTAAAGTAAGCCCATCCATTTTTGGCATACGCACATCAGATAAAATAGCATCGGGTGGGTAAGGGGCTGTTACCAGCGCATCTAATAGGGCTTGTGCATGAGAAAAACACTGAGTGTCGATATGTTGTTTATTTAGGGCTTTTTCGACCACCCAACGAATAGATTGATCGTCATCGGCTATCCAAACACAAAAATTAGGGGTCATGATTCGCTCTCTATAGGTAGAAAAATTGAAAAAGTTGTATGCTGTTTGTCGCTATTAAATTCGATAATACCGTTATGTTGATGAATAATCGATTGTGCAATGGGTAAACCTAAGCCCGTTCCTTCGTTACGTCCTGTGACCATGGGGTAGAAAATATGCTCCATAAGTTCAGGTTTTACACCGCTTCCATTATCGATAATATCAATTTTTACCACCAGTTTATGATGCTTATTGGCAAGGATCATTTGTCGGTGAATGCGAGTGCGCAGTATTATTTCACCTGTCTCCTCAATCGCTTGAGCTGCATTACGTGTAATATTTAGAATAGCTTGAATAAGCTGGTCTTTATCGGCATATATATCAGGAATGCTGGGATCATAATCACGATGTATTTTAATGCTTTGAGTGACCTCCGCTTGTACAAGTTGCCTAACATGCTCTAAAGGCTCATGAATATTTAAGCGTACCTTATGAGGTAATTTATTCGAGCCAAGCATGCGATTCATAAGAGAACTGATGCGGTCAGTTTCTTTAATAATCACTTGAGTGTATTCTTTTAAATTTTCATCCTCTAATTCAAGCTCTAATAACTGTGCAGCACCGCGTAGCCCGCCAAGAGGGTTTTTTATTTCATGTGCGACCCCTCGCATCAGCATTTTAGAGGTATTTTGCTGAGTAAGGCGTTGTTCTTCTTTTGATATACGCAAATGATGGTCAATGGCTTGCAATTCAATTAATAAACAATGCGGCTCATTGGATTCAAATATGGGCGTGACACTGCAATTAAGCCTAATACTTTTATTGAATAAATTTAAAGTGAGCTCTCTATCAACAAAGCTATCGCCTTGTTGGGTGGTCTGTTGTAATTCATCAATAAAATGAGGATTATTGAAAAATAACTTTTGTGCAGGTTGATTGATTAAATGTCGCGCACTGTCCTCAAAGAGGATTTCACCTGCCGTATTAATGCTGAGTAATGTAAGTTGCGAATTAAATACTAAAATAGCCGTATTTAGATGGTCAATAATCTTCTGAGAAGTAGGCATTTAGAATAAGCACCAATAAGGTGCGCCTTAATAATTATTGCACCTTATTGGTGCGTTTATAGAAGGCATAAAAAAAGGGCAGTGAAATAAAATTCGCTACCCTTTTTTTGAAACTTAACTACCTAAAAGGCAGTCAATCAAGAGAACTTGATTTACAAGCTGTAGTACATATCAAATTCAACTGGATGTGTACTCATGCGTAAACGAGTCACTTCTTCCATTTTTAATTCAATGTAGCTATCAATCACATCATCAGTGAAAACACCGCCACGAGTTAAGAACTCACGATCTTCACTTAGTGCTTCTAAGGCTTCATCAAAAGAAACAGCTACTTGTGGGATTGCTTTTTCTTCTTCTGGTGGTAAGTCGTATAAATCTTTGTCCATCGCGTCGCCAGGATGGATTTTATTTTGAATACCATCAAGGCCAGCCATTAGCATAGCTGAGAAACAAAGGTAAGGATTGGCAGTTGAATCACCAAAACGTACTTCAACACGACGACCTTTTGGATTGTTTACAAAAGGAATACGAATAGAAGCTGAACGATTACGTGCAGAATAAGCAAGCATTACAGGCGCTTCATAGCCTGGAACTAAACGCTTATAGCTGTTTGTTGATGCGTTAGCGAAAGCATTAAGTGCTTTTGCGTGCTTAATGATACCACCGATGTAAAATAAAGCTGTTTCAGATAAACCGCCGTATAAATCACCAGAGAATAGATTGTTACCATCTTTAAATAAAGATTGGTGAACGTGCATACCGTTACCGTTATCACCCACTAAAGGCTTAGGCATAAAAGTCGCTGTTTTACCGTAAGCATGAGCAATATTAGTAATCACATATTTTAATTCTAATACTTCATCGGCTTTTTTGACTAGAGTATTGAATTTAGTACCAATTTCACACTGACCTGCTGTTGCAACTTCATGGTGATGTACTTCAGTCACTTGCCCCATTTCTTCTAAAACAAGACACATTGCTGAACGCATATCTTGTAAAGAATCGACTGGAGGCACAGGAAAGTACCCGCCTTTTACGCTAGGACGATGACCGATATTGCCGTCTTCGTAGGCTTTTTCTGAATTCCAGCCTGCTTCTTCAGAATCAATTTTGTAGCCACAGCTACCCATATCTGAATTCCAACGAACATCATCAAACACAAAGAATTCATTTTCAGGGCCAAAAAAAGCCGTGTCAGCAAGACCTGTTGATTGCATGTAAGCTTCTGCGCGTTTTGCAATAGAACGTGGATCACGTTCGTAGCCTTGCATATCTTTTGGTTCGATAATATCACAACGAAGAATAAGCGTATTATCATCAAAGAAAGGGTCAATAACCGCTGTAGCCGCATCTGGCATTAAAATCATATCTGATTCGTTAATACCTTTCCAGCCAGCAACAGAAGAACCGTCGAACATGTTGCCTTCTTCAAATGTATCTTCATCAATACTGTGTGCAGGGAAAGTAACATGCTGTTCTTTACCACGTGTATCACAAAAACGAAAATCAACAAATTTGATATCGTTTTCTTTAATCATTTTTAGGACGTTTTCTACTGACATCTTAAGGTCTCTCTTAAAGGGTTATTATTGGCTAAGCTACGTTGTATAGGGCAGGAAAGCAAGAAACACTATTATATATAAAAATAAAAAATACGTGTAATCTAATTACGCACTGACTTTATCATAAATTTAGCATATAACATGCCATTTATTAAGTGACTGATTTTGTTGTATAACAGTTAAAATAAAAAGGAATGGACCGCTCTAATTTGGTGCGGACTATGAATGGTGCTTTTTTTACATGAGAAAAGGGTTCTCATAGAATCATTTTACGGTAGACTAAGCCCTTAATTTTTACCTTTGGAGTTTAAGGATGAAAACCCCGTCCCCCACTTTATTATGCGCAAGTCTTTTTAGTGTCTTATCGCTATTATCCACCACAACTTATGCGAGTACACTTGATAGTAGCTTGGAAGACGCGTTTAAGCTGGGTCAAGAAGGAAAATACGGTCAGGTAAAGTTAGATTTACGTTATCGGTATGAAAATGTTCATTTAGATAGCAGTGTAAAAAAGGATGCCAGCGCGAATACTTTACGCTTAAGGCTAGGCTATTTAACGCCTGAAATATATAAATTTCAAAGCTATGTAGAATACGAAGCCAATTTGGCGATGCAAGAAAATTTTAATAGCCTGCGTAATCAGAATACCGCTTACGAAACCGTTGCCGATCCTGAAGCGCAAGAACTTAACCAAGCTTGGTTAAGTTATAAAGGGATTCCTAATACCCTTATTAAAGGGGGGCGGCAGCGTATTATATTAGATAATGCCCGTTTTCTGGGTAATGTGGGTTGGCGACAAATGGAGCAAACCTACGATGCGGTGTTATTAACCAATAACTCCATTAAAAACCTAAGCTTTAATGCCGCTTTTATAGGTGCGGTACAAACGATTAAATCTCAAAATAAGTCCGTAGATATGCCTTTATTGAATGCCAGCTATAAATTTGGCAAGTTCAGTACCTTTACGGGCTATGCGTACTGGTTAGCGGATTTAGAAGATAACAGTAAATCCACTCAAACCTATGGCTTACGCATCCATGGCAAGCCAAAATTAAGAAATAATATAAGCTTATTATATGACATAGGTTACAGCCATCAAGCCAGCTATGCGAACAATCCTGGTAGTTATGATGTCGGTCGATACAGTCTGTTATTAGGTGCAACATACGCAGGCATTACCTTGAAATCTGGAATTGAACAACTGGATGGCAATGGTGCTAATCGATTCCAAACCCCTTTAGGCACTAATCATGGCTATCAAGGCTGGGCGGATAAATTTCTAAATACGCCTTTAAATGGTGTACGAGACATTCAAGCCTCTATTGATAAGACTTTTTTAGGTACAAAGTTTATGTTTGTTTACCATGCCTTTACCGATGCCAAAGGGCATGGCGAATACGGAGATGAATACGATTTTTTAATAACCAAGAAATTTGGTAAGCATTACCAGTTACTCGCCAAATATGCTTTTTATGATGCAGATAATACCCAAGCCTCCCGTGATGCAGGTATAAATCAAGACACGCAAAAACTTTGGATACAAGGCGGTATTAATTTCTAAGTGAGGAGTGGTGTTTTTAACGGACGAAATAGAAATAGGCAGAAAGTAACTTATTTTTGATATTTAGAAAAATTAAGCTATAGTTAGCGACTAACTTTAAACGTTATCTGTTGATTTTTATAAATAATGGAACAACTTACCGATTTAAAAGCCATCCTACACTCCAAGCGTGCCAATATTTATTACCTTGATAAATGCCGTGTGATGCAAAAAGATGGCAGAGTGTTATACCTCACCGAAGCCGACACCGAAAAACAATACTGGAATATCCCCATTGCCAACACCACCTGTATTTTACTGGGGACAGGTACTTCCATAACCCAAGCGGCGGTGAGAATGCTTGCCTCAGCAGGGGTTTTAATCGGCTTTAGCGGCAGTGGAGGAACGCCCTTAATCGCCGCCAATGAAATAGAATGGTTTACCCCACAAAGCGAATATCGACCCACTGAATACATACAAGGCTGGATGGCGTTTTGGTTTGAAGAAGATAAAAGGCTCAAGGTCGCCAAGCAATTTCAACAACAACGCATCGGCTATTTACAGAAAGTATGGGGCAAAGACCGCGATCTAAAAAACGAAGGTTTCACGCTAGATAATTTAGCCATCAAACAAGCTCTCGATAACTTTAGCAACAAAATTGAACACTGCCAGAATGTCACCAACTTACTCTTAGTAGAAGCCCAGCTCACCAAATCCCTCTACAAAATAGCCGCCAATAACACCAAACAAAAAGACTTTACCCGTCAGCATGACAGTACCGATGATGCCAACGCCTTTTTAAATCACGGCAACTACTTAGCCTATGGATTAGCTGCAACTACGCTTTGGGTGTTAGGTATTCCGCACGGTTTGCAGTGATGCACGGAAAACTCGCCGTGGTGCATTAGTGTTTGATGTCGCCGATTTAATTAAAGACACTTTGATTTTACCGTGGGCGTTTATCTGTGCCAAAGAACAAGCCACCGAACAAGAATTTCGCCAACAATGCCTACAAAACTTCACTCAGCATAAAGCCCTAGATTTTATGTTTGAAGCCGTCAAACAAGCCAGCTTAGAAGGTAAAGACCTATGATGGTCACCTTCGTTTCCCAATGCGAACACAAAGCACTTAACCGCACACGACGCGTATTGGATGCCTTCGCCAACCGAATCGGTACAAATACATGGCAAACTGTGATTACCGATGAAGGCTTGCAAGCGGTTAAAAAACTATTGGGAAAATCAGCGACTAAAAATACAGCGGTTAGCTGTCATTGGATTAGGAGTCGTTCAAGGAGTGAGTTTTTGTGGGTTGTCGGAAAAAAAGATGAATTTAATGCACAGGGCATTGTGCCCGTTAATTATACAAATCAAATTGATGCGCTAAAAATGGATGAAATCAACGTGAATATAGAAAATTATTATGCCAATACAAAAAAACAACCGATAGATCAGCATTTATTTGCGGTGGGTACTGTGGCTTATTTATTGATGACGCGGCTTTCTTTAGGAGAAGATGCTAAAAACCTCCCTAAAACGGCTTTTGTTGCAGGTTGTTTGCACGATATAGGAAAAATAGACCCTGAGTTCCAGCAATGGGTAAATAAAGAAATAAAAAAGAAAACTCCCAGCGGTATCCCTGATGAAGGGCAGCATATTGAAAAGGGTAAATTCTCTTTTGAAGCGCATCCTAGGCATAATGAAATATCCTTACTGCTTTATCACTTGCTTAATGATAATGACTATAAAGCGGTTAGCACACCCAATAAAAATCGTGTTAAGCATGCCTTATATTGGCATCACGCCAAACCCATTCGCAAAATAGAATTTAAAAGTTTTGATCCTATTTATAAGAAATTAAAAAAGAACCTCGGTGATCCTGATTTTTTTGCTTTATTTCAGGTATTTAAAAGTACAACTAAAAAAATCAATGCCTTAATAGAGGGTTCAGAGCTAGATGATAATTTGATACTTGAGGGGTTTTTAAATAAGGTGGATTCTGACTTAGTGGATGAGTTGGAAAATACATTACTCCCCAAATACAAACGCTATGCGGAGTCTAATGATGAAATAGAAGAGTACTTGAAGGATGTTAAGGACAATGCACAGAATAATTTAATACGTTCTACGGTGATTACTGCCGATAGAATGGTTTCAAAATTGAGTAACGAGACATTACAAAAGCATATAGAAGAAAATAGCTTTTCTAATTTGGTAGATGAGGCATTAATTAAAGACCGAGGTCTAATCACAAGCATTCAACAATGCCTAACGGGTTTTGAAGAAAAATATCCCAAAAGTCTGCGTAATAAACAACAAGCAGAAGCTGCAACAGAACTCGCGAATGAAGCCGTACAAGTTGCAGTATTAAGTGGTGCGGCTGGCTGTGGTAAAACTAAAATTGCCTTAGAATGGGCAGCTAAAACAGGGGTAAAAAAGATTATTTGGGTTTGCCCGCGCGTACAAGTTTGTCAGGGCATCTTTTCAGACTTAAAGGCAGATAATTATCTACCTAACACCCGAATAGAATTGAATACAGGGGAATTCAAACAAACGCATTTATTGAGTCAGTCCTCAGAGTCTTATGAAACGCCCGATAATGAGCTGTTCTCAGGTGATATTGTTATTACCACCATAGATCAAATCACCAACGCCATTATCACGCATCGAAATGTGGATAGTTTTGTCGACTATATGACAGCCCATGTTGTGTTTGATGAATACCATGAATACATCAATATGCCTGCTTTTAATTTACTGTTTGCAGAACTAATTGAATGTAAGCGATTACAAGAAAATAATGCCAAAGCGTTATTAGTGTCTGCTACGCCTAATTATTATTTTGTAGAGTCTTTATTGGGGTTGAATGAATACGATATTATCGAAGTTGATAGCTTCAATGAAAGCCAATATCAGATTGATTGGCAGACTTTTGATGAAGGAAAGCAAGATGCAACCAATCCTCTGTATAAAGAGCAGCCTGAAAATACCTTTGTGATTAGTAATACTGCGATTACCGCCCAGCTAATTTTTATTGCCAACCAATCAACTGAAAATGCATTGTTATTTCATGGTAAGTATAAAAAAACTGACAAACAAACCATTTTTAACCAAGTAGTCGATAACTTTAAGGAAAATGGCGCGCATGATTATAGTATTTTACGCAGTGGACCGATTGTACAAGCTTCCTTAAATATTAGCTGTAATCGCATGGTGATAGAATTTACTCATGCGGAAAATTGGTTGCAGCGATTAGGGCGTTTAGATCGATTTGGTAAAAATGAAACTGTTAACCATTACATAACGGCTATTCCCAATTCCTTATCAGCAGGCGGAAAACAATTTAGCCGATGTGCACGATTCTTAAATAATTTACACAGCTTACAAAGCGCAAAAGCATGGGCTGAGTTTTTAAAAGCTGAATTAACCGATGAATCCGTGACGATTTCACAAATTTATCAACTGTACAAACAATTTTACCAAAACAGTACCCATCGAAAAGCCATTGAAGAGGATTTAAAAAAGGCATTAAAACAAAGTAGTGAGGTCATTAATAGTAAATCATTAGATCCTATTTCTTTGCCGAATAAAAAGTTACCTAAAGAAACAGCGGTAAAAATAAAGAAGCAATCCTTACGAGGTGATAATCGTTTTGTCCAAATGGCAGTATGGAACATTGGTAATGATAAGGAAGAATTTCCTAATGAATATGCTTACTCAGAAACAGAGTTAGAGGCTAATTTAACCTATCCTGTTGAAAATATTTGTGGCTACGGAGTCAGTGAAAAGAACTTATTAGCGTTTATGGCAAAAAAACACCATAACATTAAAGACACTAAAAAAGCCTATAAAGATAATATGCTGTTAAATGAAGCAAGAAGCCCAGAAACACCTGTTTATTTAAGCTATACACCTGAGGATTTAAAGAAAGTTGAAGCGCAGCCGCATTCTTATGCTATTTATTATGCAATAGGGGTTAATCAACCTATTGGCGCGATTACTTTTGATAAGCTTTTAAGCCGAGATTGAATAATTAATTTTTATACACGTGTCGTCGATGAGCCAGTTCAGCCACGAGAATAACAAGCTGTTCATTCTCAAAAACAACTAATAGGCGATAATCACCGACACGGTAAGACCAATATTCAGCTAAATTTCCTTGCAGGGCTTTACCCAGTTCTTTAGGGGTGTCTAGTGATTTAAGTCGGTTATTTAAAAAATTAGCGATACGTTGTTGTATCGAACGGTCGAGTTTATTAAATTGTTTTTCGGCTTGTTTGGTAAATTTAATTGTCCAAGTCATTATTTTTCATCAGCTGATCTAAAGTAATGGCTTCGCCTGTTTTTTTATAATCGGAATAAGAGTTATCTGCTCTATTAAGAGCTTCTTGTTCAGTATGATAATCAAACATAAATTTTTTGATTAATTCCGAAATACTAAGCTCTTTTTCAGAAGCAAGAGAGTGTAATTGTTTTTCAACTTGTGGTTCTAAGGTAATCATGGTTTTTGAATCCTTTGGAATGAAATTTCTAAGGGTATAGCTGCCTGTGCGGCAGTGAAATTAGAACATAGTTTTCTAAGCTACTTACTCAGTAGTACCCCTATTTTACTGTATAGCCATTTATTACTAATAATTTTTTGTAGAATATAGTGGTTAAATATTTAACAGAAGATTACAATTGAGATTCGTAAGTTTTTTTAAATATCACAACGGGAAAAGATATGAGCAAAGTAACAGGTATTAAAAGCGTTGATTTTAAAATTACAGCACTGGGACACGGTGTTGTGAATTGGAATGGCCCGACAACACTTAGGGGAGACGGTGGAAAAACAGTAGATAACCATACCTTACCTAAATTACGCGGCTACACTAATTTAACAGGTAAGGTAAAAGACGAAACAGGTTATAAATACAAAAAAGAAGCGACAGATATAAACTTTAAAGAAACACCGCTCTACATTAGCCAAAACTGTATTCGTCATCACCTGTTTAGAGATCAAGCTTTTGATTTGCATTATGCGGGAGATAAAAACCTGCAACAAGTTATCGCATCCATTACAGGTCTTATTCGTGGCTATGTTGTACCATCCAGTCAATGTAAGCGAACTAGCCCCTTATTAATGGAAGACTTTGTTGATCAGTTAGGTAATGGGAACTTTGAGCAGTTTGGACAAGCAGGTGAGCGTGATAGCTCCTCCTTTTTCTCAAAAACCACCTTTGGCGATACAAAATACATTTCTTACGGCTCAATTAGTATCGAACAATTACAGTTTATCTCCTTAGATAAAAAGTTTGACCGTGCGGCAATGGTGATAAAAGAAGGACAAGGGGAAGAAACAGCTGCCGCAGTCCAAACTTATATTCAATCGCTTAATCCAGATTTAAATCCTGAAGCTACTTTTCATGCAAATTATGTCCGCCAAGGTACGATATTTGAAGAGGGTGAAGCAGGTATATTATTAAATGATGATGCGATTCAAATTTTAGTTGAGCACACTTTACAAATGACTAGAGAGCTTTCTATTCGCCAAGCAAAATCCTATATGTACGTTGACGAGCTAGAGGTTGATTATAATGACAGCACAAAAATGATGAGAATTAAACAAAATGGCGTAGTAGCTGAGCAGCCAGAATCCGCTTATGCCTCTTATTTTTATGCCAAATAAGGTGACGTATGAAAATCACCATAGACTACGAATCTTGTTGGCGTAACTCCTTTTTGGATGGCAGCAATAATGAAGCCTTGCCTAAAAATGGACGGAAATTTATTGGCTCAATGACCAGCTTAAAAAAGCCAGAAAATTTTATCAAGCGTGATATTACATTGGATACCGTGATGGGTGTATTAAATCGCCTTATTGGCGACCAGCGTAAATTATATCAAGCTCGGAATGAAGAGGAGTATGGAGCTTATTATTTTAAAAAAATAGAACCACTGATTAGCTTTAAGGATAAGCCAACGCGAATAAATGATAATGAAATGACTTATATTCGCAATATCTCAGGGAGTACGGATCAAAATTCATTTACAGGTATTATAAAAACACAAGACCCTGTGTTTTTATCCGACTATTCAGCTGAATTTTGGGGGGTATTAGCCTTAGATTTTAATGCGCTTTGTCAGTTTATTATTCATGGTAATAAAGTAGATCAAGATATTGCTCTTGATCCCATTAGTATTATTTCAAGACTGGAAGTATTGAATAAAGAAAAATCAGTTGCGAATGAAGAGCAAGCTAATGAGGCCATGCTAGTTTTGAATGAGCATTTTCCTGACACTAGCTATTTAAGTAATAAAGGCGAAATTATTTCTATTATGCTGTATTGCTCTGCTTTATATGTGCAGTTAGAGAAATTATCAAAAGATTTTGATATGGCTAGTGCGAAAACCAAAGCGGGTGGGATAAGTGGTATCTCAAAACGAGGCTTTACCAAAAAAGATTTTATGAGCCGTTTTACTAGCGGTGATAAAAAGAAAATCTGGGGCAATCCCTACATCCGCAAAGAAAGAATCAAAGGAGTAGGTGAAGTTACGTCAATGATGACCAAAGCCAGTGGGCAGCTTGAAATTAGCATTGATGTCGAGCAAGAAAAAGCCAAAGAAATTAAAACAATGATTGAAAATGCAGGTGTCTCCAGTTTTTACCTTGGTAAAAAAGGCTTGGCTTATGTCTCTAAACCGATTGAAACGAGGGAGTTAAGGTAATGGATCATTATATTGATATTAAATTAAAATCCGATGCAGAAATGCGGGAAAACCTCTTGCTAAATAAAGTCTATAGCAAACTGCATAAGGCATTACACACTTTAAAATCCAATGATATTGGTGTCAGTTTTCCGCGTTATCAGGTGCTATTAGGCGATGTTTTACGATTACACGGTAAAAAAGATAAATTAACCGCATTACAAGCACTCGAATGGCTTGCTGGTTTATCGGGCTATTGTCAGGTAAGCGATATTAAGGCGATTCCTAACGAAGTCCATTATCGTATTATTTCGCGTAAACAAGCTAATATGACCGAGGCAAAATTAAGGCGCTTAATTAAGCGAAACTCAATATCTGCGGATAAAGTCAAAGATTATAAAGCTAAAATGTTTAGCCAAGGACTAGATAACGCTTATGTTGAGCTAGAAAGCTCATCAACAGGTGAATCGTATCGGCGTTATTTCGAATTTGAGGAAATTTCTATTACAGCCACTACTGGAAATTTTGATTATTTTGGACTAAGTAAAACGGCGAGTATCGTTTGGTTCTAAAATACCCAAGTTTTTTAGGCTCTTTAATAAAATATGATAATCAATCAGTTGCAACTAGTTATGAAATAAAGGATAAAATCATTATTTTATAGCTAAGCTTTTGTTGTAACTGTTTTTTTGTGCTTTATAATACAGTTCACTGCCGCACAGGCAGCTTAGAAATTCACAACTTGCACCAAGTTGGGGTTTGATAAGTTCACTGCCGCACAGGCAGCTTAGAAAATGTATCTAAGTACCCCGTTCTTATGTATCTAGTTCACTGCCGCACAGGCAGCTTAGAAATCTAATGCGTCATTACCGCGAATCATTGCCACGTTCACTGCCGCACAGGCAGCTTAGAAATATATTAAGGCATCGCACTAAAAGCATCGCTGTTCACTGCCGCACAGGCAGCTTAGAAATCCCCCATAAAGAGACGCTATAAAAGTTGCCGGTTCACTGCCGCACAGGCAGCTTAGAAAAGAAGTTAATCGAATGATGTTCTTATGTAATAGTTCACTGCCGCACAGGCAGCTTAGAAAAGTTATCATGAAATAAGAGAGGAATGATGAGCGTTCACTGCCGTACAGGCAGCTTAGAAATTGAGCGAGCTATGGGCGATATGGTGAGATTGGTTCACTGCCGCACAGGCAGCTTAGAAATTGGTTGTGTGGTTACTCGTGGCACTTTGATGGTTCACTGCCGCACAGGCAGCTTAGAAAGCTAAAAACTGTTTTAAGCCATGCAACCTAAAGTTCACTGCCGCACAGGCAGCTTAGAAAAAAGGTGTCGAGCCTAGGGCAATAGTTTCAATGTTCACTGCCGCACAGGCAGCTTAGAAAGATAATAAATTCACACGCTTCTTCAACTGTTTGTTCACTGCCGCACAGGCAGCTTAGAAATGTATAGCGTTCACGACCACGCGCAACAACACGTTCACTGCCGCACAGGCAGCTTAGAAAATAAACCAGTGCTCTACTTATCGACCGTCGCTGTTCACTGCCGCACAGGCAGCTTAGAAAAAATAGTTTTAAATGTATCGGTTAAAGTTAGGTCGTTATTTTTAACGCGCTGTGCTATTTCTTGTTGTGTAAACCACTGTCCATCATCAATTTCATGCGCTTCTAAGGTGAAAGGGCCTTCGTGGGTGCATTGATAGACTTGTATAAATTCCATCCCTGTATGAGCTTGAGGGGGGAGTTTAAAAAGATAACTAAGGCTGTCTTTTATGCAAACACCCAGTTCTTCTTGGGTTTCGCGTAGAGCACAGGCATGGTAAGTTTCACCTGCATCTACATGACCTGCGGCTGAGGTATCCCATAAACCAGCATTAACCTCTTTGTGGATAGAGCGTTTTTGTAAAAATAATTTATTTTCTTGATTAAACAGTAAAATATGCACGGCTCGGTGGCGTAAACCTTGTTGATGAACGTCTGCGCGTGGTTTGTTTTCAATGAATTGGTCGTTTTCATCAACGACAGCAATGAGTTCGTGAGTCATAAAATACGCTAGTTAGGGCTTAAAAATAGACAGTTTAAATTAATTGCAAGCAATAGGGGAGATTATATGGCAAGACGTAGTGAGCATAGTATGGAGGAAATTAAGCAGATGGTACTGGAAGCGGCTGAGAATATTGTGCAGGAAGAAGGTTTTTCGGGGTTGAAAATTCGGCGATTAGTGGCGGATATTGGCTATACCGTGGGCAGTGTTTATATGGTGTTTGCGAATATGGACGATTTACATGTGCAATTAAAAACGCGTACGGTTTTACGTTTGCACGGTGTTTGTGAGTCGAGCAGTGATATTCAGGGATTAGTCGATGGCTATGTCAGTTTTGTGCAGCAAGAATTGGGCTTATGGGCAATGCTGTTTGAGCACCAGTGCCAGAAGAAACTGCCATCAGATGAGGCGTATGAATTGGCGCAACTTGAATTAAGTAATTGTTTATTTAAGTATTTACAGATATTAAATCCAGTGCGTGATGAAAATGAGGTGTATCACGCATCGGAAGGGTTAATGTTGGCTATTCAGGGGGCTTGCTTGCCCTTACTCTGGCAAAAGGGGGGTAATCAGCCAGAGGTTGAAACAAGACTAGCCTTGTTGTTAGAGTGTTTTTTGTATGGCTGGCAATTTGAGGGAAATAAGCACAGTACAGATAACAATAAAACCGCCTAAAAACAGTAGGCTGTGGTTCGGAGAGATATTGATGGCACTGGCGTAGGTGTAACAACCAACGCCTATCAGCATGGCGATATTTTGGAAAAAGTTTTGCAATGCCACGGCGACTCCGCTGCCTATGCTTTGGTGGCCAATTTCTTGTAGGGCTGCATTAATAGGTACGATAAATAGCCCGCCTGCGCAGCCAATACAAAATAAGAGGCCGCGTGCTTCCCATAAGGTGCTGCTTGTGCTGAGTAGCATAATAAATAATCCCATCACTGCGGCAGGAAAGCGTGCTCGGCGTATATTATCTAAAGAGATTAGGCGGGGGACTAAAGCCGAACCGACAATAATGCCAATCGCCAGAAATAAGGTGAGTTGAGCAATGTCACTGGCATTTTTACTAAGTAAAATTAAAGGAGCCCAAGCAATAATAATGACTCTCAGGGTCGCTGCGGCTAACCAGAAAAGAGAGGCACTTAAAACAGAAAATCGGGCGCGAGGGCTGCCTAGGAATGAGTATATATTCTGTTTAAAATGAATAAGTGTATTGTCGGGGGCTTTATGTTCTGAGCGTTGGCTGGGAATAAAGAGGCTGATAGTGGCGGACAGTAGAAAAATTCCGATAATAAAGCTAAGTGCAATTAGAGAGGAATAATCGGCTAATTGCGCTCCGATGAGCATACCAAGAAGAATGGCTAAAATAGTTGAGCCTTCGATTAAGCTGTTTGCTTTGACCAATGAGTGATGGCTGACTAATTCAGGAAGAATTCCATATTTTGCAGGACTATAGAGCGCCGCGCCTGCGCCTACAAGTGCATAGGCAATAAGAGCTTCTATTTCGAGTAAAAGTAGAATGGCTCCTGCGGCTTTAATTAAATTGGCGGTTAATAAAATAGTGGATTTGGGGTATTTGTCGGTCAATACTCCGACCCAAGGCGCGAGAAAGACGAAAGAAATAAGAAATAGACTTTGTAAAGCGGGAATGTACCAGCCTGCTAGGTGTTCTGTTTTCATTACGATAGCAATCACCGTAAATAGTATAGCGTTATCTGCAAAAGCAGATAGGAATTGGGCAAGTAACAGTAGGGCTAATTTTTTATGCATCATAAATTTAGTTTTTATTGGGCGATCTAAGCCGTATCGTATAGGGCAGGGAATGGAGCATAAAATGTAATATCTCATTATCCATAGGCAGCTAAACAATGCAAAATCGGTCATTCCTGCACGTTTTTAGCAAGAATCTATGCACAACGTGGATTCCTGATCAATAGATCTCGGGAATAACGGTTTTCATCTGCATTTACCTGTGAACAATGAGAAGTTACCATAAAATAACATAAGCTGAGAGGCAATTATTTTAATCCATTGGGCTTAATTTTGGCGTGGGGGGTAAATCATATATAATGGACGGATTTTTAATTCTACAATAAATGATATGTCTAAACTAAAATGTGCTGTGATTGGAACGGGTTACTTAGGTAAATTCCATGCTGAAAAATACGCTTCCCTTCCTGATTGTGAGTTGGTGGCGGTTGTTGATATTAATGAACAAGCGGCTAAGGATGTGGCAGAAAAACACGGCGCAGAAGCGTTAACAGATTATCAGTCTTTATTAGGTAAAGTAGATGCGGTAAGTATTGTGGTGCCAACTACTTTACATCATCAAGTATCGAAAGATTTTCTGAATGCAGGCGCGAGTGTTTTGGTTGAAAAGCCGATTACCGTGACGGTAGCCGAAGCAGATGAATTGATTGCGATTGCCAAAGAAAAAAACCTAACGCTGCAAGTAGGGCATTTAGAACGCTTTAATCCTGCGGTTATGGGTCTAGGTGAGATGGATGATAAGCCTGTTTTTATTGAATCACACCGTTTGTCGCCTTTCAATCCCCGCGCAAATGATGTCAGTGTGGTCTTGGATTTAATGATTCATGATATTGATATTATTTTAGCGATTGTAGATTCAGAAGTAGACCGTATGGAAGCTAGTGGTACATCGGTTCTGACCAAAGGTACAGATATTGCCAATGCTCGTTTGACCTTTAAAAATGGCTGTGTGGCTAATGTGACGGCAAGTCGTATTAGTATGAAAATGGAACGTAAGATGCGTATGTTCCGTCCGAATTCTTATATTTCTGTGGATTTCCAAGACCGAGTCTTAACCAAGCATTTTACTGGCGATAAAGAAATGTTCCCTGGTGTGCCGTCAATTGAAACGGATAAATCTGTATTTGAAAATGGCGATGCTTTATTAGAAGAAATTAAGCATTTTGTGGACTGCATTCAAACGGGAAAAACGCCATTGGTATCGGGTGTTGATGGCCGTCTTGCATTAGCAACGGCGATAGAAATTACCGAATTATTAAAATAATTCGGTTAATATTTATTCAATAATCAATCTATAAACATAAGTATAAAAGGAAGTAATTGTATGATTCCAATGGTTAATTTAAAAGCTCAGTATGCGGAAATTAAACAAGAAGTTGAAGCAGGTTTAGCGCAAACAATTGAAAATTGCTCTTTTATTTTAGGGCCTAATGTTCAGGCTTTTGAAAAAGAAGCCGCGGAGTATTTAGGTGTAAAACACGCAATAGGCGTGGCATCAGGAACGGATGCTTTGCATCTTGCCCTGTTAGCTGAAGGAATTGGCGCAGGCGATGAGGTTATTACCAGTGCGTTTACTTTTATTGCCACAGCGGAAGCGATTCGTTATGTCGGTGCAACGCCTGTTTTTGTCGATGTTGACCCTAAAACCTTTAATATTACGGCAGAAACCATTGAAGCCGCCATTACTGATAAAACCACAGCGGTTATGCCTGTGCATTTATTCGGTTTACCTGTTGATATGCCTGCCATTCAAGCGGTGTGTGCCAAACATAATTTAAAAATTATCGAAGATTGTGCGCAATCGTTTGGTGCAAGTGTTGATGGTAAGCAAACGGGTAGTATGGGAAATGCAGGCGGATACAGCTTCTTTCCAAGTAAAAATTTAGGCGCGTTTGGTGACGGTGGTTTAGTGGTAACCAATTCCGATGAGACAGCGGATAAGTTAAAACAATTACGCAATCACGGTTCCAATGTGCGTTATTACCATGATGTGATTGGTTTTAACAGTCGTTTAGATGATATGCAGGCGGTGGTATTGCGTGCAAAATTAAAACGTATTGACCGTTATAATGACAGTCGTCGTCATGCCGCACATTTATATTCAGAATTAATGGAGGATTTACCGGTCGAAACGCCTTATGAAGATGGTGTTGGCGTACATGTCTATCATCAATACACGTTACTTTCAGATCGTCGCGATGATATTTTAAAAGCGTTGCAAGATAAAGGTGTGGGCTGTGCGGTTTACTACCCAGTACCTTTGCATCAACAAAATGTATTTAAAGAAGACTGCGCTGGTCAAGTTTTACCTGCAACAGAAGCCATTGCCGCTCGTTGTATTTCTTTACCTATTTGTTCTGAGCTGAGTGATGACACCGTCAGAGAAATTGTTGCTATTATTCGCAGCGTTTTCGAAGACTAATAGACTTGCGACTAGGGAAAGTTTTTTACTTTCTCTAGTCGATTCAACCCTTAAATTAATCCTACCTAGGTCTTATGAACCCAACTCCTATTTACGCTTTAGATTTTGATGGTGTTATTTGTGATAGCGCGATAGAAACAGCCATTACAGGCTGGAAAGTGGCGACACAATTATGGCCAGATATGGCGAATACCGTACCAAGTGAACAGCATATTGAACAATTTCGTCAATTACGACCGTTATTAGAAACGGGCTATGAAGCGATTTTATTTATGCGTTTGTTGCAGCAAGGCGAATCGGTTAAAAGTATCAGTGCAAATCTGAGTCATTTTTTATCTGAGTTAGAGGGTAAGACTGAGGCGTTAAAGAAATTGTTTGGTGGGGTGCGTGATCAATGGATAGAGCAGGCGCACGTAGAGTGGGTGACCATGAATCCACTTTTTGATGGCGTGGCGGATAAGTTACAGCAGCTAGAAGGTGAGCCTTGGTATATTATCACCACGAAGCAAGAACGTTTTGTAGAGGAAATTTTAAGGGTCAATCAAATTAAGATTCCTCAAGAAAATATTTTTGGCTTAGATGCAAAAATGAGCAAAGAACAGGTATTATTACTGTTACAAGAAAGGCATGGGGATACACCTATTTGTTTTGTGGAAGATAGGTTGCCTACGCTGCTAAAGGTTATGGATAATGCGCAATTAAAGGCTATTCAGTTGCAATTAGCCGACTGGGGGTATAATACCGCTGAAGACAAAGAGCTTGCTCAAAAGAAGGGACTTTCTTTAGTTGCATTGCCTGAATTTTTACATACTTAGAAGGGATATATCATGACGTATACAGATGCTCAAATTGAATCGCGTTTAAAAGATGAATTGCCACAATGGACGTATGAAAAAGGCTGGATTCGTCGAAAAATAAAGACTAGTAGTTGGAAATCAACCCTAATGGTGGTTAATACCGTAGGACATCTTGCAGAAGCGGCTTGGCATCATCCTGATTTGACGGTTTCGTATGCTTTTGTCATCGTTAAGTTAGTAACGCATTCGGCAAAAGGAATTACCGATAAAGATTTTGCTTTGGCAAAGAAAATTGAAGAAGTGGTTATGTGGGATGCCGCAGAAACATCGCAAGGTGTTTTTGAAGGGACACCTGATGACCCTCGTTTTAAATATATTAAACATGATACATAGAGGAACAGCGAGTGACTGAAATAACTGAAGTACCCAGTCCTTTTTGCGGTATTGGTACCGATGACCTGACCATTAAGGTTGAGGGTTTATCTGTAAAAGTAATGGAAAATGGTTGTGCGGTAAATACACCTGCATTTGAACAAGCGATAGCAGACACTCAAGCAAGAGTAGATGGTAAAGAGGTTAGCTTGGATGTGGCTATTGCCAAAGCGGCGGACTTATTACGCGCAAGTAATCAGCCTATTATGGGAGGGTGTGCAACCGATGTTAACGGTATGCGGGCTGTTATGGCTGTTGCAGATAAAGCAGGCGCTGTCGTCGATAATATGAATTTTACCGGCGCTCGTCGTAATTTCTTGGCTTTACAAGATACCGGTTGGATGAATACTACGCTAGCTGAAATTAAAAACCGTTGTGATTATTTATTAGTTGTTGGTGTAGATTTGGAAGGTTTTGCGCCGCGATTTTTTGAGCAATACCTGTGGAACAAAGAGTCCATGTTTTTAGAGGATACCAGTAACCGGGAAATTGTTTATTTAGGCAAGGCACCATCAGGTGATGCATCTACTTCTCCTGCCGGTAATAAAGCAAAAATTTTAGAATGTGCTGATGCAGATTTACCTGAAGTAATGGCTGTTTTACGTGCTTTAGTTAAAGGTCACAAAATTGTTGCTGAGTCTGTCGCAGGTATAAGAGTAGACGAATTGCAAAAAATTGCTGAGCAATTAAAAGCAGCAAAATACAGTGTGGTTACTTGGGCTGCTGGCGCGTTAAATTTTGATCAAGCAGAGCTAACCGTGCAAATGCTATCAGAAATGGTTAAAGATATTAATACTATGGATACCCGTAGTTCTGGTTTTCCTTTAGGCGGTAAAGAAGGCGACCAAACAGCAAACCAAGTCTGTGGTTGGACCTCTGCTTATCCTGCACGCGCTAAATTTTCCAGTGGCTTTCCTGAGTACGACCCATTTTTATATGACTCAAATGTCATGTTAGAAAATGGTGAGGCTGATGCACTATGTTGGGTGCAGTCATTTAATAGCCAATCAGTACCGCCTGAAACTAAAGTACCTACCATTGTAGTGGCTAGATCGGGTATGGTTTTCGATAAAGAACCTGATGTCTTTATTCCAGTAGGAACGCCAGGAATAGACCACACAGGCCACGCGTACCGTCTTGATAATGTCGTTGCGATTCGTCTTAAAAAATTACGTGATTCAGGTTTGCCAAATACGGCGGATGTACTGAATGCCATTGAACAAGCACTGTAGGAAATATTCATGTTAATAAAATTAACAGACGGAACGGTTTATGATCCTGCGAGTGGGGTTGATGGACAAGTTAAAACACTTTTTGTCTTAGATGGAAAATTTATCAAGCATCCGCCAACGGATATGCCGGTTGATAAAGAATACAATCTAAAAGGTAAGGTTGTTATGTCGGGTGCCATTGATATGCATACGCATATTGGTGGCGGTAAAGGTAATATTGCACGAATGTTGATTCCTGAAGACCATCGTAAGGACGCTGTATGTCGTTCAGATATTACGCGTTCAGGTTGTGGTCATGCAATGCCGAGTACCTTTACCACGGGTTATCGTTACGCAGAAATGGGCTATACAGCAGGTTTTGAACCCGCTATTTTGCCTATTAATGCGCGTCAAGCACACATGGAAATGGCCGATATCCCGATTTTAGATAAGGGTGGCTATGTCATGCTAGGTAGTGATGATTATTTACTACGCATGTTGACCGCTAAAAAAGATCAAAAAGCCATTAATGATTATGTTGCATGGACGATGAATGCAGCAAAAGCCATTGGCGTGAAGGTAGTTAATCCGGGTGGGATTAATGCGTTTAAATTCAATCAGCGCCAGCTTGATTTAGATGAAAAAAATTCACATTACCAAGTAACGCCTCGTGAAATTCTGCAAGTATTAGCAACGGCAGTTAAAGAAATTGGTGTTAAGCATCCATTACATGTACACGGATGTAACTTGGGTGTACCCGGTAATGTAGGTACCACCTTAGATACCATCCAAGGTATTGGTGGTTTACCGATGCATCTAACGCATATTCAATTTCACAGTTATGGCACAGAAGGGGATTTTAAATTCTCTTCTGGCGGTGCGGCGATTGCAGAATCCATTAATAATAATAAAAATATTACTGCCGATGTTGGGCAAATTTTATTTGGTCAAACGATTACTGCGTCAGGCGATAATATGCGCCAACACGCGAATCGTGATTTTGCTAACCCGAAAAAATGGGTGAGCATGGATATCGAATGCGATGCTGGTTGTGGTGTGGTTCCATTTAAATACCGTGACCAGAACTTTGTTAATGCATTGCAGTGGGCAATTGGTTTAGAAATCTTTTTATTAGTTAATGATCCATGGCGTGTATTTTTAACCACAGATCATCCAAATGGTGCGCCATTTACCACTTATCCGCATTTAATACGATTATTGATGGATAAGAGTTTCCGTAACGATATGTTGGCAACCATTCATCCTGAAGCGCAAAAAATGACCACGCTGGGGTCCATTGACCGTGAATACAGTTTGCAGGAGATTGCAATTCTGACACGTGCAGGGGCTGCTAAATTAATCGGTTTAGATGACCGAGGTAGTTTAGGGGAAGGAACATGGGCTGATATTACGGTTTATACCGATAATGTTGATCGTGAAAAAATGTTTGAAAAGCCGGACTATGTTTTCAAAGATGGTGAGCTGGTTGTTGTTGACGGTAAAGTCGTGAAGAGTACATGGGGTACCACACATATTGTCACGCCTGAATGGGATAACTCGGTAGAAAAAGACTTAGAAAAGTATTTTGAGCGTTTTATGACCATGAAAGTAGGTAATTTCAAAATGAGTAATGATGAAATCACCGAAGATGGGCGTGGTAGTTTAACGACGCATAGTTTAAATCGCGTTTCATAGTGTTAGCATTATTACTTAAAGTGAGTTCATAGATTATGATTATTAATGGTGTCAGCATTGATGCAACCTTCGCTGAAGCGTTTCCAATGAAAGCAACCCGTGCAATTATTACTGCACACAATGAAAAATGGGCGATGATTTCAGCTCAAGCAATGACAGGTTTTGCAACCTCGGTGATTGCTTGTGGTTGTGAAGCAGGTATTGAGCGAGTGCTTGACCCTTCAGAAACCCCGGATGGCCGTCCTGGTGTGAGTGTTCTAATTTTTGCCATGGGCGGTAAAGGCTTAGCAAAACAACTGGAAACCCGTGCAGGGCAATGTGTTTTAACCTCTCCAACGTCTGCTTTATTTGCAGGGATTGATGATGGCGTACAAATTCCATTGGGTAAAAATTTACGTTATTTTGGCGATGGCTTTCAAACGTCTAAAAAAATTAATGGCAAACGCTATTGGCGTGTACCTGTGATGGACGGTGAATTTTTAACCGAAGCCACGACAGGTCGTGTGGAAGCAGTGGGTGGTGGTAATTTCTTAGTGCTTGCTAAATCACAACCTCAAGCATTGGCGGCGTGTGAAGCGGCGATTGTTGAGATGAAAAAAATGCCGAATGTGATTATGCCTTTTCCAGGCGGGGTAGTTCGTTCAGGGTCTAAAGTAGGGTCTAAATATCCAGCGTTAGGTGCATCAACTAATGATGCTTTTTGCCCCACTTTAAAAGGTGTGACTAAAACGGATTTACCTCCTGAGTGTGAATCAGTGATGGAAATTGTTATTGATGGCTTAACTAAAGAAGATATTGATAACGCGATGCGTGTGGGTATTCAAGCAGTTTGTGATTTAGGTGCTGAGAATGGTATTCAGCGTATTAGTGCAGGAAACTATGGCGGTAAATTAGGCCCGTTCCATTTCTATCTACAGGAGATTATGGCATGAGTGCATTAACCTTTATCGTTAAGCAGGAAACCGCACAGCGTGTGGATTTATCACCGTTAGTTTGTCATTTATTAAAGGATTTATCGGTAGCGGAAATTGCTGCCATTGAATTGCAAAATGGTAAACGTAAAATTCGTGTGGATGAATTATTTGAAATTTCTGGCGAAGATACTCAGAATATTTTAATTAAAAACAGCTACGCTAAATTAGATTTCATCGCCAAAGAGTTACAAGACGGCGTGATGACAGTCGAAGGCGAGGCAGGTGCTTATTTTGGTATGAGCATGAAATCGGGTGAACTCACGGTGAATGGCAATGTAGGTTTATACGCCGCCTGTGAAATGAAAAATGGCTTATTAACTATTAATGGTAACGCAGGTGATTTTTTAGGTGCCGCATTACCGGGTAATAAGCAAGGTATGAAAGGCGGTACTGTTTTAGTAAAAGGTAATGTAGGACAACGAGCGGGCGACCACATGCGTCGTGGCAATATGCTAATTGAAGGCAATGCTGGCGATTATTGTGCTTCACGTATGGTGGCAGGGACGATTGCTGTTATGGGAACCACAGGAAAATTTTTAGGCTATGCAATGCAGCGTGGCACATTACTTCTTTGGCAACAACCGCAGTTATCAGCTACCTTTAATGACTGTGGTTCACATACTTTGTCTTTCTTGCCTATTTTATTTAACTCGTTTAAAAAGTTAGATTCTAAATTTGCCAGCGAGTCTTTTAATCGTGTACAACGCTATGGCGGCGATATGGCTGAAAAAGGCCGTGCAGAAGTCTTAGTTAAGTTATAAATTAGCAAAGAAACGCCCCTATAAATTCAGTCATTTGATTTATAGGGTTATTTATTGTTTTAGTAACTTCTCATTATTTACTAGCATCTAAATGATGCAAACCCCGTCATTCCTGCCCGTTTTTAGCAGGAATCCATGCTTAATATGGATTCCCGAACAACAGACCTTGGAAATGACGGCTTTCATCTGCATTTACCCGTGAATAATGAGAAGTTACTTGTTTTATCAGGTTTTTATACATTGACAGTGAGCATTAAAAATTTAGTTCAAACACGTATTCCCACTCAATACGGTGAGTTTTTCCTGCATTATTTTAGTAATACTCAGGATGATAAAGAGCATGTGGCCTTTGTTTTTGGTCAAGTAACGGATAAAGAAAGTATTCCCGTGCGTATTCACTCTGAATGTTTTACCGGCGATGTATTTGGTTCGCGTCGCTGTGATTGCGGTGAGCAACTGGATAGCGCGTTAAAGTATATCAGTGAGCAAGGTGCAGGCGTATTACTGTATCTGCGTCAAGAAGGGCGTGGCATTGGTTTATTAAAGAAAATGCAAGCGTATAACCTGCAAGATGAAGGGATGGATACGGTCGATGCCAATTTACATTTAGGCCATTTAGCCGACGAGCGTGATTACACGGTTGCGGCTCTTATGTTAGAAAATTTAAAGATTTCTTCGATTAAATTGATTACTAATAACCCTAATAAAATTCAACAAATGCAAGAATTAGGGGTAAAAGTAGAGGGGAGAATTGCGATTCACATTGCTTCTAATAGTGATAACCAAGACTATTTAAAGACAAAAGTGGATAAAATGAGACACTTATTACAACCTTCCGAGTATTAAGAGTATCAGAGGATACTTCACCAATAATATCTAGCAAGGTATAATACTCTTTTTTACTATTACGATCGTGTAATAGTACTTTGCAATATACAGTTTGAGTCCTAATCTAGTCTATGACGCAGAAATTATTTATTTTGACAACCGGTTGTCAAATGAACGAGTACGATTCCGAAAAAATGGCAGATGTTTTAAATGCATCGCATAATTTAGAATTGACCGACGTACCTGAAGAAGCCGATATTTTATTATTAAATACCTGCTCAATTCGAGAAAAAGCCCAAGAAAAAGTATTTTCATTATTGGGTCGCTGGCGCAAAATGAAAGAAAAACGCCCTGAATTAATTATTGGCGTGGGTGGTTGTGTCGCAAGCCAAGAAGGGGCTGCGATACAAAAGCGTGCACCTTATGTGGATATTGTCTTCGGCCCTCAAACCTTGCATCGATTACCTGAGCTTTTAGAGAAAGCCCGAAAAGGTGATAAACGTATTGTTGATATTTCTTTTCCTGAAATAGAAAAATTTGATTCGCTCCCAGAACCGCGTGCAGAAGGCCCAAAAGCTTTCGTTTCAGTGATGGAAGGTTGCAGTAAATATTGTACCTTTTGTGTGGTCCCTTATACACGCGGTGAAGAAATTAGTCGTCCAGTACAAGGCGTTTTAGATGAGATTACTTCTTTAGCGGGACAAGGCGTACGCGAAGTGAACCTTTTGGGACAGAATGTCAATGCCTATCGCGGTGAAATGGAAGAGGGTGAAATTGCTGATTTTGCTTTATTATTGCATTTTGTAGCGGCTATTGACGGCATTGACCGCATTCGTTTTACGACCTCTCACCCTATTGAATTCACCGATGAATTAATCGATGCTTTTGATGCGATTCCTGAACTGGTTAGTCATTTACATTTACCTGTGCAAAGCGGCAGTGATAATGTATTAGCCATGATGAAACGCGGTCATACGCGTGCTGATTATTTTGCGACCATGGATAAAATGAAAGCAGTTCGTCCTGGAATTAGTTTATCCTCGGATTTTATTATTGGTTTCCCCGGTGAAACTGATGCAGATTTTGAGCAAACGATGGACTTAATTGAACAAGTGGGCTTTGATTTTTCGTATAGTTTTATTTACAGTGCAAGACCTGGAACGCCTGCCTCGGATTTTCCTGACGATACGTCTGAAGAAGTGAAGAAAGTCCGTTTAAAACGCTTGCAAACTCGTTTAGATGAAATGACCATGGCGATTTCAAATGGCATGGTGGATACCGTACAAACGGTGTTAGTTGAAGGTGTTTCTAAGAAAAATCAATTACAAGTAACGGGGCGAACTGAAAATAACCGAGTGGTTAATTTTATTGGCCATCCCCGTTTAGCAGGACAGTTTGTAGATGTATTCATTACCGAAGCCTTGCCCAATTCTTTACGTGGTCGTGTGCTAGAATCTTCGTTAAGTAAAATTATTGTTCAGGATTGAGTGTGAATAAAGAAACGACCAGTCTTGATTTGGCTTCAGATGATAACCTGCGTTTGGCGAATTTATGTGGCCAGTTCAATGGTCATTTGCAACAAATAGAAAAACGCTTGAATGTTGATATTGCGAACCGAGGCAGCTTATTTAAAATTATTGGTTCAACAGAGTCGATTGGTGCGGCTGAATTGGTTTTAAAAAAATTATTTCACGAAGCGAATACGATAGAGATTACGCCCGAACACATCCATTTGTTTTTACAAGATGCAAATGTTGAAGACCTTGAGGAAAATGAGCCTGCTGATGATATTATTATTAAAACCAAGCAAGGTGAGCTCAAAGGTCGTGGTGCGAATCAAAAAGCTTACCTTAAACGTATCATCGAAAATGATATTAATTTTGGGGTAGGACCTGCTGGAACAGGGAAAACGTATTTAGCGGTAGCCTGTGCAGTAGAAGCCTTACAGTCGGAACAAGTTCGTCGTATTATTCTAGTACGCCCTGCGGTGGAAGCGGGGGAGAAATTAGGCTTTTTACCCGGCGATATGGCGCAGAAAGTCGATCCTTATTTACGTCCTCTTTATGATGCTTTGTATGAAATGTTGGGCTTTGAGCGCGTTGAAAAATTGATAGAACGTAAAGTGATTGAAGTGGCCCCTTTAGCTTTTATGCGGGGGCGCACCTTAAACGATTCTTTTATTATTTTGGATGAAGCGCAAAATACCACTCAAGAACAAATAAAAATGTTTTTGACTCGGATTGGTTTTGGTTCCACCGCTGTGATTACCGGTGATATTACTCAAATTGATTTACCGAATGAACAAATGTCAGGACTAAAGCATGTGTTAAAAGTCTTGGATAAGGTTAATGGCGTGAGCTTTACCTTTTTTGATGCAAAAGATGTTGTACGTCATCCACTGGTGCAGCGCATTGTGATTGCCTATGAAAATTATGATAAGAAACACAGCTAATGCAGGATAGACAATTAGAGGTACAGCGCGTAATAGACTTGGAACAATTACCGAGTGATACGCAGTTACAGCAATGGATGGAAGCCGCTTTGTTGGATTACGATCATCCTTCGGAAGTCTTGATTCGGATTGTTGATACGGAAGAAATCGCTCAATTAAATCAGCAATATCGTCATAAGACAGGAACTACTAATATTTTAAGTTTTCCTTTTGAATTGCCAGAGGGCGTTGAAGGAATTGATTTATTGGGTGATTTAGTGGTGTGCGCTGATGTTTTAGAATCAGAGGCACAGAAACAAGGCAAGAAACTGCATGACCATTGGGCGCATATTATTATTCATGGGGTGTTGCATTTATTAGGCTATGACCACCTTGAAGAGGAAGACGCAACTGAAATGGAAGACAAAGAAATAAGAATTTTACAGCAATTACAAATTAATAATCCTTATCAGGAGCAAGAAACCGATGTCTGAATCTGTCACGGACAGCAATAAACCACCACACAAGAGTTGGATTGAACGTCTAGGACAAATGATGGGGGGTGAACCTCAAGATAGAGAGGATTTACTGGATATTTTCCGTGAAGCAGAGGAAAAACGGCTGCTGGATAAGTATGCCCTCACCATGTTAGAAGGCGTACTACAAGTTTCTGAGCAACGTGCCAGCGATGTCATGGTGCCGCGCAAAAAGATGGTGGTGTTACATAGAGATGCTTTATTAGAAACCGTTTATCCGATTGTGATTGAATCAGGACATTCACGTTTTCCTGTGATTACCGACGATAAAAGTGAAGTGGTGGGTATTTTATTAGCGAAAGATTTATTAGCCCATGCTTTAGATAAAAAAGAAACCACCGTGGATGCCATTATGCGTCCCGCAACAGTGGTGCCTGAAAGTAAGCGTTTGAATGTTTTATTGAAAGATTTTCGCGCGAAACACAACCACATGGCGATTGTTGTTGATGAGTATGCCGCTGTCGCAGGTGTAGTCACCATTGAGGACGTGTTAGAGCAGATTGTGGGAGACATTGAAGACGAACATGATTTGGCAGAAGAAGAATATATTACTCAGAAGAATGAAAAGGAATTTATTGTTCAAGCCTTAACGCCAATAGAAGATTTTAATGAATATTTCTCCACGGATTTTGATACCGATGAATTTGATACTGTCGGCGGTTTTATTATGGGGCGGTTAGAGCACATGCCAAAAAACGGTGAAAAAGTGATTGAAGGAAATTTCCGTTTTGAAGTATTAAAAGCGGATGGCCGTCGGGTGCATTTATTGAAATTAAAAATAAAAACTAAGGCAAAAAAATGATACCCGTTATTTTATCCGGTGGTTCAGGTACACGATTATGGCCTTTATCTCGTAGCTCTTATCCAAAGCAATTTTTGCCTTTAGTCTCGGATAAAACCATGGTGCAAGAGACTTTGTTGCGTTTAAAAGGCTTGTTGTTAGAATCACCTATTGCCGTATGCAATCAAGAGCATCGTTTTTTAATGGCGGAGCAATTATTGGAAATGAATGCGCAGCCTGAGTCTATTATTTTAGAACCTGTTGGGCGTAATACGGCTCCGGCATTAGCGGTTGCTGCTTTGGCGGCAAAAGACCCCGATGCGATTCTATTAGTATTACCAGCAGATCATGTAATAAGCGATGTCGCTGCCTTTCAATCAGCCGTGCAAAAAGCTGAAAAACTGGCGGAAGCAGATTATTTAGTGACCTTTGGTATTGTTCCTAATGCGCCTGAAACGGGCTATGGTTACATTAAGCGAGCCGCTGAAAATTTAGCTGAAGCCTATAAAGTTGCTGAATTTGTTGAGAAGCCGAATACTGAAGTAGCACAAGGCTATGTTGATAGCGGTGAGTATTACTGGAATAGCGGTATGTTTGCTTTTAAAGCCAGCCGTTATTTAGAAGAATTAGAAAAGTTTGCGCCTGATATGTTAAAAGCCTGTCGGACTGCGTTGGAATTGGCAGAAGTTGATAGAGATTTTGTACGTTTAGAGTCGGCTGCCTTTAAACAGTGTCCTTCGGATTCGATTGATTATGCGGTCATGGAAAAAACCGATAAATCGGTGGTGATTCCTTTAGAGGCGGATTGGAATGATGTCGGTTCATGGACAGCTTTATGGGATGTGGCGGATAAAGACAGTGCAGGTAATGCTATTTCAGGGGATGTATTAGCCATTGATACCAGCAACTCGCTGATTCATTCTGAAAATAAATTAGTGGCAACCCTTGGTTTAGATAATATTATCGTAGTGGAAACCGATGATGCGGTGATGGTGGCCTCAAAAGATAAAGTACAAGAAGTAAAAGCGATTGTTTCCGCTTTAAAAGCCGAACAGCGTGATGAAGCGGTATCACATCGTAAAGGGTATCGCCCGTGGGGGCATTATGATACGGTGGATTTAGGTGAACGGCATAAAACCAAACGTATTGTAGTGAACCCAGGTGCTAAATTATCAGAGCAGAAACATCACCACCGTGCCGAACATTGGATTGTAGTTAAGGGTACGGCTTTAGTGACTAAAGGGGAAGAAACAGTTTTATTAACTGAAAACCAATCTACTTATATTCCTTTAGGTGTCGTGCATCGTTTAGAAAACCCCGGAGTCATTCCTTTGGAAATGGTAGAAGTGCAATCGGGCAGTTACCTAGGTGAAGATGATATTGTGCGCTTTAATGATAAATACGGCCGCTCTTAAGGTATAATTTTTTATTATGCTTGAAGTAAAAAATCTGTACTGCGAAAGAGATGAACGTGTTTTATTTGATGGTTTTTCATTGCAGATAAAACCTGCGGAAGTGGTACAAATTATTGGCCAGAATGGCAGTGGAAAAACTACCTTATTGCGTATTTTATGTGGCTTGTCGGATGCGTATGAAGGTGAATTGTTTTGGAAAAAACAGCCGCTAGAGGAAGTCAGAAGCGAGTATTATCAGTCGCTCTTATATGTTGGACATTTGTCAGGGGTAAAATCGAGCCTGACTGCAGAAGAAAATCTACAATGGATGATACAACTGGATAGCAGCTTAAATAAATGTACCATACGTGAGGCTTTAAAAAAAGTCGGTTTGTATGGCTTTGAAGATGTTCCTTGTCATAGCTTATCCGCAGGTCAGCAGCGCCGTGTAGGTTTGGCGCGTTTATATTTAAGTCGAGCCTCGCTGTGGATTTTAGATGAGCCTTTTACCGCGCTGGATAAACAAGGTGTTGGTGAAAAAGAAGCCTTGATTGCCGAGCATGTATCGGCTGGCGGTTCTGTTATGTTGACAACGCATCATGATTTGCTGATACCCAATCAAACCGTACGCTATATTGATTTAGATAAGGTAGCTGACTCGTGAATTTCTTTTATGCAGCTTTAAAACGGGAATTATTACTTGCCTTTCGGCATCGTAGTGACATTATTAATCCCTTAGCTTTTTTCTTAATGGTGGCGGTGTTATTTCCTTTGGGCGTAAGCCCTGAACCTTCCTTCCTTTCTGAAGTTGCTTCGGGTGTTATTTGGGTGTCTGCGCTATTAGCCTGTTTACTTTCTGTGGATGGTATTTTTCGTAGCGATTACGAAGATGGATGTTTAGAGCAAATGCTGGTGAGTCCTGAACCTTTATGGATGATGGTACTGGCAAAGGTTTTTACGCATTGGTTAGTCAGTGGTTTATTCTTAACCTTGGTTGCCCCTTTAGTGGCGATGATGTTTTTTCTCCCCGAATCAGCGTATTTTTCTTTAATAGTCAGTTTATTGTTAGGAACCCCTACATTGAGTTTAATGGGAGGGATAGGCGCGGCTTTAACAGTGGGTTTGCGTAAGGGCGGGGTATTAATTTCCTTATTGGTTTTACCTCTCTATATTCCTGTGTTAATTTTTGGCGCGGGAACAGTGCAAGCGGGTGCAATGGGCTTGCCGATACAAGGTTATATAGCTTTATTAGCCGCTATATTGGTTTTTAGTTTAATGTTGGCTCCTTTTGCAATTGTGGCGGCCTTAAAAATTAGTGTTCGTAGTTAACAGGATGGATAAATGAAAATTAAAATGCCTCGTTGGTTTTATCAGCTTGCTTCCCCTCGGTGGTTTTATAATTTTACCGGGAGTTTACTGCCTTGGTTTGCTGTGGCGGCGGGCTTATTATTAACCATAGGTTGTGTGTGGGGCTTAGCTTTTGCCCCTGCCGATTATCAGCAAGGTAATAGTTTTCGCATTATTTATGTGCATGTGCCTTCTTCTATTTTGGCTCAATCCTGTTATATGTTGATGGCAGTTGCAGGGGCAATTGGTTTGATTTGGAAAATGAAGATAGCTCACGTTGTGGCTCAAGCCTGTGCTCCGATTGGAGCATCCATTGCTGTTATGTCTTTAGCAACTGGAGCTATTTGGGGTAAACCTACATGGGGAGCTTGGTGGGTCTGGGATGCTCGTCTTACAGCCATGTTAGTTTTATTATTTCTGTATATGGGAGTGATTGCTCTCCATGCGGCTTTCGAGAATAAAGCCAGTGCCGATAAAGCGGCTGCGATTCTTTCTTTAGTGGGTTTAGTAAATATTCCTATTATTAAATATTCAGTGGAATGGTGGAATACCTTACATCAGCCCGCAACCTTTACCATCACTGAAAAACCTGCGATGCCCCCTGAAATGTGGATCCCTTTATTAATTATGGTACTGGGGTTTTATTGTTTTTTTGCGGTGGTATTAATGGGTCGTTCACGTATTGAAGTATTGGAACGTGAAAAGCGCAGTGAATGGGTGAAAGACGTTATTAGTCGTTATTAAATGGCTGCTTCGAAAGCCGAACAGCGCCGTTTACTTTATGATCTGCGTAATGCTCAAGTGAATAAATCGACATTCAGTCAATGTATCACTGAAACCTTAGCGCAAAATCCGCTGTATCAAGAGGCTAATACGGTGATGTGGTATTTACATTGCCGTTCTGAAGTGCAAACTTTAGCGTGTGTAGCGGAGGAACTTGCCAAGCAAGAAAAGAAAATAATTATTCCTTATTGCACTAAAGATTCGGCAGGTAATAATGCGCTGGGTTTATGGCATTTAGAGGGCTTTGAAGAATTAGAGGCAGGAATGTGGGAAATTCTTGAGCCGCCAGGGCATCGATTTAAAGAAAGTACAAAGCACGTTCCCGCTTCGGAATTGGATTTGGTGGTCGTGCCGGGTGTGGCTTTTGATGCACAAGGTGGGCGATTAGGTAATGGGGCGGGATACTATGACCGTTTATTAGCCATGGTTACCCCTGATACGCATTTAATCGCTTTAGCTTATGAAAGCCAAATGATTGCTCAAGTCTGTATGCAGGAATATGATATTTATATGGATTGGATTATTACTGAACAAGCCATGTACCAAGGAAAAGGTCGCGTTAGAGAGTTATGAGTTTTGTGATTCCTAAGACATCCCCTGCGTTTATCCTTGATAAACAGGCGATTCAAAAAAGTGCAGAACAATTAAGTTTATTGCGTGAACAATCGGGTTGTCGTGTTTTATATTCGGTTAAAGCCTTACCTTTTAAACCGCTTTTACATTGGTTACAGCCTTTTGTCGATGGCTTTTCAGTGAGTTCTTTATTTGAAGCGAAGTTGGCGGCAGAGGTTCTGGATAAGACGCAAAGCATTCACCTGACGACACCGGGTATTCGTCCAGATGAAGTCACAGAATTAAATCAACTGTGCAGCCATATTAGCTTTAATTCACTGAGTCAAGCTGCTAGGTTTGGAGTTGAGGAAGAGGGGGCTATTTTCCATGGTTTACGCATTAATCCTCAGCTGTCTTTTTTATCCGATGACCGTTTTAACCCTTGTCGGTTGCACTCTAAATTAGGCGTGCCTTTAGAAACGCTGCAGATTTCTGAATTAGCAGGCATTAAAGGCTTGCAAATACATACCGTTTTTTCACAGGAAAATTTCTATCCTTTAATACAAACCTTAGACAAACTAGAGCAGTATTTGGGGCAAGCCTTTTACCAATTAGAGTGGCTTAACTTAGGAGGGGGGTATTTATTTCAAACCATTAAGGATTGTCAGCCTTTTATTGATCTTGTTAAACGCTTACAAGACCGATATGGTATAGATATTTATATTGAACCGGGTAAAGACATTGTTGGACATTCGATGAGTTTATCGGCAACCGTGATTGATTGTTTTAGCAGTGATGGCAAAACCATTGCGGTATTAGATACCAGTGTGAATCATAATCCAGAAGTATTTGAATTTCAGCGTCAGCCTGAGATTATAGAATCGAATAGTTTAGGGCAATATTCTGCAATTTTAGCGGGTTCAACCTGTTTAGCAGGGGATATTTTTGGTGAATACGCCTTACAGAATCCGATTAAAATCGGCGACCGTATCACGTTTATTAATGTTGGCGCGTATACTTTAGTTAAAGCCAATCGTTTTAATGGCTATAACTTTCCTGATATTTACAGTTTAGAACAAGGGGTGTTAATGCGCTTAAAGCATTATGATTATAATAATTACCGAATACAGTGGGAGTAAAGAATGAAAGCAGTCCTTATGAAACAAACTGGAAGTGTTGAGGTGTTAAGCTATTGTGAAGTGGACGAGCCACAAGTAATACAGCCTAACCATGTAAAAGTACGCATTCAAGCAGCGGGTATTAATCCGATTGATACTAAAGTACGCAGTCTGGCAATGTTTTACCCAGAAAATTTACCTGCGGTATTAGGTTGCGATTTAGCGGGTGAAGTTATTGAAATAGGCGAGGCGGTCACGCAATTCAATCTTGGGGATAAAGTCTGGGCTTGTCATGGTGGATTAGGAGCCGAGCAGGGAAATTATGCAGAATATACGGTTCTGGAGGCGCGTTACCTGTCTTTAATGCCGAAAACTGCCGATTTTATCACCGCGGCAGCTGCGCCTTTAGTGTTGATTACTGCATGGGGCGCGTTATTTGAGCGCGGTCAATTAAAGGCTGGAGAAACAGTTTTAATTCAAGCGGGAGCAGGCGGTGTAGGTCATGTGGCGATTCAGTTGGCTAAAATTAAAGGTGCGCGAGTGATTACTACAGTGAGTACGCCAGAAAAAGCGGCATGGGTGAAGTCTTTAGGGGCTGATGAAGTGATTTTATACCCGAATGAGAATGTAGTTGAACGCACTCTACAATTAACCAATGGCCAAGGTGTGGATTTAAGTTTTGATACTGTGGGTGGTGAAGTACTTGAACAATGTATTCCTTTAACTGCTCATTATGGACGATTAGTGACCTTATTATCTGCGGATGGTATTGATTTATCGGAAGCCCGCATGCGTAATTTGAGTATTGCTTTTGAACTGATGCTGACTCCGATGTTACGTCAATTAGATGAAGCTAGAGCACAGCAGATTAATATTTTAAACCAATGTGCTAAGTATATCGATACAAAGCAATTACAGATACATTTGGCTGAGGTATTTAGTTTAAAAGAGGCTAAGCAAGCGCATACAGCAATAGAATCAGGGCATACACAAGGAAAATATGTACTGGATTGTACAGCGGTTTAATAATTCTACCCCCAAGAGCTCAAATTAAAAAGGACAGTGATGCATACAATACTGGATAACACCATGGCTGCGGCCAGTCAGATTATTTTAGGCAAAGAACAGCAAATTAAACTGTCTGTTTGTTGTTTATTAGCCAAAGGGCATTTGTTGATAGAGGATATTCCTGGGGTGGGTAAAACCACTTTATCGCATACCTTAGCTAAATTAATGGGCTTGGAATACCAGAGGATACAATTTACCAGTGATTTATTACCCGCTGATATTATTGGGGCGACGATTTATGATGCTAAACAGCAACAATTTAGTTTTCATAAAGGCGCGTTGTTTAATCAAATGATATTGGCGGATGAAATCAATCGAGCCACGCCCAAAGCTCAGAGTGCTTTATTAGAAGCCATGGAAGAACGACAAGTTACAGTTGAAGGGGTAACCTATCCCTTGCCACAGCCTTTTTTTGTGATTGCCACGCAAAACCCCCTGTATCAATTAGGGACTTTTCCTTTGCCTGAATCGCAATTAGACCGTTTTTTAATGCGCATTGAATTAGGCTACCCCAATCCTGCCGCCGAACGGGAATTACTCAGTGGTAAAAATCGACACTCTTTAATTAAGGATTTAGCCAGCACATTGCCTATTGAATCTTTATTGGCTATGCAGCAAGCAGTGGCTGATATATTTGTTTCCCCCGCTTTATTGGATTATGTGCAGGCTTTAATTCAATTTAGTCGTGAATCTGATGAATACCCGACAGGCTTATCGCCTCGTGCGGGATTAGCTTTATTAACCGCGGCAAAAGCATGGGCTTATATGCATCGTCGTGAATCGGTGATTCCTGAAGATGTACAAGCCGTTTTAGCGGCAGTGGCGGGGCATCGTTTACAGGCAGGAAAAACAGATGCGCAGCGTATTGTTGCGCCTTTATTAAATCAAGTCGCTATTCCTTAAAGTGGCTGCGATTGTATTTTGATGCAATCCATTGTGTTAGCTTGATCATTCATTGAAGGCAGCTATGAAAGAATCGATTCAATTACAGTACCGCACTGTGTATATTTTACCCAGTAAAGGCGGGTTAGGCTTTGTTGTTCTAATAGGCTTATTGTTGGTTATTGCGGCCATTTATAATAATAATTTGGTGTACTTACTAAGTTTTTTATTGGCCAGTGTTTTCTTTATCAGTATTTTACATACGGTCAAGTCCTTGGTCGGCTTAGAAATAAAGTGTGATGAGAGTCCAGAAATTTTTTTAGGGGAGCAAACCAGAACTCGCTTATGGTTGAATAACCCTAGTTCTGAGGACCGATTCAGTGTTCATTTGAATAAAAATATCGTTGATATTACCGCACAGGACAAAGTGAACGTTATTTTACAGCACCAGCCAAATCAGCGGGGCTGGTATCAATCGCCTTTTCCTGTGATAGCCAGTTCTTACCCTTTAGGGCTATTTCGTGCATGGAAAACGCTTAAATTTGACATAAAAACCCTTGTATACCCTAAGCCGAGTAAAGAAAATACGCCGTTCCCACAAACACTGCGCAGTAGTGACGCGCAAGGCGCAGATCTTCAGTTAGGACAGGATGATTTTTATGGTCTACAAGGTTATCAAGCAGGAGATAGCATTCGACATATTCATTGGCGTGCCTTAGCGAAAGGCCAAGGGTTATATGTCAAACAATTTAGCAGTGAAAGTCTATCGGAAGAAGTGTATTTAGATTATGAACTAACCACCGCAGCGGATACCGAACAGCGATTAAGCCAACTTTGTCGTTGGGTGGTAGAGGCGCACACGGCGAATATTCCTTATGGGTTTAAATTAGGCGCGTTAGTCTTAAAACCGACGCTAGGAGAGGCGCATTATAAACAGTGCCTAACTGCATTGGCCTTATTTTAATGAATGTCGCCAGCAGTAGCTTATACAACATATTTTCGATCTCTAATCAAAGATAACAACAATACAATATGACCCATTCTATCCACTCTAGGACTCTCATTTTATTGTTGAGTTCGATTGCTTTAATGAGCTTGCCGCATTTTTTACACATACCCTTAGCCATTATGAGCTTTTTCTTTGGCTTATTAATTTGGCGATTTATCGGTATTTGGCGACCTCATTACCTGCCTTCACCTCTGATTATTTTTTGCTTATTACTGCTGGGGATTGGTTTATTGGTGTTTATGCACTCAGGACTTTTTGGGCGGGATGCAGGGACCATGGTGTTTATCACTGCGTTGGGCTTAAAATTATTAGAAATAAAAACCCAGCGTGATTTATATCTGATTAGTTATCTTGCCTTTATTGTGGCGGCCTCGCAGTTTTTATACCTGCAAAATATTTTTATGGCGGCGTATATCATCTTAGTCTCCGTGAGCTTATTAGCGGCTTTACTTTCTATTAATAGTGGGACATTAAGCAATAGCCAAGCTTTAAAAAAAGCAGGTGTGATTTTATTACAAGCTCTCCCTTTGATGGTAGTTATTTTTATCTTTTTCCCAAGAATAGAATTGCCCCGCTGGTCTTTTTTGGATGATAACAATCAAGCGATAACAGGTCTTAGTGATAGCTTAGAGCCAGGTTCTATTAGTCAGCTGGGTTTATCCGATAAATTAGTGTTTAGAGCAAAATTTACCGGTGAAATACCCAAGCCAGCACAGAGATATTGGCGCGGTCCTGTGTTTTCCTACACTGATGGTAAACGCTGGACTCCAAGTAAAAATACCTATTTTAAACGCTACCTTGATAAAGTGACTTTTACAGGGACAGCATATCAATATAAATTATTACTGGAGCCGCAAGCCAAAAATTGGGTGTTTGCTTTGGATATGCCTGCAAAATATCCTGAATTTCTACAGAAAAATACGGTGCATCAATTAATTACTCAGCAAGCTTTTCATAAAAGAGCTGAATACAGTATTAGCTCTTACGCCGAATACAACACAGGCTATTTAACGAAAACAGAATATAAAGATAATCGTCAATTATTACCTAAGCCTAGTCAACGTATTATGGCATTGGTTACAGAGCTTGGCGGATTTGACAAAAGCCCAGAAGCGTATAGCCAAGCTATTTTTCAATATTTCCGTCAGAATAAATTTTATTACACTTTATTCCCACCTTTATTGAAAGAGAAGCCGATAGAAAATTTCTTATTTCAGAGTCGAGCGGGATTTTGTGGGCATTATGCGACCGCTTTTACTTATTTAATGCGCGTTGCAGGGTTTCCTGCGCGTGTGGTGACGGGATATCAAGGCGGTTTTTATAATGAAACGGGCGACTTTATAGAAGTTCGGCAGGCCAATGCTCACGCATGGTCTGAAATTTGGATACAAGGAAAAGGTTGGGTTCGATACGATCCGACCACTGCTATTGCCCCTGAGCGCATTGAAAATGATGTCAATATAGAACAACAAATGAGTAATAACGCGGTTAGCTTTGCTCCCGTACAGCTCGACAGCAAAACTCTCAGTTTTTTAAAGTCCGCCAAGCAGCTATGGAGCAGTGTTGATTATCGCTGGCAGAGTTGGATTATTAACTATACACGGAAAAATCAACTCAATTTTTTATCAGGTTTAGGCATTGCAACGTGGATAGCGCTGTTTTATTGGTTTCTGGGTTCTGTGGTCGTGATAAGCCTTCTTTTAGCTTTGTATATTTTACGTAAGCAAAGGATTGCAGTTAGCCCTATCCAAAAATATTATGCACAGGCTTGCCAGAAGTTAACTCGATTGGGCTTGATTAAACGCCCAACAGAAGGGGCGGATGATTTTTTACATCGTGTTAAACAAAGCGCCTCTAAAGTGGTGAGTGATGATTTTCAGGAAATCACTCATATTTATCAACAAGTACGTTATGAAAATAAGAGTCAGGATAAGGTATTGTTAATGCGTATAAAGCGATTGGTTAAGAGGTTTAGTATCGCATCAGGAAACGAGAAATAGTCTGTATATTCTTTAAAAAAGTGGCTGGGTGTAAGGTGAGACGTTCTGGAAATTTTATAATTTTAGTCACGCCGAGCATTAAAAATATCAAAGTGAAACACAGGTTGTTTCACCTTGATATTGATGCTTATAGGTCGTATTTTTTATTTAATTAACGACACTCAAGAATCTCTTGCTTAGGTTCTTCATCATCCACTGAAGGGCTATCATTTAAAGGTAGCTTTTTCTTTGGCATAGTAGCATCCGATTCTGCATTGGTATTATCAGTAACGGCTTCAAGCGACTGTGATGTTAAGGCGATCAGTTCTGATTGCTGATAATGATCCACTAAAGTTTTAACCTCGGATAGAGTTAAAGTTTCTTCTGGCTCTGGAACTGGAACTGGCTCTGGAACTGGCTCTGGCTCTGGAACTGGCTCTGGAACTGGAACTGGAACTGGAACTGGAACTGGAACTGGAACTGGAACTGGAACTGGAACTGGAACTGGAACTGGAACTGGAACTGGAACTGGAACTGGCTCTGGCTCTGGAACTGGCTCTGGAACTGGCTCTGGAACTGGCTCTGGAACTGGCTCTGGAACTGGCTCTGGAACTGGAACTGGAACTGGTGTATTCAGTAATTCTTGGTTTAAAAGAATACTCCCATTATCTGAACGCAAATTACCGGTAATACTGGTTGAATTTGCTGCTAGTGTAATCGAACCATTTAGGGCTGTAACATTACCTGCAACGGTTAAAATATCATCACTTTTAGTTGCATCCCCTGCAGATAAAGAAACTTCATTTAAAGCTGAAATATTAGATGCTAGACTGACTGTTAAAGGACTGTGCGCTCTAAGTAATACATCGCCTTGAGTTGAATTTACAAGCCCAGTAGTAACGATACTACCGAAGTTATCGACACTTAATGTATCGACAACGCTTACATTATTTAACACTAATTCTGCAGGGTTCTCTGTACTATGATTTAGTATAAATAAGCTACTAACATCACCGTCTAATAAAGAGATATTATTAACCGTGTCTAATTTAAAGTTTGCAGTTTGTCCTTCAACTGATAAATGACTCGTATTGATTGGTGCTGTTTGTGTAACTTCAGCTCCTGATCCCAGCACTAAATTCTCATTAACCTGTAATGATTGATCAATTTGAATGCCCTGTTCAGAGCGAATAATTGCATTAGTTACATTCTGAATTTCAGGTAAAACCAAATTATCTGGAACATTTATTTCAAGCTCACCTAAACCTTTAATCAAAGCCCCATTAGAAAAATTATTAGCAGCGCCATTAAAATTTAAGTTTACACCCGATTCAATATTAAAAATCCCTGAAAAGTCCCCCCCCTGCGCCAAAGTTAATACGCCCTGATTAAGATTGATAACCCCATGATTATTTAATTTCCCCAAAGGTTGAAAAAAACCGCCATTAATATTCAGCGTGGCCGAAGAGGTTATATCGACCAAGCCATTAACCAGTACTTGACCGCTTTGAAGGCTTGTTACAGCATTGGAAATTTGTAGAGTATTTAATGATAAGCTAGAGCCATTAAATAAGAAATTTTCATTTAGCTGCACCGAATTAAGTGCTAAATCCCCTGCATCATAAACAACCTCGGCAACACCTCCTAAATCAGGGATTAAAACATTACTTCCTGCTGTTGGTAAGCCGCTTTCCCAATTTACAGCATTGCTCCATAAGCCTCCTTCGGGATTTAACCAAACATTGTGCTCAACAATATTGACCGTATGCAATCCCCCTTGCAAAGTGTAATTACTTGCTAAACCAGCGTTTTGACCATCAATTAAAGACAAAGCACTAGTCTCAATAACTTTTTCAGCTCCAATATCTGAGTTATTTAGCAACGCACTACCTGAAAGGGCAAGTGATTCATTAGCTACTAGCTGACCAATTTGCAATTTATCAGGTAATACTTGCAAGCTACCATCGAATGCCCTCTGTCCTGTCAGGTTAACCACAAACGGATTAATAGTACTTGACTCATGATTAAGGTAATTAATTTGATAATTTTTTCCAGCATTACCATCCTCAATCTGTACATTATTAAGAGTAACTTGTTTATTTTCAACGCCCACATTTTTATCGATAAAGCTAAAATCGCCACCAGAGAGCGCGTCACCTGCAAAAATATTACCTGCGACAACAGAAATAACACCATTATTGACTGTGGTTGTCCCGTCATACGTTTTTTCTATATATTGGGGGCTTAATGTTAGCTCGGCCGAGGTAATCGTGGCGGTTAATCCTGAAGGTTGCAGGATGTTGTAATTCGAGGCATCGGTGCCCCCAAGGGTATAGCCGCTGACGCGGATGGCTTTACTCGTGCCGACGTTTTTATCGGCAAAGCTGGCATTGGGCGTGCCACTGACGCTGAGGCTATCACTACCGAGTGCGGTCACGGTGGCACTGCCGCTGAGGCTGGCTACGGTACTGGCATCGTAAATTTTAGTCACGCCGCTGAGCCCGCTCAAGCTGAGGTCGGCCGCGGTAATATCGGCGCTGACGTTCGATGGGGGGAGCAGGGTGTAATTCGAGGCATCGGTGCCCCCAAGGGTATAGCCGCTGACGCGGATGGCTTTGCTGCTGCCGACGTTTTTATCGGCAAAGCTGGCATTGGGTGTGCCACTGACGCTGAGGCTATCACTGCCGAGTGCGGTCACGGTGGCACTGCCGCTGAGGCTGGCTACCGTACTGGCATCGTAAATTTTAGTCACGCCGCTGAGCCCGCTCAAGCTGAGGTCGGCCGCGGTAATATCGGCGCTGACGTTCGATGGGGGGAGCAGGGTGTAATTCGAGGCATCGGTGCCCCCAAGGGTATAGCCGCTGACGCGGATGACTTTGCTGCTGCCGACGTTTTTATCGGCAAAGTTGGCATTGGGGGTGCCACTGAGGCTGAGGCTATCACTGCCGAGCGCGGTGACCGTGGCACTGCCGCTGAGACTGGCTACCGTACTGGCGTCGTAAATTTTAGTCACGCCGCTCAGTCCGCTCAGGCTGAGGTCGGCTGCAGTAATATCGGCGGTAAGGCCTGACGGTGGCAGCAGGGTGTAATTCGAGGCATCGAGGCCCCCAAGGGTATAGCCGCTGACGCGGATGACTTTGCTGCTGCCGACGTTTTTATCGGCAAAGTTGGCATTGGGGGTGCCACTGAGGCTGAGGCTATCACTGCCGAGCGCGGTGACCGTGGCACTGCCGCTGAGACTGGCTACCGTACTGGCGTCGTAAATTTTAGTCACGCCGCTCAGTCCGCTCAGGCTGAGGTCGGCTGCAG